>LNFM01005679.1_pt1 | contig 21293 bp, 29 predicted proteins | sample 596031 | NCBI WGS metagenome assembly LNFM01 (sample SAMN04254537, study PRJNA301005) | activated carbon metagenome | isolation source: dual media filters at the Ann Arbor, Michigan drinking water treatment plant | place: USA: Ann Arbor
CCTTGATGTTGAGGACCATGTCGGTGACGTCCTCGCGCACGCCGGCGATCGAGGAGAATTCATGCAGCACGCCGTCGATGTGCACCGACTGCACGGCGGCGCCCTGCAACGACGACAGCAGAATACGGCGCAGCGCGTTGCCGAGCGTCACGCCAAAACCGCGTTCGAGCGGCTCGGCAACGACCGTGGCGATGCGCGCCGGGTCGGACCCGGCGGTCACCTGGAGCTTGTTCGGCCTGATCAATTCCTGCCAATTTTTCTGGATCACATCTTCACCCATTATGCAGCGCTGGTTCCACGCCCTAAGGCTTCTGCCAGCGCACCCCACCCGCCGTGTGGGGGGAAAAATTCGGCGGCAGCGGACGCGCCCGTGCGCATCCGCTTCAATCAGTCAGTCTTTAGACGCGACGACGCTTGCGCGGACGGCAGCCGTTGTGCGGGATCGTCGTCACGTCGCGGATCGAGGTGACGGTGAAGCCCGACGCCTGCAACGCGCGCAGCGCCGACTCGCGGCCCGAACCCGGACCCGACACTTCGACCTCGAGGGTGCGCATGCCGTGCTCTTGCGCCTTCTTGGCGGCGTCTTCAGCGGCCATCTGCGCCGCATAAGGCGTCGACTTGCGCGAGCCCTTGAAGCCCATCGTGCCCGACGACGACCAGGCAATGGCGTTGCCCTGCGCGTCGGTGATGGTGATCATGGTGTTGTTGAACGACGCGTTGACGTGCGCGACGCCCGACGCGATGTTCTTGCGTTCGCGCCGGCGGACGCGGGTGGCTTCTTTGGCCATAGTCAGTCCTTTCGAGGTCCACGGCGGTTCGCCGTTTCACGGGCGAAGCGCGGACGAGTGCAAAAAATCAGGTGGTCTTTTTCTTGCCGGCGATGGTCTTGGCCGGGCCCTTGCGGGTGCGCGCGTTGGTATGCGTACGCTGGCCGCGAACGGGCAGGCCCTTGCGGTGACGCAGGCCGCGGTAGCAACCGAGGTCCATGAGCCGCTTGATGTTCATCGAGGTTTCGCGGCGCAGATCGCCCTCGACCAGGAATTCGCGGTCGATCAGTTCGCGGATCTGCAGCACCTCGGCGTCGGTGAGCTGCGACACGCGGCGTTCCGGCGGCAAGTTAACCTTGCCGACGATATCGGCGGCGATCTTCTGACCGATGCCATGAATGTACTGAAGCGCGATGAGGACGCGCTTGTTGGTGGGCAAATTCACGCCCGCGATACGAGCCACGGATAGTCTCTCCTGTTATCGGTCGGAGGCGCTGAACGCGCCGAATTCTTGTTGCCGAATTTCTCTCGTCCCTTGAAGGGGATAGCGCAAAGCGTAACACGACACCCGCCCCCGCCATTTGGGGGTCCGGCATCGCGCCAAAACTCTGAATGCGTGTCTTATTAGGGGATTCATGAGGCCTTCGTCAACCTCCGTCGGGACTTGCTCTTGCCCCGCCCGCCCTTGCGCTTGGCGGCCGCGGATTTCGTCTTCTTCAGGCTCTTTTTGGCGGTTTTGGCCGTCGATTTGGCCGTTTTCTTGGCTTTGGACTTCTTGACCGTCTTTTTCGTGACCGTTTTGGCCTTTCTGACTTTGCCCGCCTTTTTAGCCTTTTTGACCGACTTCACCGCTTTGGCGCGACTCGGCTTGGCGGCCGCGGAAGGCTTCGCGGCGACGGCCTTCTTGCGGACTTGTCTGGCTGCCTTGGGACGCGCTTGCTTGCTGTCATCGGTCATGAACGCCGTGGCCTTATCGACTAAGCCGCTCACCGTTTCGGCCACCGAATCCCACATCGATCCGGCTTTGGCCTTGGGTTCGACCTCGTCTGGCGTTGCCGCTCCGCTGAGCAATTTGCCGATGGCCGCCGTGACGTCGTCGATCGGCGCCATGCCGTCGACGCCCCTGAGCAGACCCTTGGCGTCGTAATAGCCGGCCAGCGGCGCTGTCTGGTCATGGTACGCGGCAAGCCGGCCCTTGAGCACTTCCGGATTATCGTCCTTGCGCAGCGGCTCGCCGCGCGCGGTCATTTCCGCGACGCGGGTCTCGATGCGCTTGACCAGAATGCCTTCGTCGACCTTCAACTCGATGACTGCATCGAGCTTGAGGCCGCGTTCGGCGAGCAATTCATCCAGCGCCTCGGCCTGCGGCACGGTACGCGGAAAACCATCAAGGATAAAACCGCGCCGTGCGTCCGGCTGGTCGATGCGGTCGGCGATGATCGCCACGACCACCTCATCCGGCACAAGCTGGCCGGCTTCCATGATGCTCTTGGCGCGCAAGCCGACCGGCGTTCCCGCCGCGACCGCCGCACGAAGCATGTCGCCGGTCGAGAGCTGCACGATTTTGTGCTTCTCGACCAAGCGTTGGGCCTGCGTGCCCTTCCCCGCCCCCGGCGGGCCGAGCAGGATCAATCTCATCGATTGCGCCCCCGCAATTTCGAACGCTTGATCAGGCCTTCATATTGATGCGCGAGCAGATAGCCCTGCACCTGCGCCACCGTATCCATGGTGACGCTGACAACAATGAGCAAAGACGTGCCGCCGAAGTAGAACGGCACCGCCGCATACGAGATCAGGATTTCCGGAATAATACAGACGATCGACAGATAGATCGCGCCGACCACGGTGATGCGCGACAACACGTAGTCGATGTATTCGGCGGTGCGCTCGCCGGGGCGAATGCCCGGCACGAAACCACCATGCTTCTTCAGGTTTTCCGCCGTCTCGGTCGGATTGAACACGATCGCCGTATAGAAGAAGGCGAAGAACACGATCAGCGAAATATACAGAACGAGAAACAGCGGACGGCCGTGACCGAGCAACGTGGTCATCGTCGTCAGCCATTCCGGGCCGGAGCCGGCATTGAAGTTCGCGACCGTCGTCGGCAGCAGCAGCAATGACGAGGCGAAGATCGGCGGAATGACGCCCGAGGTGTTGAGCTTGAGCGGCAGATGCGACGACTGGCCCTCGAACATGCGGTTGCCGACCTGGCGCTTAGGATACTGGATCAGCAGGCGGCGCTGCGCGCGCTCGACGAACACGATGAAGGCGATGACCGCAACCGCCATCACCAGGATGAGCAAAATGAGGCCGGTCGACAGCGCGCCCTGCCGGCCGAGTTCGAGCGTACCGACAATGGCCGACGGCAACTCGGCGACGATGCCGGCCATGATGATCAGCGAAATGCCGTTACCGATGCCGCGCGCGGTGATCTGCTCGCCGAGCCACATCAGGAACATGGTGCCGCCGGTCAAGGTGATCGTGGTCGAGATCAGGAAGAACAGGCCGGGTTCGCTGACGACGCTGCCGGTGCCTTGCAGACCGACGGCAATGCCGTAGGACTGGAACAGCGCCAGCACGACGGTCAGATACCGCGTGTACTGGTTCATGACCTTGCGGCCGGACTCGCCTTCCTTCTTGAGCGCTTCAAGACGTGGCGACACCGTTGTCATCAACTGAATGATGATCGAGGCCGAAATGTACGGCATGATGTTCAGCGCGAAGATGGCCATCCGGTTGATGCCGCCCCCGGAGAACATGTTGAACATGCCCAGGATGCCGCCGGCCTGCTGATTGAAAATCTGCTGCCACGCGGTCGGGTCGATGCCGGGCAATGGGATATAGGTGCCGAGGCGATAAACCAGCAGCGCGCCGAGGGTGAACCAGATACGCTTTTTAAGCTCGTCGGCTTTGGCGAGCGCGCCGAAATTGAGATTGGCCGCTAATTGTTCTGCTGCCGAAACCATTCGCTCGCTCCTGCCGCCTTAGCCCGGTCTTGTCCGCCCCGGCTTGGCCTTCGCGGCTAAGGGGTCCCGAACCTTGAAGACCCTTACATAGGCGCTGTCGTCAAAACTGGTAGCTGACGGGAAGCCGCACCGGCCGCCCCCGCGACCGATGCGGCTAACCCGCCGAAGTTATTCGGCTTTTTTGCCCTTCGCCGGCTTGGCAGCTTCAAGCGCCATACGCTTGTTCTTGCCGCGCGGCTCGGCATCTTCCTCGACGACCGGCTTGACGATCTTGACCGAGCCGCCGGCCTTTTCGATGGCCTCGACCGCCGACTTGGACGCGCCGAACACCGAGAAATTGGCCTTGGCCTTGAACTCACCGCCGCCGAGAATCTTGACGCCACCCTTGGCGCGGCGCATCAGCCCTGCCTTGACCATGGCTTCGGCGTCGATGGTCGCCTTGATGTCGAGCTTGCCGGCGTCGACCGCCGCTTGCAGCTTGGTCAGGCTGACTTCGTTCAACTTCACCGCGAACGGCGTGTTGCGGAAGCCGCGCTTCGGCAGGCGGCGATGCAGCGGCATCTGGCCGCCTTCGAAGCCCTTGATGCGCACGCCGGAGCGCGCGGTCTGGCCCTTGCCGCCGCGGCCGCCGGTCTTGCCCATGCCGGAGCCGATGCCGCGGCCGATGCGCATGCGGTTCTTGCGGGCGCCGGGATTGTCGGCGATCTGGTTCAGTTTCATCTCACGTCCTCGTTCTCTGCGTTCGCCGGCTCACCTTCGAGCGCGGCGCAGAATTACTTCTTGTCTTCGACCACGCGCACCAGGTGGCGCACCTTGCGGACCATGCCATGGGTCTCCGGCGTATCCGGCAGATCCTTGACGCGGCCGACCTTGTTCAGGCCGAGACCGACCAGCGTTTCGCGCTGATCGTGATGGCAGCGCAGCGGGCTCGCATACTGCTCAAGCTTGACGGTCTTTTTGGCGGTAGCCATCTTTCAGATCCTTACTCAGCGGTCGCGACTTCGTCGGCGCCTTCGCGGCGGCGAGCCTGCAGCGTGGAGACCTTGACGTTACGGCGCGAAGCGACCGAACGCGGCGAGTCCTGATGCTTGAGCGCGTCGAACGTGGCGCGCACGACGTTGTACGGGTTCGACGAACCGAGCGACTTGGCGACGATGTCCTGCATGCCGAGCGTTTCGAACACGGCGCGCATCGGGCCGCCGGCGATGATGCCGGTGCCGGGAGGCGCCGCGCGCAGGAACACCTTGCCGGCGCCGTGACGGCCGAGCACGTCGTGATGCAACGTGCGGCCTTCGCGCAGCGCGACTCGGGTCAGCGAGCGCTTGGCGGCTTCAGTCGCCTTGCGGATGGCTTCCGGCACTTCGCGCGCCTTGCCATGACCGAAACCGACCCGGCCCTTCTGATCGCCAACAACGACGAGCGCCGCGAAGCCGAAGCGCTTGCCGCCCTTCACCACCTTGGCGACACGATTGATGTGCACCAGCTTGTCGGTGAATTCGCTGTCGCGCTCCTCGCGGCCGTGGCTGCGTTCGCGATCTCGTCGGGGTTCGTGTGCCATGTTCAGCTTTCCCTGCGCATCGTCTTGTCCGAAAACCGGTTGCCACTTTTCGGGACGATACGTGTTCCGTTAAAAGTTAAGTCCGCCTTCACGCGCGGCATCCGCCAGCGCCTTGACACGGCCGTGATAGAGATAACCGCCACGATCGAACACCACTTCCGTGATGCCCTTTTCCTTGGCGCGTTCGGCGATCAACTTGCCGACAGCCTTGGCGGCTTCGATGTTGGCGCCCGTCTTCTTGCCTTCACGCATCTTCTTCTCGAGCGTCGAGGCGGCCGCGAGTGTCACGCCCTTCTCATCGTCGATCAGTTGCGCGTGGATATGCTGCGACGAACGGAACACGGAAAGCCGGGCCCGTCCACGCGCCGCAAGCTTTACCTTGCGTCGCACCGTCGCCGTCCGCCGTGCGGTCCGGTCACTTAATCTCGACATGGCGCTATGCCCTCTACTTCTTCTTGCCTTCCTTGCGGAAGATGTATTCACCGGCGTACTTCACGCCCTTGCCTTTGTACGGTTCCGGCGGACGATAACCGCGGATCTCCGCGGCAACCTGCCCGACCGTTTGCTTGTCGATGCCGGTGATGGTGATTTCGGTCGGCTTCGGCGTCGCGATGGCGATGCCTTCCGGAATCGCGAACGTCACGTCGTGCGAGAAACCGAGCTGCAGATTCAGGCTCTTGCCCTGGACCGCGGCGCGATAACCGACGCCGGTGATCTCAAGCTTCTCTTCGAAGCCCTTGGTCACGCCGGTGAACAGGTTGTTGACCAAAGTGCGATAGGTGCCCCACATCGAGCGCGCACGCTTGGACTGGTCACGCGGGTTCACCGTCGCCACGCCCTTGTCCAGGGTCATGGTCACGTCGTCATGCAGCACGAGCTGCATGGCGCCCTTGGGACCCTTCACCTTGACGGTCTGCCCTTCGACATTGGCGGTGACGCCAGCCGGAACAGCAATGGATTTGTTGCCAATGCGTGACATTAGAACACCGTGCAGATGATTTCGCCGCCAACATTGGCGTCGCGGGCGTCGTGGTCGGCCATCACGCCCTTCGGCGTGGAAACGATGGCGACACCGAGACCGTTGTTGATGCGCGGCAGCGCCTTGACCGACGCATAGACGCGGCGGCCGGGCTTGGAGACGCGCTCGATTTCGCGGATGACGGGCTCGCCTTCGAAATACTTGAGTTCGATTTCGAGCTCGCTGCGGCCGTTGGCATGCGCCACGGCGGCGTAACCGCGGATGTAGCCTTCGGTCTTGAGCACTTCGGCAACGCGTTCGCGCTGCTTGGAGCCCGGCATCGAGACCTTGGCCTTGGCGCGCATCTGCGCGTTGCGGATGCGGGTGATCATATCGCCGATCGGATCGTTTACCATCTCGGCCCCCTTACCAGCTCGACTTCACAAGGCCTGGAATCAGGCCCTTGTTGCCGAGATCGCGCAGGGCGATACGGCTGAGACGATGCTTGCGGTAATATGCGTGCGGACGGCCCGTCAGTTCGCAGCGGTTGTGAATGCGCACGCGCGACGAATTGCGCGGCAGTTCGGCAAGCTTCAGCGTCGCGGCAAAGCGCTCTTCCATCGGAAGGTCCTTGTCGTGCGCGATGGCCTTGAGTTTGGCGCGGCGGGCGGCGAATTGCTTCGTCATCCGCTTGCGTCGATTGTTCTTCTCGATCGAACTCTTCTTCGCCATGTATCTTAGCTCCTTATTTCCGCGTTTGAGGTGGCCGGACGGCCCCTCACTGCCGGAACGGGAATTGGAATGCAGCCAGCAGAGCGCGCGCTTCTTCGTCGGTACGCGCGTTGGTGCAAACGGTGATGTCCATGCCCCAGGAATCGACGACCTTGTCGAAGTCGATTTCCGGGAAAATGATGTGTTCCTTGACGCCGATCGAATAGTTGCCGCGGCCGTCGAAGCTCTTCGGATTCAGCCCGCGGAAGTCGCGGATGCGCGGCAGCGCGATGTTCACCAGGCGGTCGATGAAGTCGTACATGCGCGTCTTGCGCAAAGTGACCTTGGTGCCGATGGCCTGGCCGTCGCGCAGCTTGTAGGTGGCGATCGACTTGCGCGATTTGGTGATGACCGGCTTCTGGCCGGCGATCAGAGCGAGATCGCCCGCGGCCTGGTCGACCTTCTTGCGGTCGGCAACGCCTTCGCCAATGCCCATGTTGAGGACCACTTTCGTGATCTTCGGCACCTGCATGACGTTCTTGTAGCCGAACTGCTTGGTCATCTCGGCGCGGATGACCTTCTCGTAGTGCGTCGTCAGACGCGCCACATAGTCGGACGCCACGCGTGCCTTCTTGACCTTCGGCGCGTCGCCCTCGGCGGGCTTGGCGACCTTCGGTTTCTTGACCTTGGGTTCGGTATTTTCTTGCTTAGCCATCGATCTCTGCTCCGGAGCGCTTGGCGATACGCACTTTTTTGCGGTCGTCGCCTTCGCCGATAGTCTTGAATCCGACGCGGGTCGGCTTGCCGTCCTTGGGATCGGCCAGCGCCAGGTTGGACAGGTGGATGGCGCTCTCTTTCGAGATGATGCCGCCTTCCTGCTGGGCCGACTGACGCTGATGACGCTTGATCATGTTGATGCCGCGCACCAGGGCACGGTCGGCATCGGGGCGCACTTCGATGACTTCACCGGTGCGGCCTTTGTCGCGGCCTGTCAGGACGATGACCTTGTCGCCTTTACGGATCTTGGCAGCCATTACAGCACCTCCGGGGCGAGCGAGAGAATCTTCATGTGGTTCTTGGCGCGCAGTTCGCGCGGCACGGGCCCGAAGATACGGGTGCCGACCGGCTCGCTCTGCGCCGTGATCAGCACCGCGGCGTTGCGGTCGAAGCGGATGACCGAACCGTCGGCGCGCTTGATGTCCTTGCGGATGCGCACGACGACGGCCTTCATCACTTCGCCCTTTTTCACGCGGCCGCGCGGAATGGCTTCTTTCACCGAGACGACGATGATGTCGCCGATGGTCGCGTACTTCCGCTTCGAACCGCCCAGCACTTTGATGCACATGACGCGGCGCGCGCCGGAATTGTCGGCGACGTCGAGGTTGGTTTGCATCTGAATCATGATGCGGCTCTCATTCTTTTTGGGCGGGTAAGGCTCATAGCCTCGGCACCCAGGTTTATCTAAAAGTTCAACAAAACAGCGGCGACTAGACTTTCTGCTTCTTCTCGCCGCGGATCACTTCCCAAGTCTTCAACTTGGAAATCGGACGGCGCTCTTCGATCCACACCTTGTCGCCAACCGAGTATTCGTTGGTTTCGTCGTGGGCGTGATACTTCTTCGAGCGGCTGATGGTCTTCTTCATCGTCGCGTGGGCAAAGCGGCGGTCAACGCGGACGACCACGGTCTTGGCCTGCTTGTCGCTGACGACGACGCCCTGGAGCGTACGTTTTGGCATCTCAGACCCCTTGCTTCTTCGACTTGTTCGGTTTGTGGGCGATCGCACGCTTGGCGGCGCTCGGCGGCGACTTCGTGGCGGCCTTGCGGCGGCCCGACTTCGGCGTCTTGTTGGTCTTGACGGCGGGCTTTGCCGTCGTGGTCTTGGCGGCCGGCTCGGCGCCGACGCGCTTCTGCGCGGCGATGGTCTTCATGCGGGCGATGTCGCGGCGGATGACGCGAACGCGCGAGGTGTTCTCGAGCTGACCCGTGGCCCGCTGGAAGCGCAGATTGAACTGCTCCTTCTTTAGCTTGAGCACCTCGTCGTCGAGTTGGTCGAGCGTCATCGCTCTTACGTCGGCGGATTTCATGGTTCTTACTCGGCGATGCGTTCGATGAAACGGGTTTTGACCGGCAGCTTGGCGGCGGCCAACGTCAGGGCTTCCTTGGCGACACCGACCGGGATGCCGTCGACTTCGAACAGGATGCGGCCCGGCTTGACGCGGCACACCCAGACTTCCGGCGTGCCCTTGCCTTTGCCCATGCGCACTTCGATCGGCTTCTTCGACACCGGAACGTCCGGGTAGACGCGGATCCAGACGCGGCCGGCGCGCTTCATGAAGCGGGTCAGCGCGCGGCGCGCGGCTTCGATCTGGCGCGCGGTGACGCGATCCGGCTCGAGAGCCTTGAGGCCGAACTGGCCGAAGGCCAGCGTGGCGCCGGACGTCGCGGTGCCGTGGATGCGGCCCTTGAACGCCTTGCGGAATTTCGTTTTCTTCGGTTGCAGCATGTTGTTGTCTCTTTAGGCCGCATTATCGCGGCGCGGACGGCCGCTATCGCCTTCGGCGAGCTTCTTGTCCTGCGCCATCGGATCGTGCTCGAGGATTTCGCCCTTGAAGATCCAGACCTTGACGCCGCAAGTGCCGTAGGTGGTGAAAGCGGTCGACACGCCGTAATCGATATCGGCGCGCAGCGTGTGCAGCGGCACGCGCCCTTCGCGATACCATTCCATGCGGGCGATTTCCGAACCGCCGAGGCGGCCGGTGCAGTTGATGCGGATGCCTTCGGCGCCGAGGCGCATCGCCGACTGAACGGCGCGCTTCATGGCGCGGCGGAACGCAACGCGGCGCTCGAGCTGCTGCGAGATCGACTCGGCCACCAGCTGCGCGTCGAGTTCCGGCTTGCGGATTTCGACGATGTTGATGACGACGTCGCTGTCGGTCAGCTTGGCGACCGACTTGCGCAGCTTCTCGATGTCGGCGCCCTTCTTGCCGATCACCACGCCCGGACGGGCCGAGTGAACGGTCACGCGGCACTTCTTGTGCGGGCGCTCGATGATGATCTTGGAGACAGCCGCCTGCTTCAAGTCTTTCATGAGCATCGCGCGGATCTTGATGTCTTCATGCAACAGCGTGCCGTACTCGGTCTTGCCGGCGAACCAGCGCGAGTCCCAGGTGCGGTTGATGCCGAGACGAAACCCGATCGGATTGATCTTTTGACCCACTACTATCCTCCTCAGGCGTTCGCTTCGGCCGCCGCGACCTGACGAACGACGATCGTCAGATGCGAGAACGGCTTGAGAATTTGACCGACGCGGCCACGGCCGCGCGGGGAAAAGCGCTTGATCACAAGCGCCTTGCCGACATGAGCCTCGGCGACGATGAGATCGTCGACGTCGAGGTCGTGATTGTTCTCGGCGTTGGCGATCGCCGACTCCAGGCACTTGCGCACATCCTTGGCGATGCGCTTGCGCGAAAATTCGAGGTCGGCCAATGCGCCGGCGACCTTCTTGCCGCGGATCATCTGCGCGACCAGGTTAAGCTTCTGCGGCGAGATCCGGATCATCCGGGTCACGGCCTTGGCCTCGTTGGCGGGGAGGTCCCGTTCGCGTGCGCGCTTGCCCATAACGTTTCTCTGTCCTGCGCGGCCTTAAGCCGTTTTCTTGGCTTTACGGTCCGACGTATGGCCGTAAAAAATTCGGGTCGGCGAGAACTCGCCGAATTTGTGACCGACCATCTCTTCCGTGACCGTCACCGGAACGTGCTTCTGGCCGTTGTAGACGGCGAAATGCAGGCCGACGAACTGCGGCAGAATTGTCGAGCGCCGGCTCCAGATCTTGATCATGTCGTGGCGTCCGGACGCACGCGCGGCTTCCGCTTTCTTCAGCAGATAACCGTCGACGAACGGGCCTTTCCATGCGGAACGTGTCATTGCTCTAGTCCCTAACTCTGCTTTTTCTTGCGGTCATGGCGGCTGACCATGATGAATTTGGTGGTGCGCTTGTTCTTGCGGGTCTTCTTGCCCTTGGTCGGGAAGCCCCACGGCGTGGTCCAGTGACCGCCGCCCTTGGTGCGGCCGCCGTGCGGATGGTCGACCGGGTTCATGGTGATGCCGCGGTTATGCGGCAGACGGCCACGCCAGCGCTGACGGCCGGCCTTGCCGATCGTCGTGTTCATTTTATCGGGGTTCGACACCGCGCCGATGGTCGCCATGCAGCGGCCGTGAACGAGGCGCTGTTCCGACGTCGACAGGCGGATGATGACGTAGTCGCCATCGCGGCCGACGATCTGCACATAGGTACCGGCCGAACGGGCGAGCTGACCGCCCTTGCCGATTTTCAGCTCGACGTTGTGCACGATGGTGCCGACCGGAATGGCGCCGAGCGGCATCGCATTGCCCGGCTTCACGTCCGCGCTGTCAGCCGAGATGACCTTGTCGCCAGCGGCGAGACGCTGCGGCGCCAGGATGTAGGCCTGCTCGCCGTCTTCGTACTTGATGAGCGCGATGAAGGCGGTGCGGTTCGGATCGTATTCGAGACGCTCGACGGTCGCGACCATGTCTTTCTTGGTACGGCGGAAGTCGATGATGCGATAGGCCTGCTTGTGCCCGCCGCCGCGGAAGCGCGACGTGATGCGGCCATTGTTGTTGCGGCCACCCGTGGAGTGCTGACCTTCGGTCAGCGACTTGACCGGCGCGCCTTTGTACAGCGTCGAACGATCGACGGTGACCAGGTGGCGCTGGCTCGGTGTGGTCGGATTGTAGGTCTTTAACGCCATCGATCCGCTCCTTACAGGCCGGTGGTCACGTCGATGCGATGACCTTCTTCGAGGGTCACGATCGCGCGCTTCACATCAGACTGCTGTCCGACTTTATTCTTGAATACCTTGACCTTGCCCTGGCGTATCAGCGTGTTGACGTTCTTGACCTTGACGTCGAACAGCTTCTCGACCGCTTCCTTGATCTGCGGCTTGGTCGCGGTACGGGCAACCTTGAAGGTCACCTTGTTGAACTCCGAACCCATGGTCGCCTTTTCGGTGATCACGGGAGAGAGGATGATGTCGTAATGACGCGGATCGCTGGTGCTCATTTGAAACGCGCCTCCAGCGCATCGAGCGCGGCTTTCGTCAGCACGAGAGTCTTGCGCCGCATGATGTCGTAAACGTTGATGCCCTGGATCGGCAGCACGTCGATGTTCGGAATGTTGCGCGCCGCCGACGCGAAGTTCATTTCCAGCTCGGCGCCGTCGATGATCAGGGCGTTGGCCAGGCTCATCTTGCCGAACTGCGCCGCCAGCATCTTGGTCTTGGCTTCGCTGAGCGAGGCCTTGTCGATGACGATGATGCCGCCGTCCTTGGCCTTGGCCGACAGAGCGTGCTTGAGCGCGAGCGCCCGCACCTTCTTCGGCAGATCGATGGCATGCGAGCGCACGACCGGACCGAAGGCACGGCCGCCGCCGCGAAACTGCGGAACGCGAGCAGAACCGTGACGGGCGCCGCCGGTGCCCTTCTGGCCGTACATCTTCTTGCCGGTACGCCAGATCTCGGAGCGATCCTTGGTCTTGTGCGTGCCGCGCTGGCGGCGAGCCAGCTGCCAGTTGACGCAGCGCTGAATGATGTCGATGCGCGGCTCGAGGCCGAAGATGTCGTCGGACAGGCTGACCGATCCGGCTTCCTTGCCTTCAAGCGTGGTGATTTTCATATCCATATTATTCGCCCTCCTTCGCAGCGGGGGCTTCCGAGGCGGCCGCTTCCGCGAGGCGGAATTTGCCCGGCTTCGGCGCGTCCTTGTGCAGCTTCTTCTTGACGGCGTCGCGCAAGGTGATCCAGCCGCCCTTGGCGCCCGGCACCGCGCCTTCGACCATGACCAGACCGCGCTCGATATCGATCTTGGCGACCTTGAGGTTCAAGGTGGTGATGCGATCGACGCCCATGTGGCCAGGCATCTTCTTGTTCTTGAAGGTCTTGCCCGGGTCCTGACGGCCGCCGGTCGAACCGATCGAACGATGCGAGACCGAGACGCCGTGCGAGGCGCGAAGGCCGCCGAAATTCCAGCGCTTCATGCCGCCGGCAAAGCCCTTGCCGATCGAGATGCCGCAGACGTCGACGAACTGACCTTCGACAAAATGATCGGCGGTGATTTCCGCGCCGACCGGGATCATCGCGTCTTCGCTGACGCGGAATTCCGCGAGCTTGCGCTTCGGCTCGACCTTGGCGGCGGCAAAGTAGCCGCGGTCGGCCTTGCTCATGTTGCCGGCGCGGCGCGCGCCCGACCCGAGCTGCAGCGCGACGTAACCGTTTTTATCTTTTGTGCGATGAGCAATGACCTGGCACTCCGCCAAGCGGAGCACCGTGACCGGAACGTGTTCACCGGCTTCGGTGAACAACCGGGTCATACCCATCTTCTGTGCGACGACACCCGAACGCATTTGTATGTCCTCACCCGGCCTTTAGAGCTTGATCTCGACGTCGACGCCAGCGGCCAGGTCGAGCTTCATCAGCGCGTCCACGGTCTGCGGCGTCGGGTCGACGATGTCGAGAAGGCGCTTGTGCGTGCGCATCTCGAACTGTTCACGGCTCTTCTTGTCGACGTGCGGCGAGCGGTTCACCGTGAACTTCTCGATGCGCGTCGGCAGCGGGATCGGCCCACGCACCTGCGCGCCTGTGCGCTTGGCGGTGTTGACGATCTCGCGCGTCGACGCATCGAGGATGCGATGATCGAACGCCTTGAGCCGGATCCGAATATTCTGGCCGTTCATTTGTCTGTCTCTCTGGACTGTCATCATCCGTACAAACGGATGATCCAGTATTCGCTAACCGTCTCGACTTCCCTGATTCTTGGCGGAGCCGTTGCTCGCTTCGATCCAGGTTACCGCGCTCCCCGCTTGTTAGGGCGGGGAGCAGCAGTTTCGTTGACTACTCGATGATGCTGGCGACCACGCCGGCGCCGACGGTGCGGCCACCTTCACGGATCGCGAAGCGGAGCTTTTCTTCCATGGCGATCGGCACGATCAGGTGCACTTCCATCGCCACGTTGTCGCCCGGCATCACCATTTCGGTGCCTTCCGGCAGATGAACCACGCCCGTCACGTCGGTCGTGCGGAAGTAGAACTGCGGACGGTAGTTGGTGAAGAACGGGGTATGACGTCCGCCCTCTTCCTTGGTCAGGATGTAGGCTTCGGCCTTGAACTTGGTGTGCGGCTTGACTGAGCCCGGCTTGCAGAGAACCTGGCCGCGCTCGACTTCCTCACGCTTGGTGCCGCGCAGCAGCGCGCCGATGTTGTCGCCGGCCTGGCCCTGATCGAGCAGCTTGCGGAACATTTCAACGCCGGTGACGATGGTCTTCTGCGTCGGCTTGATGCCCACGATTTCGACTTCCTCGCCGACCTTGACGATGCCGCGCTCGACGCGGCCGGTGCAGACGGTGCCGCGGCCGGAGATCGAGAACACGTCTTCAACCGGCATCAGGAACGGCTGGTCGATCGGACGTTCCGGCTGCGGAATGTACTCGTCGACCGCCTTCATCAGCTCGAGAACGGCATCGTGGCCGAGCTTCGGCTCTTTGTCGTTCAGTGCCATCAGGGCCGAGCCCTTGATGATCGGGATCTTGTCGCCCGGGTAGTTGTACTTGGACAGAAGCTCGCGGACTTCCAACTCGACCAGTTCGAGCAGTTCCGGATCGTCGACCATGTCGACCTTGTTCATGAACACGACCAGCGCCGGGACGCCGACCTGACGGGCGAGCAGGATGTGCTCGCGGGTCTGCGGCATCGGGCCGTCGGCGGCCGACACGACCAGGATCGCGCCATCCATCTGCGCGGCGCCCGTGATCATGTTCTTCACATAGTCGGCGTGGCCGGGGCAGTCGACGTGCGCATAGTGACGGTTCGTCGTCTCGTATTCGACGTGCGCGGTCGAGATCGTGATGCCGCGCGCCTTCTCTTCCGGCGCCTTGTCGATCTGGTCGTAGGCGGTGAACGTCGCGCCGCCGGTTTCGGCGAGCACCTTGGTGATCGCCGCGGTCAGCGAGGTCTTGCCATGGTCGACGTGACCGATGGTGCCGATGTTACAATGCGGCTTATTGCGGTTGAATTTTTCTTTGGCCATGGAGCTCTCCGTTCAGAAACTTCAAGTTTAAGATTGCGACCGGCTACGCGAATTTCTTCTGCACTTCCGCCGAGACGTTGGCGGGCAGTTCGGCGTAGTGATCGAATTGCATGGTGAAAGTTGCACGTCCCTGCGACATCGACCGCAGGGTATTGACGTAGCCGAACATGTTCATCAGCGGCACCATCGCGTTGATCACGTTGGCGTTGCCGCGCATGTCCTGGCCCTGAATCTGGCCGCGGCGTGAGTTCAAGTCGCCGATGACCGAACCGGTATAATCTTCCGGGGTCACCACTTCGACCTTCATGATCGGCTCGAGCAGCACGGGCTTGGCGCGCTGCATCGCTTCGCGCAAACCGGCGCGCGACGCGATTTCGAAGGCGAGCGCCGACGAGTCGACGTCATGATAGCGGCCGTCAACCAGGGTCACCTTGATGTCGACGACCGGGAAGCCGGCCAGCGGGCCGGAGCTTAGAACCGACTCGAGGCCCTTTTCGACGCCCGGGATGTATTCTTTCGGCACCGAGCCGCCGACCGTGTCGTTGATGAACTCGAACGGAGCGCCCGGCTCCGACGGCTCGACCACGAACTTGACTTCGGCGTACTGACCGGAACCGCCCGACTGCTTCTTGTGGGTATAGGTGTGCTCGACCTTCTGGGTGATCTTCTCGCGGAAAGCCACCTGCGGCGCGCCGATATTGGCGTCCACTTTGTAGGTGCGGCGCAGAATGTCGACCTTGATGTCGAGATGCAGTTCGCCCATGCCCTTGAGAATGGTCTGGCCGCTCTCGTGATCGGTCGATACGCGGAAGGACGGATCCTCCGCGGCAAGCTTGGCCAGCGCGACGCCGAGCTTTTCCTGATCGGCCTTCGACTTCGGCTCGATGGCGATCTCGATCACCGGCTCGGGGAATTCCATCTTTTCAAGGATGACCGGGTGCTTCGGATCGCACAACGTATCGCCGGTGCGGGTTTCCTTGAGGCCGGCCAGCGCGACGATGTCGCCGGCATAGGCTTCCTTGATGTCTTCGCGGTTGTTGGCATGCATCAGCAACATGCGGCCGATGCGCTCTTTGCGCTCTTTGGTCGAGTTGATGACGCCGGTGCCGCTTGAGAGCGTGCCCGAATAGATGCGGCAGAAGGTAATGGTGCCGACGAAGGGATCGTCCATGATCTTGAAGCCGAGCAGCGACAGCGGCGCGTCGTCCTTCGGCTCGCGGATGACGTCTTCGCCATTGTCCGGATTGATGCCGTGGATCGGCGGCACGTCGAGCGGCGACGGCAGGAAATCGACGACCGCGTCGAGCAGCGGCTGCACGCCCTTGTTCTTGAAGGCGGAGCCACAGAGCACCGGAAAGAAAGCGCTGGTGATGACGGCCTTGCGGATGAGCTTCTTGAGGGTCGCCTCGTCCGGCTCCTTGCCTTCGAAATACGCGGCCATCGCGGTGTCGTCGAGTTCGACAGCGGCCTCGATCAACATCTCACGGTACTTCTTGGCGTCGTCGACGAGATCGGCAGGAATGTCGATGTCTTTGTAGTTGGCGCCGAGCGCCTCGTCTTCCCAGATCACGCCCTTCATGCGGACCAGATCGACGATGCCCTTGAAATTGTTTTCCGCGCCGATCGGCAGCTGGATCGCAATCGGCTTGGCGCCGAGGCGGGTCTTGATGTCGTCCATGCACTTGAAGAAGTCGGCGCCAATCTTGTCCATCTTGTTGGCGAAGACGATGCGCGGCACGCGGTATTTGTCGCCCTGGCGCCAGACGGTTTCGGTCTGCGGCTCGACGCCCTGGTTGCCGTCGAGCACGACGACGGCACCGTCGAGCACGCGCAGCGAACGCTCGACTTCGATGGTGAAATCGACGTGGCCGGGGGTATCGATGATGTTCAGGCGCTTGCCGTTCCAGAACGCGGTCGTCGCGGCCGACGTAATGGTGATGCCGCGTTCCTGCTCCTGCTCCATCCAGTCCATCGTCGCGGCACCTTCGTGCACTTCGCCGATTTTGTGGCTCTTGCCGGTGTAATAGAGAATCCGCTCGGTCGTCGTCGTCTTGCCGGCATCAATGTGAGCCATGACGCCGAAATTGCGGTAGTCCTCAATGGCATGGAGACGAGGCATATCGATCTACTTCCTGAATAAGGTCGCCGCTACTACCAGCGGTAATGCGAGAAGGCCCGGTTGGCTTCCGCCATCTTGTGGGTGTCTTCGCGCTTCTTGACCGCGTTGCCGCGGTTGTTGGATGCGTCGAGCAGTTCGGCCGAGAGACGCTCGGTCATGGTGCGTTCGTTGCGGTCACGCGCAGCGGAGATGATCCAGCGGATACCGAGAGCCTGGCGGCGCGACGTGCGCACTTCGACGGGCACCTGGTAGGTGGCGCCGCCGACACGACGCGAGCGCACTTCAATCGAAGGCATCACGTTGTCGAGGGCCTGCTGGAACACGCTGAGCGGGTTCGCCTTGGTCTTGGTCTCGATGGTCTCGAGCGCACCATAAACGATGCCTTCGGCGACCGACTTCTTGCCGTCGTACATGACGGCGTTCATGAACTTGGACACGACCGCCGACTGAAACTTCGGATCGATCGTGATTTCGCGCTTTTCTGCGGCGTGGCGACGAGACATGTTTCTGACCCTTACTTCGGACGCTTGGCGCCGTATTTCGACCGGCGCTGCTTGCGGTTCTTGACGCCCTGCGTATCGAGGACGCCGCGCAGAATGTGATAGCGCACGCCCGGCAAATCCTTGACGCGGCCGCCGCGGATCATGACCACCGAATGCTCTTGCAGATTGTGGCCTTCACCCGGGATGTAACCGATGACTTCGAAGCCGTTGGTGAGACGAACCTTGGCGACCTTACGAAGCGCCGAGTTCGGCTTCTTCGGCGTCGTCGTGTAGACGCGCGTGCAGACGCCGCGCTTCTGGGGGCTCGACTGCAGCGCCGGGACCTTGTTGCGGGTCTTGAGCGGCTGCCGCGGATTGGCAATCAGCTGGTTGATCGTCGGCATCGTTCGCCTTCGTAACTGTTGGGCACTCGCCCGGAATTAAGGGCTTGCGCCCGGAATTGATTGGGCCGTGAGGCCCGCGCGTGTTCTCTTTGCGTGCTTTGTCGGCACGCAAAACGAAATCGCGCCATCCGCATCAATCGCGGGGGCGCTCTTTCCAGTCCTGACAACTGCGCAGTCGTGTTCACGACCGAGCAGCCGTTTAGTGAAACCTGACAGTGGCTGTCAGCGGCAGCGTCTGAGCTTCATTCGTCGAGGCGATTGCGCCGGCTGAATTTTTGAGAATATTTAACGTTCTCAAGTACTTGGCCGGGCGGCCGTTCCGAAGCAAGCGAAGCTCACCGCCTGCCGTTAAGTGCCGCGTATGTATCGGCCTGATACCCCCAAGTCAAGGCGAAAAGGGCCGAAAAACCGGGGCTCCGGAGCGCTTCGGCGTATCCACGGTCCCCTTGGCGGCCAACATGAAGCGCCGGCTGCGGCGGCGCAAGCCACCGGCCGGGAAAGACCCACGGCCGCGATCGGCCGGCCCAGCAAGTGACTGTTATATATAACCTTTCTCCTCTTTCGCAATACCCTCCCAATATGCTTTCGGGCGCGCCGTCGGTCACCGGCCCTGCCGCCCCGCTAGCGCTCGGACGTGGGCCATTGGCCGACAGGTCGCTCTGGGGATCCTTGGACATCCAGACGACAGATGCCGGGGGCATCGGGGTCCCGAAAGACCAGGCCAGCCGATTCTGTCCCCTGCTCCGCTTGAGTCGTCGGTCACGAAAAAGGGCCGCCCTTTCGGACGGCCCTTGATCGTTGCGATGAAGCGGCGAGGCCTTACTCGGCCGCCGGCAGCGCCGGCGCGGCAAGCGCTTCCGCTGCGGACGCGGCCTTGGCCGCATCCTTCTCGCGTTCTTCCAGGATGAGCGCGTCGCGCTTGATGGCGATCTCGCGCAGCTGGTTCATCATGGCGCCGGTGCCGGCCGGGATCAGGCGGCCGACAATGACGTTTTCCTTGAGGCCGTCGAGCGTATCCGCCTTGCCGTTGACCGCGGCTTCGGTGAGGACGCGCGTGGTCTCCTGGAACGACGCGGCCGAGATGAACGACCGGGTCTGCAGCGAGGCCTTGGTGATGCCGAGCAGGACGGGATGTCCGACCGCCGGCTTCTTGCCCTCTTCGACCGCCTTGAGATTGATCGCATCCATTTCACTGCGATCGATCTGCTCGCTGGCCAGGAGTTCGGTCTCGCCGGCGTCGGTGATCTCGACCTTCTGCAGCATCTGGCGAACGATCACCTCGATGTGCTTGTCGTTGATCATAACGCCCTGCAAGCGATAGACCTCCTGGATTTCGTTGACCAGGTAAGCCGCCAGTTCTTCGACGCCCTTGATAGCAAGGATGTCATGCGGAGCCGGGTTGCCTTCGACGATATAATCGCCCTTCTCCAGCACGTCGCCGTCCTGCAGATGGATGTGCTTGCCCTTCGGGATCAGATATTCCCGCGGCTCCTCACCCTTGTCGGCTGGCTCGATGGTGATGCGGCGCTTGTTCTTGTAGTCCTTGCCGAAGCGCACGACGCCGCCGATTTCAGCGATGATCGCCGCATCCTTCGGCTTGCGGGCTTCGAACAGTTCGGCGACACGCGGCAGACCGCCGGTGATGTCGCGCGTCTTGGCGCTCTCGGTCGGGATACGGGCGATGACGTCGCCCGCCTTGACCTGGTTGCCCGGATCGACCGAGATGATGGCATCGACCGCGAGCAGATAACGCGCCTCGCCGCCACGCGCGAGCTTGAGGATCTTGCCGTCCTTGCCCTTGACGATCATCGCCGGACGCAAGTCGGCCTGGTTGCGGGACGAGCCGGTGCGCCAGTCGATCACCACGCGCTTGGCGATGCCGGTCGATTCATCGAGCTGTTCCGACATCGACAGACCGTCCACCATGTCCTCGAAGGCAACTTCGCCATCGACTTCGGTGAGGATCGGGCGGGTGTACGGATCCCACTCGGCGATACGCTGGCCGCGCTTGATCTTGTCGCCCTCATCGACGCGCATGCGCGCGCCGTAAGGAATACGGTGATGGGCGCGCTCGGTCCCGTCGGGATCGACCACCGCCACCACCATGTTGCGCACCATCGCCACCGTGTCCTTGTCGGAGTTCTTGGCGATGTTCTTGTTCTTGAACACGATGCTGCCGTCGAAATTCGACTCGATGAACGACTGATCCGAAATCTGCGCCGCGCCGCCGATGTGGAACGTGCGCATGGTGAGCTGGGTGCCCGGCTCGCCGATCGACTGAGCGGCGATGACCCCCACCGCCTCGCCCATGTTGACCGGGGTGCCACGCGCCAGATCGCGGCCATAGCAGGCGCCGCAGACGCCGATCTTGGTCGTGCAGGTCAGCACGGAGCGGATCTTGAGCTCCTGCACGCCGGCCTTGGTGATCACATCGACTTCCGGCTCGGTGAGCAGGGTCGACGCCTTCATCACGACCTTGCCGGTCGCCGGATCCTTGACGTCCTCGGCCGTGGTGCGGCCGAGAATACGGATCGCCAGCGACGCGACGACGGTGCCGGCGTCGATCACCGCGCGGACCTTGATGCCGTCCGTGGTGCCGCAATCCGGCTCGGTGATGATGCAATCCTGCGCGACGTCGACGAGACGGCGCGTGAGATAGCCCGAGTTCGCCGTCTTCAAGGCGGTGTCGGCCAGGCCCTTGCGGGCGCCGTGGGTCGAGTTGAAGTACTCGAGAACCGAGAGGCCTTCCTTGAAGTTCGAAATGATCGGCGTCTCGATGATCTCGCCCGACGGCTTCGCCATCAGGCCGCGCATGCCGGCGAGCTGACGCATCTGCGCCGGCGAACCGCGGGCACCTGAATGCGCCATCATGTAGATCGAGTTGACCTGCATGTCGCGGCCTTGCTTGTCCTTCTTGGTCGCCGAGATTTCCTTCATCATGGCGTCGGCGATCGCGTCGGTCGATTTCGACCAGGCATCAACCACCTTGTTGTACTTTTCGCCCTGGGTGATGAGGCCGTCATTGTACTGCTGCTCGAACTCCTTGGCGAGTTCACGCGTCTTGTCGACGGTCGCCCACTTCGACGCCGGCACCACCATGTCGTCCTTGCCGAACGAAATGCCGGCCTTGAAGGCGTGATAGAAGCCGAGCGCCATGATGCGATCGCAGAAGATGACTGTCTCTTTCTGGCCGCAGTGGCGATAGACCGAGTCGATGACGTTCTGCAGGTC
>LNFM01005680.1_pt1 | contig 21287 bp, 16 predicted proteins | sample 596031 | NCBI WGS metagenome assembly LNFM01 (sample SAMN04254537, study PRJNA301005) | activated carbon metagenome | isolation source: dual media filters at the Ann Arbor, Michigan drinking water treatment plant | place: USA: Ann Arbor
GTGTCGCAGCCAGACATTGGCCGGTGCCGTCGTCGCGATGTCGCCGATCAACGTGACGGCCTGGGCGACGGAGACGCTCGTGGTCGAGCCGAGTGCCTCCATGGCCGGCATGGCCGCGTCGATGTCGCCGGCCTGGGGCGCCGTGGCGGTGGTCCGCAGGCGTCCGAGCAGGTCGAGCGCGGTGCGCCACTCCGACGCCTCGATCGCGGGCACGACGTCGGTCTCGAGCGCCGCCCCCGTCGCCAGCAGCGATGGCTGCGCCACGCGGATCGTCATCTCCAGCGGTGACCCGTCGTCATCAGACGGGTCGTCGAACGGCAGAGTCGGATGCGAGAGTGGCCGCTTCATCCTGACGAGTGTGCGCCATGGGGCGTCGACGCCGGGCGCGGCTATAATCTGCCTGTGCCAGTCACCCTCCTCAGGCTGTGCGCCGCGTTCGCCGTCACGCTCGTCTTCGCCGCCGCCGGCGCGCTGGCGCAGCCGACTCGCATCGACGTCGTCACCCCCATCGCCCCTGACCTTGCCGCCTTCGGCCCCTCCGCCATCGGCGTGCGAACGCTGACGGCCGTCGACCGCAACCGGCCTGACATCCTGCGCACGAAGGAGGGCGAGCCGACCGCGCGCTACGACCGTCGGCTTGTGCTCGAGGTGTGGTACCCGGCGACGCTCGCGCCAGGCCAGACGCCCGGCGGCACCTACCAGACCGTGACGCGCGACCCGTCGATCGCCGTGACGCTGCAGGGCCGGGCCGTGCGTGATGCCGCAGTCTCGAGCACGGGTGGGCCGTTCCCGCTCGTGATCCTGTCGCACGGGTACCCCGGCAACCGCTACCTGATGGGCCACCTCGGCGAGAACCTCGCGAGCAAGGGCTTCATCGTCGTGTCGATCGATCACGCCGACAGCACGTACGACGACCAGCAGGCCTTCGCGAGCACGCTCTACAACCGCTCATTCGACCAGCTGTTCGTCCTCGACGAGATGGCGCGACTGGCCGCACCCGCTTCGGGCAGCTTCCTCAGCGGGCGCCTCGACGCCGCTCGCACCGGTATCGTCGGCTACTCGATGGGCGGGTACGGTCTTGTCAACACCATCGGCGGCGGCTACAGCGTGTTGGCGACGACGATGCGGGGGGCGCCAGCCAATCGGCTGCTCGCCGAACGAGCGGCGAGCAATCCCGCGTACCGTGCCGCGATCGACACGCGCGTGAAGGCGGCGATCGCGATCGGGCCGTGGGGCATGCAGGTCGGGATGTGGGACGCCGAGGGCCTTCGCGGCATCCGCACACCGGTGTTGTTCGTGGGCGGCAGCGTGGACGATGTGTCCGGCTACGCGAAGGGCACGCGTGCGTTGTTCGAGGGCGCGGTGAATGCGGATCGCTACCTGCTGACCTTCGTCGGCGCGAATCACAACGCGGCGGCGCCGCATCCAGCCCCGGCCGAGACGCTTGGCGCGACGGGACGGGCGGTGATTGCCTACGCGCAACACGCCGACGCGGTGTGGGATACGGTGCGCATGAACAACATCCTGCAGCACTTCGCCACCGCGTACTTCGATCGCCACCTGAAGGGCGACGAGGCGACGCAGGCGTACTTCGACGTGATCCCGTCTGGATCCGACGCCGTGTATGCCGTGGACCGCGAGGGCCGCGAGCAGCCGACGCACACGTACTGGAAGGGCTTCAAGCGTGGCACGGCGATCGGCCTGACGCTCGAACACGCCACGCCGGCGCCTGCGAGCCCACCGGCGCCCGCTGCCGGCGCCCGGTAAGCTGCGCCACACGTACCCGGCCTGCGCGGGGCACGGTACGATGGGCGCCATGCGATCCGCTGCCGCGCTTCTGCTCCTGCCCCTCGCCCTTGCCGCCGCCTGCAGTCGCGAACCCGCGCCGAAGGCACCCGCCCAGGCCGCGCACGTGCCGCTCGCCGAGTTGCCGGCCGTCGAGGCGGCACGCCTCCTCGAGCAGACCCGCGCGCTGTCGTCCGACGAGTTCCAGGGGCGCAAGCCAGGCACCGAGGGCGAGACGCGCACGGTCGCCTACCTCGAGGCGCAGTTCAAGGCCCTCGGTCTGCAGCCGGGCAACACCGACGGGACGTACGTGCAGGACGTCCGGCTCGTCGGCCTCACGCCGTCGCAGCAGCGCCCACTGACGGTGACCGGCGCTGGCAAGACGACGACGTTCGCGTGGCGGGACGAGGTCGTGGCGTGGAGCAAGCACGTCGCCGACCAGGCCAGTCTCGAGAACTCCGAGATGGTCTTCGTCGGCTATGGCGTGACCGCCCCCGAGTTCGACTGGAACGATTTCAAGGACCTCGACGTCAAGGGCAAGACCCTCGTCGTGCTCGTCAACGATCCGCAGGTCCCCTCGGCGTCGGATGCATCCGTGCTCGACGAGAAGGTCTTCGGCGGTCGCGCCATGACCTACTATGGCCGCTGGACCTACAAGTACGAGGAGGCCGCCCGTCGTGGGGCGGCCGGCGTGCTGATCGTCCACGAGACCGGACCGGCCGGCTATCCCTTCTCGGTCGTGCAGGGCAACCTCGGCGAACGCCTCGACCTCGTCACTGAGGACAAGAACATGGGCCGCGCCAGCGTCGAAGGGTGGCTGTCGCTCGACGCCGCTCGGAAGCTGATGACGATGGCGGGGCAGGACCTCGACGCGCTGAAGGCGCAGGCGCTGACACGTGACTTCACGCCGGTGCCGCTCGGGGTGACGGCCTCGATGGCCATCTCGACGAAGATCCGGACGATGGGGTCCAAGAACGTGCTGGCAAAGCTGGAGGGCAGCGACCCGGCGCTCAAGGACGAGTATGTCGTCTACACCGCGCACTGGGACCACTTCGGCGTTGGCGAGCCCGTCGACGGCGACACCATCTACAACGGCGCGCTCGACAATGCGTCGGGCAGCGCGATGGTGCTGGAGATCGCCCGCGCCTTCACGCAGGTGACGCCGAAGCCGAAGCGGTCGATGCTGTTCCTCATGGTCACTGCTGAAGAGCAGGGCCTGCTGGGGTCGGCCTCCTATGCCGAGTATCCGATCTACCCGCTCGCGAAGACGGTCGCCGTGGTCAACATCGACGGCATCAACCAGTGGGGCCGCACGAAGGACCTGACGGTGGTCGGGCTGGGGGCCTCGCAACTCGACGACTATCTGCGCGAAGCGGCCACCGAGCAGGGCCGCACGCTGCGCCCGGATCCGGAGTCGGAGAAGGGCTACTACTACCGCTCCGACCACTTCAACTTCGCCAAGAAGGGCGTGCCTGCGCTCTACACCGACACCGGCATCGAGTACGTGGGCAAGGACGCGACCTACGGGACGCAGAAGCGCGACGAGTACACCAGTCGCGACTACCACAGCCCGTCCGATGAGGTGAAGGACGACTGGGATCTGACCGGCGCCGTGGAGGATGCACGGCTGCTGATGGCCGTGGGCTACCGTGTGGCCAACGCGGCGACGTGGCCGGAGTGGGCGCCCGGCAACGAGTTCCGCGCCGCGCGCGAGCAGATGCTCGGGCGCTCGGCCAGGCCCTGACGGATCACGGTAGCGGCCGGACGCGGATCTGCCTGTACCAGACCTGCGCCTTGCCGCCGCCGTGCACCTGCAGCGCAATCCGTCCGCGCTGCGGCATCGCGGCGTCTGGTTCGGTGTAGTCGATGGTCTGCGCGCCGTTGATGACGGCGACGATGCGCCGGCCGTCGCACCGGATCTCGTAGTCGTTCCAGTCGCCCCGCCGCAGCACGCGCGAGACGACGGCCATATCCGATTGGGCAAGCACGCGGTTACGGCGCGATTCGTCGTACAGGCTGCCCCACCAGGCCGGATCGCCGAGATCCAGCTGATAGCCGACCATCTCGTGGTGCCCGGGCACGCGCTGGCTCCGCACTTGCACGCCGGCGTTGATCAAGCCCTCGGTGCCGAGCAGCTTGAACTGCACCTTCAGGACGAAGTCGCCGAACTCGCGCGTCGTTGCCAGGAACTCGTTGTGCGGCACTGTCTCGTCGAGGCTGCCGCCGACGATCGCGTTGTCGACGATACGCCAGGTGCGGGCGGTGTCGCCGTCCCAGCCGGCGAAGGAGGTGTCGTCGAAGAGCGCCTCGAAGCCCGGCTCCAGCGTGCCCGACCGGGCAGCCGACGTCGCCAGCGCAGCGACTGGCTGGAGATCGTCAGGCGTCAGCGCTCGACCAGTCAGTGGCACGGCCAGAAGGGCCGCCGCCGCGCACACGATCCGCTGGGGGCTCCGCATGTCGCCAGTCTACGCCTGGTCCTCGGGCGTGTCCGGGGCGGGGCCGCGCCTGTACAATCGCCCCCACACAGGAGGCTCGATGCAACCGACTCGTCGTACGTTCCTGACGGCCGCGTCCGGGCTCGCGCTCGGCACTCGCCTTGCCGCCGCGTCCACGCAGGGTGCCAACGACCGCATCCGTATCGGCGTCATCGGTACCGGGGGGCGTGCGCGTGGGCTGATGGGCCAGCTCAAGGCGATACGCGGCGTCGAACTGACGACGCTGTGCGACGTCTACGGACCCAGCCTCGCGCGGGCGAAGGAACACGCGCCGGCAGCGGCGCACGTGGCCGACTATCGGCGCATGCTCGACGACCCGGCGATCGACGCGGTGCTCATCGGGGCGCCCGATCACTGGCATCGCACGATGACCATCGACGCGGTGAAGGCCGGCAAGGACGTCTACGTCGAGAAGCCGATCTCGCGCACCATCGAGGAGGGCGAGGCGATGGTGCAGGCCGTGGAGGCCTCCAGGCAGGTCGTACAGACCGGCACGCAGCAGCGCAGCTGGAGTCACTTCACGCTCGGGAAGGAACTGCTGGACTCGGGTCGCCTGGGGCAGACGACGTTCGTGCACACGTACTGGTACCAACAGCCCGGATCGATCGCCAGCGCCACGGTTGACACGGCGGGCCTCGACTGGAAGGCCTGGCTCGGGCCCGCGCCCGCCCGCCCGTTCGACCCGGAGCGCCTGCTCCAGTGGCGGCACTTCTGGGACTACGGCGGCGGCGGGTTCACAGACCTCCTGACGCACTGGATCGATGTCGTCCACTGGTACATGGAGGTCGAGGCGCCGCGGTCCGCGCTCGCGACCGGCGCGAATCACCTCCGGCGATCGTGGGACGCCCCAGACACGTGCACCGCGTCGCTGGAGTTTCCCAAGGACTTCTCGACCACCTACATCGGCTCGTTCAACAGCCGCACCGACGATGGCGGGCTCGAGTTCCGGGGGACCGAGGCGACGATGAAGATCGACAGGCGCCGTCTGGCCGTGTATCGCAACGACGCGCCGTACGCGCCTGGCACGCACGCACCGGAGCCGGAGATCTACGTGCGCGGCGGCGCCGACGGCACGATCGCGCACCTGCAGAACTGGGTGGATTGCATGCGCAGCCGAAAGACGCCCACGGCCGACATCCGCACGGGCCACATGGCGGCGCGAGCGTCGCACCTGGCCAACATCGCGCTGCGTGAGAAGCGACGCGTGACGTGGGACGGCACCGCCGTGCGCTGAGGACTCTCACGCGCGGGGTGCTGTTCACCGGCCCGGCGGCATGCGTACGGCGTCCACGAGCCCCCGCACGGCCTTGTCGAGCAGCTTCATGCCGGTCGTGTCACCGCGCATGTGGCCGAGGCGGACGATCACGAGGTCACGTGACGGGATGATGATCACGCGCTGGCCGCCCGCGCCGGCCATCCAGAAGGCATCCGGTGGGGCGTCGAGTTCCTGCGTGCCGTTCACCCAGAAGAGGCCGCCGTAGCGTGGCGTGGCCCAGCCGGGTGCCGGCGTGCGGACGAAGGTGGCGAATCCCTCGGGCAACAGCCGCGTGCCCTGCCACATGCCGTCCTGCGCGTAGAGCAGGCCGAGCCGCGCCCAGTTGCGCACGGTGCCGTAGTCGAACCCGCTGAGGATGAAGTTGCCGTACGGATCCGGTTCGAGCACCTGCCGGCGGATGCCGATCCGATCGAACAGGGCGCGCTGCGGCCAGGTGAGGTAGGTCTCGCCGCGCGACTCCACCACCTGCCGCACGATGGCGCCGAGCGTGAGCGGATCGCAGTTGCGGTAGCGTCCCTCGGTGCCCGGGGGGAACTGCAGCGGGCGACTCGTCGAGAACCGGAAGACGTCGATGGCCCCGGAATAGACCAGCGCGTGCGCGGGGTACCCATCGCGCTCCGGCGCGAAGTCCGGATCCCCGGGCGACGTGCAGTGCAGGCCGCTGCTCATCCGCAACAGGTGGCTGAGGGTGATGGCGCGTCGCGGATCGGTCGGCGCCTGCCACGACGGGACGGGGGCGGGAGCGGCGAGCGTCAACGCGCCCTGCTGGATCAGCAGGCCCACCAGCGTCGCCGTGAGGCTCTTGCCCATCGACCAGCTCTCGAGCTGCGTGTCCGCCGTGGCACCCAGGGCATACCGCTCGGCGACGATCCGGCCCTTGTGCAGGACGAGCATGCCGGCGGTCAGGGCCTCGGGGTCGGAGAAGGCGAGGTCCATCGCCGCGTCGACGCCGCGCCTGTCGAGATCGGCGGGCCACGGCGCCTCCACCACCCTGTCGCCCATCGGCCAGGGCTGGCTCTTCGCGTCCGGCAGCGTGGTCTTGACCGGCGTGGGCGTGAAGAGGACGGAGTCGGTGCCTTCAGGATGGATGACGCAGCCCTGGTCGCCGTAGAAGCCGGCCGATCGCGTGACGACCCCTCGGACGGTGGCTCGGACGATCTTCCGCTCGCGATCGATCGTGGTGGTGATGTGCGGGCGTTCCGCCTCGGGCGTCAGGAAGAAGGCGCTGTTGAGGCGCGCCTCCGCTTCGTCGCGACCGGAGACGAAGACGGCCGAGCACAGGATCTTGGCGTACGCCGCGGCGCCGAGGGTCAACGGCGTGTCGCGCGGCGAGAAGCCGCCGGTAGTCGCGGGATTGAGTGCGGCGGCGTCGGGGCGGACCTGTTCCGCCCTCATGGTGGCGGCGGCGATCACGACCAGGCCGGCGACCAGCAGCGGGCTCGGACGGAGAGACGGACGACGCGACGCGGGCCTGCACCTGAGAGGAGTTTCCACAGGACCAGATGATACGGGCGCAGGCGTACAATGCCCGCCTGGAGAACAACTGATGAGACTGATGCGAACCATTGCGATCGCGTGGCTCCTCGCCATGGGCGTCGCGTCCGCCCAGGCGCAGGGGCCTGCGCAGGCCCCTGCCGCGTCATCCGGCGCCACGCGCAAGGCCGTGCTCGTCACCGGCGCGAGTACGGGCATCGGGCGGAAGATCACCGAGCGGCTGGCGGCCGACGGGTACTTCGTCTACGCGGGGGCTCGCAAGCCGCAGGACCTCCAGGCGCTCGGCACGATCCCGAACGTCCAGGCCATCAGGATCGACGTCACCAGCGCGACCGACATCGCCGACGCCGTGGCGACCGTCACGAAGGCCGGTCGCGGGCTGTACGGCATCGTCAACAACGCCGGTGTCGCCGTCAGTGGTCCCCTGACGGACACGACGGAAGAAGACATGCAGTACGTGATGAACATCAACGCCTACGGGCCGTGGCGCATCAGCAAGGCGTTTGCGCCGCTGGTCGTCGCCGAGCAGGGCCGCATCGTCACCATCGGCTCGATCTCGGGCATTCTCTCCGGTGCCACGCTCGGCGTGTACAGCATGAGCAAGCACGCGGTGGAGGCGTTCACCGATTCGCTGGCGCTGCAGATGGCGCCGCTCGGCGTGTCGGTCATCGTTGTCGAACCGGGCAACTACGATTCCGAGATCATGCGCACCGCTGTGGCACGAGCCGGCGGCGACGCCAAAGCAGGCGACCGCTCCCAGTACAAGCCACCCGACGAGGTCGCGGCGTCGGTCGCGCAGGCGCTGTCTGAAGCGACGCCGAAGCGGCGGTACATGACGGTGCCCACGGCGCGCGAGGGCGAGATCACGATCCGGAAAGCCATCGAGGAACTGGTGCAGCTGAACGAGGGCCACGCGTACACGTACGACCGTGCGGCGCTGATGGCGATGCTCGACGAGGCGCTGGCCAAGGCGCGTCCGAAGGTGGCGGCGCCGGTGCCCTGAGGTGGTCGCAGGGGCCCGGACGTCCCGCTCACGTCGGCGTGCGTGTCGCGCGGCCCTTGCCCTCGTCGTCCACGTAGGGCTCCGCCTCGCGCGCCTCCTCCACGATCTCGTCGGCGTGGTTCAGGTCGGTCTCGGTGGGCGTCGGTTTCTCGATCTCTGGCTTCCGCTCCGGGGTGTACGCCAGTTCCGTCAGGATGGGGAAGTGGTCCGACCCGGTGTGCTGCAGCACCCGCAACTCGCGGAGCGTGAAGTGCCGGGTGTGGAACACGTGATCCAGCGGGTAGCGCGCCAGCGCATGGTTGGCGTCGAAGGTGCTGAACATGCCCCGGCCGACGCGCGGGTCGACCATGTGACTGACCCGCTTGAACAGCGTCGCCGTATACGACCACGCCACGTCGTTGAGATCGCCGACGACGATCGACGGACGCCCGTGCTCGGCGATCTCCTTGCCGATGAGCACGAGTTCGGCGTCGCGTCCGTAACTGGGGCTGTCCGGCAGCGGCGGCGGGGGATGCACGGCGTAGAGCAGCACCTCGTCGCCCGACCGCAGACGGACCACGGCGCGCATCGAGGGCACGTCCTCGGTGACCAGGCAGCGGACGTCGCACTCCACGATCGGCAGGCGTGAGAAGAGCAGCATGCCGTAGTGGTTCTCGAGGGGGCAGCGCGTGATGCAGGGGTAGTCCGCTTCGAGGACGTCCAGCTGATCGGCCCACCACGCGTCGGTCTCCACCAGGCACACGATGTCGGGATCCGCCGCCCGGATCTCGCGCAGCACGAGATCGGCGCGGCGATTCTCCTGCAGCACATTGGCCATGAAGAGCCGCAGGCAGCGCTCCGGGGGCACGTCGTGGGCCGTCGGGACCTGGCGGGGATAGAGCGGGGTGTAGGGGGCCATCTTCGCGGCCTGGTACACCAGGGCGGCGCCAAGCACGGCCGTGAGCGCGCGGTCGGTCTGGCTCGTCGTGCCCCATCGCTGCATCGCGGCCTGGCCCACGAGGCCCAGCGCCGTGATCTGTGCGCGCGGGAAATCCCAGATGCGCACCCAGCCCCGTCCTGTCCTGAAGAGCGGCAGGAGCGTCAGCGCGATCGGCAGGACCGCGAGCGCCCGTGCCAGGTTCGCCGCGGGGCCGTGTTCCGGTGAAGCTGCAAGGCGCGCGGTCTCCATGGTCGCCCATTGACGAGCAAACCGCGTGCCAGTCGGACGTCGGGCGCATCCCCCCGTCGCCGCCACGCAGGCCGACCTGAGGGAGCACCGACCATGCCCAGGTGTTCAGAGTTTGAACAGGTCGTCGAAGGCCTTCTGTGCGCTCGACACGCCCGAGGGCGCCACTTTCGACGAGGTCTCGCGTTCCCACGACGCACGGACGGCAAACAGGGTGCAGTCGTTGGCGGCGTCCTTCGGCGAGATGCGCGCGGGAATCGTCCGCGTGCATTCGAACGTCGCGCTCGTGTTGAAGTGGGCGCACTGGGCGCAGGCATGCAGGGCCTGGCCGCAGCGTGCACAGTTGCTGCGCGAGAGAATCTCCGGCTCGACCGGCGCGCCGCAGCCGGCGCACTTGACCACCTCGTGGAAGCCCATGAGGTTCGGGTTGCGGGCGCCTTCCGAGGACAGCCGCCGGGTCGCGGCGGGCGCCCCCGGTTCCTGCGGCGGGCGACGATCGCGATCCGGCTGGCGCGCCCGATCGCGGTCGTCGTCCTGGTAGCCGTGCTGACGGTACTTGCGTTCCGACATCGTTCGGCTCCGCTCAGGCCCTAGGCCAGGACGCGCTTGCAGAACTCGACGCAGGTGCGGACTTCGGCCACCGGGGTCGACCCGGCGGGCACGTCGTATTCCATCTCGATGGTGGCGGGGAAGGTGTAGCCGTGCGTGCGCACGGACTGCAGGATGCGGCCGATCGGCGTGTCGCCCTGGCCCCAGGGCACGTTGGCGCCGCCGTTCTCCTTCGACTTGCGATCCTTGAGATGGAAGCTGCAGATGCGGTCGTGGAACTTCTCGAGGAAGACGACGGGGTCGCCGCTGCTGGCGGCCACGTAGTGACCGAAATCGATGTTGGCCTGGTTGCCTTTGGAGATGGCGAAGGCCTCGTCGAAGGCCGTCAGCGTCCCTTGCAGGTGCGTGTGATAGCCCACATAGACCTTCTTCTTCACCGCCCAGTCGCCGAGTCGCTTCAGCGCCGCGGCGTCGGTGGGCAGTTCGAGCGTCGTGTGTGACGCGCCGAGGGCTTCTGCCACGCTGAACGTGTACTCGAGTTCCTCGTCCGACATGTTCGTCGAGAGCATCTTGGTGGCATAGATGGTGACGCCGGCGTCGTTGTACATCTTGCGCAACGCCTTGAACCTGTCCATCGACTGCGACAACCGCCAGGTCTTGATGGCGGTCGAGTACCGCTCGCGCGAGGCCAGTTCCTCGGGCGTGGGCGGACGCCTGCCGCCCGGGGCGCCCGGTTGCGCCGCGGCCGCGGGTGGGGCGGCCCCGCCTGGGGCCCCCGGTCCGCCGGGGCGCGCCGGGCCGCCGGGACCACCAGGGCCGCCCTGCGGCCGCGGGAACGCGGGAGCGCCGGCAAAGGCCTCGATCGGGCCGCCCATCAGCTCCACGGCGCTGATGCCCGACTCGAGCACGTAGCGCAGCACGGCCTCCGCGCTCTGGTCCGGCATGGCGCGGTAGCTGTAGGTGATGACGCCGACCTGCACGCCATTGATCAACGAATTCGGTCGTGGTGTGGCCTGTGCACTGGCCAGCGAGCGATCGCCGATCAATGTCGCGGGCACGGTGGCCATGGCCAGCTTGCCGAATTCCCGACGGGTGACACTCATGCGCGATCCTCCAACGATTGCGGGAGCCCGTATTCTACGCGCAGCCACGACCGGGCGTGATGCCGAGCCCGCCGCTACGGCATGTACTGGCCGCCGTTCACTTCGACGATCTGGCCGGTCACGTAGCCGGACATCGACTCGGATGCCAGGTAGAGGAACGTGCCGGCACACTCCTCCGCGGTGCCGAGCCGCCCGACCGGAATCGACGCGCGCATCGCCTCCAACTGGGCTGGCGTCGAGTAGCGCTCGTGAAACGGCGTCGTCACCACGCCGGGCGAGACGGCGTTGACGCGGATGTTGTCGCCCGCCAGTTCTCGCGCCCAGCCATGCGTGGCCGTGGAGATGAAGCCCTTGGCCGCGCCGTAGAGCACCGCGCCGCCGGCCCCGCCGGTGCGCGCCGCGATCGAACTGACGTTGATGATGGCGCCGCCCCCCTGGCGGCGCATGATCGGCACGACCTCGTGCACGAACAGCACCACCTGGGTGACGTTGAGGGCCAGCACCTCGTGCAGATGCGACTCCGAGTAGTCGGCGATGCTGCGGCGCCCCAGCATGCCGCCGGCGTTGTTGATCAACACGTCGATCCGACCGTAGCGCTCCATGACCTCGGCGACGATGCGGGGCACGGCGGTCGCGTGCGCGAGATCGCCCTGCGTCAGCAGCGTCTCGGCGCCGAGCGCGTGCGCCGCGCTGGCGACCGCGGCGGCTTCTGCCGCGCTCGCGTTGTAGTGCAGGGCCAGCTTGCTGCCGGCCCGGGCGAAGGCCAGGGCTGCGGCAGCGCCGATACCGGTCGAGGCGCCGGTGATGAGGACGACGCGGTCACGCAGATCAGTCACAAGAGCTCCAGTGGGGGGCATTGTAGCCGCGCCGTGCTGCCGGGCGTCCGGCACCTCGCGCCCGCCTTACGGATGTGATATGACGCAGGGGAGCGTGCGGCCCGTCGTCCGGCGTGGACGCGACGCCCGGGAAGGCGTTCTCCATGCCCACCTATACCCTTCGCATCAACGGCACGGCCCATGACGTCCAGGCCGACGCCGACGACACCCTCCTCTCGGTGCTGCGTGACGACCTCGACCTGGTCGGCGCGCGCTACGGGTGCGGCGAGGGCCAGTGCGGCTCGTGCACCGTGCTCGTGGACAACCGCGCCATGCGGTCCTGTGTGGCCAAGGTGAGCGCGGTGGCCAAGGCGCAGATCGTCACCATCGAGGGCCTCGCGACCAACGGCGTGCTGCATCCCGTCCAGCAGGCGTTCCTCGAGGTCGAGGCGTTCCAGTGTGGCTACTGCACGTCGGGCATGGTGATGGCCACGGTCGCCCTGCTGCGGACCACCCCCTCGCCGACCGACGCCGACATCGCCCGCGTGCTGGATCGCAACGTCTGTCGCTGCGGCACCCACACGCGCATCGTGCGGGCCGTGCACCTCGCCGCCGAACGCCTGCGCGCCGTGACGCCATCAGCTGGCGCTGACGGCCGGCTCGGAGAGCCGGCCCTACCCCAGGTTGCGCAGGAGGCCCAGCGATGACCGCCCGCCACGACGAGACCTTCGAGGTCGAACGCTACGAGCTGTCGAGCCCGCCGACCTGGCGGTTCGCGCTGGAACGCCGCACGTTCCTCGCCATCTTCGCGACCGTCGGCAGCGGCCTGCTGGTGGCCGCGACCCAGGCCCGCGGCCAGGAGTCGGGGCGCACCGGCAGTCAGGGCAGCGCGCCGACCGACGTGAAGGCCTGGGTGCACGTCAGCGAGGACGGTCGCATCACCGGCTACACCGGCAAGACCGAGATCGGGCAGAACATCCGCACCTCGCTCGCGCAGGCCATCGCCGACGAACTGCACGTGCCCCTCGATCGCGTGTCGCTCGTGATGGCCGACACCGACCTCGTGCCGTTCGATCAGGGCACGTTCGGATCGCTGTCCACGCCGCGCATGGCGCCCGTGCTCGCCCGCGCCGCGGCGACCGCGCGCGAGATGCTCCTCGACCGCGCCGCCGCACAGCTCGGGGCGCCCCGCGCCTCGCTGACCTGCGACGCCGGCCAGATCACCGGCGGCGGCCGGAACGTCGGCTTCGGCGACCTGGTGAAGGGCCGTCAGCTCACCGGCGTCGTGCCTGCCGATGCGCCCCTGATGCCGCGCAGTGCGTGGAAGGTCCGCGGGACACCGGCGCCGAAGGTGGATGGACGCCGCTTCGTCACCGGCGAGCATCGCTACACGCCCGACCTGACGCGACCGGGGATGCTCCACGGCCGCATGCTGCGCCCGCCGGGCTACACCGGCACGCTCACGACCGTCGACGACAGCGGCGCGCGCGGCATGGACGGCGTGACGGTCGTGCGCGACGGCACCTTTGCCGGCGTCGTCGCCTCGTCGGCGCGGCTGGCCAGGCGTGCCGCCTCCGCCATCAAGGCCGAGTGGACGGTCCCGGACGGACTGCCGACGGCCACCACGCTGTACGACCACCTGAAGGCCACGGCGTCCACCGCGGCCGGCGGACGCGGCTCGACGCCGACGCAGACCGGCGATCCCGCCAAGGCACGGACGGCCGCCGCCCGCACCTTCGCGGCTACCTATCGCATTCCCTACATCGCGCACGTGCCGCTCGAGCCACGCGCGGCCGTCGCCGAGTGGGAGGGCGACAGGCTCACCGTGTGGACCGGGACGCAGCGCCCGTTCGGCGTGCGCTCGGAACTGGCCACGGCATTCCGCATCCCGGAGGACCGCGTCCGCGTCATCGTGCCCGACACCGGCTCCGCGTACGGTGGCAAGCACACCGGGGAGCAGGCCGTGGAGGCGGCGCGGCTGGCCAAGGCCGTGAATCGGCCGGTCAAGGTGGTGTACTCGCGGCCCGAGGAGTTCTCGTTCGGCTATCTGCGTCCTGCCGGGGTCATCGAGATCGCCGCGGCCGTGGATGCCGAGGGACGACTGACCGCCTGGGAGTTCGACAACTGGAACTCGGGCGGCGCCGGTCTCGCCACGCCGTACGACGTGCCGAACGTGCGCACGCAGTTCCACGCCGCCGAGTCGCCCCTGCGCCAGGGCTCGTACCGTGGCCTGGCGTCGACGGCCAACCACCATGCCCGCGAGATGCACATGGACGCCATCGCGCGGGCCCTCGGCGTGGACGCGGTCGAGTATCGCCTGCGCCACCTCACCAACGACCGGATGCGTGCCGTGCTGCAGGCGGCCGCCAGGGGGGCAGGCTGGCCGAAGCCCTCCGTCGACGGGCGCGGGCTCGGCATCGCGTGTGGCACCGACAAGGGGAGCTACATCGCCACGGCGGCCGAAGTCAGTCGCACCGACAACGTCCTGAAGGTGGAACGGCTGGTCGTCGCCTACGAATGCGGCGCCATCGTCAACCCGGATGGGCTGCGTCACCAGGTCGAGGGCGCGATCATCCAGGGCCTCGGCGGGGCGCTGTTCGAGGCGATCACGTTCGCCAACGGCGCGATCACCAACGGCAACATGGCGAAGTATCGCGTGCCCCGTTTCAAGGACGTGCCGTCCATCGAACTGCTGCTGCTCGACCGCCCGGATCTGCCGTCGGTCGGGGCCGGCGAAACGCCCATCGTGTGCGTCGCCCCGGCCATCGGCTCGGCGGCGCGGACGTTCGGCGCCGTGGCCGACGCCCTGCCCGTCCGCTTCGCCTGAGGGCCCACACCGGCCCCCTGGCCCCTCGGAAACCCCGCAGAAATGCGAGGTTCGGGCAGAGGAGTGTCAGGACGGGATAAAGTCATGGGTCATGGGTGAGCTTTCCGTTGGGTCCTACGTGGTGCACAAGAACATGCCGCAGCTGGGCGTCGGCAAGGTCTTCTGCATCGGCGACAACTACGCCTGCGTCGGTTTCATCGACGCATCCGGGCTCAAGGAGGTCAAGCGTCTCGGCAAGACGTTCGTGACGCCGCTCAGCGACGCACCCGACGTGACGCCGTTCGAGGGGTGGAAGGTGGAGACCACCTCGGACTGCCATCCGGTGGGCGTCAAGCCGCCCACGCCGCCCGAGTGGACCCGCGACGAGGCCTACAAACGCTTCCAGCGGCACTACCCCGGCGGGTTCGCCAGCGAGCAGTACCAGACCGCCGAGCGCGGCTGGAAGGTCGAGCAGCACGCCTTGTGGAAGCAGCTGCTGCCTGAGGGACATCTGCGGGCGCTCGCCACGACCGATCCGCTGGCCGCCGGCGCCCTCGTGATGCAGGTGGTGCAGACCACCGAGTCGCCGCTGCTGGCCGCGCGGGGCGAACTGCCGATGATGACGTGGGCGCTCACCAAGGGCGCGCCCGAACCGTACCTGCTGGCGCTGGCCGATCTCATCGACAGCCCGCAGCCCACCGCGCCGCTGTTCGAGGCGCTGGCCTCGGCCCTCGAAGGCCTCCCGACCAAGACCGCGGCCACCAAGCTGCTGACGTGGCCGAACCTGACGGTCGTGCCGTTCCTGGCCCGGCCCGACGCCCACCTGTTCGTGAAGCCCCAGGCGACGCAGGAAGCGGCGCGCAAACTGGGCGTGGATCTGCTCTACAACGCCAGGCCGTCCTGGCAGACGTATCAGCGCGTGCTGACCTTCGGTCGCGACCTGTACGACTACCTGAAGCCGCGTGGCGCCAAGGACATGATCGACGTGCAGTCGTTCATCTGGACCATCGGCAACAAGTCGTCGTAGGCGACCCTGCGAGGCGGGCGGACGGTTCCGCTACGCGTCGTACATCCGGCATGCCACCCGTCGGGCCTGCGCCGCCGTGAGTCCGGCGCGCGGCGCCCGCGCGCGTCGGCATCGATCGTGAAACACCGGGGCGCATGACCGACGAGACCCTCGCCGTCAGCACCTCGACCGTCACCCGTCATGCCACCACCGGCGTGCCCGTCGAACCGCCGACGCCCCGCGAGATGCCCACGCGCACGCCGGATGACGACGACGTCCCGGCGACGCCGCCGACCGAGCCCGCCCCCGTGCCCGTGCAGGACCCGCCGTCCGAGCCCGGCGTCGTCCCCCATCGTCTGAGGGCACGTTCTGTGAGCGGCCCGCTCGGCGAGCGGGCCCTCCCAACTCGGCGACTGCCGGTGCCCGGTGCCCGGTGCCCGATTTCCGGTGACCAATCCCCCTTCACTGACCGACGGTGAGCATGCCGTTCATGAGGCGCCAGTGGCCCGGGAACGTGCAGACGAACGGGTACGTGCCGGCCTGGGTCGGGGCGCGGAACTGCACGGTGACCGTCTGCCCCGGGTCGACCAGCGGACTGGCGAAGACCACCACCGGTGACTGCGGCACGTACTGCTGAGCCACGGCGTCGCCCGAGGTCAGCATCTGATCGGCCGCGGCGCCGAGCTGGTCGAGCGAGCCCTGTGTGCCGAGCACGAAGTTGTGCTGCATCTGGTCGGGGTTGACGAACACCAGCTGCACCAGTTGGCCTGGAGCGACCTTCAGGGCCGTCTTGTCGAACTTCATCTGCCCGGGCACGACCGTCAACGTGATGGTCACGTCCGGCGTCGGGAGCGCAGCCGGCGGGGCCGTGGCCGCACTGGCGGCGGCCGCACTCGTGGCAAACGCCAGGTGCGCCGCCAGTTGCCCCGGCGCCTCGTACATCGTCACGGCATTGGTCTGGCGTTCGACGCGGTACTGCCAGGCGCCGGCGAGGGACTGCTTCGTGGTGCCGCTCTGCACGTAGAGCACCTCCGACGGGCTGATGAAGCCGCCGTTGCCGCGCGTGTTCTGGATGCGCAGGGTGAGCGTGTTGGCCCCGGCGCGCAGGGCACCCGCCGGCACGGTGAACATCGGCGTCGGCGTCGGCGGGGCATCGCGCGGCGGAGCCGGCACCGACTGACCGTTGACCCAGATCTCGGCCGCCTGCGAGATGCGGCCGAAGCTCAGCACGGTCGTCGCCTCGGGCGACGACACGTCGAGCGTCCGCGTGAACCAGACGACGCCGTCGAAGTCGGGTAAGCCTTTCGTTTCCCACGCGCCAGGGACCTCCATGTCCTTCCAGGTCGAGGCGAGGGCGGCGGCGTCCGGCAGCCGCCAGTCGGGGCGGTTGTTGCCGAGGCGCAGCGCCAACGGCAGCGACGTGATGGGCGTGGCGGTCGGATCGGCGCGATATTCGCGCAGGAACAGGGCCTTGTGGCGATGGGCGGCGACGTAGACGGCGCGACTCAGCCAGCGATCGCGGCTGTTGGAGGCGTCGAGGCTCGCGGCGTACAGCGCCCTGCCGATCGCCTCGGACGTCGGGGCATCGGCGAGCGCGAGGACGGCGGCCAGTCGCGTGTGGAGGTCGGCGTCCTGCAGCAGGCCGGCGTCGAGGATGGCCTGGCCGCCGGAGGGGCGCGTCGACACGACGGTCGCCGCGGCCTTGCGCACGCCTGCGGCGGGGTGCTTCAGCGCCGCCACCACGGCACGGCCAGCGGCGCTGTCGAGATCGTCCAGCGCGCCGAGCCCGTCGAGCGCCCAGATGGCATGCAGCGCGCCGCCGTTGAGTCCGATGGCGTCTACCGAGGCGTTGCGCGTCAGCGCGATGAGCGCCGGCACCACGTCCCGCTGGCCGCGTTCGACGATCAGCCGCTGTGCGTGGAGCCGCCACAGCATGTTGTCGGAGGCGAGCGCGGCGACGAGCCCGAGTGGCGCGGCCTTCGACAGACGAGGTGCCCGCGACGCACCGGCGCCCTTGTAGACCACGCGATAGATGCGCCCCCGATGCCGATCGCGCATCGACGTCTCGTACGCGTTGCCTGGCCCGTTGCTGTAGCCGCTCGGCGTCGGGTTGTGCTGGGCGATGAAGTTGTACCAGTCGGCCACCCACACCGCGCCGTCGGGGCCGGCCTGGGCGTGCACCGGCGCCACCCACTCTTCGGCACCGGCGAGCAGGTTGTAGCCGTCGCGCGTGACGAAGCCGGCGCCGTCCTTCTCGACCACGCCCTGGCCGACGAGGTGGGCGGTCGGCTCGGTGATGAAGGCGATCCGGTTCCAGTACGCCTGCGGAAAGGCCCGGGCCGTGTACAGCTGATGTCCCGCCGCGGCCGTGTAGCCGCCGTGCACGTCCACCTGCCGGATGTAGGGCGTCATGAAGTGCGCGGCGTAGAACTGCGCGGCGCTCTGATAGCCGAGGCCGCTGGCGAGGCGTCCGCCGGTGCTCAGGCCAGCCACCCCGTCGAAGTAGCGGTTGGGGATGGCGACGTAGAAACTCGGGTCGTTGTTGGCGGTGGACCCGAGGACGTCGAACGTCTCGGTGAATCCCAGGCCCCAGGTGTTGTTGGTCGATCCGGTGACGAACTCGAAGTCGGATCCGTCGGGGCGGAAGCGGTACACGCCCTGCGAGAACTTCATCTTCCGGCCGTTCATCTCGCCGTCGAAGCCGGCGTAGCCCACCGTGCCCCAGATGAAGTTGTCGGGGCCGTACAACAGGTTGGACGGCCCGGCATGGCTGTCGCTCGTGCCCCAGCCCGTGCTGAGCACCGTCCGTGTGTCGGCCTTGTCGTCGCCGTTGGTGTCCTCGAGTCGCAGCATGTGCGGCGCGGCGGCGACGATGACGCCGTTGTCGACGAAGACGAGGCTGGTGGCCAGGTTCAGGTGGTCGGCGAAGATGGTCGTCTTGTCGGCGCGGCCATCACCATCCGTGTCTTCGAGGATCTTGATGCGGTCGGCGCCCGGCTGGCCGTTCAGCACGAGGTTCGGATAGTCGATGGCCTCGAGCACCCACAGGCGGCCGCGGGCGTCGAACGAGAAGGTGATGGGCTTGATGATCTGCGGCTCGCGCGCGAAGAGCTGCAGGTCGAACTCGGCCGGCACCTGGATGAACTTCATGGAGTCGGCCGGCGTGAACGGCATCTGGTACTTCGGCGCCGGGTCGCGGCGTTCGTAGTTGGGGACGTTGAAGCCGTCCAGGTAGACGACCTCCGGCATCTTCAGCCGCTGCCACGCCCGTCGCGCCGGCTCCGACACGGCCCACACCGTGCCGCGTTCGACGAGGGCCTGGAAGCCGGGGTTGCGCCATGTGCGCTCGTCGTGGCCGTACGCGGTGTAGAAGATGCGGCCCTTGCCCTGCGTCCGCACCCACGTGTAGGGCTCGCGGCCCTTGTCGTCGACGCGCTCCATCAGTACGGTGCGGTCGACGGGATTGTGACGGCCGTGGACGTACGTCTCGTCCCACGTGCTGAACGGCGCGAGGCCCTTCATCACGGGATGCTCGGGCTGGACGATCTCGGCCGTGAAGTCCCCGGTGCCGTGCGTCTTGAACTCGCCGCCGACCAGCGGGATGTAGGCGGGGGACTCGGTGAACATGGCCGACGCGCAGTGCAGCGCCACGAGTCCCTTGCCGCCCTCGACGAAGGCCAGCAACGCCTGCTCCTGCGCCGGCGTGAGGGCCTTGTGGTTGGCGTAGATCATCAGCGCGTCGTAGTGCGCCAGCACCTCGGGCCGCAGGGCCTCCTCCGGCGTCGCGACATGCGTGAGCTGGATGCCCTTGCGCGCGAGCGTCGCGCCGAGGATCGGCATCAGCTGCATCGACGGGTGATGCGTACTCGTGTGGCCGAGGAAGAGCACCTTCAGGGCGCGGCCGTCGGCCATCGGCCGTCGCCCAGCGCTGGTCGGGGCCGGGCGGGGTGCCGGAGAAGGCGCCTGGCTGAAGGCGTCGAGGCCGCTCGACGACAGCAGAGCCGCGACCGTGACCAGCGCTGCGCCGGCGAGCATCGACCAGCGGACCTTCGGGGAGGCGTGTTGAGCCATGGACTCGTCCTTGTGCGTGCGCATCAGTGCCGTGACGTGCGGGACCGGGTCTTCCCAGTTCCCGGTTCCCGACTCCCGACTCCCGACTCCCGAGTCAGCACCAGTTCCCGGAACCGCCGTGCCTGTTGCTCGATGCCGACCTCGGTCGCGAAGCGCTCGATGCTCGAGGCCCCGAAGAAGCCGTCGATGCCGGTGGTGTGCGCGAGCACGTACGCGACGTCCTCCGGTTCGGCGATCGGGCCGCCGTGACAGATGACGAACACGTCCTTGCGCACCTTGCGCGCCGCATCGTGCATGGCCTGTACCCGCGCCGCGGACTCGTCGAGCGTCAGCGCCGTCTTCGCGCCGATGGATCCCTTGGTGGTGAGCCCGAGATGCGCCACCAGGACGTCGGCGCCGGCCTTGGCCATCGCCTTCGCGCTGTCGGGGTCGAACACGTACGGGCACGTCAGCATGTCGAGCTTGTGCGCCTCGTGGACCATCTCCACCTCGAGGTCGTAGCCCATCCCGGTCTCCTCGAGGTTCTGCCGCAGCACGCCGTCGATCAGCCCGACGGTGGGGAAGTTCTGCACGCCGTCGAAGCCCATCGCCTTCAACTGGCGCAGGAAGACCGGCATGATGCGGAACGGGTCGGTGCCACACACCCCGGCGAGGACGGCGACGTCCTGGACCACCGGCAGCACCTCGCGCGCCATGTCGGTGACAATCGCGTTGGCGTCGCCATACGGCATCAGGCCGGCGAGACTGCCGCGGCCGGCCATGCGGAAGCGCCCGGAGTTGTAGATGATGATGAGGTCCACGCCCCCGCGCTCGGCGAACTTGGCCGAGATGCCGGTGCCTGCGCCTGCGCCGATGATCGGCTGGCCCGCGCTGACGCGCTTGCGCAACCGCTTCAACATCTTCTTGCGTTCGATGAACGGCATGCGATCCCTTTCGATCCTTCGCGTCGACCCGACGATCGACGCCTACAGTCGTGCGGAGGCCAGTCGCTGGTAGGTCGCGAACAGCGCCGCCGCGAACGCCTCGTCGTTGATGTGCGCGTCCACGTCCACCACCTCGACGCGGTCGTCGAGGTGGGCGCGCAGGGCGTCGAACAGCGCCTGATTCGCCACCGGGTCGTGGAACGGCTGCCCGGGCGCATCGATGGCGCTCACGCCCCGCCGCGGCAGCACGACGGCCGTCGGTCCCGTGGCCGCGTTCAGGTGCACGGCCATGCGGCGCGCGATCTCGACACATTCGTCGGCAGTCGTGCGCATCAGCGTCACCGTGGCGTTGTGCCGATACAGAGTCCGGCCGCGGAACCGGTCCGGCACCGTGTCGATGCCGCCGAAGTTCACCATGTCGAGCGCGCCCACCGACACCACCTGCGGGATGCCGCGCCGGCCCGCCGCCGAGAGGCGCGTCGGCCCCGCCGACAGCACACCACCCACCACCTCATCGCACCACTCGGTGGTCGTGACGTCCATCACCCCCGCGAAGTAGCCATCGTCGATCAGGCCCTCCATGGCCCGACCGCCCGACCCCGTGGCGTGGAACACCGTGACGTCGCTGCCCGCCGCTTCGAGCAGGCCCCGGACGGCCGTCACGCACGGCGTGGTGACGCCGAACATCGTCGCGGCGATGAGCGGGCGGGCCGGGACGTCCGTCTCCCGGTTGCCGGTTTCCGGTCCCCGGTTCCCGATCCCGTCGACCATCCCGCAGATGGCGCCGGCGGCATTG
>LNFM01005681.1_pt1 | contig 21282 bp, 18 predicted proteins | sample 596031 | NCBI WGS metagenome assembly LNFM01 (sample SAMN04254537, study PRJNA301005) | activated carbon metagenome | isolation source: dual media filters at the Ann Arbor, Michigan drinking water treatment plant | place: USA: Ann Arbor
CAGATTACCCTTGTTGTTTCGGTAACCTTTAACTTGAGGCAACGATCCCTTTTCCTGACTACCTTGGGTAACTTTTATCTTGAGGCAATTCGCCCCAAATATTGCACTCTGGCGTCACCGGCAGAGTCATAGTATATTACTCCATCAACATCCCTCCCCTGGAAGAGATCCCGCCTCGCTTTGAGATGCGGGACGCCGAAGGCGCAAACCGCCCGGAATCGCTCAGGCAAAAGGACCGCGGGAGAGGGTTGACTCTGGAGAGTGGCCGCCGGCAAGCCGGACAGGCCCGCCGAAGGGGCTCAAGCTCTCAGGTACACAGGACAGAGGGGCGGCAGATAAACGCGGGGTTTATCTGCCGCCCTTTTTTGTTTTGCAGCGCCAGGAAGCCTATGTCCCAAGCCATAAAACCTATTTTTGATCAGGCCGATATGCAGCCCAATGTGGGGCGCATGCCCCACTGGATACGCCAGCATCTGGGCGATCATTCCCAGTACGCGCTGACCGCGGATGCCGTGCGCCGCAATGCGCTGCACACCGTGTGCGAAGAGGCGCGCTGCCCGAACCGGGGCGAATGCTGGAGCCGCGGCACGGCCACCTTCATGTTGCTCGGCGATACCTGTACCCGCGCCTGTGGCTTCTGTGCGGTGAAGACCGGCCGCCCCGGTGCCTATGATCTCGACGAGCCGCGCCGCGTGGCGGATGCCGTCATCAACATGGGTCTGGGGTATGTGGTGCTAACGTCGGTGAATCGCGACGATCTGCCGGACGGGGGGGCAAGGGTATTCGCGGATACCGTCCGCGAGCTGCGCCGCCGCAAGCCCCATATAGGCCTGGAGCTGCTGACACCGGATTTTCAGCAGTGCCAGGAGCAGGCGACACAGACCATAACCGCCGCACTGGACGGGGGAGGTTCTCTGGTGTGGGGGCACAACGTCGAGACAGTCCCCGGTTTATACAAAACCGTGCGCAAGGGTTCCCGCTATGAACGTTCGTTGAGCCTGCTGGAGCGGGCCGCCAGCCAGCCGGGCGTGGCGGCCAAGTCGTCGCTGATGCTGGGGCTGGGTGAACGCCGCGAGGAGGTGACGGAGGTGCTGCGCGATCTGCGCGCCATAGGTGTGAGCCGCGTATCGTTGGGCCAATATCTGCGTCCAACGCGCCATCATTTGCCTGTCAAAGAGTATATAACGCCGGAGACCTTCGCCAATTACGAGCAAGAGGCGCGCGCGCTGGGTTTTGCGTGGGTGAAAGCGGGGCCGCTGGTACGCTCTTCGTATCATGCGGAAGAAAAACAGGGGCCGGTAGCGCCCTCTGCGGCAAAAACATAACTACCCGAGGTGAATGATGGGCCATAGAACACCGTTGTATGAAGCGCACCTCGCCATGGGTGCGAAAATCGTCGATTTCGGCGGCTGGGACATGCCGCTGCACTACGGCTCGCAGATCGAGGAGCATCACAGTGTGCGCCGCGCGGCGGGGATGTTCGACGTGTCGCACATGACCATCGTTGATCTCGAAGGCGAGCGGGTGCGCGAGTTCTTGCGTTATCTGCTGGCGAATAATGTTGACCGCCTGACGCAGCCGGGCGACGCACATGGACGTGCTAGTGTCGCAGGAGGCGGGATGCCGGGAGCGACCAAGGCGTTATATACCTGCATGCTGAATGAAAAAGGCGGCGTCATCGACGATCTGATCGTTTATTTCAATACCGAACAATGGTTCCGGCTGGTGGTCAACGCCGCCACCCGCGATAAAGACCTGGCGTGGATCACCCATCATGCCGCCGCATTTGCTGTGAAAGTGAAAGAGCGCGATGATCTTGCCATGATTGCCGTGCAAGGTCCGCAGGCGCGCGCGGCGGTTCATGAACTCATCGGCACGGCAGCGCCGCAGGCCGCCGCGCTGGGGCCGTTCTACGCCTTGCACGCGGGCGAGTTGTTCATCGCATGCACCGGCTATACCGGAGAGGATGGATACGAGATCATGCTGCCTGCCACGCAGGCCGCGGGTTTCTGGCAGCGGCTGCATAAAGCAGGTGTCAGGCCCATCGGCCTGGGCGCGCGCGATACCTTGCGCCTGGAGGCGGGGATGAATCTGTATGGTGCGGATATGGACGAAGGCACCACCCCGCTGGAGTCGGCCCTGGGCTGGACCGTGGCGTGGGAGCCGGCCAGCCGCGATTTTATCGGACGGGCAGCGCTGGAGGCGCAACGCCGTGTAGGGGCCAAATTCAAGCTGGTGGGCCTGGTGCTCGACGATAAGGGCGTGCTGCGCAATCACCAGAAGGTCATTGTCGATGGTCGCGAGGCCGGTGAAATCACCAGCGGCAGCTTTTCGCCGACACTGGGCAAGGCCATCGCCTTTGCGCGCGTGCCGCAAGAGGCGGGAGAGCATGTTGAAGTGGATGTGCGTGGCAAGCTACTGGCCGTGAGAATAGTCAAGCCGCCGTTTGTGCGCCATGGCAAATCATGTATTGAACAAAAATGAGGATCATGAAATGAGTAAAACCCCCACCAATTTGAAATACACCAAGAGCCACGAATGGGTTGAATTGCTGGCTGACGGCACGTTACGCGCCGGCATCACCGACCATGCCCAGGATTTGCTGGGCGACATGGTATTTGTCGAGCTGCCGGAGCCGGGCCGTAGCGTCACGGCGGGCCAGGAGTGCGCCGTGGTGGAATCGGTGAAAGCGGCTTCGGACGTCTACAGCCCCGTCTCCGGTGAGATCATCGCCGTCAATGAGGCGCTGGGCGGCAGCCCTGACCTGATTAACAAAGACGCCTATGGCGAAGGCTGGATGATGCACATCAAGCCCTCCAGCACCGCAGAGCTGGACAGCCTGCTGGATGCGAACGCCTACGCCGCACTGGTTGCAGCCGAGGCGCATTGATTTGGTTTTTGCCACGGAGGCACGAAGGACACAGAGGCAAAGAATGTAGTGTAGCTTGGGTCAAGCGTAGCGGACCCAACAAGCACGGTTAGCGGTTGCCCAACCCGCATTCATTTCTCTGCGTCCTTCGCGCCTCTGTGGCCAACAAGCATTAAAGAGACAACCCATGCCTTTTATTCCACACACAGAAGATGATATCCAGCACATGCTCACCGCCATCGGCGTGGCGGGTATAGAGGATTTGTTTGACGAAATCCCCGAGGCGTTGCGTGCTACGGCGGCGCTGAAATCCATTCCTCCCGGCATGAGCGAAATGGATGTTACGCGCCTGATGATGCAGCGCGCCGAACAGGATGGCCGCCCGCTGTGCTTTGCCGGCGCGGGCGCCTATGACCACCACATCCCTGCCGCCGTGTGGGAGATCGCCACACGCGGGGAGTTTTACAGTTCATACACCCCCTATCAGGCCGAGGCCAGCCAGGGTACGTTGCAACTGCTTTACGAATACCAGACCATGATGGCCAGCCTCACCGGCATGGATGTCTCCAATGCCTCGCTGTACGATGGCGCATCGGCGCTGGCCGAGGCGGTGTTGATGGCCGTGCGCGCCAACCGCAAGTCGCAATCCAGGTACGTGCTGATGCCGGGCACCGTGCATCCGGCCTATCGCAAGGTGGTGCGCGCCATCGTCACCATGCAGAACATCGAGTTGATCGAGCTGCCCTATTGCACGGAATGCGGTCATACCGTTCCCGAATCGCTGGAAAGATACAGCGGCGGCGACATCGCCGCGCTGGTGATCCCGCAGCCCAATTTCTTCGGTGTGCTGGAAGAAGTGGACGCCCTCACCGACTGGGCGCACCGCAACGGCGCGCTGGTGATCGGCGTGGTCAACCCCGTCTCGCTGGCGGTGCTCACTCCGCCGGGCGAATGGGGCGATAACGGTGCGGATATCGTATGTGGCGAGGGTCAACCCTTGGGCGCCCCGCTGTCCTCCGGCGGGCCGTACTTCGGCTTTATGTGCTGCAAAATGGAACATGTGCGCCAGATGCCGGGGCGCATCGTGGGGCGCACCGTCGATCTCGACGGTAAACCAGGGTTTACGCTCACGCTGCAGGCACGCGAACAGCATATCCGCCGCTCCAAGGCCACCTCCAACATCTGCACCAATCAGGGCCTGGTAGTCACCGCCGCCACCATCCATATGACATTGCTCGGCCCCGATGGCCTGGAGCGTGTGGCGGCCGCATGCCACGCCAATACCCTGGCCCTCGTCGAGGCGCTCACCGCTATCGACGGTGTTACCAAGCTCTTCGACCGGCCCCTGTTCCATGAGGCTGTGTTGCAACTGCCGCGCCCGGTGGACGAGGTGTTGGGCGGGCTTGCCGATCGTGGTCTGCTGGGCGGATACAAGCTGGGCGGCGATTATCCCGAATTGGGCAACGCACTGCTGGTGTGCGCTACCGAAACCAAAAATGCGGCTGATATTGAACTGTTTGCCAGGCATTTGCGCGCTATACTGACGTCGTAGTAATCCACGCGGGTTTTTACTAAAGGAGATAGGTCATGGCCACGATTACACTGAAAGGCAATCCCATTCACACCAACGGCGATCTGCCGAAAATCGGTACCCGATCCCCGTACCTGAAATTGGTAGCTGAAGATTTGAGCGACAAGGAACTTGCCGATTTCAAAGGCAAGAAAAAGCTGCTCAACATCGTCCCCAGTCTTGATACCTCTGTGTGCGCCATCTCCACCAAGAAGTTCAACGAACTCGCCAAGAATCGCGATGACATGGTGGTGTTGGTCATCTCCGCCGATCTGCCGTTCGCCATGAAGCGTTTTTGCGGTAACGAGGGGTTAAGCAACGTCGTCACCCTGTCGATGATGCGCGGCCGCAATTTCGCCAAGGAATGCGGCGTGCTGATTCAGGACGGCCCGCTTGCCGGCCTCACCGCCCGTGCCGTGGTGGTGCTGGATGAGAATGATAACGTGCTCTACACCGAACTCGTGCCGGAAATCGCCCAGGAACCGGATTATGAGAAGGCGCTGGCGGCACTGAAGTAAGCTTAGGCGATTTAATTTAGTACGAAAAATTAGAAAGGCAGTCATTTCATGTTGATCTTCGAACACTCCCATCCCGGGCGCCGCAATCCCTCACAGGCTCCGCAAGACAAGGCGGGCTTGAAGGCTATCCCCGAAAAATTCCGGCGCAAAAAACGCCCTTTGCTGCCCGAGGTTTCCGAGCTTCAGGCGGTGCGGCATTACACGCGGCTGTCACAGAAAAACTTCTCCATCGATACGCATTTTTATCCGCTGGGTTCATGCACCATGAAATACAACCCGCGCGCCTGCAACAAGCTGGCGATGCTGCCCGGTTTTGTGGCGCGCCATCCTCATGCGCCGGAATCTCTGAGCCAGGGATTCCTTGCCTGCATGTATGAGTTGCAGGAGATGCTCAAGGAAGTGACGGGGATGAAGGGCGTATCGCTCACGCCGATGGCGGGCGCGCAAGGCGAGTTTGCGGGCGTGGCGATGATCCGCGCCTATCACGACGCACGCAATGATACGCAGCGCACCGAAATTCTGGTGCCCAACGCGGCCCATGGCACCAATCCGGCCACGGCAGTGATGTGCGGCTACACGGTGCGCGAGATCCCCACCGATGCACAGGGGGACGTGGACATCGGGGCGCTGAAGGCTGCGGTCGGTCCGCACACGGCGGGGATCATGCTCACCAACCCTTCCACGCTGGGGGTGTTTGAGCGCCGCATCATGGAGATTGCGCGGATCGTGCATGAGGCCGGCGGACTGCTGTATTACGACGGCGCCAACCTCAATGCGATTCTCGGCAAGGTCAAGCCCGGCGACATGGGTTTCGATGTCATCCACATGAACCTGCACAAGACCTTTTCCACTCCGCATGGCGGCGGCGGCCCCGGTGCCGGGCCGGTGGGCGTAAGTGAAAGGCTGCTACCCTTCATGCCGGTACCTATTGTGGACTATGACGGGAAGGCCTACCGCCTCCTCACCGAATCGGACCGGCCGCAAACCATTGGCCGTCTCTCGGCCTTCATGGGCAACGCGGGTGTGCTGCTGCGCGCCTATATCTACGCGCGCCTGCTGGGATCGGAAGGCATGCATCGCGTCGCCGAATTCGCCACGCTCAACGCCAATTACCTGATGGCGCGCCTGGCGCACAGCGGCTTTGATCTGGCCTTTCCGGAGCGCCGTGCCACGCATGAATTCATCGTTACCCTCAAGCGTCAGGCCAAGGAGCTGGGCATCACCGCCATGGATGTCGCCAAGCGCCTGCTCGATTTGGGTTATCACGCACCCACCACCTATTTCCCGCTATTGGTGCCGGAGTGCCTGCTGATCGAGCCGAGCGAAACCGAGGCCAAGGAAGAACTGGACCGCTTCATCACGGCCATGCAGCAGATTCTCACAGAGGCGCAAACCACGCCTGAGATCGTCAAGGCGGCGCCCCACACCCTGCCCGTGCGGCGCCTGGATGATGTCAAGGCCGCGCGCGAACTGGATCTTGCCTGGAAGCCGTTGGGATAGCTCATGGCGAGCCAGGATAAACCACTCGTCCATATCGTCCGGGCGACGGGTTATTCGCTCAAGGGCCTCAAAGCCGCGCTGACCCTGGAACCGGCCTTTCGCATCGAGCTTGCGCTGTTCGTGATCCTTGCCCCCCTCGGCATCTGGCTGGGCAATAGCGGCATGGAACGGGCGCTGCTGGTGGGTTGCCTGATACTGGTGCTGATAATTGAACTGCTCAACTCCGCGCTGGAAGCGGCCGTGGATCGCACCGGCATGGAGTTCAATACATTGGCTGGACGCGCGAAAGATCTGGGCTCAGCGGCCGTGATGGTGGCTCATGCCAACGTCATAGTGATGTGGGGGCTGGTGTTGCTGGGTTAGCGGCAAGCCGTAAGGCGTGTGCTGGTCTACCTACTTTAAACCCAAATAATCCATTAGAACCTGTTCACAATCTCGCTGAAGGGCGCATTGCGGCTAACGGATTACTTGGGTTAAATGGAGCTATGGCTCCCTTTTTCCGATCTCCACATAATCCCGCCGTTCCGCACCGTCGTATACCTGCCGCGGTCGGCCGATGCGTTGATCCGGGTCGGCGATCATTTCCATCCATTGCGCGACCCAGCCCACGGTGCGGGCGATGGCGAACATCACGGTAAACATGTTGGTGGGAATGCGGAGTGCCTTGTAGATGATTCCCGAATAGAAGTCGACATTCGGATAGAGTTTGCGCTCGATGAAGTAATCATCCTGTAGAGCGACTTCTTCGAGTTTCAGCGCCAGTTCGAACAGCGGATCGTTTTGGTGGCCCAATTTGTTGAGCACCTCGTGGCACATGGCGCGGATGAGGCGGGCGCGGGGGTCGTAATTCTTGTAGACGCGATGGCCGAAGCCCATCAGGCGGAACGGATCATTTTTGTCCTTGGCGCGGGCGATGTATTTGGGGATATTCTTGCTGTCGCCGATCTCCGCCAGCATGTGTAGCACCTCTTCGTTGGCACCGCCGTGCGCCGGCCCCCACAACGAGGCGATGCCTGCGGAGATGCAGGCGAACGGGTCGGCACTGGAGCTACCCGCCAGACGCACGGTGGATGTGCTGGCATTCTGCTCATGATCGGCGTGCAGAATGAAAATCAGATCCAGCGCCTTTTCCGCGAGAGGATCGACCTGGTAGTCCTCGGCAGGCACCGAAAACATCATGTGCAAAAGATTGCCGCAATAGTTCAGGTTGTTGCGTGGATACATGAACGGTTCGCCAATCGAATGCTTGTAACTGGCAGCGGCGATAGTCGGCATCTTGGCGATCAGGCGGTGCGCGGCGATGTCGCGATGATGGGGATTATGGATGTCCGTCGAGTCGTGATAGAACGCTGCCAATGAGCCGACCACGCCAACCATGATCGCCATCGGATGGGCGTCGTGATGAAAGCCATTGTAAAAAGTCTTCAGGCTTTCGTTGAACATGGTGTGGCGGCGAATGATGTTGGTGAATTCACCGAGTTGCGTCTGGCTCGGCAATTCACCATAGATCAGCAAATGGGCGACTTCGAGAAAATTGCTTTTTTCAGCGAGCTGTTCGATGGGATAACCCCGGTAAAGCAGCACGCCCTGCTCACCGTCGATATAGGTTATCGCACTATGGCAACTGGCGGTAGCGAGAAAGCCGGGGTCATAGGTGACGTATCCCAATTCACGCTGCAACGCGCCGATGTCGATGGCGGGAGGACCGAGCGTGCCGCGCCGGATGGGCAGTTCGACGCTCTTGCCGGTGGCGTTGTCCGTGACCGTAACCGTGTTTTTCATGGCTGCACCTCCGCTGGTTGTACCGTGGTGTTCTTTCTATGTTATCGGCTAAATCATCGCGCTTCTTAGTCCGGGCGTAAAGAGATATGTAGGGCGGGTTGTAACCCGCCGGGCATGCCGTCAGGCATTCGTCCATTCATTCAAGAACAGGTTGTGTGCTTTGCACGCTTGACGGGTTACAACCCGCCCTACATTTCTACATCTGTTCTGTCCAATCCAGCAGATTTAATCGTACTCCATGCTCAGGGGTATAGACGTGCCGCGCAGATTCACTGCGCAACCGCTCCGCCAGCGGGTCCATGGCCTGCGGTTCGCCGTGCACCAGGGCGATGGCGGGGCGTCCTTCGAAGTGATGGTACCAATCGATCAGGCCATCGGCATCGGCATGGGCGGACAGGCCGCCGATGGTGTGTACCTGTGCCGCCACCCGTACGGTCTCTCCTGCCACGCGCAGGTACTGCGCGCCATCCACCAGCGCGCGGCCTGGCGTGCCGCTTGCCTGAAAGCCTACGATCACCACATGGCATCCGCTGCGCCAGAGATTGTGTTTCAGGTGATGGCGGATGCGTCCGCCGTCACACATGCCGCTGCCCGCGATGATGATGGCGCCGGCATTGATGCGGTTGATGGCCATGGACTGGCTGGCGGTGCGGCTGATGTGCAGGTTGGGCAGCATCGTGAAGGGATTGCCGTGCACACGCTGCTCTGCGGCGGCCTCGGTGTCATACAGTCCGGTGTGGCGCGCATAAACCTCGGTCGTTTCGATGGCCATCGGACTGTCCAGAAAAATCAGCCAATCGTCCAGCCCCCATTCGGCGTAATGGCGCCCGAATTCATAGAGCAATTCCTGGGTACGTCCCACGGCGAATGCGGGGATCAACACGTTGCCCTGATTATGCCTAGCGTGCATGAGCACATCGCGCAGCTCATCCCAGGTTTGTTCCCAGGAACGATGCAGGCGGTCTCCATAGGTGCTTTCCATCACCACCAGATCCGCCTCGCGCACCGGTTGGGGGTCTTGCAGGATGGGGGCGTCACGATGCCCCAGGTCGCCGCTGAACACGATCTTGCGGCGCGCACCTTCCATCTCCAGCCACAGTTCCACTATCGCCGAGCCCAGGATATGGCCAGCATCGGCCAGCCGGATGGAAACACCGGGGAGCAGCGGGATGGTAACGCCATAATCCAGCGCCTTGAACTGGCGCAGAGTTTGCTGCACGTCGTCCATGGTATACAAAGGCTCGACCAGCGGAAGGTGCTTGCGCTGGCGCTTGCGGTTTTGCCACTCAATATCTTTTTCGTTGAGGTACGCCGCGTCCTTGAGCATGATGCGGCACAGATCGCGCGTGGCGCGATGGGTGTAGATGACGCCGCGGAAGCCGTTCTTGATCAGCAGTGGCAACCGCCCGGAGTGATCCAGATGCGCATGCGTTAACACCACCGCATCAATTTCTGCGGGATTGAACTCGAAGGGCAATTGGTTGCGCGCCTCGTCCTTCTTTGATCCTTGAATCAGTCCGCAATCCACCAGAATGCGATAATAGCCTGCGCGAACCAGATAACATGAGCCAGTGACTTCGCGCGCCGCACCAAGAAATTGAATTTCCATGGCCGGTTTTTCAACATTCCCCATTTGTTATTCCCGTTTTTAAATTATCCGCCCTTGCGTCGATCATGAAGCTTAGAGCCTGTCTGTGCCAGATCAGCGCGCCGTCCTTGTATACTTCCCTGACCCGGTGCAGCGGAATCCTGTGCGTCTCGCCGTCTTCGGTTACGATCTGGAAGGAAAAATGGTCTGCGGGATCAAAATAGATCTCATGGAACGGCACGATGAGGATCTTGTCCAGCATCCGGTCGTAGTAACCTATCGCAAAATCGCCCTTGCCGAATTCCTCGTCCCAGCGGATTTTGCTAATAAGTTCGTGGATCGGGATCATCCTGCATTTAGCCTGTCGTGCCTAATGCCATTTTTCGATACTTTCAAATCATGATGCCAGACTTGTCCGCACCTGCTCCGCCGAGCGTCGCACCGCCTCCCGTTCTTCTTCGGTTAGCGGCAGTTCCACCACCTTTTCCACGCCCGTTCCGCCCAGGATCGCAGGCACACCGAAGGCAATGCCGCGCTCGCCATATTCGCCGTCCAGCACGGCCACACACGGCAAGATACGGCGGCGCCGGTGGACCAGCGCATCCACCATGGTGGCGATGGCCGCCGCTGGGGAATCATAGGCACTGCTGTTTTCTTTAAGCGCCAGGATCTCGGCGCCACCCTGGCGGGTGTGCTCGACAAGGCGTGTGATGGCATCGTGAGGCAGGAAGTGTGTGATGGGGATGCCGTTGATGCAGGTGTAGCGCGGCAGCGGCACCATCGTATCGCCATGCCCGCCGATCACCAGCGCCGTGATGTCCTTGACGGAGAATCCAGTCTCCAGCGCAATGAAGCTCGCCATGCGCGCGCTGTCGAGCACACCCGACAGGCCGAACACCCTTTGCCGCGCCCAGCCGGTGCGGCGCCAGGCGTGATAGGTGAGCACATCCACTGGATTGCTCACGATCAGCACCATGGCTTGGGGAGCGTAGCGCATAATTTGATCGGCTATCGCAGTGATGACGGGCAGATTGGCGTCCCGCAGATCAGCGCGCGACATGCCCGGCTTGCGGGGGGCGCCAGCGGTGATAATCACCAGATCGGAATCCGCCATCAGGGCCGGGTCTGCGCCGCCCGTCACGCGGGTATCGAAACCAAACAGCGGCGCGGATTCCTGGATGTCCAGAGCGATGCCTCGCGCCACACCTTCCTGGCGGCCAAGCAACACCAGTTCCCGGCACAGCTCCTCTTTTGCAAGAATCTGCGCGGTTGATTCGCCCACCCGGCCGGGGCCGACGATAGTGATTTTTTCCATATTGCTTTCTCCCTGAAGATGGGTTTTCAGGCTAAATCATGAGCGGGGAACGCAGGATTGTAAAGGTGCGCGGTTTCAGAGGCTCCCTAAATCAATCCAAAATCCCTCTATCACTCATAACTCCAGCCTGCGGGAATGTGCCTTGCCAGCGCCTGCGTGAGGCGCTCCCCATCCACCTGCCGCGTTTGGCCTTTTCGCCGTGCCACGGCCCAGATGGGGTCGGGAAAGTGGGCGTCATCCGCAAAACGCGGGATGACGTGCCAGTGCAAATGCGGCACCTGATTGCCGAGTGATGCCAGGTTTATCTTGTCCGGCCGCAGGGTTTCACGCAGCGCCTGCTCCACGGCAAACACCACGGACATCAGATCCTGCCGTTGCGCCGGGGCGAGATCGGTCATTTCCTTGGCATGGGCCTGCCAGATAACCCGGCAAAACCCAGGATAAGCGGCATCCTCCACGAGTATCACGCGGCAACGGCCGCCGCTCCAGAGCACTGTCTCCTGCGTGGGATGACATAAAGGGCATACGGACATGGAATGATCATCCTTTTTTATTGTCTTAATTGTTTGAAAGTAGCGCACGCATTAATTTGTATCGTGGCGCGTTGCGGGTTATGCTTTAGCATAACGTCTTTCAGGACGATAACAAGGATGTGCCGTGCCGGTTCAACGAGTGCTGGCGGAGGAAACGCGATGTTCCGCAGTACAAAATACGTGATGGTTTTATTGGGAGCGTTGTGGACTACCTTGGTCTGCGCCGCCCCTGATATTGCCCAGCAACGCGCCGGATTCGAGGCCGCTGAACGCGCCTTGAAGCAGGGTAACCAGCCCGAATTTCAGCGCTTGCTCTCAACGCTGCGCGATTATCCCCTTTATCCCTATCTCCTTTACCAGGAGATGCAGCCACGCCTCGACAAGGCTGGCGCGGCGGAAGTACTCGCCTTTCTTCGGGATTATCCTGATACCCCGCTTGCTCCCCGTCTGCGTGCCGATTGGCTGCAACTCCTCGCCGGGCGCAACCGCTGGAATGAATTCATTACCACCTACACACCCACCAGCGATGTGGAGATGCAATGCCTCTACCGCAAGGCCCAGCTGGAAACCGGCAATAACACCGAAGCGTTCCGGAAAATCGAAGCTTTATGGCTGTCGGGGCGTTCCCAGCCCGCTGCCTGTGACGGCGTATTTGATCATTGGCGCACCGCCGGGGGCCTGACCAGAGACCTGGTGTGGCAGCGTTTGCGCCTGGCGCTGGAGGCGGGCCAGATCGACCTGGCACGCGGGCTGGGCCGGTTTGTGGCGCCGGATGAGCAGCCTTGGGTGGATCTGTGGGTGCAGGTTCACGAAAAGCCGGAACTGATCCTCAATCCTGCGCGTTTTGAGGGTGCTCAGCCCATCATGCCCTCGATTCTTGCCCACGGCATCAAGCGCATGGCGCGTAGTGATGCGGCGAGGGCCGCAACAATCTGGGATGATATGGCCGCGCGCCATGCCTTCACCATAGATGAGCGCAACACAGTGCAGCGCGTACTTGCCCTGGCGCTCGTTGCCCAGAAACAGCCGGGAGCGCGGGCGAGGCTAGAGGCGCTCCCTTCCGCCCAAGAAGACGCTCCGGTGCGTGAAAAGCGGATAGTGCTGGCGCTCAACGATAGCGACTGGAGTGCCGCACGGCGCTGGATAGAACAGTTGAATGAAGAGGAACGCATGCTCCCCCGCTGGCGTTACTGGCGCGCGCGCGCCCTCGAACAGCTAGGGTTTACCAATGAAGCCGCACCAATCTACACCGAATTGGCATCCGGCCGCGATTATTACGGCTTTCTTGCCGCTGATCGCAAGAGCACGCCGTATGCGCTGACCCACCGCCCCCTGGCCTTTCCCGCGGCCGAGCTTGCCGCGCTGGAACAGACACCCGGCGTGATGCGCTCCCGTGAATTCCATGTGCTGGGACGCACGGTGGATTCACGCCGCGAGTGGAATTACGCCACCCGCGACATGAACGAGGCACAGTTGCTGCGTGCCGCCAAGCTGGCATACAACTGGGGCTGGCACGACCGCGCCATCTTCACCGTGGCGCGCGCCCCGCGCCAGGATGATCTGGATCTGCTGTTCCCCCTTGAGCACCGCGAGCGGGTCGAATCCCAGGCCAGGGATCGTGATATCGACCCCGCCTGGGTGTTCGGCATCCTGCGCCAGGAAAGCGCCTTTGTGCCGGATGCGCGCTCGCCCGTTGGCGCCCTGGGCCTGATGCAGATCATGCCCAGCACTGGCGGGATGATCGCCAAATCACTGAAAACCCGCCTCGACAATCCCAATGATTTGCTGATACCGGACACCAGCATCCGTTTCGGCGCCGCCTATCTGCGTAGCCGCCTTGATACCTTCAGCAATAATGCCGTGCTGGCCACCGCCGCCTACAACGCGGGCGCGGGCCGGGTGAAGCAATGGCTGCCGCAAGACCGCGTGCTCACAGCGGACCTGTGGGTGGAAAACATCCCCTTCAAGGAAACGCGCGACTATGTGCGCCGTGTGTTGGCCTATACCGTCATCTACCAGCAACGTCTAGGCAGCAGCCCAACCCTTTTGTCACGCATCATGTTGCCGGTGGGCACGGCGGCGGTTGCTTCCGGTAACCCCTGATCGCGGAGAGATTCCAGGCGGCAAGATAGGCTTTAGGGCGTTTTTTCGCAAATTGCGGTATAATTTTTGCGTTAAAAATTCAATTTCCGAGGAAATCCGCATGAAAATAGCCAACGGCATGGTAGTTTCCATGCACTATCTGCTGACTGACGAAAACAACGATACCCTCGACAGCACCGAAGAAGGCGAGTTGTTTAGCTACCTGCACGGACACGGCAACATTATTCCCGGATTGGAAAAAGGCCTGGAAGGACTCGAGGCCGGTCAAAAGACTCATGTTATCGTTCACCCGAAGCAGGGTTACGGCGAACGGAATCCCGAAGCGGAAATCGAAGTCCCCTTGTCACAGTTCCCCCCGGATGCCGACATTACCCCAGGCGACCGTGTCTCCATGGACAGCCCTGAAGGTGACATCATCTTCACCGTGACGAATATCTCCGATTCTTCCGTATCCCTGGATGGAAATCACCCGCTGTCGGGCATGATCCTGCACTTTGATGTCGAAATAGTGGATGTCCGTCCGGCAACCGCCGAAGAGATCAGCCACGGCCATGCCCACACCGGCGAGCATCATCATTAAACAGCCGCAAAGCGCTAAAAACACCGTGCCAAGGTGTTTTTAGCGCGCTTTTCATTATGTGTTCTGTCGGAATACTTTACACTTGTCCGGCAGGAAGAATATCATCATAAAATACTGCGGACACAACACATGAGCCACCCTCCATCTTCATTTGATTTTGATGAATGGATGACGCTAGCAAAGACTGATCCAGAGGCCTTTGCCGTGCGGCGCAGGGATGCAATAGAAAGCGTTATCACAAGCGCCTCCGAGGAGCGCCAGCAGCGCCTTCGCGGCCTGCAGTGGAGCATTGATATGGAACTGCAAAAATGCAGCAACCCCATGCAGGGCTGCATGCGCCTGTTCAACAGGATGTGGGACTCCGTATACGGAGAAAAGGGATTGCTGAACGCCCTGCGCTTGCTCGGGGAGCTGGAATCCTATCCTTCTTCTACAAAACGGCCCGACAGCAAACCACCGGAATCCGCCACAGTATTGCCTTTCAAGACCACCAAACCCACGGCATGACTCCAATTCATGGTGTATTTACCCCAATACTGTTCACTTAACCGTTCGTGGTGAGATTGTCGAACCACCCGCCCCGCACCCAAAGCCCTTCGACAGGCTCAGGGCGAACGGGGGGTGTATTAAGCGAACAGTATTGTAGTGTAACCCCCTCTCCCGCAAGGCGGGAGAGGGTTGGGGAGAGGGCAATCCTCAATGTCCCCTCCGGCATTCGTGCGTCACTTCCACCTCGCCATTCTCATGCACGGTTTCCAGGCGCACAGTGAAGCCCCATAAGCGGGTGAGGTGTTTGAGCACTTCTCCGGCATCGTCGTTCAATGGGCGCCGGTTGTGCTGGATGTGGCGCAGGGTCAGCGAGCGGTCACCGCGGCGATTGACGTTGTAGACCTGAATGTTGGGTTCGCGGTTGCCCAGGTTGTAATTTTCCGCGAGCGCCTGGCGGATATCGCGGTAGCCGTGCTCGTCATGTATTGCCGAGATTTCCAGTTGATTATCCGTGTCGTCGTCGAGCACAGCGAACAGTTTCAGGTCGCGGATCAGCTTGGGTGACAGATATTGCGCGATAAAGCTCTCGTCCTTGAAGTTGCGCATGGCGAAGTCCAGCGATGAGATCCAGTCGCTGCCGGCAAGATCCGGGAACCAGTACCTGTCCTCATCGGTGGGGTGCTCGCAGATGCGGCGGATGTCGCTCATCATGGCGAAACCCAGCGCATAGGGATTGATGCCGCTGTAGTACTTGCTGTCGTACGGCGGCTGATAGACCACGTTGGTGTGGGATTGCAGGAATTCGATCATGAATCCGTCGCTGAGCAGGCCTTCGTCATACAGGGTGTTGAGGATGGTGTAGTGCCAAAAGGTGGCCCAGCCCTCGTTCATCACCTGGGTCTGGCGTTGCGGATAGAAATATTGCGCCATTTTCCTGACGATGCGCACGACCTCGCGCTGCCACGGCTCCAGTAGCGGGGCATTTTTCTCAATGAAATAGAGGAGATTTTCCTGCGGTTCCGCCGGGAAGTGCTCTTCCTCTTGCACATTGGTACGCCTGTCTGTCACCGGCACGGTGCGCCACAGGTCGTTAATGCGCGATTGCAGATACTCTTCCCGCTCTTTGTGCCGCTGCTGCTCCTCTTGCAGCGAGAGGCGGGCGGGCCGTTTGTAGCGGTCCACACCGTAATTCATCAGGGCGTGACAGGAATCCAGCACCGCCTCGACCTCATCGGCGCCATAGCGCTGCTCACAATCGGCAATGTAGTTTCTGGCGAACAGCAGGTAGTCGACAATGGATTCCGCATCTGTCCAGGCGCGGAACAGATAATTGCCCTTGAAAAAGGAATTGTGGCCGTAAGCGGCGTGGGCGATCACCAGCGCCTGCATCATCATGGTGTTTTCTTCCATGAGATAAGCGATACATGGACTGGAGTTGATGACGATCTCATACGCCAGGCCCATCTGGCCGCGCCGGTAGCGCTGTTCGACACCGAGGAACTGCTTGCCGAACGACCAATGCGCATAGCCCACCGGCATGCCCACATAGGAGTAGGCGTCCATCATCTGTTCCGCGGTGATGATTTCTATCTGATTGGGATAGGTGTCGAGCTTGTAATTCGCCGCAACACGGGCGATCTCATTGTGATACTTGTCGAGCAGATCAAACGTCCACTCGGATGTTTCGGACAACACGCGCTTTTCCATGTCACACCAGCTTTTTCTGGAAGAGTTTGCGAAACACGGGATAGATATCCGCGGGTTCGGTAATATGCTGCATGGCGAAATTCGGGCAGGACCGCTTCACGGTCAGATATTCGCGCCACAGCCCCTGGTGATTCTCTTCGGTGATCTCGATGTAGGCGTAGTACTGCACATTCGGCATGATGGCGTTGATCAGAATGTCGCGGCAGATCGGTGAATCGTCGGTCCAGTTATCGCCGTCGGAGGCCTGCGCGCCGTAGATGTTCCACTCCGACGAGGGGTAGCGCTCCTTGATGATGTCATGCATCATTTCCAGCGCGCTCGACACCACTGTGCCGCCGGTCTCGCGCGAATAGAAAAACTCCTGTTCGTCGACTTCCTTGGCGACAGTGTGATGGCGGATGAACACCAGCTCGATTCTTTCATAGCTGCGCGTCAGGAATAGATAGAGCAGCGTGAAGAAGCGCTTGGCCATGTCCTTTTTGCCCTCGTCCATCGAGCCGGACACATCCATCAGGCAAAACATCACCGCCTGCGTCGTGGGCTGCGGTTGTTTGACGCGGTTGTTGTATTTCAGGTCGAAAGTGTCGATAAACGGAATCGCGCGGATTTTGGCCTTGAGATGGCGGATTTCTTCCTGCAACGCAATGACCCGTGCGCCACCTTCGCCCTCCGTGGCCAACAGCAGCTCCAATTCCTGTTCAGCCTCGCGCAGACGGCGGGAGTATGGATTGCGTGTGGCGATGCGCCGGCTCAGCGAACTCTTCATCGAGCGCACTACATTCAGGTTGCTGGGCACGCCGTCGGAGGTATAGCCGGCGCGCACCGATTTATACTGCACCTGTTTGGCCAGTTGCGTCTTGATCAGGTCGGGCAATTCCAGGTCTTCGAAAAACAGGTCGAGAAATTCCTCGCGCGACAGCTCGAAGCTGAACTCGTCTTCACCCTCGCCGCTGTTGCTGGCCTTGCCTTTGCCGCCACCTCCCCCACCGGAGGGGCGCGATACGCGGTCGCCCGTGACGAAATCGGTGTTGCCAGGATGGACACCCTCGCGTTTGCCGCCGGGGCCATGACCGAACACCGGCTCCGAGATATCGCGGGCTGGAATGTTGATCTTCTCGCCACGCTCCAGGTCTGTGATGGAACGGCCAGACATGGCGTCACCCACTGCTTTTTTTATCTGGCCCTTGAAGCGCCGGATAAATTTCTGGCGATTGACCGCGCTCTTGTTTTTGCCGTTCAATCGTCTGTCGATAAATTGCGCCACGGCTCAATCCTATTTCAGATGTAGGGTGCGCCGCGCGCACCACAGAAAACGAGCAAATGGTGCGCACGGCGCACCCTACTCCTGCGTCACATCACGACGACTTGCGGGTGCGCAGGTGCCATTCACACAGCAGCCGCACCTGTTTTGGCGTATAGCCCTTATGCACCATGCGTGCAACGAAGTCCTCATGCTTCTTTTTGTCCTCGGTGGAGGATTTGGCGTTGAAGGATATCACTGGCAGCAGGTCTTCCGTGCTGGAAAACATCTTCTTCTCGATCACCACGCGCAGCTTTTCGTAACTGGTCCATGCCGGGTTCTTGCCACCGAGGGCGGCACGCGCGCGCAGCGTGAAGTTGACGATTTCGTTGCGGAAATCCTTGGGATTGCTGATGCCCGCGGGCTTTTCGATCTTTTCCAGCTCCCCGTTCAGCGCGGCCCTGTCGAAGATCTCGCCAGTATCCTGGTCACGGTATTCTGAATCCTGGATCCAGTAATCCGCATAGGTGACGTAGCGGTCGAAGATGTTCTGGCCGAACTCGGAGTATGATTCCAGGTACGCCGTCTGTATCTCCTTGCCGATGAATTCAGCGTAACGCGGCGCGAGATACCCTTTGAGGTGCGCAAGATAGCGTTCCATGATGTCAGGCGGGAATTGCTCCTGTTCGATCTGCTGCTCAATGATATACAGCAGATGCACCGGATTGGCCGCGACTTCGACAGTGTCATGGTTGAACACGCGGGACAGGATCTTGAACGCAAAGCGCGTCGACAGACCGTTCATGCCCTCGTCCACCCCGGCGTAATCGCGGTATTCCTGGTAAGACTTGGCCTTGGGGTCTACGTCCTTCAGGTTCTCGCCGTCGTAGACGCGCATCTTGGAATAGATGTTTGAATTCTCCGGTTCCTTGAGGCGCGACAGCACTGCGAACTGCGCCATCATTTCCAGTGTGCCCGGTGCGCAGGGGGCTTGCGACAGCGAGCTGTTCTTGAGCAGCTTCTGATAAATCTTCACCTCGTCGGTGACGCGCAGGCAATACGGCACCTTGACGATATAGATGCGGTCGAGGAAGGCCTCATTATTTTTGTTATTCTTGAACGATGTCCACTCGGACTCGTTGGAGTGCGCGAGCACGATGCCGTTGAACGGGATCGCGGCAAAGCCCTCCGTGCCCTTATAGTTGCCTTCCTGGGTAGCCGTGAGCAGCGGGTGCAGCACCTTGATCGGCGCCTTGAACATCTCGACGAATTCCAGCAGGCCCTGGTTGGCCAGGCACAGGCCACCGGAATAACTGTAGGCATCCGGGTCGTCCTGGGAATATTGCTCCAGCTTGCGGATATCCACCTTGCCGACCAGCGAGGAAATATCCTGATTGTTCTCGTCGCCTGGCTCGGTTTTGGCAATACCGGTCTGCTCCAGCACCGAGGGGTGTAGCTTCACCACCCTGAATTTGGTGATGTCGCCATTGAATTCGTGCAGGCGCTTCACCGCCCACGGCGACATGATGCCGGGCAGGTAGCGGCGCGGGATGCCGTAGTCTTCCTCAAGTATCTTGCCATCTTCCGCCGGTGAAAACAGCCCCAGCGGCGATTCGTTGACGGGCGAGTCCTTGATGGCGTAGAACGGCATCCTCTCCATCAGCGACTTGAGCTTTTCGGCCAGCGATGACTTGCCGCCGCCGGGCGGACCGAGCAGGTAGATGATCTGTTTTTTCTCTTCCAGCCCCTGGGCCGCATGGCGGAAGTAGGAGACGATCTGCTCGATGGTTTCCTCCATGCCGTAAAATTCGCGGAAGGCGGGGTAGATCTTGATCACCTTGTTGGAAAAGAGCCGGCTCAGGCGCGGGTCGGTCTGGGTGTCCAGCGTTTCCGGTTCGCCTATGGCCATCAACATCCGCTCCGCCGCGCTGGCATAGGTGGAAGGTTCTTGCTTGCAGAGTTCCAGGTACTCCTGCAAGGACATCTCCTCCTGCTTGCTTTCTTCGTAGCGGGATAGGTAGCTGTTGAAAATATTCATACTGATCACCTCGTTGCGATATGCCGCCTGACGCGCAGGTTACCCGTGCTTTAATTTAAGCGCGGGCACCATTCCCTTGTCTATTTTCAAGCAAAACGCGGGCCAACTCCTGGTGGTGCGGCACGTCTTGCTCACTATGTACGTAGACCCAAACTCGCGGCTTCCATGCCCTGGCGAGCCATGGCGGGTAGCCACTATCGCCGGGCGAAGGCACATTTGTTCCGCATCGGCGCCATTATCACAACGGCCAGTTACCATTTTTTGACGCCGCGCCGGAATCATGCCTTTTGCAGGGTGCCCGGTGAAATTTGACCAGAAGCCTGCGTGATCGTTCCAAGTATGAACCACTGTGAAACGAAGCCGCCAGAAAATCAAGAGCAGGTAACAAGTGTGTCTGGCGTGTCTCAAGAATCTCCGTCTGATGCCGATAGTTGAAACACGATGCCGGCACAAGGGTTGTGCTGGCGCTTTTGCAAGTGCCTCACGGGGGTGTTTATGAATTTCCTGGAAAAAATGACTATCAAGACGCGCTTGACCGTTTTGGTGGGGTGTATGGCGGTGTTGATGGTGACACTCGGCGTCATGGGATTGCATGCCACCAGGACATCGAATGAGAGCTTGCGCACTGTATATGTCGATCGCATGGTGCCTGTGGAACAGATTTCTTTTGTCTTGACTTACAACATGTCCAATCGTGTCGCTCTCCTAAAGGCGTTGGAAACCCCCACGCCGGAGCAGATCCAGGCTTCGATTGACACGGTGCGGCAGAACCGCGAACAGATCAAGAAAAAGTGGAAGGAGTACATGGCCACCTATCTGACACCGGAAGAAAAGCAGCTGGCGGACAAACTCGCCGCTGACCGGGAACGGTTTGTCAAGGATGGGCTTGAGCCGGTGATGGCCCTGTTGCGCGACGGCAAGCTGGAAGCCGCCCATAATATTAACCGTCAATTTGTCGAGCCTGCCTATATCCCGGTCAAAGAGGGCGGCGAAGCGCTCCTGAAGCTGCAAATGGATATCGCCAAAGGGGAATACGAGCAGGCACAACACACCTATGAAGTCACCCGCAACATCACCATCACCGGTCTGGTGGTGTGCATTGCCCTGGCGGCGTTGCTCGCCTTTTTCACTGTGCGCGGCATCACCCGCAGCGTTGCGGAACTGGAACACACTACGGCGCGGCTGGCGGACGGGGATTTGAATGCCCGTGCCCATAATCATGGCGCCGATGAGCTGGGGCGCGTGGCGACAGCCTTGAACCACATGGCGGACAGATTCAAGAATACCATCGGGGAGGTGTCGGGTTCCACATCGCAGTTGGCCGCCGCGGCGGAGGAGCTTTCCGCGGTGAGTGCGCAGACCAGCCACGGCATCGCCCAGCAGCAATCGGAGACCGACCAGGTTGCCACCGCCATGAACGAGATGTCCGCCACGGTGCAGGATGTGGCGC
>LNFM01005685.1_pt1 | contig 21280 bp, 20 predicted proteins | sample 596031 | NCBI WGS metagenome assembly LNFM01 (sample SAMN04254537, study PRJNA301005) | activated carbon metagenome | isolation source: dual media filters at the Ann Arbor, Michigan drinking water treatment plant | place: USA: Ann Arbor
CCGGTCCCCCCGACGTTAGTTTTTTGCCGCTGATGACTCCCCCCCTACGTACTCAGAAGCACCCGAAAACGTGGTGTTTCTGACACGCTCGTTCTTCAGCACGAGCCTGTTGCCTTCGGTGTTGATCTCCTTGATGCGGTATCCTCGCTCAGCGATCTCATCAGCAACAGCGAGCTGCTGCTCACGTTGGCGCTTGAGCACTTGATGAAGCGCAGCCACCTGGTCCGCTCGGCTCCTGGCGTCACAGTTCTGAATCATCAAGTCGTGGCGCATGGCGTGAAGCTGCGGCGGAATGGTGCGGTCAAACCAGGCGTTCACGATCCTGCGGTTGTGGTTGCGTAGCGTGGCTATGCTGGGTTCGTGTTTCATCGGGCGTCTCGTCCTCGTTTGACAGCGAGAGTCCATTCAGTGTGGGCCTCGTTCGGCTTGCTCGTCGTGTCGGAGTTGCAGTGCCAGACGCTGCCACCGAAAGTGTAGAAGTGGCCTTTGAGTGAGGCTGTGCCTTCTCGGTATGCGCCGCAGTAGGGCACCTTGCTGCCCTTGGCTTCGGCCAGTTCCTGCTCCAGCGCGGCGATCTTCTGCTTCAACGGCTCAATGGCCGCGCGCAACGCTCCGTCAAAGCTTGCGCCGTCAGATTTGGGCTTGAGGCTCTGCTCCTGAAGGTGGAGCACGTCTTTCTTGAGCGGCAGAATTATCCCTAGGACATGGCGCTCAACGTTCTTGAAGAGATGCTCCGCGAATTCCTTTGCGTCGGGCTTCTTGGCCATGGGTCACCCTGCGCGTGAGACGATTGCTGCGGCTGCCCGGCGTAGCGCGAGAAGGTCTTTCTCAAGCTTCTCGTTGCGTTCCTCCAATGCTGTGACGCGCGCGTTCAGCGGCTTGAGAGCGTGAGCGACGGCTTTCTCAAATTGCTCGGTCACTGCGAGGGCCATGCTGGCTTGGCTCATGCTGCGGCTCCCCACGAGACGGAGCTGATGCGCGCGACGGATCGGGTGCGCAGTTGCTGAAAACCGAAGCGACGACGAAGGCGGAGGGCGCGGCGGCCAGTCTGCCAGAGGGTCTGCATTACTGTGTTGAGGTCTGGCGGAGCGGTGGGGTCGTTGTCGAACTGGATGGTCGATTGGTTGGTCGAGTCGATGAGCAAATCGCCACCGTTTCCGGCGAAAGCGTGCGCGTCAAAAACGATGACCTCATCGTCGCCCAGCGCATCCGTGGGGACGACGCGAACATTGGCGATCGTGCCACCTTGCGGGGTCATCTGCGGGAAGGCGAGGTGCCCTGCTGTGTCATCAAGGAGAGCGAGGCGAACCGCGAGCAGAGAAGGCACTCCGATGACCAGGCGAGAGAGCGCGTCAACGTCGATGAGATCGAAGGCTGCGCGTAAGTCTTCCGCGACGTCGGCAGCAGTGTTGCCTGCGGAGGCGATTGCCGGATCAGGAGAGCCTGCCGGACGAATGATCGAGATGAAGTAGTTGTTCATCGCGACGGAGAGCGCCAGCTTTAGCTCGCCATCGAGAATGCCTTGCAAGGTCTTGGCGTTCCGAACAAGCTCATCGCTGACGACGCAGATGGCCGACGCCTCCAATTGTTCTAGCGGTGTGGCGACGAATGAAGCGGCACTGATGGCGCGGGGTGCGCGCTCGCCTACTACCTCGCCCACCACGGCTGCGGTAACGACTGCGGCGCTCGTCGGTGGTTCGAGCGGAACCGAAATCATGCCGCCAAGCGCGGCATCAAAAATCGACATTTGCTGAAGGCTGGCGAGGTAGGCATCCGCGATCTGCCGATGTGGAACGATAGAATCACCCCAGTCGTCGGCCGGAATTGTGCTGCCTGCCTGGACGGCGGCTTTGAGAATTTGAACAACGCGCTCTGGCGCACGAGAATTCTTGGCGTTGCTAAGTGCCAGCAGGATGTCGCCGCCACCCTCAATAACGTGACGCATGTAGCGAGAAAATTCTTGGCTTCTCAAATTGGCGTCAGAAGCTCGGACTTCGGTAGGCGTCGGCGATCTCATTTTTGTTTCCCTCAGAGCCAGCTTTTCTGGAACTAAGGTTTCGCCTGAATTTTCACTTTTGGACGGAAATGTCGTTTCCAGTTATCAACTGTTATTCCGCGCGGCATGTACTATCGCGACCCAAGCTTCGGCTAATGCGTGCCGAACAGTTTTCTCGTCAGCAGAGTTTTCTTCCGCGAGGAAGCCAGTGTCGATGAGGTAGTTGATCGTGTCCTCCTCGTTAGCGTCTAATGAGAACGGACGGCGCTTGAGACGAAGGCGGCGGCGATAAGCCCGTAGGCGCTCCCGGTCCTTCTTGCGCTTCTCCCGAGCCTCGGCAGCCACCGGCGTGCGTTTCGCGTCCGGCGCGGGGATTCCGGCCTCGACCGACGATTGGCGGCGGGCGGGCTTGCTACGCTGTTTCACGTTTTGACCCCCATTTTACCCCCGTTTTGGGTTTGGGGCGGAGCAAATGGGGCGGAGCAACCTCTGAGCTAAGCCTATGATAAAGAATATGCAATTCGCGTTTTTTCGGTTTGGGGGCGAACCCTGGTGGAGTCCGACACGCCGGGGAATAGTGGATAAGCGATGGGGGGCGGTCCCTATACCCTTTACTCAATTTCTTTCGCCCTATTCGCCCCGTCCGCCCTTTAGCGGGCACGATCAACGGCTTAGAACGGATCATTCTCCGCCCCCGTGTCCGCCCCGTGCGCCCCATTCGAAGCATTGGTCGAACTCTGCGCGCCGGGTCGCAACGCCGCCATGGCCGCCTGATATTTGTTAGGGTCAATCCGCACGCGTTTGAAACCGCGCTGATGTCCGTTTGCCTTCTTGGTGTAGATGATCCTCTTGCGGTCAGCGATGCCCTGTATTCTCTCGGTCAGCACCTTCTGCACATTGACGAATTCGTTGCGGTCTCCGGCCCATTGTATCCAGTACTGAAACAGGGCATCAGCCGTCGCGACATAATCGTTGGCTTCTTTGGACGAGACCGTCAGCCGGCCCTTATCATCCCTCGGCGGATACTCGCAGCAGGCATCAAGGAACTCGCCGACGAGGTCTTCTTCGTCGAAATAATCCTGGCTCGTCACCTTCACAATTTCAGGTTCAGCCAATCCATCCATCTCTTGGTATTCGCGACAACCGGCGATCGCCCAGGCCAAGATGCCCGCCCATTCGTCTTTCAGCTTGTTCTTGAGATCAGGGTCCCGCTTGCGGATGACCTGTTGCTCCGACTCTGGGTCTTGATCATCATCAATCTTCTCGGGGTCAACAAACCTCACGAGGAACGGCACCAATTTGATCCGCGCAGTAATTGCCGGGTCCACTGTCGAGATCTTCGGCTTGGTATTGCTGGCGATGACAGGTGTGAACTGCGGTTGGTAGGTGAAGAAGTCCTTACCCATAAAGCGCGCAGTGATCTTGCCTCCGCCGGTGAACGCCTTGATGCGCACTTCGTCCCAGCGCGCGCCGGTCTTGATTTCTTCCGCGAGCACGAACCTCGGTCCGTCAAGTTCGGCTAGCTCAGTAGGATGGCGATCATTTTTGCTAGCTTGAAACACCTCGGCAGCAGCCGTCGCACCATAGTCGCCGAGGATGTTCAACACGCTTTCAAACAGAGTCGTCTTTCCGTTTCGGCCCGTTCCGTAAGCGAAGAGCAAGCAGTGCTCTTTAGGATCGCCGAGAAACGAGTAGCCAAAGAAACGCTTCATGAACCCGATCAGGTCTTCGTTGCCGGCGAAGATGTCGCCGAGGAATGCCGACCAAAGCGGTGTCGCAATCGGTTGCGGATCGACGGCTGTGATACGTGTCAGGAAGTGCGCCGGGTTATGGGGCATCATCTCGCCGGTGCGGAGGTCGATCGTGCCGCCCGGACAATTCAGCAGCCAATGTTGCTGATCAAAGATTTTGCTCTCGACCAACAATCGCGGATCTGACTTAGCCAACGCCAGTATCGCATCTCTCTTGGCGCGACTAGCGATCGACCGGGCCTGAGCCTCCGTGCCGATGCTGCGCGCTATGATGCGCAGAGCTTGGCGCGCAAGATGTTGTGCTTCTTCGGCACTCTCTCGCCATCGACAACCGTCGAATGCGTACCAGGTCTTGCCGCGTACAAATTTAAGTCGGTCCTTGAACTCAGCAGCGAACGCATCGGCGCACGCATCGTCCGAGAAATCAGGCGGCACATCGGGATCAATATCAACAGTGGTGGTCTCAAGCCCGGTTGTGTTGTCGCTCGCAATCGGTTCTTCGACGATGGCAGGTCCGCGCTTGGCCTTCTTGGTTTTAGTGCCCTTAGGTTTCTTAGCCATGGTGCACGCCCTTCTTGATGAGGGCCCGGAGAACATCATTCGCATCGTTGTGCGCCGGGTCGAGCGGTTTCAGGAACTTCACCTTGCGCCTTCCGCGTCTGTAGACGCCGCCGACTTCCTTCGCGTTGTCCAGGTTGGCGTCGTCGTGCTCGCGGATGATGTGAAGTTCCTTCACCGGCGTGAGTAGCGGGAACTTGCCGATGGCTTCTGACGACCCCAACATCCAAATTGATTTACCCCAGCCCAGCTGACGCGCGGACAAGCACGTCTCAAGACCTTCGCCTATCGCCAGCTTGCTCGGAGTTTCCGGGCCACTCAACTTGACGGCACCTTGCGATATGAGACCGATGGTGCGCCGAGCCACCTTGCCCTGAAAGGGAGCGATAAACGTCACATGGAGACCGGCGAACTTGTTGGTGTAGAGATCGGTGAACTGCGCCATGATCACGAAGAAGGTCGCGGTGTTCGCACCCTTGATCTTGAACCAGTTGAACTGATGCATCTTGTGATGAAGGCGCGCAAAGCGGATGACGGGTGCCAGCGCGTCGTCCCAATTCAGTCCCCGACTCAGCAGGTAATCCTTGCCGACCCTTACAGCCTCGTCATCGGGATAGAGCGGAGCGGTGTGCCATAGATTGTAGGCGCGTTCGTGCTGGGTATCCTTCCGCCTGCGCAATTCCAGTTGTTGCTGGGTTAGGGCTGCGCGCCGTTCGTCGGGCGTCATAGCGGCACGCGGCTTGGTAGAGGCGTCCGGCACGGCCGCAGGCGGCACCCCGTTAAGCCCCAAGGCTCGCAGGATGGGCGCGGGGTGGCACCCGGCACCACGGCAATGCACCTTGAAGCCGCGCGGCGCGGCCTCGTCGCGGTAGATCCCGAGGCACCCCGGTCGATAACTGCAAACCGGGCAATCGGTGAAGGCTCTATCGCCTTGATCCTCGATACCCAGCTCTTCAATTACTGCTTCGAAGCCCGACATTTCACCCTGCATCACTCTAGTCCCGCATAAATTCTTGTTTGGTTCTGAGCGGCGGCAGGCGATAAAGAGCCCGCGCTGTGCCGCCCCGGTTTGCTGTCGTCACGCCGCTGTTGTTGCCATCTCTCTCAAATCACCTATTGCCCCCGGCCGACCGCAATCGGCCGGGGTTATTCGTTAGGGGGAACCGTGAAACTCCTGTTTTCTTTTCTTCGGTTCCCGGCGATAAAGGTCGTTCCTGTCTACTGACCTTTAGGCCTGCTGATTTGCGTCGGCGGGCTTTTCTTTTCCTGACAAGTCAGTTCCTCCGGTCGCATGCGGCTCAATCAAGCGCTTGAATTGAGCCGGATCGCAAAGGTCTGCCCAACGCCTAAGCCACGCCGGGAAGCGCGGATCGAGCGTTTTGAGGTATTGGTTCATTGCGGGATAAAACTCGTCTTCGCAGAGCAGATCCATGACCTGACCAGACAGGGTAAAATGGTCAGGAAACATTTCCGTTTCCGCCAGATCGGCAAGCGTGCTCAAGGGGCTGTAGTAACCCCGCTCGGCATAGCGGAGGGTCCAGGTCATTTCGCAGATCAGTCGACGCTCTTCAGGCATTACATTTTCGCTAGTCATGTTTTTCTCATTTCAGTTAGGATTTGATGGGACGTGCTTCTTCATTCCCGGCAGATACGCAGCCGGACCCAGCGACCGTCGATGGACGATCGTGAATTCATGATTGGTTATGGGGAGCGGCTATCGCCGCTACTTACTCGTCGGGCTTATTGCGGTAGTAATGCCGACTGAGCTCGGCAACGACCGTTCCGCGGCGCCATTTTGCGACTCTCGCGTTGATTCTAATCGGTTTACTGATGATGCCCGCACGCACCAATTTCCAGATACTCTGGCGAACTTTTCGCTTTGCTCTGGGGCCACGCATATCCGCGTCGATCTGGGCGACTTCTTCCCAGGCGATCAGCTGATCCGAATTCGTGGTTGGTGCTTGATGCGCGCTACCGTGCTCGCACAGCTTACGAAAAAGCGATGAGGCGATGGCGTCGATGTCAGAATCTTTGAGGATTGCGGGCATGGTTGCGCCCATGGCAGAAGCTCCGTCGGAACAGTGGTTTTGGGGTAAACCTTTGCCCACTGCGGCGTGCGACTTAGCATCTGCCTGCGGACGTGCTGTTGCCGAGGGGAGCTCGAAGCTACTTCTACACCCAGAGGGCGCCCTACCTGCTAGCGCCAGTAAAGCGCGTTTAGGCCCGCGTGAAAAGGGATTTCTTTTGGCCTGTGAATAACTCTCGTTGGTAACTCCATACTGCGCTTTGTTAGCGCCCGATGATTTCCTGAAGTTTCGCATCCCACAGCATCATTGCTGCTCTCATTTCACTTGAATAACCGTGTCGGTTGTAATGGCGACCGAGCACTGTTGATCGACTACCGCTGACGTGGTTTAGACAAGCCTCAACCGTGGCGGGCAGTACGCCCATTTCAATTAAATGGGTGGCGAAAGTTCGCCGCAGGTCGTGAGGCGAAAATGCCGGCAGACCCAAAGTCGTCTTCGTCTTTTCACCTGCCGGCCCGCGCGAGAGTGCATGCGGTACACCGGCGCCCAGCAGATGCGGGTTACCGCGTCGACCGGGGAATACAAACTCCGTGTCTGGTGTCAGTTGTTGCGCGATGATGCCCAGCGCCATGGGTGTTAGCGGGACCGAATGCGCACGGCCATTCTTCACACGCTCGCCCGGCAGATTCCACGTGGCAGTGCCAAAGTCGATTTCGCTCCTGCGCATTCCGACAATTTCGCCGACGCGTTGACCGGTGACCAAGCAGAGGCGGATGGCGTTGCGGACATCTTCGCCCATAGGGGCGGACGGCAACCGCTGCCACATCAGACGAATCTCGTCGGTCGACAATGACCGCTCGCGCGGCTTCATTGGCAACTTGCGCATGCGGGCGGCTGGATTGTTCTCAAGGTCGCCGCGATCTACAGCCCAGTTCAAACAGCTCTGAAGGTCTTCTAGCGTGCGATTGCTTTCGGTCAGGGCGCCCCTGTCCTTGACGCGATCGACGACGGCGGTGACGTCGCGACGATGAAGCGCGCCAACCGGAATGCTGCCAATGAAAGGGGTGACGTTGCGTTCCAGACGACGGCGCATTTCGCGACCAGTTTTCTTTTTTGCGGCGTGGCGAACGAGGAACGACTCTATGAGCGCGCCTACCGTCATCTGTTGATCGGCAGGCTCCGGTGCGCCGGGGTCAATGTCGTCGGCCAACTTGCCGCGCGCAGCCCGCGCCTTGTCCCTCGCCGCGCTCAGTGTGACCTCAGGAAAATGGCCCAAGGCGAGCCAACCGCGCTTGCCCCGGTAGCGAAAGTGGAACCGCCAAGCCCGGATGTCCCTGCCCCCGGAGATCCTGAGAACGAGGCCCCTGACGAGGCTGTCGACGAGTTCGATCTGCTGACCTGGTACGGCCTTCGTTCGGCAGTGCCGGTCCGTCAACTCAACTACTGGCATGAACCCCCTCTGCACGCCCCCTAGGCGTCAGCTAGGCGTCAGTTGGGGGCCGCTTAACCTTGCCCTGAGACGCCGAAGAAGGAAACCCCCGGCGTCCTACTTAGGCGCCGAAGCTGACGTAAGGCACTCTTGCATCATGCAAATTTCAGGAGGAAGGGCGCTAGAAAGGGCGCGTCGGGCGCCTTAGTACGGCGCCACAAAGACGCCTTTCAGAAGCCGCTGTTAACCGGTTGGTTGTAGGTTCGAGTCCTACCCGCGGAGCCACTGAATTTCCATAATTATTTTTGCCTGCTGGCTTCGCCGCTGCTGGCGCGACATCATGTTTGGGGGGCCTTTGGGGGGCCAATTTCGATATTGTTTGGAAAGATTAGGCCGGAACCGGTCTTGCTGGTTGCCCACCCCGGGCAATCGAGTCCACCTGAGCACGACAACCTTTCTCTAAATGCGGTGCTTACGTTTCAGCCGGCCGAACTCTGAAGTTGCTTGCGCTTGCAAATGTGCAGGCCACAAATTCAAGGCTTCCGGGTGCGTCCGCTTCCGAGCTACGAACGGCGAGCCACTGGTGCAGCGCCAATGCCGCTCGGGATATGGTCAAATGCAGACTCCGATTTGATCCATCGATCGACCGCCCATGCCTTTGATCCTCTCAACGAACGGCTCATGCGGCTACAGGTTCGACCGGTTTCACATGCTGTCCCTCAAATTCTCCGATCGCATCTACTGTCGCAATGAACAAGCGTTGCAGCCGGTCCACGCGGCCTCCATCAGGCATTGAAGAGTGGAGTGCGGCCGCCTCTTCGATTTCATGCAGGTGGTGACCAAGCTCCAGGGCGCCAATGTTGCGGCACATGGATTTTAAGGCATGTGCGGCAGAAGCGATCAAGGCGGGATCTCCGACTTCCACCGCACTGAGCACGCCATCCAGTGCGACCGGCGCGTGATCGCGGAAAAGGCCGATGATCCGCTCCACGAGATCGTTCGATGCCCCGCCGAACTCCGCCATCGACCGTAGCACCGCGGGGTCGAGGATCGGCATCGCATTGGTCGGGCTCTCTGCGGTCGATGTGGAGATGAGTTCGACACCCTCATCGCCGTCGCTAGAAAGAATTGACTCTAGGTTCTCAGGCACCCAACGGTGCAAGCAAGCCTCGATCGAGGCCAGCGTAAACGGCTTGGTTACGCAATCCACCATGCCAACCTCGACCCATTCCTCGGCGCGTGCGCCGACAACGTGCGCTGTAAGCGCGACGATCGGCACCGGTAGCCTGCCGATATCTCGTTCCCACGTCCTGATTGCTCTCGTCGCTTGGAAACCGTCGAGCACAGGCATGCTTGCATCCATGAAGACAAGATCGAAGCGCTGACGCTGAATGCGATCTATCGCCTCCTGTCCGTTTGTCACGCTGACTACTTCCACCCGTAGACGCTTCAACGCCTCGGCGAGCACCTCACGATTAATGGCGCTGTCGTCGGCAGCGAGTACACGCAATCCGTGGAAGCTGCCGTGCCGTGGTCGTGCACCTGTCGGATTGGCAGGTGCGGCTTCCGCTGGATGGATGCCGACCACGCGCGACAATGCAGCAACGGCGTCGCTGGTGGTGACTGGCCAAGGAATGACGCCCGAGATTTTCCCGCTCTGCTCGAGCGTCGCCGCAGATGTATCGCCGAAACTATCGATGCTGAGCAACGGTACTTGCTCACCGAAGCACCGTCTCGCCGCGGTGATGTTCGCGACATCGGCGACGATAGCGGTGACACTTTCGGCAAATCGGTCCGTGCTTCCAGGCGAGACGATAAGGACGTCGAGGTTTAGAGCACGCGCTGCAGCTTCGAGCACCGCCCTGGTGGGGCCTTCGGGCAGTGCTAGCGCGACCCGTGCATCGTCAGCAGAAGCGGTTCGGGTGCGCGAGGCGACGCCGGCGACCGCTTCGCAGGGTATTTCCACAATAAACGTGGTGCCGATCCCTACGACGCTCTCTGCGTGGATGGTACCGCCCATCGCCGTCACGAGACGCCGACAGATTGTGAGCCCGATCCCGGTACCGCCGTATTCACGAGTCGTCGAGCTGTCGGCCTGCGAGAACGACTCAAAGATTGTCGCGATCTTATGCTCTGGAATGCCGATCCCGCTATCGCGCACAGTAAAGCGAAGGATGTTGCGGTCGCTCGCTCGCTCGAACCGGCTCGATACGCTTATTGTTACCCCGCCATCGTGCGTGAACTTGAGCGCGTTGTTGGTCAGATTGGACAGAATTTGGTTCAACCGCACCGGATCTCCACCAATCGCTTGTGGAACATCTGGCTCGACCACGACACCCAGATCTAGGCATTTCGTCGCCGCCCGCTCGCAGAACAAGCGCGCGACGTCCTCCGCGATCTTGGCAGGGGAAACCGGGACGCATTCTAGATCCAGGCGCCCGGATTCGATCTTCGAGAGGTCGAGAATGTCATTGATGATCGCCAGAAGACCATGCCCCGACTTGACGATGACGTCTGCATAGCGCTGGAGCTTGGGATCGAGACCGCCGGCCGATAGGAGCTCCGCCATCACAAGCATCCCATTCATGGGTGTGCGGATCTCGTGGCTCATGGTTGCGAGAAACTCGGACTTTGCCGCGTTTGCCGATTCTGCCACCGCCTTGGCCGTAGCGAGGTCAAGGGTGCGCACTTCGACAGTGCGCTCGAGATTCTCACTGTGATCGCGGAGGGCGCCGTCACGTATGCGGATTTCTCCAAGCATCGCATTGAAGGATTCGACGAGTTCGCCTGTCTCATCAGAACTGGCTCGTTTGACGGGGCTGGTATAGTCGCCGGCCTGGCGAACATGCCGCATGGCAACTGCGAGGTCCCTGAGCGGCTTCGAAACGAACCGCTGAAGCCACAAAGCTAGAAGGAACGCAAGAACCGAAGCGCCGAGGCCGATAGCGGCCGATGCCATTAGGCTCTCGACCAATGCCGCACGAAGATCCGATACGTCGGCGATAAGCGTGATGTCACCAATGTGCCCGCCAGCGCTGATGACCGGCACTTGCACCGGGATGGTCGATAAACTGAAAAACTTGAAGGGCCCGACGCTCTCGGCGCCCTGCGCATCTCCGCCCCTCGCAACAACCACGCCATTGCCGAACGAGGCGATCTCTTGGCCTGCTGAATTTTTAACCCGCACATAAGTAATCGACGGCATCCGGCCGATAGATCTCAGCACTTCACGCACGTGACGGTGTTCCGATTGCCGAAGCGCGGATTCGGTCGCCGTCGCGAGAACATTTGCGATGCCAGTGATTTCGATCTTCTTGGCGGTAAAACGACGGTCGAAATCGCGCCAGCCAGACGCAATCGAAGCCGCAACCAACGACAGGGTCGTAGCCGCGAAAACAATTGCCGAAACCTTTACTCGGATCGACGCGCGAAACACTTTCGCCCTCGGCAATTAGTTGCGTTCCAATCTCGTAAGATCAGCGATCTAGGATAACAAACTCTGAAATTGGCAATTTAAATCCACACGTCGACAGATTGCTCGCATCTGCCCACTAAGACGCGCAAAGGCGTGGCGCCTCAGATGGCCATGCACGCCGCGCCTGATTCGAAACAAGCGCTTTCCGCATCGATTGGACGCCCTCCTGGGTTAAAATTGCATTTATTTGATGATTTATAATTTTGCCAATCACAGAGCAATTTATTTGGATTAGAGGCCTACTGTGATTTTCAGCACAGGGCGCTAAGCGTCTCTAGGGTTCAAATCAAATGTCGATCGTCAGTTTTTCTGAGTCGGTGGGATTTGTCGCGCGCCCAGCAGGGCTTTTGCGCGTTTCACGTCGCTCCAAACTGCTTGCTGCAAGCCTTGCAGAAAACTCAGCAGGCGGCGTCGGGATCACATTCGCGCTGGTCGGAGCTGTTCTAATCGGCGTCGTCGGCCTTTCCCTCGACTATGCCCGCCTCACAAACATACAGACCACAATGCAAAATGCTGCCGATGCCGCAGCATTGGCGGGTGCCAAAGAAATGAGCATGGCGGATGCTCAGCGGGATAATGTGCCCGAAGTCGTCACCGCCTACATCTCTAAGTATCTAGATGCTGACGGCGGAGCCGCGGCAAAGGCCGACACGCAAGTTTTTAACGATCCTCTTCAGGTAGAAGTCAAACTCACAAGAGAGGTCGGACTGAGCTTCGGCGGCTTGTTTGGCGTGTCTTCTAAAATGATTGAGGTGCAGAGCATTGCTCAGGTGGTGGGACAGCCCAATATCTGCGTTCTGGCGCTTGACCGCGCGAAGCCATTATCCATAAACATGATGCATAACGCGCGGCTCACGGGCTCGAACTGCGCCGTTTTTTCGAACTCGGTCTCGTCTGACGGTTTGGCCGTCGCGCAAGGCGCTCAGCTCGTCGCATCGACGGTTTGCTCCGCCGGTGGCGTCACCGGGCGCGGCAGCATCGCACCTCCCCCCTATCAAGATTGCCCTCAATTCGACGATCCGCTCGCGAGCCGGCCTGAGCCCTCTGTAGGGCGGTGCGACCACACGGCAACCGTGATCGCCAACAGCTCGGTGACACTGCAGCCAGGAACCTATTGCCTCGGCATCAAGATTGTCGGACTGTCGAAGGTCACATTTGCGCCCGGCGTGTACATCATCAAGGACGGTTTGTTTTTGGTGGCAGGTTCATCCGAGATACGGGGCGAGGGCGTCGGCTTCTTTATGACCGGCATAACCTCCTTCACATTCGATCCCTTGACACGCATCGATCTCACTGCGCCGACAAGCGGACCACTTGCAGGTCTTCTATTCTTTGGTGCTCGATCTCAAAAGGAAGCTTTGACGAATACAATCCTGAGCGGTCGAGCTCAAGTCATGACCGGGACTATTTATCTTCCCACGACCGCTCTCGTCATCGATTCGGTCGCGAATGTCGGGTCTGATTCTGCGTACACGGCGATCGTATCGCGAGCCATGGTTCTAAGGGACGGACCGCACCTCGTACTAAACACCCGCTATTCTGAGACGGACGTCCCTGTGCCAGAAGGCATCAAGTCCGCGGGTCAGCCCGTGCGGCTCGTGAAGTAAGCCAATAGTCCAGTTCGAACAATCGCTCGAAAACACCAATGCAGGTTATGGGTCATGAGCAGAACAGTTCTGGTTGTTGAGGACGATCCAATCCAGATGGAAATTTTGTCCTCCCTCGTGTCCGACCACATGGCGGCGACCGTTCTACGTGCGAGCAATGGTAGGCAGGCGATGGCTCACATCGATCGAACAGCCGAAGCGATCACTCTAATCGTCTGCGATCTCAATATGCCCGATTTCGATGGTATCGAAGTCATCCTTGAGCTTGCGCGCCGCCGCATCAAGACCCCGATTCTTTTCGTTACCGGAGCGATCCCTGCGGTCGTGCAAGCAGCCGAGCTTTTGTCCCAGGTGCACGAGCTGAATGTTGTCGACTTGCATCTTAAGCCCACCAATCCCGCACGCCTCCGCGCCAGTTTGGACAAGGTGCTTGCTGCATAGGAATTATTTCTCCGTACATCTTCCCGGTCAGACAACTGCTCTTCGTCTGGTTTCCAATACGACGTTCCATTCTTTGACTGGGCCGCATCAATCGATTCCACAAGTGTGGATCGCTATTGCCCCCTGCTTCGAAGCAGTTCAGATAGACCGCATGACGAAGAAAGCGATTTCTCGCAAGTACCTCCAGGCGCTTGCACAGAGCCATATCCTAGGCCATCGCTTCATTTTGCCCGGGAAAGATCGACTAAGCGACAACGATGACATCCGGCTTTCACACGAACTCCTCGAAGCCGCGGTTCGCTGCTACGTCGACGCCAAGTTTGACGCAGCCGATGTCGCCGATCGACTCCGCGAAGCGGCCAATCGAGTTCAAGCGCACACCGGCGGCGAATTCGAACTAACGGGCTGGAAGGTCGCCGCGCATGAAAAGGAACTTGCCTTCGCGTATCTACTTCTGGAGCAGGCCATCATGGTTCGCTTGGAGGGCGCGGGCAATCCGTCGGCGGTTGGCGCTTGGCTACTCGATGCCGTCGACTGGCTAACGCCAGATAGTTCGCTGCTGGCATGGCCCGGTGGGTGAGACTGACAAGCCCGCCAACACCACCGCCAATATTGCAAGAATGCACGTCCCACTTTTGCGACCCTTGTAACCAGCATTCTCCGAACGGCTGGTCCCTTAAAGCCCAAGCCCATTGCGCTAAGTGAAACAACAGACTCAGCACGATTGCGGCAACTATCGATGGCAGGCAGGTCGCCATGTCGGCCTGCCTGTGTCTACGCAGCGTCGAGGGAGAACAGGTCCGCTGGGCAGCCTGATGTCCGCGTTGGGTCAGAATCTGCCTATCGCTCCGACTCTCCCAGAGACTGTTTTACCTCCAGGTGCGGACGCGCTCGGCGAAGTAGCGAGTCGTTGCGATGGGCCAAAAGTCGACGTTCGCTGCATTTATGTGAACGTCCGCTCGGCGGATACAGCATCACCGCCAGGCCGATGATCTCGGGGCTGGCCCGGAAGTACCGCAATGAGCTGCGTTTGGTCATCGTGTGAAGCAATGCGACCGTATCGCCCACCTCAATGTTCATCCCTCTGACTAAACCGACCAACATTCTCCAAGCAGATATCCGATGCCGAGGCGACCTCTCCCGACGTTAGAGCAGCGCCGAATAGCTTGGGAGCCTAACCTGAAGTGAGGCGTCGCGCCCCGCTTTGTCGCATTCATCATGATCGGCCGCACCTGGGATTGGAAATTGCGCAAGCGGAAATATCTCTGTTCTACAAGCGGCTCTGAACGATCAGGCGCTGAAGACCAGAGAGCGGCCCGCTTTCGAACGCCAGCGATAAGCCGCCGGTCTGGAGCGAGGAAGAACCAACGATGGATGACCATGGTATGGGCTTCGGAATGGGGCTCAGCTGGCTCTGGATGATCCTCGTCGTGGTGCTTGTCGGCCTCGCGGTTGTGGCGCTGCAAATACCTGCGCGAATAGACCGAAGGGTGAGCGAATGGATTACACAATCAACCACCTTTTCGTGGACGCTGATTTTGGCTCAGTTGATTCCCGCACCCGTGCACCCTCTGCCGCGGATGGCTTCGGTGCGCTGACCGAGATCGACGTCAAGGCGAAGATGAAGAAGAAGCTCGATGTCGAGAGGCCGGCGTATCGCATTCTCGGGGCCTACAGCCCTAAGATGGTGTATCAGGCGAACGGGATAGAGCCGCGAATTGGCGCAGTGCTGCCCTGCAACGTCATCCTGCGCGAGGTCGCGGACGTTGTCGAAGTCAGCCCGATCGACCCGGTGGCCTCGATGCAAGCGATCGACAACGCTGATTTGACCGCTGTTGCGGGCCAGGTGCTGGATCTTCTGGCGAAGGCCGTCGAGGCTATCTGAGATGAGCGTGCGCGTCGGCATCCTCGCGACCATGGCAGTCTTTGGGCTTGCCCTGCTCGGCGTCTGGCTGTTCGCGCCCGCGGCCTTGATCGAGATGCAGCGCCTTCTGGACCGCGACACGATCAAGGCGCTGGTCGAACGGGCTGGCCCTTGGGGGCCGGTCCTGATCATTGGCCTCATGGCCATCGCGGTCGTCGCCAGTCCGCTTCCGAGTGCGCCGATCGCGCTCGCCGCAGGGGCCGCCTACGGGCATCTCTGGGGCACAGTGCAGGTCGTGCTGGGTGCCGAACTTGGGGCCCTAATTGCGTTCGGCCTCGCGCGGATCGTCGGCCGCGACGGCTTGCGCCGCCTGTTCGGCGACAGGGTCGATGCCGGACTGCTCGGATCCCAGACAGCCCTTATGGCGACGGTGTTCGCAAGCCGTCTGATGCCTTTCGTGTCCTTCGACATGATCAGCTACGCGGCGGGCTTGAGCGCGCTGCACGCCTGGCGCTTTGCACTGGCGACACTGGCCGGGATCGTTCCGGCGAGTTTCGTCCTCGCGCATTTCGGCGGCGAAGCTGTCAGCGGAGACCTTGGGCGGGCGACATGGGTGGTGCTCGGACTCGGCCTGGTCACCGGATTGCCGCTGCTCTGGATCATGATCCGACGGAGAACCCTAAAGAAACCCTGATGGCAGACGACTACAAGGAAAACAGCATCACCCTGCCAGGCGCGATCGCCATTGGCACCGGCGTGATGATCGGTGCGGGAATCTTAGCTCTGACCGGGCTGATTGCCGGGCTTCCCCGGTATCAGGCGTCCGCGGTGCCGGCCGTCTCGTATCCGGCTTCGGCACCTGTGGCCCTCCGCGATCAGCTCGCAGGCGCGGCCCCACTGCGGGGCCACCTCCATAGCCTGTGAGACTTCGGGGTGCATGATGCCGACGCTGAGACGCGTCGATGGGTCGGAAGCGTTGATGATGGTGGGCACCCCGAGGCGGCGATAGATCGGCTCATTCGGGCGGTCCGGTGGCGCAGGCATATCGGTCCTCTTGGAGCTCATCTGGGCGGCGGTTCGGTCGCATCACATTACGAGCCATCGTACCGGCCCCCGATCCTGCCTCGACCGATGGCTGGGACCGTACACAAGTCGGCTGCCGCGCTCGTCCTCATGCCAACCGGGGCTGCTGCTTCGCCATTGTGGCTTTACCTTCATCTCAATCGTGGGAAACCGCGGGCCAGCCTTTTTCATCGTCCGGGAATCAGCCTACCTCTGTGAAGAGTGCGTCGACGCTTTGCACATATTACCGCGAGCCCGTCCACCAATAGGGCGCAGTAGACGACCGCAGCCGAACTCTCAGACCGAGGCAACTGAAACACGGCGCAAAGGCACATTGGTTGCCAAATACGACGCACTCGAGTGGGGACGAACATGCAGGATCGGATCAAGCACATGCGCCGCGCGATGATCGCCTTGGCCATGGTGGCGACAGCGTCGCAAGCGGCCGCACAGACGGTGTGTCCGGGCAATCCGAAGCCGCTTGGGGTGGCCCGCACGGTAGCCATCGATACCGCGGGCGGTCCGGGGTTCGGCTTTGAGCACTTCAAGGACCACGATTTCCTGCGCAAAGACGAGATCGTCCTGACCTTCGACGATGGGCCGTGGCCGCACACGACGGCGGCCGTGCTCGCGGCGCTTGCCGCTCACTGCACGAAGGCGACATTCTTCCCCATCGGCAAGCATTCGACGTGGCACCCTGACATCCTGAGGTCGGTTGCGGAGCAGGGCCATACCGTCGGTAGCCACACTTGGAGCCATGTCGATCTCACCAAGCTGCCAGCCGAAAAGGCGAAGGCCGAGATCGAGATGGGCATCAGTGGCGTGCGCCGCGCGATCGGCGACGCGGCCGCGCCGTTCTTCCGCTTCCCGGCGCTGAAGCACCCGCCAGAACTGGTGAAGTACGCGGGCGAGCGCAACCTCGGCATCTTCTCGACCGACGTCGATTCATTCGATTTTAAGCTGCGTACGCCCGAGAAGCTCGTCACCGCGGTGATGGAGCGGCTGCACAAGAATGGCGGCAAGGGCATCCTGTTGATGCACGACTTCCAACAGGTGACAGCCAAGGCCATTCCGAACCTGCTCAATGAGCTGCAGGCGAAGGGCTACAAGGTCGTGCACATGACGGCGAAGGCACGGGTGAAGTCGCTGCCGGAGTACGACCAGATAGTCGCGGCCCAGATCAAGGGGCCGGTCAGCCCCAATGCACGTCCGACATCCAGTGTGGTCTCGACCGTCGAGACGGCTCCCGCGGTCACGACCAAGGCAGCAAAGAAGTGAGGGTCGGCTCGCGCCGACACCTGCGAAGAGCTCTCGTCGTGGCCTACATTCGCTGCACCTGCTCAGGGCAGCTTGGGGCTAACCGCGTCGCGATGGTAACCATCGGACGGAAGAAATTGCTTCAAACCTGACGCTTGATCAAGAAGCAGAGATGAATGCGCTCATTCTGGCTTGTCTCTCAAACAAGGAGACAATCTATCAAGGACAACGATGCCTCGATCACCGGCTGGCCTGCTCCCCTGAAGTGAGACCGAGGATGGCCCGAAGTGCAGTGCCGAGCCTGGGATCATAGTAATGTATCGCCCCGTTTTCAGAAGGCCGTGACGTAGGTTCAACGAATCACTAACCACCACACACTTGGGAATCGCGAGCCTGGCGGCGGTAAACGCCCCAAAAATTGGACCGCCTGATGCAATCTCGGCGTAGGACAATATCCATGGCGCTTCGAAGAGATCCCCAAGACAAAGTCGCTTCTTGCCAGAAAATTTGTTGCGCTGACCGGCGACCACAAAGAGATGCTCGGTGAGCAAAGGCGACAGATCAAGGTCGGTCGTGTTGGCAGTTTGCCGCGCGAGTGCCACCTCGCAACGCCGCTCCCTGAGATGTGCAATGAGCGCATCATTCGCGCCTTGCTGGGTGAGCGGTCATTCGCGGGTAGCGCTGCACAAACCGATCGTGTCCCTCCTCGGGGTGACGATGAGCCGGAAACCATCTCTTACGCAATCAGCTCAATATGTCCGCTAGGTCCTGACGGGGTACAATCCCGATCCCATCGTATGCTTCTACGACTCCCTCAAAGATCACATCCAATTCGACAGTCGGAATCGCAGAAGTGCTGACCTGCTCATTCAGCCAGGGTTTGTCCCAGAACCTGCGTTCGCAGTTCGCTCTTCAGGATCTTATTGGCAGGAGACAACGGCATCGGTTCGCGTCGAAATGTAATACCGCGTGGGCATTTGTATCCCGCCAAGTGCTTGCGGCAATGTGCTATGAGTTCATCGGAGTCAATGTTCGCGCCTTCGGCCAAGATGACGACGGCGTGAACCACTTCCCCCCACTTTTCCGACGGCAAGCCGATGACCGACACCTGCGAGACAGCCGGATGGGTCGAGAGCGCATCCTCGATTTCGGTCGGATATATGTTTTCGCCGCCCGAGATAATCATGTCCTTGGAGCGGCCGGAAATGTAGAGCAAGCCCTCCTTGTCGAAGTACCCCATGTCGCCGGTATGAAACCAGCCGCCGCGCAATGCTACTGTGTTCTCGTCGGGCCGGTTCAGGTAGCCCTTCATGACCGTCGGCCCGCGCGCGACGATCTCTCCGATCTCGCCTTGCGGCAACTCAACGTCATCCTCGCTGAAGATCTTGATGTCGAGATAGGGCACAGGGCGTCCAACTGAATTTAGCTTGCCCGCATTCGGCCCATCGAGGACGTGATATTGAGACGTCAGCGCCGCCAACATTGGCGACATCTCAGTCATGCCGTAGCCGTTGTTGAGCTTCGCGGAAGGGAAGACGGCGATGACTTTTTGTAGAAGGTCGCGCGGTGTTGGCGAGCCGCCCAGGGTGATCTGCCCGACCGATGACAAGTCGTATTGGCCGAAGTCCGGATGGTTCAGGATCATGTGCATCATCGTCGGGACGAGTGTCAGCGAATGAACTCTGTGGCGCTGGATGAGCGTCATCATCTCGATCACGTCAAACCGGGGCATGATCACCGAGTGTATATTCAGGAGTACGGCTGAAAAGATTCGCGATCCGGGCGCGAGATGGAACATAGGTCCGACGACAAGCTGCGCGCTGTCGCGTTCGTTGCCCATGATATGTGGGGCGCCCATAGCATTAGTGAAGACGTTCCAGTGGGACAACATCACACCCTTTGACCGCCCCGTTGTTCCGCCTGTGAAATAGATGATCAGGGTGTCGTCGTCGGATGAGCGCCGCCCTGCGGGTGTCGCGGTACGCGCTGCAAGATCTTCGTAGGCAATGGTCGGCGCGCGTGCCGAGGTTCCTATTTCGATCATGAGAGTCGACTGACCCGCCTCGGCCGCGGCCCGTGCTGCCACATCGGCGTGTGCAGCGTCGAAAATCAAAGCCTTCGGCGCGCACTCCCGAAGAGCGTGGGCGCATTCGGGAACCGACCAGCGAAAATTCAAAACTACGGTCTCAAGTCCCGCTAGCGATGGCGCAAAGTAGCATTCGAAGAGCGCCTCGGAATTGAACCCCAGATACGCGACCCGGTCACCTGGCCTCAGTCCGAGCTGTTCGAGGCCTGCAGCGAGGTTGCAGCACCGTATGTAGACGTCACGCCAAGATTTTGTCCGGCCCTCAAAGGTAACCGCGGGGCTATCCCCGTAAACGCGGGCGGCCTTTTCGAGAAGATCCCCAAAGCGGACGGTCATGAGTTGGCCCTGAAATAGGTTCGTCGACGCCGCGCGGCGTACGCGCGCCCATCAAGCTCTGGCACAATCCTCTGAGCGTCAAGCGTCGTGGCAGCATTTGGTCTGAGAGCCGAGGCCTTGCGATGTTGCCTGCACCCGCGGTCTGCAATAGCGTGACGCAAAACGAACGCAAGCTGAGGGGGCCGGTAGCAATGGATGTTCTTGACGCCATTCGTACGCGAAAATCGATCCGGGCGTTCAAGCCCGATCCGGTTTCGCGTGAGACCATGGATCGGCTCATGCAGATCGCACAGCGCGCACCGAGCGGAACGAACACACAACCTTGGCACACCTACGTGTGCACAGGTCCCGTCAAGCAAGCGATCACCGATGATGTGCTCGATCAGGTCCGTAGTGGACAGGGAAAATCCTACGCCGACTACGGCTACTACCCAGCCAAATGGAGCGAGCTCCACAATTCCCGCCGGCGCGCGCTCGGTTGGGCATTGTTTGGACTGCTTGGAATACAAAAGGGAGATCGTGAGGCCAGCGCCAACCAATCTCAGCGCAACTTCAAGTACTTTGACGCCCCAGTAGGCTTGTTTGTGACCACCGAAACTTATCTCGGCCAGGGCAATTGGGCAGACGTTGGAATGTACATCCAGACGATCATGCTAGCGGCGAGAGGCTTAGGCCTCGAGACGTGCCCGCAGGCAGCTTGGGTTCCGTACCAGGAGACGGTATTCCGCCACCTCGATGTTCCAGCCGACCAAATCCTCGTGACTGGCATGAGCATGGGCTACCCGAAGCATGACGCGATCGAGAACACGCTGGTCAGTGACCGGGAAGACATCGCCAACGTCGTCAAGTACTCAGGTTTTGATTGAGCTGCTGCCAAGGTCAGGTGCGTGAGCTGGAGCCCTAGTGAGAAGTTGCAGTGTGGAATTTCTGAATGGCGAACTCTGGCTTTCGCGCGAGTGCCCGACGAGGTAACCCGAGGCATTGGGCCACAGGTGCTGGCTCGTCGCGTCCGCGATCCGACGGTCGGTCTCAGACCTTTGAGACAGTCGACTTGCCGACACGGTCGATATGGCTCGGCTCGGCCCTCACGCGATCCGGTGTCCGCTCTCGAATGTCGAGCCGTCTTCCAATTTCAATGAGCCGAGGGCGGCTATTTTCCAGGCAGCGACGGCGGCTTTCTCTGCACAGTCACCTTTGGGTATCGATCACGCGTCTTGAGATGCCCTGAGCGGACGTGTGACGTCCGTTGCAATGTGGCGTGCACCAAAGCGAAGATAGCGATCTGAAGCGCGGAACCTTTGGAACTGTTGCTTGACCCCTGCGGCTATAGCGCGTGTAGTCCTGAAACCTGCGACTGAATGGCTTTTGCTGACCCACAACCTGCTAGAGAG
>LNFM01005688.1_pt1 | contig 21271 bp, 16 predicted proteins | sample 596031 | NCBI WGS metagenome assembly LNFM01 (sample SAMN04254537, study PRJNA301005) | activated carbon metagenome | isolation source: dual media filters at the Ann Arbor, Michigan drinking water treatment plant | place: USA: Ann Arbor
CGATCTGGAGCTTCATGCGGGGGTCCGACTGATTGTGGGTCGCCCATGATCGCCGATGCCGACGCTCTCGGTGCGCGTCAGCCGGGTGATTGCTCCGGCATCGCGTTGGCGTAGGCCGCCAGCCGCTGCTGCATGCTGCCGCTGTGCAGCTCCAGCAGGTTGTCATCGTAGTCGTGGAAGTACAGCGAGACGCCTTCACCCTCGATGCGCGGGCGCGGCACCTGCACTTCGGCGCCCAGCGCTCGCAGACGTGATCGAAATAGGGGCAGCTCGTCCATAGGCACTTCGAACGCCACGTGCCTGTAGCTGCGTGTTCCGGGCTCGCCTTGCATCAAGGCGATCCACATGCCGCCGAGCAGGAAGAACTTCTCCGGCGAGCGCGAGTGGAAGTGATCGCCGCTGTCGTAGACCTGCTCGGCGCCAAGGCCCTCGGCCCACAGTCGAGCGCTGCGTTCGAGATCGCGGACGACGAAAGTGAGGTGGCTCAGGCCGGTGATGGGCATGACACTAGCCGAGCATCTCGCGCAGCCGGTACAGCGCAGCATGTGCTTCGCGCGGGCTCAGGCTGTCGGGATCGATTTCGCCCAGCGCCGACTTCAGCGCTTCCGCGGCCTCATCAATGGTGGGTCCGGCGGACGACAGCGGCGGCGCATCGAACAGCGAGAGCTGCGGCTGCGGCGTGGTGCTGCCGCCGCGTTCGAGTTCGGCGAGGAACCTGCGCGCCTGCGCAACTACCGACTTGGGCAGGCCGGCGAGTGCGGCGACCTGCAGGCCGAAGCTGCGGTTGGCGGGGCCGTCCTTGACCGCGTGCATGAAGTACAGGCGCTCGCCGTGCTCGACCGCATCGAGGTGCACATTGGCGATGCCGGGAACCTCACTGGGCAGGCTGGTCAGCTCGAAGTAGTGGGTGGCGAACAGGGTGTAGGCGCGGTTGTTCTTGGCCAGCGCGATCGCGCAGGCGCGTGCGAGTGCCAGGCCGTCGAAGGTCGACGTGCCGCGGCCGATCTCGTCCATCAGCACCAGGCTGTTGGCCGTCGCGCTGTGCAGGATGCTGGCGGTCTCGGTCATCTCGACCATGAAGGTCGACTGACCCTTGGCGAGGTCATCACCGGCGCCGATGCGGGTGAGGATGCGGTCGATCGGGCCGAGCCGCGCGCTCTCGGCCGGTACGAAGCTGCCGATATGCGCCAGCAGCACGATCAGCGCCGCCTGGCGCATATAGGTCGACTTGCCGCCCATGTTGGGGCCGGTGATCACCAGCATGCGGCGTTCCGGATGCAGCACGAGGTCATTCGGCTCGAACGGGGATTCCAGTACGGACTCAACCACCGGATGGCGGCCGCGGGCGATTGCGATACCCGGCTCGTCGACCAGCTCGGGCCGGTTCCAGTCCAGCGCGCGGGCGCGTTCGGCGAAGCCGCAGAGCACATCGATCTCGCAGACCGCTTCGGCGAAGCGCTTGAGCGGCTGCAGTTCGGCATTGAGTGAATCGAGCAGTTCCTCCCACAGCACGCGCTCGCGCTGCAGGGCCCGCTCGCGTGCACTCAGCACCTGATCCTCGAAGGTCTTCAATTCCTCGGTGATGTAGCGCTCGGCATTGGTGAGCGTCTGCCGGCGCGTGTAGTGCGTCGGCGCGCGCTCGGCCTGGCCCTTGCTGATCTCGATGAAGTAGCCGTGCACGCGGTTGTAGCCGACCTTCAGCGTGGCGATGCCGCTGGCCGCGCGCTCGCGGGCTTCGAGATCGAGCAGGAACTGGTCGGCGTTGGTGCTGAGCTGGCGCAGCCGGTCGAGCTCGGCGTCGAAACCATCGCAGAGCACGCCGCCGTCGCGCATCAGCACCGGCGGCTGCGGGAGGATCGCGCGCACCAGCAGGTCGGTGACCGCCTCATGCTCGCCCAGCTCGGCCGCCAGCGCGTTGAGGCGCGGCGCGTCCAGCGGCGCCAACAGTTCGCGCAGGGCAGGGGCCGCGCGCAGCGCATCGCGCAGGGTCGAGAGATCGCGCGGGCGTGCGGATCTCAGCGCAATGCGGGTGAGGATGCGCTCGACATCGCCGAAGCCGCGCAGGGCTTCGCGCAGCGGCTCATACGCGCCGGTGTCGATCAGCAGGCCGACCGCGTCGTGGCGCGCGCGCAAGACGCGATGATCGCGCAGCGGCCGATGCAGCCAGCGCCGCAGCAGACGCCCGCCCATCGGCGTGCAGGTCGAATCGAGCACGCCCAGCAGGGTGTGCTGGGTGCGGCCTTCAGCGTGCTGGTCCAGCTCCAGATGGCGGCGCGTGGCCGCGTTCATGGCGATGGTCTCGTCGGAGGATTCCGCCGACAGGCTCTGCAGGTGCGGCAGGCTCTGCTTCTGGGTTTCCTCGACATAGCCGAGCAGGGCGCCGGCGGCGGCGATGGCGGCGTGCATCGTCTGCACGCCGAAGCCTTCGAGATCCTTGGTGCCGAAGAATCTGCACAGCGCGCGCTGCGCCGACTCGCCGTCGAACAGCCAGGGCGCGCGTCGGCGTGCGCCGGTGCGGGCGTTCAAGGACTCCGGCCAGCCGTCCTCGTCGGGGATCAGCAGTTCGGCCGGCTCCAGCCGCGCGATTTCGCTGAGCAGGGCGTCTTCGTCAGCGACTTCGGTGACCTTGAAGCGGCCGCCGGCCAGATCGGCCCAGGCCAGACCGATCGCCTTCCTGCCGCGCGCCACCGCCATCAGCAGGGTGTCGCGGCGCTCCTGCAGCAGGGCCTCATCGGTGACCGTGCCGGGAGTGACGATGCGCACCACCTTGCGTTCGACCAGGCCTTTCGCCAGCGCCGGGTCGCCGATCTGCTCGCAGATCGCCACCGACTCACCCAGCGCCACAAGCCGCGCCAGATAGCCCTCGTAGGCGTGCACCGGCACGCCGGCCATGGGGATCGGCGCGCCGCCGGAGCTGCCGCGCTGGGTGAGCGTGATGTCGAGCAGACGCGCGGCCTTGCGGGCGTCGTCGTAGAACAGCTCGTAGAAATCGCCCATGCGGAAGAACAGCAGCACGTCCGGGTGCTCCGCCTTGGCGGAAAAGAACTGCCGCATCAAGGGCGTGTGCTGGGAGAGATCGACGTTCGACATCCGGGGCGGCGCGGGCGGTGCGAGGGGGCGCGCAGTCTAGCAAGGCGGGCGCGAGGCCCTGCCGCGCAACAAGGAGGGTGGTGTCTTGTCCGACTTCAGCGCATCCGGCCGCGCGCTTCGCCCGCGGGGCCCGGACGCCCTCCGGATGTGGTTGTTTGAAGGTTGCTTGCGGCGACCATTGAGCAAGTCCCTTCTGGCCTTGATCGGTGGTCGCGGGTCCGGCACATGCCCGGACTCGTTCGGCCGCAACGCGGCGACGCCTTCGCTTCGCTCGGTCGCGCTGGATCAACACGTGCGTGTTCGATCCGCGGGTGCGCCCTTCATGGCGCGCGGTAACGCTGAAGCTTCAGCCTTGCCTTAAGGGATAGCCCTTCGTTTTCCGCCTCCACAGGCGTCCACGTCCGCACGAGCGGTCTTGGCCGTTCCCCTTCAGGAGGTTGTGCCGTGAAGCTCGATGTCCCCGCGGCGGGCGCATGCGCGCCGTCGCCCAAGTCCGTGTCCCGGCCCACCGCCAGGCGCGCTGGGGCGCGCCGATTCCGCGCGCTTGTCGTCGGCGCCGCAATGCTCGCCACGATTCCGCCAGCGTCCGCGTCCGCGCCCGAGACCGGTGGCTACGTGATCGAGCGCCATGCCATCCACTCCGGCGGTACCTCGCGCGCCAGCGGCGGGGAGTACGAGCTTTCCGGTACGGCCGGCCAGCCCGCCCCGGGGCCGTCCAGCGGGGGCGGCTACACGCTGGACGCCGGCTTCATCTGGCCGTTGCAGACCGCGCCCGGCGACGAGGTGTTTCGCGACGGCTTCGAGGGCTCGTGAACATGCGCATCCTGCTCTGCTTCCTTGTGCTGGCCCTGGTCTCTGTCAACGCGCACGCGCAGACCTCTCTGTCGCCGCGCTTCACCTATCAGGGCCAGCTCAGCCAGAACGGCCTGCCTGTCAACGGCAGCCGCGATCTCGCCTTCGTGCTTTTCAGCGAGCCGAGCGGGGGCACCCAGCTCGGCACGGGCATGGGTGCTACGGCCTGGCCGATCGTCGACGGCCTGTTCACGTTCCAGCTCCACTTCCCGGAAATCGGCGCTGTCGCTCAGCCATGGCTGGAAGTGCGCGTCGAGGGCAGGCCCGTCCTGCCGCGGCAGCGGGTCCCGGTCGCGCCCATCGCCCAGTTCGCGCTCTCTGGCATCAGCGGCCCGCAGGGACCGGAGGGGCCGCAGGGGTTTGCGGGTCTGCCGGGCGAGCCGCGTCTGCTGCCCAACGTGAGCTGTCGGGAGGATCAGTTCATTGGTGTGATGTCGAACTTGGGGGCCGGCTGCCGAAGCCGGGGCATCGGCAGCTGGCGACGCATCAGCGCGGATTTCTCGGTTTCGAACCTGGCCGTGGAGCAGCGCCGGGTGTCGTGCGGTCCGGGCGAAGTGGTGCTCAGCGGTGGCGTCGAGCACCTGCAGCGCGACACGTCCGGCAACGCCGCCGGCACCGGGGTGCGCGCCATCGAGTCATTCCCGACCTTCGTGGACGGGCTATGGGCTTGGCAGGTGGCGGTCTACAACACTGGCCTCGCTGTGCCGCTGCGCGCCTTCGTCACCTGCGCCAGGCCATGAAACGAGTACGTCGAGGATTCTTGCTCATGCGAAAGCTGTGGATCTGCATGGCGGCTTGCAGTGTGCTGGGCACGGCGACGGCCCAGGTCGCGGACGCGCCTTCCTTCAGGTACCAGGGGCAGCTTCGCCAGCACGGTGTGCCGGTGGATGGAGCCCGCGATCTGAGTTTTGCGCTGTTTGATCGCGCCAGCGGCGGGGCGCAGACCAGCGCCTCGATCGAGGCGCCGGCCTGGCCGATCCGTGAGGGGCTGTTGGCAATTGATCTCAGCTTTGCGGGTGACCTGCAGGGCGAGCAGCGCTGGTTGGAAGTCCGCGTCGACGGCGTGGCTTTGCAGCCGCGGCAGGCGCTCATGGCCGTCCCCGTGGCGCGCTTCGCGCTGGCAGGAAACCGAGGGCCCGCCGGGCCACAGGGACCTCAAGGACCCCAGGGTCCGCAAGGGCCGACCGCAGCCGTGCGGACCACCGACTGCCAGTCCGGCAATGCGGTGCAGGCCGTGCTGAACTCCGGTGAAGTCCGTTGCATCACCGATCTGCTGCATGGCTGGAGTCGGGTCAACTCGGACGTTTCGTTGCCCAACTTCTTCAGCTCGACGCTAAGGCCCGCCTGCCAACCCGACGAAGTGGTGCTGGGCGGTGGCGTGGAGCAATTGCAGCGCGACCCGCAAGGGCGACCCGCCAATCGCGAACTGCAGATCCTGGAATCGATGCCGACCTTCGTCGATGGGCGCTGGGCCTGGCAGGTTTCGGTCTTCAATCTCGGTCCCGAGATCCAGCTCCGGGCCTTCGCGACCTGCGCGCGAATCTGACAATCCAAGCTTCGAGGACGTTCGTCATGCGCCCAGTGTCCATCGCCCTTGTCCTGCTCTTCGCGTGCGTCCCCGCGTCGGCGCAGGTGGCCCAGTCAACGGCCTTCACCTACCAGGGCCAGCTGCGGCAGGCCGGCGTTCCAGTGAACGGCGCGCGCAACCTCGCCTTCGCCCTGTTCGACGCTGCCAGCGGCGGCACTCAGGTGGGGACGACCGTCGAGGCCGCAGCCTGGCCGATCGTCGACGGGCTGTTCACTGTAGACCTGAGCTTTTCCGGCCAGCTCACCGGCCAGCAGCGCTGGCTGGAGGTCCGAGTGGAGGGCCAACCCATGCTGCCGCGTCAGCCGATCACCGCCGCGCCCGTCGCGCAGTTCGCGCTGGTCGGGGCGGCAGGCCCGCCGGGGCCCCAAGGTCCAGCAGGCATCGCAGGATTTCCCGGATCCATGCCGTCGGTGGGGTGCGGCCCGGGCGATGCCCTTCGCGAGATCAACAGCGGTGGCTTCGGCTTCGCATGCGAGACCTCGGGGCTGCAAGGCTGGACGCGTCCCAGCGCCGACCTGTCGATGCCGGGAGGAACGCGTTGGACCCAGATCGTTCGCTGCCCCGCGGACGCCGTCGTGTTGGGCGGCGGCGTCGAGGCGCTGGATCGACGTGAAAGCGGCTTTCCCCGATACACCACGCTGCGCATCCTCGAGTCGTTTCCCACCTTCGATGGCGGGCGCTGGGCTTGGCAGGTCGGGCTTTACAACACCGACGGCGTGTCCATCCGGCTGCGCGCCTTTGCCGTGTGCGCACTGACCTGAAAGACAGGGTCGAGGCGCGCACTGGCGCGCCCGGAGAGCTGCCTCAGTCCTCGGCGAGGGCCTGTGCTGGATGCTTGGCCAAGAACCAGCGGAGACTGGATCGCGTGGGCGGATTGGCAGCCCGGCCAGCCAGAGTCCGACAGGCTGCCGGCAAGGCGGAGCGCCAGCCCCGCCTTGCCGGGCACGGATCGCCTACCAGGCAGCGGCCTCGAAACCGTTGCGGAAGATCCGCTCTTCGCGCGGCGCGCGGCAGCGCTCCGCCTGGGCGCCGTCGACGATCAGGTTGAAGGCTGCATTCGGCGGAAAGCTGGGGCTGCCGCTGCCCTCGGCAACGATGAACCAGCGGCCCGGCGCCCCGGCACCGCTGGCGGCGCGGTACTCCAGGCTGTAGCGCTGGGGGTTGTTGACCGTGAGCCCGTCGAGTGGATCGTCGACACGACCCACGACCGGCGCCGCGCAGGGGGTGTCGTCCAGCAGCGGATGTTCGATGCGCAGCTCGCGCACGCTCTGGCCGCCGGGGCTCAGCTGCATCGCGTTCGGTGACAGCAGCGGCGCCACCAGCAGATTGAAGGTGAGGCTGGCCGGCATGGCGCTGCCATCCTCGTTGCGCACCTGCCAGCGGCCGCCGCCAGCGCTGGTCCAGGCCAGCCCGATCGGCACGTCGTGGTAGGCGCCTTCCCAGCGCTGCAGGGCGATCGCGATCGCAAAGCTGAGGCCGTTGAGCGAAGCGTGGTCGATCCGCGAGAGCGCGCCGCTGCTGTTGGCAGCGCTCGTCAGGTGGGCGAAGCCGGTCTTGCTGGCGACCGGGGCAATGACGTGGAAGCGCTGGCCGATCCCCATGTTGACGTTGCTGTCCTGGTGGAAGATCGACCAGCCGCTCGCGCTCTGCGGGTTGCGATAGACGCCGAGGTGCTGGCCGCTGGCGGGCGTGGCCGGCAGCGAGCGCTGCGGGCTGACGGCGAGGTGATCCGCCTCCAGAAGCTGGGTGGGAAAGGGCTCCACATACGCCTCGTTGAAGAATACGGTCTGCGCCGTAGCGGTGATCACCGCGGCGCCTTCGCCGTTGGCCTCGAAGGCGCCGATATCGACGATGCCAAGCGCAAGGCGACGCTCGCCGTCGGCGTCGAAGCTGAGACCTGTGGCGTCGGTCGTATTGCCCGCGTTGACGGCCGGCGAGGTTCGGCGCAGGCGCGGATACTCCATGGACTCGACCTGCGGGTCGACGTTGAGCGTTCCGGGGCCGGGCGTCCAGCTGTCACCTGTCGTGGCAAACACGAGATTGTTGGCATTGGTGGTGTTGCTGGCCTCCAGCAGCAGGCCGCTCACGCTCTGCCAGGCGATCAGGTTGTTGGCCACGCGCAGGCTCGCGGGCTGGGTGCTGCCCAGCCCGCCGGCGAACAGACCTCGCTGCCCCTGCAGCAGGCTGTTGTTGAGGATGACGCCCGTGCCGCCAGGCACGTTCATGGCAAAGGCGAAGCTCCCCCCGCTGCTGCCGACGACCAGATTGTTCTCCGCGCGCAGGCTGCTGCCCGCGCCGCGGGTGTGCAGGTAGAGCGCGGTGTCCTCGCGAGGGCCGAACACGCGGTTGGCGCTGGCGCGCGCGCTGCTGCCGCCGGCCAGGTTGTAGGCGGTGATGCCGTAGCTGCTGCGACCGCTGCCCGGCAGCACGCGGTTGCGGAAGAGGTTCACGTTCAGCGCGCCGCTACCGCCCTGGCTCACGCAGATGCCCCCGAAGGCCTCGCCGGCCCGCGCGCCGCCGCGTGCGACCACGCTGTCGCCGACGTTGACCTGGCGCGCCGCGCTACCGCCCAGGCTGACCTGTAGACCGCATTCGGAGGACTGATCGCTTGCTCCCAGTTCCAGCACGCGCAGCCGCTGCAGGTCGATCAGGCCGCCGTCCACGGTGCTGAGGTCATTCACCTCCACGCCGCCACGACGGAAGCTGAGATCGGAGAGGCGCACGGTATGGATGCCGGCGCCCAGGTTCACGCGCAGGCTGCGCTCCGGGGCGAACACCGCGTCGATGCCGGGGGCGGCGCGCAGGTTCAGCGAGCGCGTGATCTCGACGCTCTCGTTGATCGGCGTATAGCGGTCCGGGTTGTTCTGCTCGTCGCCGACGATGCGGATGGTGTCGCCGGCGGCGGCGTTGTCGATGCAGGCCTGCAGGCTGCCGGCGCAGGGGCCGCCAAACACCGTGTCGGGCCACAGCCAGTCAGCGGCCTGGCTGCCCACGGGAAGGGCGCAAAGCAGGGCGAGCAGCGCAGACAGGGCATGCCGCAGGGCGGGGCGGGGTCGTTTCATGGCGGGCTCCGGGGGTGTCCTGGATGCCCATGCGTAGCCCGGCGCCGATTCCGTGCATTCACCCCTGCCGGGCGCCGGCGGCTCGCCCTATAGTTCCGGCCCGGACACTGCCGCGGCCCGATTGCATGCGCCCATCTACCGCCTTCGATCGCTGTATCGGCGCCGCCAGCCCTGCGGACGCGCGCGCATGAGCGAGGGGCCGGCTGCGGTCGCAGCGCTGTCGCGCGAGCTGGGTGAGAGCCTGAGCGCGGGCCTGACCGGGCTGCTGGCGCGGCTCGACCCCTCTCAGCCGGGCGCGCTCGACCAGCTCATCGCCGCCGCACAGCACGAGCTGCGCCGCATCGCCCGCCGCGAACGGCTGTCGATGGGCGCGGGCGAAACCCTGTCCACCACCGCACTGGTCAACGAGGCCTACCTGAAGCTGGCCGGCGCGCGCCTGCCCGAGCAGGTGGATCGCCGGCTGTTTTTCGGCATTGCCGCGCGCTGCATGCGCCAGGTGCTGGTCGACCACTTCCGCGCGGCGCGCGCCGACAAGCGCGGCGGCGGCGTCCTGGCCCTGTCTCTGTCGGCCGCCGAGGATCTGCCGGCCGAGGCCGTACTCGATCTGGTCGAGCTCGATGCCGCGCTTGCTGCGCTGGAGAAGGTCAGCGCACGGGCCGCCGAAGTGGTGCAGCTGCGCTATTTCGCCGGGCTGACCGATCGCGAGATCGCCGAGCTGCTGCAGGTCAACGAGGTCACGGTGCGCCGCGACTGGCTGAAGGCGCGCGGCTGGCTGTTCGGCTTTCTCGGAGGCGCGCCGGCATGAGCGCGGACGCCAGCGGCCCCGTCGGCGTGGATGCCGCGCGTTGGGCCGCGCTGTCCGAGCGCCTGGACGCGCTGCTCGATCTTCCGGTCGACGCACGCGAATCGCTGCTGGTCGATCTCGCCGCCGACGAGGCCGAAGCCCTGCGCGGCTGGCTGCGCGCGATCGAGCAGTCGGCGGGCCTGATGGAGCGCGAGCCCGAAGCTGCCGCACCGGACCGCATCGGCCCGTGGCGCCTGATCGGCGTGGTCGGGCGCGGCGGCATGGGCGAGGTCTGGCGCGGCGAGCGCGCCGACGGCGCCTTCCAGCGTGAGGTCGCGATCAAATTCCTGCGCCTGGACCGCCCGCAGGCGGCGCGCAGCATCGCCCGCGAGCGCGCCCTGCTCGCGCGCTTGCGACATCCGGGCATCGCCCAGCTGCTGGACGGCGGCGTGAGTGCCGACGGCCGGCCCTGGCTGGTCACCGAATGGGTGGAGGGGCGCGCCTTCGACACCTGGCTGCGCGAGGCGGGCCCGATGCTGCGCGAGCGTGTGGCGCTGGTGCTGGCGCTGGCGCGGGCAGTGGCCTACGCCCACGGCCAGCGCGTGCTGCATCGCGACCTGAAGCCCGCCAATGTGCGCGTCGAGGCGGACGGCAGCCCGCGCCTGCTCGACTTCGGCATCGGCGAGCTGCTCGAAGCCGAGCCCGGCATCACCCGCGAGGCCGCGCTGACGCCTGAGTTCGCCGCGCCCGAGCAGCTGCGCGGCGAGCCCGCGGACGTGCGCAGCGATGTGCATGCGCTGGGCTCGCTGCTTTGGTTCGCGCTGTGCGAGCGGCCGCCGCACGGCAGCGATGCACGCGCCTTGGCCGAGCTGGTCGAGCGCGTCTGCCAGCGCGATGCGGAGCCACCGAGTCGGCACGCCCGCGTCGAGGGCGTCAATGCCGATCTCGATGCGATCACGCTGAAAGCGCTGGCCCGCGCGCCGCAGCAGCGCTACGCCAGCGCCGATGCGCTGGCGCTGGATCTCGAACGCTGGCTGGCCGGCGACAGCGTCGCCGCGCGCCTGCCGGGTCGCGCCGAGCGCCTGTATCGGGCGTTGCGGCGACATCCGCTGGAGTCCGCCCTGGGTCTGGCCCTGGTGCTGGCCCTGGCGGGCGGCGTGCTGATCGCGCGCGAACAAGCGCGCCGCGCCGATGCCGCGCGCCTGCAGGCCGAGCAGGCCCGTGATGCCGCGCTCGCCGAAGCCGACCGCGGCGAGCGCCTGGTCGACACCTTTGCCGGCCTGTTCGCCCAGGCCGGTGCCGAGCAGGCGCTCACCGCCAACGCCTGGCTGGACCGCGCCCGCGATGCCGCGCTGCGGCTGGCCGACAGCGACGCCGGTGCCGGCCAGGCCCTGCTGGTGCGCCTGGCTGCCGTCGAGCAGGACCGCGGCGAGCACGCGCGGGCGCTGATCCTGTTGGAGCGGCTTGCCAGCGAATCGAAGGATCTCGATCCCGAACTGCGCGCCCGCGCTGCCTGCCGCCGCGCCAGCGCGCTGGCCATGCTGGGCCGCGAGGCCGAGGCGATTGCCGTCTACGGCGCTGCCATCGCCGATGCCGATGTTCTGCAGGGCAGTGCGCGCCTGGCGCGCGTCGACTGCCTGCAGGGGCGCGCCAATCTCGCCCTGTTCCGCGGCGAGGCGCGCGCGGATGAGCTTGCGCTGGGTGCGCAGGCGCTGGCCGAACTCGATGCGCTGAGCGCCACGGGCGATCTGCGCTGGCGCCGCGCCAGCCTGCTGTACACGCTGGCCGCGCTGCTCGATCTCTCGGGCCGCGATGCCGAAGCGGCGCAGCGCTACGGCGAGGTGATGGCGCTCGATGAAGCCCTGGGCAACACCGACAGCACCGACCACGCCACCCTGATCGCCTCGCGTGCCGGCGCCCTGCAGCGCGCCGGCGACTGGGCCGCGGCCGACGCCGACTACACCCGCGCCATCGCCCTGCACGCGCGGTTGGCGCCCGAGCATCCGAACCTGGGCTCGCACCGCGCCAACCTCGCGTCGCTGAAGGCCCTGCGCGGCGATGCCGAAGGCGCGGTCGCGCAGGCCGAAGCGGCCCTGGCGATGCCGAACCTGCACGCGGTGGGCCGCGCCAATGCGCTGCACGCGCTGGGCCAGGCGCAGGCGATGCTGGGTGAGCACACAGTCGCCCTCGCAACGCTCGAAGCCGCAGCGCAGGCCTACATCGAGTCGGGCCAGCCGGCGCGCGCGCTGCGCCCACGCATCAAGCAGGTGCGCGTGCACGTGCTCGCGAAGCAGTGGGAGGCCGCCCAGGCGCTATACGAAAGCCTGGACGCCGAAGCGCGCGACGCCCCGCCCGCCCAGCGCGCCGAGCTGCTGCGCGAGGGCGTCGCGCTCAAGCGCGCGCGTGGTGACCTCAGCGCGGCGCGCGCGCTGGCCGATGCGCTGGATGAACTTGTCGTCGCCACCCCAGCCGAACACCCGCTGCGCCAGCTCGTCGCGCTGGAGCAGCTGCAGCTGCGCGCCGACGCCGGCGAGCCGGTGGCGGCGGAGATCGAGCGCCGGCAGGCCGCGCTGGCGAAGCAGCTTGCGCCGACGCACCCGGCGCTGATTCCTCGGCGCTGAATCCGGCTCAGCCCTTCGGCACGAGCACAGTGCTGTATGGACGCCGCCAAGACGTCAGTCGACCTGCATGGCCTGTGTTGCCCTCTCGTGGATCACCCTGAGCAGCGGGCACGAGGAACGTGCTGCGGGTTTGCACGAGAGGCCTGGCTTGGAGAGCTCAAGCGGAAGACCCGCCAGAGCCGCTCGACCCACCACTACGCTCAGCGATTCCGCAGCCGAACTTTGTGCAGGACCCGCCACACGCCCGCCACGCTTGCTGAAAGGCGACCGGCTTCTCGACTGCTGAATCTGAGTCCGCGTCCGGGCACCGAATGTCACCGAGGGGCATTCAGCTCTGTAGAAACGCGGTTCGATCGGGATGCAGTCGTGCTGGGCACTCAAGTGGACGGGGCCGGTAGCTCTGCTCGCTGTGAAGCTCGTGTACCCTCTGGCGCCGGCTCGATACGCGAGCGTCCTGCGAGAACTCGAATGTTGGACTCGTTGATTGCGGCCAGATCAAAGCGCCAACCTTGTCTTCATCGCGGTCTGCTGGCGATCGCGCTTGCCGCATGCGGGGTCTCTCCACAGGGCTTTGCGGGTGCCTCACACTTGCTGTTTACGGTCGGCGGACAGGATGGGAACAGCGCGCGCCCGGCGACCCTGCAGATCTTCTTTACTCCATCGGCTGAGAGCGTTCGCCTTCTCCGTTTCGAGGTCCCGTTCCCCGCGGATCGCTACCAGAGTGTCAGGACGCCAGGTTGCTTCAGCAGTCGTCGATGCCACTTCGACGAAGGGTCGCGCGTTCTGGTTGTCGCAGCGGAAGCGGAGCCCGAGCAGTCTCTTTCGACCGAGCTCTTGTGCGAGGTCGATGTTCGGTTCCAAGCCGACGTTGCTGCGGGGATCTACCCGCTTTCAATCGAAGGTCTTCAGGTCCAAGGCACCGGCAGTGGTGATCCTGTGTTGACGTGGTCGGGCAATTCCATCCAGGCATTGGATGCGTCGCAGGGGAGCACGGCACTCGTTTTCTCTCCTGCTCCGGATCTCGACTGTGATGGAACGATGCCAGCGCTGCGCGCTGACGCGGAGGGTCGTGTGACTGTCAGCCTCGAAGCTCTGGAGCCGTCGGCGCGGGAACCCTTGGCTCTGAGTTGCGGCGTCAGCGACGGCCTCATCGCAAGCTCCGGCGTGGAGCAGTCGTTTCCAGCCCAGCCGCTACAGCCCATTGAGATCCAATGCGCCACAGGGCACGCTGGCGCGGTGCAGGAGCTGATCTGTCTGGAGGGCAGCAGCGGCGGCGAGCGCGGTTTCCGCTGGGCCATCGACTGCACCGGGACCTTGTTCGAAAGCGGTTTCGAATCGCTGTAGTTCACGCTGAGCCGCGCCAACAGCCGCTCAGACCCCAAAGCGGGCGCAAGCGGTGAGTGACGGGCAGTAACGGGTTGTAGCAAAGCCGTCGTGGGGTGCGGCGGGATGGAGGATCAGCGGCATCCTGAGGGAAGTCGAGGGGCTTCTGATCGCCGCATCTGGGCTCGCAACGCGACCGCTTCGGCGTCACGTGGAGGGTCGTTGTCGACGGCTGGGAAACTGCACCTGCGGCAACCATGCGTCGCTCGGGCGCGGCGGTGCTGTGTATCGTAGCCAGACCATCGACTTTGCCACGGCGACTCCATGCACCCACGCGCCGACCGGCTGCAGCGCAGAGCGCGAAGCTATCTCGCCAACGCCCAGTGGAGCGCCGCGCGCGAGAGCCTCAGCGCGGCGCTGGAGATCGCTGCCGACGATGACGAGTGTCGGCTGGAGCTGGCGCTCGTGGAGTCCCGTCTCGGCCACTACGCCTCGGCGCGCGCCCACACCCTCGCCGCCTGTGCTTCGACGCCTGCATCCGCAGCGCTCGCGCTGCCCCGACTGCAGGCGCTGCGCGCCTTCCACGCGCACGGAGAGATGCGGCGGCTGGCGATGTCCATCGACATCAGCACCGTCGAATCCGCGCAGCAGTCCGCGGACATCGCCCTGTGCCTGCAGTCTGCCGGACATGTTCCGCTGGCTCAGCAGTTCATGCGCCGCGCGCTCAGCGCAGCGCCCGCCGGCCCGGTCCTGCGGACCCAGGCCGCCTTGATCGATCTCGCGGCAGGCGATGTCGCCGCCGCGCAGCAGGCCGCAGTCGCGGTGTGTGCGGGGGATACCGTGGTGCCGATGGCGCACTGGCTGCTGGCGCGCCTGCATGCGGATGACGCGGATCGGCGTGCGCATGCGCGTCAGCTGGATCGTCTTCTGAAGCACTGCGGCCAGGACGCGGAGGCCGAAGCCTTCCTCGCCTTCGCACTGCACTCCCTGCTGGATCGGCTGGGGGAGGTGGAGCCGGCCTGGACCGCGCTGGAGCGCGGCTGTGCCGCCAAGCGCAGCCTTATCCACTACGACGAGGCGGCAGACGTCGCGCTGCACGAGGCGCTGATGTCCGAGCCGGATTCGGTGTCGGCAAACATCGATGGCGCCCCAGAAGCGCCGACGCCGATCTTCATCGTCGGCATGCATCGTTCCGGAACCTCACTTCTCGAACGCATCCTGGAGGGCCATCCATCCGTGGCGGCTGGCGGCGAGTCCTTCCGTTTGAGTGCCGCCCTGTTCGCCGCCACCGATCACGCCTGCCGCGGCGTGGCCGATCTCGAACTGCTGCGGCGTGCGCGGGCGATCGATGCGGAGCGCGTCGGCCGTGACTATCTCGACGCGCATGCCTGGCTGCTCGGTGGCCGCAGCCACTTCACCGAAAAGTTGCCCGGCAACTACCGACTGGTCGGGCTGATCCGCCGGCTTCTTCCGCAGGCGCGGGTGCTGCATCTGGTTCGCGACCCCGCCGACACCTGCTGGTCGAACCTGCGCGAGCTGTTCGCGCTGGACAACGCCGCCTACAGCTATCGCCAGGATGAACTTGGTCGCGCGCATCGACGCTGCCAGCAGCTGATGGCGCACTGGAAAACACAGTCGTCCGAGCGGCTGCTTGCGGTGAACTATGCGGATCTGGTCCAGCGCCCCGAAGCCACGGCGCGCGCTGTGCTCGAGTTCTGTGGGCTTGTCTGGAATCCGGAATGCGTGCGCGTCGAGTCGCGCCAGGGGCCCGTGCGCAGCGCCAGCGCGCTGCAGGTGCGGGAGCCGATTCATGCGCGCAGCCTGGGTCGGGCGGCAGCCTATGGGCACCATCTCGCGCCGCTGCGCGCGGCGCTGGCCGGTAAGTCGACTTTGGTCGAAGGCGCTTGAGTCTGTCTTCCTGGCAAGCGCGTGTGGATTTTCCCCCTGCCGATTAGCACCCTCCGTTCGGCCCGGCTGCGCACTACCATCGCGACCACGCGCGACATCAATCACGGTGCGCGCATCCAGGGGGGCAAGCATGCAAGTCAAGATCGAACACATGGTGTGGTCGGGCGCTCTGCTCGGCGTGCTTTGCCCGCCACTGGCGGGGGCGCAGGTGCTGTTCCGCGAGAACTTCAACTTTCTCGCTGACGGCACCACGGTTCGCTGCACGGGTGCCGGCGGTGCGGGCACCTACACGTTCCCGGAGAGCTTCCTGCTGCGCAACGTCGACAATCGCACGCCGGCAGCCAGCGTGGCCTACGTCAACGATGCCTGGGAGGTTCGCGAGGATTTCGCCAACAACGTCGCTGAATGCGCGGCCTTCAGCACGTCCTGGTACTCGCCGGCGGGCGCGGCGAACGACTGGATGTGGACGCCACCCGTGGCCCTGCCAGCTGGAGGCAGTGCTTCACTGCGCTGGCGCGCTGTGACCTATGACGCGGCCTATCCCGACGGTTATGAGGTGCGGGTCATGCCCGCCCCGGTCGAGCCCACCGGCGGCAGCGGAGTCATCGGCAACCAGATCACCGACAGCACGACCGTGTTCTCCATTGGCGCTGAAAATACGGCGTGGACAGCTCGCAGCGTATCCCTGTCCCTTTATGCGGGCCAGACCATTCGAGTCGGCTTCCGCAACAACTCCACTGACAAGTTCCTGCTGCTGGTCGACGACATCGAGGTGATCAACAGCGTCACCGACCTTGAGGCAGTCGTCGTCAATCGTTTCGCCTCGCCGTACAGTCTGACGCCATCCGGCCTGGTCTATCCGGCCCAGCTCGCGGTGTCGGCGACCAACGCCGGCACCGAGATGCTGACCCAGGTCGTCGCAAGTGCGCAGCTGCTTGCAGGCGACACGCCAGCCGGCGCGCCGTTGATGTCGAACACGCACTCCAGTCTGGCGCCGCTCGTCGGCGTGCCGCTGCAGTTCTCCGGGAGTGCGGCGTTCGAGAGCTTGGGCGCCTGGAGTGTCGAGTACACGCTCAGCGCTGCCGAATCTTCCAACGAGCCCAATACCCAGAACAATGTCGTCCGCGCCTTGGGTCCCGTTACTGGCGGCCTCGAGCTGGCGCGCTACGAGGCCGAGAGCGCGTTGTCCCTGCTCGGCATTGGTGCTGGCAATGGGGGTGAGCTGGGCGTCCGCATTGATCTGCCCCAGGCCTATACGTTCAGGGCGCTGCGCTTCTCCATGAGTCCACCCGAAGGCGCAACCAATTGGCTGGACCTGACTCTGACGGCCCACCTGCGAAGCTTCGATACCGCCACCGGCAAGCCCGGCGCGATCATCGCCAGCGCGACGCAGATTCCCACGCCTGCCGAGCCGAGCCTCATCGACGCCGCATTCGACCAAGGTGAGGTCAGCCTGCCTGCGGGCAGCTACTTCGTCGGCGTCGTGGAGCCCGAGGGCCTGGTCGCTGACAAGGGAGGCGGTGCATCGATGCTGCTGGGCATGCGCGTCGACCGCTTCCAGGCCAGCACCGTCTTCGTCAACTGGCCGACGATTCCGGGTGGAGACTGGACTGCAGTCGAGACCTTCGGTGCGAATTTCTCGCGGATGCCTCAGATCGGCCTGCTGAGCGCAGAAGGGCTGTTCGCCGATGGCTTCGAGGCCGTCGTCGCACCGCCCATGGGGCGGCACGTGTTTCGCGCACAGACGACAGCAGGCGAAGTCACGCAGGTGGGTGCTCTGAGTGATACATCCGGGCTGGAACGCCCGGTCGCGCGTCGACGCGGCGACTGAAGTGCAGCCCCTCCAAGCGCTGAGCCTGCTGCCTTGGCAGGCTCAGCGCGGGATCAATGCCTTAGCGGGCTTCGATGGCGTGCGCCGCCCGCTGCCGGATCACCCCAAGCAGCGCCGCCAGCCCGTTGCTGCGGGTTGGAGAGAGGTGTTTGGCAAGCCCGATGTCGGCGACGTAGGTCGGCTCGGTGGCGGCGATTTCGGTGGCGCTGCGGCCGGAGTAGACGCGCAGCGCCAGATAGATCAGGCCCGACACGATGGTCGAGTCGCTGGTCGCGTGGAAGACGAGCTTGTCGGCGTCGCCCTCGGGCACCACCCAGACCATCGACTGGCAGGCCGTGAGCCGGTTGGCTTCGGTCTTCCACTCGTCGGGGAAGGCGGGCAGCTTCTTGCCGAGGTCGATCAGGTACTGGTAGCGCTCGGACCAGTCGCCGAAGAAGGCGAACTCTGCGGCGATCTCGGCCTGGGCTTCGGCGGCGCTGGGTTCGAGCGGGAAGGGGCTGTCGCGGGTGACGGCTGTCATCGGATCGCCCTCATCCGGCCCGCTTCCAGCGGCAGCCCTGCGGCGTGTCTTCCAGCGCGATGCCTTCGTCGGCGAGCTGCTTGCGGATGGCGTCGGCGCGGGCGAAGTCGCGGGCGGCCTTGGCGGCGACGCGCTCTTCGACCAGCGCCTGGATGCGGGTGTCATCGTCGGCACTGACGCCGCGCGCGAACCAGGCTTCCGGCGCCTGCTGCAGCAGGCCCAGCGCTCGGCCTGCGGCCAGCAATTGCGACTTGAGCGCGTTGCGCGCTTCGCCTTCGGCCTTGCGTGCTTCGCCGGCGATCTGCTGCAGGGCGGCCAGGGCCAGCGGCGTGTTCAGGTCATCTGCCAGCGCTTGTTCAACGGCCTCGGGAATCGCGACTTCGCTGGCCTCCACCTCGCCAAGGTCACGCAGGGTGCCGTAGAGCCGATCCAGCGTGCGCACGCTCTGCTCGATCAGGCTCTCGGACCAGTCCAGCGGCTGCCGGTAGTGGGCCGACATCAGGGCCAGGCGCAGGGCCTCGGGCGGGTGTTCGCTGATCAGGTCACGCACGCGGCGGATGTTGCCCACCGACTTCGACATCTTGCTGCCATCGAAGGTCAGCATGCCGTTGTGCAGCCAGTAGCGGGCGAAGGTCTTGCCGCCGTGGGCGCAGGCGCTCTGCGCGATCTCGTTCTCATGGTGCGGGAACTGCAGGTCGACGCCGCCGGCGTGGATGTCGATGGTCTCGCCGAGGTGTGCCTCGCACATCGCCGAGCATTCGATATGCCAGCCCGGGCGACCGCGGCCCCAGGGGCTGTCCCAGCCGGGCAGGTCGGGCGTCGACGGCTTCCACAGCACGAAATCGCCGGGCGCGCGCTTGTAGGGCGCGACCTCGACGCGGGCGCCGGCCAGCATCTCGTCGGTGCTGCGGCGGGACAGCTCGCCGTACTTCGCATAGCTGTCGACCGCGAACAGGGCGTGGCCCTCGGCCGCATAGGCATGGCCCTGGGCGATCAGGGCTTCGATCATGCGGATCATCTGCGGAATGTGTGCGGTCGCAGCCGGCTCGATGTCCGGCGGCGCCACGCCCAGTGCCGCCATGTCCTCGCGATAGGCTTGGGCGAAGCGGTCGGTGATCGTGGTGATCGGAACGCCCTGTTCCGTGGCGGCCGCGTTGATCTTGTCGTCGACGTCGGTGATGTTGCGGGCGTAGACGACCTGACCGTAGTGCCGGCGCAGCAGGTCGGCGAGGATGCCGAACACCACCGGGCCGCGCGCGTTGCCGATGTGCACGAAGTTGTAGACGGTCGGCCCGCAGACGTAGAAGGTCACCCGGTTCGGGTCCTGCGGGCGGAAGGGCTCGAGCGCGCGGCTCAGGCTGTTGTAGAGGCGGATATCCATAGATCGCGGAGTTTAGCGGCTATGGCCTGATCGGCCAGCATGCCGCGCTTCAGGCTCGCGAATCCGTTCTATGGCTTGGCCTGGGGGTGATGTGGGCGGGCCGCGGCGGCTCGGGGCCGCTGCCTTAACGAATTTCTACAGCGCCGATTCAGCGCCGGGCTGCTTGAATCCGGGCCACGCTGCGCGATGGAACGCGCGACCCTGGCACCGACCCGGCACTGAAGACCGAAGGCGGCGCCGACCGATACCGAACTCGCCCCAGCCTGCCGTGCACGCAGGCGCGACGCCGCACCGCGCTGCGACCCGCTGGATGGCGGCGTCGGCGAGGGTCGGATTCGCACCGACCAGGAGTCCGTAATGACGCAGCCCCGCCGCATCCTCCTCGCCTCGTGCGCCCTGCTGGCCGCCGCCACCGCGGGCGCCCAGCCCGGGCCCAGCACCGAGAACGTGCGCTTCACCTATGCGACCGTGCTGAGCGCCACTCCGGTCTACGAGACGATCCGCTTCTCCGAGCCCCGCGAGGAATGCGCTGAGGAGCGCGTGGTCTATCGCGAGCGCGACCCCGGCACCGCCGGCACCGTGATTGGCGCGATCGTGGGCGCCGCGGTCGGCAACCAGGTCGGCGATGGCAGTGGGCGCCGCGCAGCGACCGTGGCCGGCGCGGTGGCGGGTGGGGCCATCGGCCGCAATGTCGACCGCAACAACAGCCCCGAGCGTCGCTACGAGGGCACCGAAACGCGCTGCCAGATGGTCGAAGTGACCCGCGAGGAGCGTCGCCTGTCCGGCTACGACGTCGAGTACCGCCTGAAGGACGAGGTCTTCTTCGCGCGCCTGCCCTATGACCCGGGCAACAACCTGCGCGTGCGCGTCAGCGTGACGCCGGTCGAATAAGCGCGGCTTCAGCCGAAAGTCTCATGCGGGCCGGCTTGCTGGCCCCCGCCCCCTGTGCGATGCTCCGCCCCCATGTTCACCAAGCCCGCCAACGCCGATGTCCTGACCAGCGCCTACATGGCGGCCGGTATGACGTCGCGCGCGCGCCGAATGGAAGCCCACATCGCTGGGTGATCCGGGCGTTTGCGACGCTGCCGTAACGGAAAGCCCGGCCTGTGCGCCGGGCTTTTGCGTTTCTGGCCCCCAAGAATCCACACGACGACGAGAACGAACGGATGAATGCACCGCTGATGAGTCACTTCCTGAACACCCAGGACTGGAGTCGCGAAGGCCTGGATGCGCTGCTGCAGCAGGCGGCCGCGTTCAAGCGCAGCAAGCTGGGTGAGCAGATGCGCGGGCGCTCGATCGCTCTGGTGTTCTTCAATCCCTCGATGCGCACGCGCACCAGCTTCGAGCTGGGCGCCTTCCAGCTGGGCGCGCACGCGATCGTGCTGCAGCCCGGCAAGGACGCCTGGCCGATCGAGTTCGAACTGGGCACCGTGATGGACGGCGACACCGAGGAGCACATCGCCGAGGTCGCGCGCGTGCTGGCCCGCTATGTCGACCTGATCGGCGTGCGCGCGTTTCCGAAGTTCCAGGACTGGTCGGTCGACCGCGAGGACAAGGTGCTGCGCGCCTTCGCCAAGTACTCGACGGTGCCGGTGATCAATATGGAAACGATCACCCATCCCTGCCAGGAGCTGGCGCATGCGCTGGCCCTGCGCGAGCACTTCGGCACCGACGACCTGCGTGGCAAGAAATACGTGCTGACCTGGACCTATCACCCGAAGCCGCTGAACACCGCGGTCGCCAACTCGGCGCTGACCATCGCCACGCGTCTGGGCATGGATGTGACCCTGCTGTGCCCGACGCCGGAATACGTGCTCGACGAGCGCTACATGCGCTGGGCCGCTGACAACGTCGAAGAGGCCAAGGGCAGCTTCCGCGTCAGCCATGACCCTGATGAAGCCTATGCCGGTGCCAACGTCGTCTACGCCAAGAGCTGGGGCGCGATTCCCTACTTCGGCCGCTGGGACGAAGAGAAGCCCATCCGCGACGCGCACAAGCACTTTATCGTCGACGAACGCAAGATGGCCCTGACCGACAACGGCGTGTTCAGCCACTGCCTGCCGCTGCGCCGCAACGTCAAGGCCACCGACGCCGTCATGGACAGCCCCGCCTGCATCGCCATCAACGAAGCCGAGAATCGGCTGCATGTGCAGAAGGCGGTGATGGCGGCTCTGCTGCGCTGAGCCGCCGGGATTGGGGATTAGGGATTGGGGATTGAAGAGCGCTTGCGCTCCGATCCCGATCCTCGCCCAGAAGCCCGCGTTTGCCCCCGATCGCTGTTTAAGACCTCCCTACTCCGGTAACCGCCATG
>LNFM01005689.1_pt1 | contig 21270 bp, 29 predicted proteins | sample 596031 | NCBI WGS metagenome assembly LNFM01 (sample SAMN04254537, study PRJNA301005) | activated carbon metagenome | isolation source: dual media filters at the Ann Arbor, Michigan drinking water treatment plant | place: USA: Ann Arbor
TTGTGCTTGGGGAGTTGCGGAAAAAAACGTAAAATTTCCAATAAATCCTGAAACTTTTAAAGTAGTAGATGGTAAATTGTATTTGTTTTTTAACGGAGATCTTGAAGGAAAACCATTCAACACATTAAACGAATGGAATAAAGATGAAAAGAAACAATTGAAAAACATTAATACATCCTGGACGAAATTGAAAAAAGCATAATTTATATTTGTTTGTTTAAATGTTATGTTTTGAAAAACCAATAATTAATTTTATTGGTTTTTTTATTGCAGTAAATTCTAACCTTAGATGGTATAACTTACACCAAGAAAATTGTCCATCAACAAACGAATATTATCCATTTTTTAACTTAATAAGCTGTCGCATCTTTGTACTGTCAATAACGACAATCAATTTAAAATAAAAATATAATGACTACAACAACATTTTCAGTTCCAACAAGAGAACAAGTTTCAGAGAACAATCAAGTTATTTTTGATAACCTACAAAAAGCATTAGGTTTTGTCCCTAATCTGTATGCAACAATTGCCTATTCAAAAAATGGATTAGAAAAATACTTAGCCTATCAAAATGCTAAAACATCCCTTTCTAACAAAGAAAAAGAAGCGGTTAACTTAATCGTGAGCCAAGTTAACAACTGTATTTATTGTCTAAGCGCCCATACCGTAATTGGAAAAATGAATGGTTTTTCAGACGAGCAATTATTAGATATTAGAAAAGCAAAAAGCACAGATCCTAAATTGGATGCCTTAGTAAAATTGGCCGCCGAAATTACCCAAACTAAAGGAAATGCTAATTCAGATATCGTGGACGCTTTTTTTGCGCAAGGATATACTGACGAAAATTTAGTGGATTTGATTTTACAAGTAAGTGATAAAACGGCAATGAACTATTTACACAATCTAACTCAAATTGAAGTAGATTTCCCTTTAGCTCCAAGCTTATAATTATTTCACCATAATTTTACTGCTAAATTTGAGGATAGTTTACTGTCCTCAAATTTTGCATTTATACCAATTTATAATGGAACAACTTTTACGCGATATTAGAAATTGTAAAATTTGCAAAGCACATTTACCGTGCGAGCCAAAACCAATACTTACTGTTCATTCCAAAAGTAGAATACTATTGATAGGTCAGGCACCTGGAACTAAAGTTCAAAACTCTGGTATTCCGTGGGATGATGCTAGTGGAAAAGAATTGAGAAGATGGTTAGATGTTACAAACGAACAATTTTATGACACCAAATTATTTGGTATTATGCCTATGGGTTTCTGTTTTCCAGGAATCGGAAAATCAGGCGATTTGCCTCCAAGACCGGAATGCGCTCCGCTTTGGCATCATCAAGTTTTAGAAAAGTTGCCAGAAGTGAAATTAATTATTCTCATTGGAAGTTATGCACAAAAATATTATTTAAAAAATGCTTTCCCAACCTTGACCGAGAATGTGCAACATTTTGAAAAGTTTCTTCCTAATTACTTTCCGTTAGTGCATCCATCGCCACGAAATAAAATTTGGCAAAAACGAAATCCATGGTTTGAAGAACTAGTCGTTCCTAGTTTAAGAACTAAGATTTATGAAATTTTATATAAATGAAAATTGTCCATTACGAAACGATTTTTGTCCATCTGATTAATTATAATTTAATCGCAAATTTGTACTGTCTAAAAGAACTTAAAAAACATAATAATGAAAAAAAGAATAGCAATAAATGGTTTCGGAAGAATTGGCAGAGCTTCTTTAAAAGTAATACTTGAAAACCCAGAAGAGTTAGAATTGGTAGCCGTAAACGACCTTATGTCGATTGAAAATGCGAAGTATCTATTAAAATACGATACCGTTTATGGGAAATATGAAAATGAGATTCAATTAAAAGAAGATGGGCTACTAATTGGTGACAATAAGATAATTTACTTATCGGAGAAAGATCCAGAAAAATTGCCTTGGCACGATTTAAATATTGATATTGTAATTGAAAGCACTGGTTTTTTTACCAACGAAACGGATGCTCAAAAACACATTACAGCAGGAGCAAAAACGGTTGTCATTTCTGGACCAACCAAAGACACACCAACAATTGTTCACGGTGTAAATACGGAAGATGGTAAAGTTTCCATCTTTTCATGCGCCAGTTGTACAACCAATAATGTCAGTCCGGTAATAGAAATTTTGGGAAGAAGATTAGGTGTAAAAAAAGCCATTCTAAATACGATCCATGCTTATACCGCTTCTCAAACATTAGTTGATGCTCCCAATAAAAGAGAACCTCGAATGGGAAGAACAGCGGGTCATAACATAGCGCCAGCTTCTACAGGTGCTGCTATTGCAACAACTAAAGTATTACCAGAATATGCAGGAAAATTTGATGGAGTGGCCATCAGGGTTCCTATTCCTGTAGGATCCATTTCAGACATTACTTTCGTAGCAGAACGAGTAACAACTTCAGAAGAAATTAATCAAATATTACAAGAGGAATCGCAAACAGAAAGATACTTAAAAGTTGTGGCTGTGACAGATGAACCTTTAGTATCTTCGGACATCATTAAAAGTCCATTTGCTGCTACGGTTGATTTAGAAATGACACGTGTTGTTGATGGCGATTTAGTAAAAGTGATGATTTGGTACGATAACGAATGGGGTTTTACGAATCAAATGATACGACAAATCTTAGCTATATAATTTTAAAACTTATTAATTATGGAACAAAAACTTCCACCTCCACCATTCACTATGGAAACGGCGCTTCAAAAAGTGCAATTGGCAGAAGATGCCTGGAATAGTAAAGATCCCGAACGTATTGCATTGGCATACACCATCGATACCGAATGGCGCAACAGAACCGAATTTATTAATGGTCGTGAAGAAGTTAAAGCATTTTTAAATCGTAAATTTGAAAAAGAACTACACTACAAACTCAAAAAAGAACTTTGGGGTTTTCGCGAAAATCGAATGGCGGTACGTTTTGAATACGAATACCAAAATCATGACGGACAATGGTTTCGCGCCTACGGAAATGAATTGTGGGAATTTGACGAAAACGGTTTGATGCGCAAACGATTTGCTAGCATCAATGATTTGCCTATTGAAGAGAAAGACAGAAAATTAAAATAATCTTTAAATTAAGCCATTTGTAAAGTAGTTGACAAATGCCATTTTTATCTGGTATTAATTTAGCTAAAATTTAGTAAAAGATGAAAATTGAAATTGAAGACTATGTAGATGTTGATTACAACATACTTAAAGAAATGATTTTCGGATTATATCATGAAGATAGCAATACTTTTGAAGAAGATGTAATGACCGAAACCAAAATTAAAAGCACAGTTAACAGAAGTAAAACTAATCCAGAGCAAATAAAAATTAAAGTATTTAAAATAGAAAAAATCGTTGTTGGCTATGCGATACTGACATTCTTTTGGAGCAATGAATACAGTGGATTGGTTGTGGTCTTGGACGAGCTTTATATACATTCTGAGTACAGAAGTAAGGGAATTTCAACACATTTTATAAATCAATTATCTCAAAATAAAGACTATAAAATTATAGACTTGGAAGTTTTTAAAGAAAATACAAAAGCACTACAATTATACAAAAGATTGGGTTTTGAAATTATTGACAGACATTTTATGAAAAAAATACTATGACCGATAAAAACACTTTCACTTTAGTCAATCCACAAAATGGAAACTTGGCATTTAAACTTTTCTCCTTTGATGACAATAGTTCGTTTGATCATATTCAACGACTCAATTACTATACTTTGATTTGGGTTCAAAAAGGAAACGGAAAAATAAAAGTTGATTTCTCTGAATTCGATTTTACCGAAGGACAGTTATTGGCATTTGCACCTTATCAACCTTTTATGCTGCAGGATAATCCTGAAATTAGCGGAATTACAATACAATTTCATCCCGACTTTTTTTGTATTATAAAACACCATCAAGAAGTAGCGTGCAATGGTATTTTATTCAATAATATTTACGACCCACCTTATGTAAATATAGATGAAATCGCTAAAAGCACATTCAATATGGTTTTAGAAAACATTAAAATTGAAATGCAAAATCCAGCTTTAGCCCAATATGAATTACTAACATCCTATCTAAAAATATTTCTTATTACGGCTTCTCGATTAAAAAAAGAACAACAACCAAAAGAAAAATCTCAAGTCCAAGAAAACTCGGCACCTTTTATACTTCAAAATTTAAAGAATTTTATAGAACTTCATTTCAAAACCAAACATTCCGCAAGTGACTATGCTGATTTGCTTAACATTTCTTCAAAAGCATTAGCAACCATGACCAAAAATCATTTCAATAAAACGCTGACAAATCTTATTGCTGAACGTATTATTATTGAAGCCAAACGCGAATTATATCTTACCAACAAACCCGTAAAAGAAATTGCCTATGAATTGGGTTATGATGACGAGCATTATTTTAGTCGCTTTTTTAAAAACAACGCTGATGTATCCCCACAACTGTATCGTGAAACAGTTGGTTTTGCTAGAGGAGTATAACTAATGAGCAACTTATGTCTTTGGTCTGAGATTTACATTTTTTTACAAAACTAATCGAAAAACTCAAGAAATCTGTAGTACCATAAATTCACATTCAAAAAATTATGATATTTGACGAATGAAAGACTTATTTCCATTTTACAGCATCGGACATTTTATAAACGAACCAACAAACCGAACTGAATTTGAAATTATGCAGTTTGAAGAAATGGACGAACCAAATGTGGACGACATTCATAAACACACTTTTTACGAAATTCTTTGGACAGAAAAAGGAATAAGCAAACAAACCATTGACTACAAAGAATATGAAGTTTTACCAAACAGTTTATTTTTTATTTCGCCAAATCAGGTTCATCAATTTGAAGAATGGAAACCGTTAAAAGGTGGAACAATTTTATTTACAGAAGATTTCTTTTTGTTAAATCACAACAACAAGGATAAACTTTTTGAGTTGAGTTTTTTGGACAACTTTTACGCTAATCCTTGCATTCAGTTAGACAAGAAAAATTTTGCTGATATTAAGCAAACCATTGACCAAATTACCAACGAACAAAACCGAGCCGACAAAAGCCAATCAATAACACAATCTTTGTTGCATATTTTGTTGGCACAAGTGCAGCGTTGCATTGACAAAGAAACAGAAAAGCCAGTTTCTAAAAAATACTTAATTCTTTTTAAGCAATTTAAAAACATTTTGGACAAACATTTTGCTGAAAATAAAACGACTTCTTTTTTTGCTCAAAAGCTTTATATTACAGCCCATCATTTAAACCTAATTACAAAAGACGTTACAGGAAAAACTGCAAGTGAAGTAATAAGAGCAAGAAGTATTTTAGAAGCCAAACGACTTTTAACTTTTACAGACAAGACTGTTTCAGAAATTGCTTTTGAACTTAATTATACTGATAGTTCTTACTTTGCTAAATCCTTTAAAGCGGAAACAAATCTATCGCCAATGGCATTTAAAACCCAAATGTCCGAAAAATACCGATCAATGTAGGTTTCATCTTAACATCAAAGCTTTTCTTCGTTTCATCTTTGCATTGTCAATATTGACATCATAATTTAATATTTTATACAATGCAAGAACAAGCAAAATGGGTTTTAGACCCAAGCCACACCAAAGTAGGTTTTAGTGTAAGACACTTTGGAATTTCTGAAACAGATGGTTTTTTCAGAAACTACACAGGAACAGTAAAAGCGGAAAAAGAGGACTTTTCTGATTTACAAGTAAACGTAACTGTGCAAATTGACAGCATAAACACCAATGATGCTCAAAGAGATGCACACTTAAAAGCAGACGATTTTTTTAACGCTGAAAAGTTTCCAGAAATGACATTTGAAAGCACAACATTGGAAAAAACTGCTACTGCCAATGAGTACAAAATGCACGGCAATTTAACAATTCGTGACATCACAAAACCAGTCATTTTTGATTTAGAATATGCAGGTACAGTTCCACAAGATCCATTTGGCAATACAAAAGCAGGTTTCTTTATTTTAGGTAGCATTAACAGACAAGATTTTGGACTTTCGTTTAATGTTCTATTAGGTACGGGTAACTTGGCAGTTTCCGATAAAGTGAAAATTAATATTCCTTTTCAACTTTTAAAAGTAGAATAACTATGAAAAGTAAAATTTGGTTTATCACAGGTATATCAAGCGGTTTGGGTAAGGCACTTGCCCAAACTGTAATTGAAAATGGCGACTTTGTAATTGGTACTTTTCGCAATCAAACACAAGCAGATGTTTTTAACAATCAATATAAAGACGAAGCATTTGCTTTGACTTTGGATATTACAAAACCGACTGAAATTGGAAAAGCAGTTAAACTTGTTTCTGAAAAATTTGGAAGCATTGACGTACTTGTAAATAATGCAGGTTTTGGATTTGCAGGAGCTATTGAAGAAACAAGCACGGAAGAAACAAGAGAGATTTTTGAAGCTAATTTTTTTGGGACATTGAAATTGACACAATCTTTTTTACCAATGTTACGACAACAAAAAGGCGGACATATCATTCAAATTTCTTCTCACGGTGGTTTTAAAGCCTTCCCTGGTTTTGGTATTTATAACGCCAGTAAATTTGCATTAGAGGGTTTTAGCGAAGCATTGGCAATTGAAGTTGCACCATTGGGCATAAAACTTACCATTGTAGAACCCGGACCTTTCAGAACAAATTTTGCGGGTAGTTCATTTAAAGAAGCAGAAAAAATAATTGAAGATTACAACCCAACGGCAGGAGCATTCAGAAAACGTATGAAACAAGTGGACGGCAAACAAGAAGGCGATCCAATAAAAGCATCACAAGCAATTATTGACATAACAAAATTAGACCCGCCACCATTGCGACTGCCGCTAGGTAAAATTGCAATCGTTTCATTAACTACAAAATTAGACAGTGTACAAAAAGACATTAATAACTATAAAGACATTGCAGAAAGTGTTGTGTTTTAATTAGGAATAAAAAAAATTTAAAAATACTATTTATATAAAACTTGAAGTCGTTTAAGCATATTTGATTGAAACAAAAAAGAAGTTATATTCAATTAAAATTAGTTTAAACGACATCACTGTTAAATTTAATAAGTCAAACTTTTAAGGTTAATTTTTTTTGAAATGATACTCCTTTTCATTAATTTCAATACTTGTAAATACTTTAGAAAATCAGAAAAAGTATAAAAAATTGATAAAGGACATTTCTTTTATGGTATCATAACAAGATTTATTTCTTTCAACAACAGAAATGGCATATTTGCTAACTCAAATGTATTGTAAAACAGTTGGTTTTGCTAAAGAAATAAATTAAATTCAAACTATTTCATTCAGTTTGTATATTAGATGACAATTGGATTTTTCATTCCGTTTTACTTTTGTTTTATCAAAATAGATAATTTAAAAAATAAACATAATGAAATTGAAGATTCACGAACACAAGAAAAACACTTTACTCAATGTGAGTAAAAAACAATTTTTAATTGTATTGATGGCTGTACTATCAGCATCAACTTTTGCACAAACTTCAAAAAGTGCTAAGCTAATAAATACAGAAAACGGAGTTGCCATTCAAGGCTATGATCCTGTTGCGTATTTCGAAAGTAATAAAGCCGTGAAAGGCAATAAAGAAATTACTGCAACCTTTCAAGACGCTACTTATTATTTTTCATCAAAAAAGAATAAAGTATCGTTCTTAAAAAATCCAAATCATTTTATCCCTCAATATGGTGGTTATTGCGCATATGGTATGTCATTTGACCACGATGCTCCAATTGATCCAAAATCGTTTGCAATCATTGATAATAAACTTTTTTTGAATTACAGTTCAGAAGTAAATGAATTGTGGTTAAATGAACTTGCAGATCGAATGGAATTAGCAAATAAAAACTGGTTAAAAAGAAAGAAATCATAAAAAAAAATAATTCTTCAACGAACTGCAATGCAACTGACAAATCAACTTTTAAACTCACACTACATTTGCAGTATAATATTAATAACACAAAATTTTAAATAACATGAAATCGAAGATTCACGAACACAAAAAAAACAATTTACTCAATGTGAGTAAAAAACAAATTTTAATTCTATTCGTTGCATTACTATCTGCAACAACATTTGCCCAAGCACCAAAACATAGTAATCTAAAAGACAATGTTGCCATTCAAGGCTATGATCCAGTTGCCTATTTTGAAAGTAGTAAAGCTACTAAAGGCAAAAAAGAAATTTCCAGTGAATATAATGGAGCCATTTATTATTTTTCTTCCGAAGGTAATAAAGCATTATTTGTAAAAAATCCATCGCAGTACATTCCACAATTTGGTGGTTATTGTGCTTATGGAATGTCCGAAGGATATGAAGCACCAATTCAACCAGAGGCTTTTACTATTGTTGATAATAAATTGTATCTAAACTATAATTTAAAAGTAAAAGAAGAATGGAGTAAAGACCAACAAAACAGAATTCAAAAAGCCAATAAAAATTGGAATAAATAATAACTAACCTTAAAATTAAAAAAAAATGAAAAAATTATCAATTATTTTATTCGTTGCTTTATTATCAGCAACAACTTATGCTCAAACTGCAGCAAAAAGACTTAAAGAATACAATTTAGAAAATAAAGTTGCCATTCAAGGTTATGATCCGGTGGCTTATTTTACACAGAAAAAAGCGGTTAAAGGAAAATCTACAATTGCAACAACTTATGAAGGTGTAATCTATTATTTTGCAACACAAGCTGACAAAGATTTGTTTCTAAAAAATCCTACACAATATGAACCTCAATATGGTGGATGGTGTTCTTATGCAATGGGTAACAATGGTCCAAACGGAGAAAAAGTAGAAATTGATCCAGAAACATTCAAAATTGTTGATGGTAAATTAAATTTATTCTACAATGCATATTTCAATAATACCTTAAAAAGTTGGAATAAAGACGAAGTCAAACTTAAAGCCAAAGCAGATGCCAATTGGAAAAAAATAATTAAATAAACTATGAAAACAACAATTTTAACTTGGATAATTAAACTTACAGCAGTTGTTATCTTATTGCAAACTCTTTTCTTCAAATTTACAGGAGCTGAAGAAAGTATCTATATTTTTCAAACATTAGGCATCGAACCTTTTGGAAGAATCGGTTCTGGGGTAGTTGAGCTCATTGCTTCCATATTAATTCTAATTCCTAGAACCACTTTATTGGGTGCATTATTAGCTTTGGGAACTATGGTTGGAGCTATTATTTCACATTTGTTTATATTGGGTATTGAAGTTAAACATGATGGCGGATTATTATTCATTTTAGCATCCATAACTTTCGCTTGTAGCATCTATTTGATACTGATGAACAAAAGCAGAATCCCTGATTTATTAAAGTTAAAAATATAATTCATGATAATACAATCCATAAGCCATTGCTTACTTCAAGTTAAAGAATTACTGCTTGAAATCGAAGACAAAGATTATGCTATGCGTTGCACCGAATTAAGCAACGCTAGCATTGGTGAGCACACAAGACATATTTTAGAAATGTTTCAGTGTTTAACCAATGAATATAAATCGGGTGTTGTGAACTACGACCAAAGAGAACGAAATAAATTACTTGAAACCGACACAAATTTTGCTGTGGAGCAAATTGAATTACTACTTAGTATAATTGATAAACCAAATAAAGAATTATTACTACAAGAAAGTGGCGTTGATGAATTGATTAGCATAAACACTAATTATTATCGAGAATTAGTATATAATCTGGATCATTGTATACATCATCAAGCACTTATTAAAATTGGATTAATACTAAATTTTGACTATAAAATAGATGCAGATTTTGGAGTTGCTTTTTCAACTATTGAATACAGAAGACGTAATAATAAATAATTTAAAAAATATGAAAAATATACAAATAGCGTTGATAGCTATAATGGTAGATGAATATGATGATGCTATTTTTTATTATACAAAAAAGCTAAATTTTAAATTAATCGAAGATACCGTTATTGAAGACAACAAACGATGGGTGGTTTTATCACCAAATGGTTCTAAAAATTGTAATATAGTTTTAACAAAAGCTGAAGAAATAGAACAAAAAGATAGAGTCGGAAATCAAACAGGCGGAAGTGCAATTATTGCATTAGAAACTGATGATTTTCGAAGAGACTACATCAACTTGATGCGCAATAATGTACCAATTATTGAAGAACCATCTATTAAAATTCCATACGGTAAATTTCTGGCTTTTGAAGATTTATATGGAAATATTTGGAACTTGATTGAACCAATAAGAGACTCAAACTCCGAGATAAAAATATTGAGTAATTAATTCAATAATACCTAAAAAAGAGCCATAAAATAATTGCACACGAAAAATGAATAAAATTGATAAAAATAATACTAGCAATCATTTTATTTGCAATTAACTGATTAACAAATAAATATTTAAATTGTTTTGGTGTTAAGTTATTCAACCAAGCTTCTATGTCTATTAAACCCTCTAAATAGCCAAATATAAAAGATATTGAAAGTAAAAACGCAACTCTCTCTGTTCCTTGGTACATTGAAAAAGTTATAAAAATCAACAGCCAAACTCTAAAGATAATCCGAATATAAATTTTCATCAAATCAATATATTTTGAAGAAACAGTATGTTTCACAATAATGTAAAAAGTTATAACACTAACAAAAATTTTATTAATATCCCAAACTACGTCACCAATAATAGTGTGTTTATAAAAAAGAACGGTCCAGAAAACACAGGTGAAAATTGTTATAATGATAACGGCAGAAAGTAATTTGAAGTTGATTTTTTTATCCATTATTGAATAACAATTTGATAAGTAATTTAAAAAACCAAATTTATAAATAAAAATCAATCTTCCAACCCAATCTAATACTTTGAACCAAAAAGCCAATAACCTACTTCCAGAATTAAATGAACAACTAAATTTTATAAACCTTGAAATTGATAACCGAATTGAACGTTGTGAAAAAGCTATAGAATTAATTTTAGTAGCTGTTCAAAAATTAAAAATCATTTTTAATAACGATCATAATAAAAGTGAAGAAAGAGAAATAGATTTTTTTAAGAATGTAAAACCAAAATTTACTTCAAAATTAATCTACTACAATATAATTTACAAAATTGAAGCCCAAATGCCTTATGGTGGTGAACGCATTCTGAAAAAATACCTCAACAACGAACTTGAAAAAATAAAACGTTATTTCTATAACAATCATGATTTTAACAAATACCACAGAACTGGTGCAACTTATCTTGACAATAAATATTACGTTCGAGGAAAAATAGATATAAAACTAGCTGTAGACAGTTTCTTTTTTGAAGCTGATCATAGTTTCTCAACATCGCATGATTTTAAACTTGCAAAAATTCTTGCCCATGATCTAGTACAAGTATATATTGAAGATAGATTAAGGGATATTGATTACAAGGTACAAAAAGAAAAATCACAACGCGAACCGAACATAAATTTAACTTGGACAGCTTCAAAAGTAGCGTTAATTGAGTTGATTTACGCTTTACAAACAGAAGGAGTATTTAATAATGGTGTAGCTGATGTAAAAGACATTATTAATCAATTCGAAAAAAGCTTTGACATCGATTTAGGACAATATCGTAGAACTTTTCTTGAAATACGCGGTAGAAAAACAGATAGACCAAAATTTTTACTAAAGTTGAAAGACACTTTAGAAAACCGTATGAATAATTCAGATGAAAGAACTTGAATAGTAATTTGTCGTTATCTATACAAAATCGTTCACAACTCGAACCGCGTTGTGAAATAAAACAAATCAAACTTCACAATTTTGTACCATAACAATCTAAAACATACGTTATGGCAATCGAAGTTATCACTCGCGAAGACTTAAATGAATTCAGAAGTCTTCTTTTGAACGATTTAAAAGAAATCATTCAATCCAAACCGCAACAAACAAAACAGTGGCTCAAATCCAATGAAGTCCGTAAACTGTTAAACATCTCTCCAGGTACTTTACAAAATCTCCGTATCAACGGCACGCTCACCTACACCAAAGTTGGTGGCATCATGTATTATGACAATTCAGATATTGATAAGCTATTTAATGGAAACAAGGTAAACGCTATACCTCCTCTCTTCAAGTAGAATGCTGTTTTTGTTATACCGAGCGCAGTCGAGGTATCTCATAATTCGTAATTTTTAATTCGTAATTCCTCATTCTCCATGAACTACATAAAGCACCTAACAGGCTTCTTCATCAGAATAGCCAACGAAGAAATAATTTACCCAACTCATATAAGCTTGTATTTGGCATTATTCCAAAGTTGGAATGTAAATCGATTCAAAAACCCAATTACTATTTCTCGAGATGAAATGATGAAAGCCAGCAGAATTGCATCAAAAGCAACCTATCACAAGTGTATCAAAGAATTGGAAGTAATGGGATTCATTCAGTATTTACCTTCCTATAATCCATATTCTGGTACCGAAGTAATAATACACAACCTAGCGGAAGGAAGTTATTTCAAAAAAGTTCCAACCAGTTCAATTATTGAGCCAACAATACCAATAAATGAACAAGTCAATAGTAAGGATGCTGAACAAGTTGATGAACCCAATATATATAATACTATAAAAACATTTAAAAACAATAAAAACATAGCTATAGACAACAATTTTGAAATTTTTAATCAAGAAGATTTTTTAGAGGATGCTGAAAAAGAGAAAAAAAGTTCCGCGAAAAAAAGAGAAAAGTTTGTCATTTCGAGTTCAATAGTGAAACCTAGTTTGGAACAAATCAAAGAATACTTTAAACAACAAGAATATTCAGAATTCGAAGCAGAGCGATTTTATAATTACTACACCAGTAATGGTTGGTTAATTGGTGGTAAAACCAAAATGATAGATTGGCAAGCTTCAGCTAGAAATTGGATGTTAAACACAACGAAGTTTACAATCAATCTTCCACAAAGTAATTCCGTCAGAGAGCAACCAAGAGCCAATAATCTGCACACCATTGAAGACAAAGATTATGCAGAACCGCTATGAGTAATAACGTCAGTTCGAGTGATTTTGCTTTGCAAAATTGACCCGAGGCAAAGCCGAATTGAGCGGAGCTAATCGTGAACCTTTCTATAAAGAACAATGCACTATGAATGAACAATATAACTATCCTGAAATTCTGTTATGGCTTGAAAATAAAGGCAAAATAGACTACGGAGATAAATTCCATTTTAATGAAAAAGACATTCAAAATATTACAAAACTTATAGCATATTTTCTCAACGATCAACACATGACAAATCAATTCAACATTGATGTAACCAAAGGCATTTTACTTTCCGGACCAGTAGGATGCGGTAAGACAACATTGATGAATTTAATGAAATACGTAGTTCCAAAAGAAAACAAGTTTTATGTAAAAACGTGCCGAGACATCAGCTTTGAATTCATAAAAGAGGGCTACGAAATCATTCACCGATACAGTCGCGGCAGCTACTCACAAACCGAATATAAAAACTACTGCTTTGACGATTTAGGTGTAGAAAGCAATCTAAAATATTATGGTAACGAATGTAATGTTATGGCAGAAATCTTATTGTCAAGATACGATTTGTTTATTTCTAGAAAAATCAAAACACACATAACTACCAATCTATCAGCATCTGAAATAGAAACCATTTATGGCAATCGTGTGCGCTCAAGATTCAGAGCCATGCTAAACCTCATCGCATTTGATAAAGCAACTCCAGATAAACGTTAAAATTCCCATCCTTTGGAGGGGTGCCCAAAGGGCGGGGTGGCATACTTTAAACTTTAAACTAATCAACACATGAGAAAAATAAACACCTTCTGGAACTGGTTCCAAGACAACAACCAAACCATCAAAAACCTAATCAACGAAACACCAAAAACGCAAAAGCACCTATACTTTTGGCTAAACAGACATTTGGGCTATTACTGCAAGGAATTAGATTTTTTAATAATATTTCCCAAGAAAGAAAAGGAAAAAGCCGAACTAATAATTACGGCCAATGGAAATCAAAATTTCTTTTCACAAGTAAACGAATTAATCAAGAAAGCACCAGCCTTAAGACATTGGAAATTCACGGCTTTCATCCAACCAACAGAAAATATTAATAAAATTATCGAAGGTTTAGACGAACCTTATGTATTCCAAGAAATAACAATCAAAACCAGTGAAATTAAATTTCTACCGCTCAATTACGATGATCAAACCAAAAAATTAGATATAACGGTGTATCTAAAAAACTTTAAACTCTATTGCAATACCAAAACGTGGGAACAAGCCATCTACATCATAATACAGGATTTACTAGGTGAAAAATCTGCATACCAAAACATCAATTTCGTACAACTAGCTCAAATGCCCAATAACCATGAAGAGTTTATTCATTTATACGAATTACAGTATTTTATTGACACTATGAGCAGCAGTTAAGTTTCCTAGTACAATATTTAGAATATCGCATATCGCAATATGCAATATACTGCAATAAATTCTTGTTTTTCAATAAATAAATAACTAATATTGCATATCGCAATATGCAATATATGGCACTAGCAAAAAATAATCTGAAACCACAAGACGTTGTAATTCTCCTAAAAATAATAGCTTTAGGAAAAAAATCTTGGTTCCATCATACCTTGGCACAAGAACTCGGAATGAGCCAGTCAGAAGTAAGTCAATCGCTAAACCGCTCTAAATACGCAGGGCTAATTGATGATGCCCGAAAAAAGGTAAACAAAATTGCTTTTACAGAATTTCTTTTGAATGGTGTGGCGTATGCTTTTCCACAACAACCTGGTGCATTAGTAAGAGGCGTATTAACTGCTCACGCAGCAGAGCCATTAAGCAGCATAATAAAAGCCAACGAAAAATACGTTTGGCCCTATGCCAAAGGTTTAGAAAGAGGACAAGCTATAGAACCATTATACAGTACTATAGTCGAGGCTTCATTAAAAGATAGAGATTTATATGAATTGCTAACCATGGTAGATGCTATCAGAGTGGGTAGAGTCAGAGAGAAAGAGATAGCTAAAAAGGAACTCCAAAAAAGAATATTAAATGCATAACAAAGTAATAAATCTTGCTTTAGTGTCTCAAGTCGCGCTAGGATTACAAGAATTGAGAGATAAGATGGTATTCATAGGAGGTGCTGTTATTAGTTTATATACAGATGATCCAGCTGCAGATGAAATTCGGCCAACCTCAGATATCGACATGACCATTAATTTAGCAAACTATGCAGAATGGGCACAAATGCAAGAACGATTATCCGAATTAGAGTTTTATCCAGATCCGCAAGGGCAATCAATATGCTCCTACAAATTTCAAAACATTGCCATTGATATAATGCCAGCAGACGATAGTAGTATTGGAGTTTCAAACATCTGGTACAAACCAGGTTTCAAATACCTACAACAAATAGAATTACCGGATGGAACAAGCATAAACATTTTACCTTCACCCTACTTTCTGGCAACAAAACTAGAAGCATTCAAAGATAGAGGACAAAATGATTTTTATGGCAGTCACGATTTCGAAGACATTATCTATCTTTTAGACAACAGAACAACAGTAGTAGAAGAAATTCAAGCAGCTGATGATGATGTAAAAGAATACATAAAAAAGGAACTAATAGCTATTAAAAGTCATCCGCAATCCGAAGAAATTTTAGCCATGCACATCCATCCCTTAATTCGGGAAGAACGTTTTAAAATATTGATGGAGAAAATAGAAATAATTATAAATTAAAAAAGAATAACCCAGAAGCTTTTTACTATTGGTATAATGCTTTGAATTAGGATAAATAAATTGTAATTGAAAATATTAAATCAATGAAAATATGGCTGACATAAATCACGATCCAACAGAATATATTAGAGGAATTCAACAGATATTAATTTCAGATAAAAAAAGAATTGGTTTTTTATTTGGTGCTGGGAGTTCCCTAGCTAAAAAAGATGGTAGTTCTAAATCTCTAACAGTTCCAGCAATTTTCAAAATGACTAACGATATTGTTTCGAAAGTTGGTGATCTAAAAAATCAGTATAAAATTGCTTTGGGTGAAATAAAATTAGAATTAGGTGAAAACAATTTTAATATTGAAACAATTTTATCAAATTTAGAGCAGAAAGCAATTTTTATTGGTGGTGGCGTTCTTAACTCTCTCAAGAAAGAAGATTTTGAAAATCTAATTCTTGAAATAAAGAAGAATGTTAGAGAAATGGTTAGTGTTCATAAATTTGACTTATGTGATATTAATACAAAAAAAGAATTTAGTCAAACAGTCACTAAAGAAACTGTGAGTGAATTGGTTCATACAGATTTTGCTAACTGGATAGGACAGGCTGAAAGGAAATATCCAATTGAAATATTTACAACAAATTACGACTTTCTGTTTGAATTGGGATTAGAATACAAAGAAATTCCATATTATGATGGATTTTGTGGAAGCCTAAGACCTTTCTTCAATCCTGAATCAGTAGAAGATTTTTCTTTTTTACCAAAACAAACCAAGTTATGGAAAATTCACGGATCTCTGGGATGGCATTTCGATAAAGACACTGAAAAAATATTAAGAGTTAATCCTGATGATGATGATATATTGATATATCCTTCAAGCTTGAAATATAAAGACTCTAAAAAACAACCATATGAAGGACTACTTGACAGGTTATCAAATTTTTTAAAACAGGACGATACAATATTGATTACTTGTGGATATTCTTGGGGTGACGAACATATAAATTCAAGGTTGATTTCTGCATTAAAAACAAACACAACATCACACGTCATAGGTTTGATTTACGATAAATATGACCCAATTGATTTAAAAAGTAAAATAGTTAAAATTGGATTTGATAACTCTAAAGTTTCTATTTACGGTTCTAGAAAAGCTGTAATTGGGGGTAAATTAGGGGATTGGGTTTTAAAGTCAGAGCCTTCAAAAGACGACACAATTAGTCTTAATACATATTTTGATGAAGATGGACATTCAAGTACAGAAGAGGTTTTAAAGTCAGAGAAGAAAGGAGATGAAATTTGGACTGGTAGGGGAGAATTTATTTTACCTGATTTTGGAAAATTAACTTTTTTTCTTAATGAAATGATTAGTGATAATGAAATAAAAAAACTAGGTAAAGATGTCAAAAAATAAGATAACTGAAATTGGGGAAATTGACAGTATTAGTGGAAATAGTATTTCAGTAAAATTATTTGATAATATTAAATCAAATATGCCAATCATCGATGGTGTTGTTTATCGAATTGGTCAAATAGGCTCATTCGTTAGAATACCGCTTGGTTATGCTAATTTATATGGAATTGTAACTCAAATTGGTTCAGCAGCTATACCAGAAAATCTAAAAGAAGTTGTTTTTAAAGATTATGACAATTTTAAAAACACTAGGTGGATAAATATTGTTTTGGCAGGAGAACAAGTTGGAAAAAAGTTTGAGCGTGGAGTTACTCAGTATCCAACAACTGGAGATAAAGTACATTTGGTTACGATTAATGATTTAGATGTAATTTACGGTGGTTATGAAGATTCAAACTCTATAATTGTTGGCAATATAAGCGTTTCTGAGAGTTTAGATGCAAAAATAGATTTAGACAAGTTAATTTCAAGACATTGCGCAATCGTCGGCTCTACAGGTAGTGGTAAATCTAATTCAGTTTCAGTATTATTACAAGCTATTGCAAATAGAAATTTTTTAAGTTCGAGAATTTTAATTATTGATCCTCACGGTGAATATAATGATGCTTTATCAAAGTTTTCAAACGTAATTGAAATTAATTCTAAAGTTGAAGAAAGTAAGCTCTATATTCCTTTTTGGGCTTTGCCTTTTAATGAATTGATGAAATTATTTTCGGGTAATTTAAGTGATCAAAATAGAGAATACATAAGAGAAAAAGTTGTAGATGCTAAAATTGTAAGTGCTGAAATAAATAAAATTGAGGTAGCCAAAGAATCAATTACAGCAGATTCACCAATCCCATTTAGCTTAAAAAGAATTTGGTTTGAGTTAGACGATTTTGAAAGAAGAACATTAGAAACGGATAGAATAACTTTAACAACTAAAACAGTCGTTGGTGATATCGAAACATTAAAGTCAAATGAATATTTACCAGCAGGTTTAGGAAGTAGTGCACCATTCTTAAATTTAAAAGCCAAAGGAATTTTAGGTTTTTTAGACAGTATGAGAAACCGTATAAATGATAGTAGTTATGGTTTCCTATTTTCTCCTGGTGATTTAACTCCCGATTCAGATGGAAAAATTGTAAAAGATTTAGATAGCCTATTCCTTGATTGGTTAGGAAATAAATTACCAATTACAATTTTAGATTTATCAGGAATTCCAAGTGAGATAATGTCTTCGATATCAGGAACATTATTAAAGATTATTTATGATGGTCTTTTTTGGGGTGTTAATACAAAAGTTGGCGGAAAAAAGCAACCTTTACTTATTGTTTTAGAAGAAGCCCATAGTTATTTAAAAGCTGGAGAGAATTCTATATCTTCAAGAACAGTTCAGATGATTGCTAAAGAAGGTAGAAAATATGGTGTGGGTTTACTTCTAGTAACACAAAGACCTTCAGAACTTGACGAAACTGTATTAAGCCAATGTGGAACGATGATTGCATTAAGAATGAATAATTCTAAAGATAGAGGGCATATAAAATCTGCTGTTCAGGATGAATTACAAAGTATGGTAGATTTGTTACCAAGTTTAAGAACTGGGGAAGCTATTATATCTGGCGAGGCAGTTAAAATTCCATCAAGAGTTAAATTTTTCAAAATTGCAAATGCCCCAAAAAGTTCAGACCCAAAAGCCTCTGACCAATGGTTAAAAACTATAGACAAACCGGAGGAAGAATATAAAAAATTATTAAAATCTTGGAGAAATCAAAATTATAAAATATGAGTTTACCTGAAATGTTACCTGTTAGTTCTTCTAATATTGAAAGTATTGGATATAATGAACAAGACCAAGAAGTTTTTGTACGCTTTCTAAATGGAAGTGTTTATGTTTATAAAGGAGTTCCAAAACACGAGTACGAAAATTTGAGGGATGCTCCGTCATTGGGTTCTTATTTACATAGAAACTACAAAAATGTTTATCCATATGAAAGAATAGAATAAATGATAAGTCTAAACCAACAACTCAAAAGAGTAGAAATTTCAAACTTTGAAATAGAAAATCAAATAGTTTTTAACTATTTTGACAATCTTCCGGCGACTGAAAGAGATGACAAATTACTTCGTGCTGTTTATATTGGTATTCTTGCCTTGATGGAAGACCGAATTTCTGCTTTTCTAGCAAAAACCAATAATGAATTAGGAACAGAGTTAGAAAGTCTGAAAATGATTTTCGAAATGAAAAAAGAACTTTTCTATAAATCAACAATAAAAGGGATTTTAGCAGAAGATGAAATTGCTGAATTTCTAAACAATTATTTTCAAGAAAGAAGAATAAAAGACAAAGCGTTCTTAACAGGAAATACTGCTGGAAGTTTACCAAAAAATAAAACTGGAGATATCATTTGCGAGATAAATGGAAATCCAGATTTGAAAATTGCCATTGAATGTAAGTTTGATAAAAGTATACGTTTCGGAGACATAGAAACAAAAGATATTTTTACTAGAAAATCAGATACTGCTTGGAGCCAATTGATAGAAGCTCAAGCTAACAGAGATGCTAAAGTGAGTTTGATAGTTTTTGATATTTCATTGGTTGAAAATTCTATTTTAAAGAATTTTGAAAATGTGGGTTACATACCTGAAATTGGTTTTGTTGCTATTATAAATTCTCAGAAAGGAGATTATTCTAATTTGGCAATTGCGTATATGTTGGCAAGAGATATTGTTTTAAATGCTAAACCAATAGAACTAGAAAAGGATTTGTTAGCAATTTTATTGAATAGAATTATTAAAGATATTAATGAAGTTTTAACTATAAAATCATTAGTATTAAATAATATTGATAATAATAAAGCTATTTTAAAACAACTTGAAAAATCAATTTTATTAATGGAATTCAATCAAGAGTATTTAAAGAAATTTCTAAATGATGGTACTCTTACCAAAAAAGATTTATTAGATTTTTATTATGGAGAAGATGTAAAAGATAAATACAAGGTGATAGAAAAAGAAATAAATGGCATATAAGCTACTTTTTAGTTTAGTAATAAATTGACGTTTTAGGTTTCCAGTTGCCACTCCTTCCCAACGCTCAAAAAAATTACTGTCATGGTTATTGGTGCAATAACACGTACGCTGCGCAACTCATGCCAGTAATTTTTTCTCCCAAGCTTCTTTACATAATGTGGCATTATAGTGCATAAAGAACTATCCTGCTACTAATGAAAATCTCGGATGCACTATAATAACATTATGTAAAAAAGCCGCTCACCCAACGCGCTTGCCAGTGGCTCCAGGACAACTTTTTTCTATGCTTCCTCGCACCAGCCTGCATAGAAAAAAACCGTCCTTCGCCACTGTCTTTAACAACGTCCATCATTTCATAAGAAACTTTACGGTTTCCATTTGTTTTAAGAACGTTCACGTTAACTGTTTTTATCAACTTTGTAGTTAAATCGGTAGTATTTTCATTGCTTTTGTAAGTAATAAAATGGCTTTTAATCTCAGTTAATTTGCCTATAGTAAAAACCATTTTATTACCCACAAAACCAAAATCCCCAGTAAGAGTATCAAATTCTTTGGCCGGATAAAAAGCGTTTTTATTGTTTGATTTGTTTTTTCATCCATCCAAAGAATTTGATACCCTTTCCGAAGACGTCTATCTTTCAAATCAACTCTCATTCCTTCTGATAAAATCTGATTAAACAACACTTTTGATTTGATTATTCAAAATAAAAATAAAAAAAAAGAGAGCAAAGGTAAGTTCCAGGTTTACAAGAAAGAAAGTTCAAGCCCTACGGGTTTTAAAAAAAATCTCCACCTATACAGTTTCGCAAAACATTCCACTTTGATTTTGAAACCCCGATTTCCGATGATGTATCAGGTAGTATTTTTTTTAAAAAACTTGCTTTTTTGAAACCCTCCACTAGACGAATGGCTTTCTTTTTTTTCTTTTTTTCTTTTGAAAAAATTTAATGGGCGGAGCGTAGCGAGGCACATCTGCATTTCATAAGAAACACCGCAAAAAATTGAAAATTAATCTAATTTTTTAAAGCCGATGTTATGCTGAAATTTATCATTAAAACCCACAAAA
>LNFM01008645.1_pt1 | contig 21268 bp, 22 predicted proteins | sample 596031 | NCBI WGS metagenome assembly LNFM01 (sample SAMN04254537, study PRJNA301005) | activated carbon metagenome | isolation source: dual media filters at the Ann Arbor, Michigan drinking water treatment plant | place: USA: Ann Arbor
AGGATTTCTTCCTGCTCACCGACGAGCGCGACCGCGCCGTCGAGGACCAGGCCCTGTTGGACAAGCTGAGCCAGGCCATCGTGGCCTGCGTCGATGGAGAGACGGACCATGGCAAGAAAGAAGCCCGCCCTTGAGCAGCTGCAGGCGATCATCGAGGACGCGTTCGAACGCCGCGCGACGCTGAGCGCCGCCGAGATCGAGGGTTCCACCCGCCCGGCGGTGGAAGAAGCGATCGCGCTGCTCGAATCGGGCAAGGCCCGCGTGGCGGTGCCGGCCGGCAAGGGCTGGGAAGTGAACCAGTGGCTGAAGAAGGCCGTGCTGCTGTACTTCCGCGTCAACGACATGCAGCTGGTGGAAAGCTATCCGGCGCCGTTCTGGGACAAGGTGCCGCTGCGCTTCGAAGGCTTCGACGAAGGCGACTTCCAGAAGCTGGGCGCGCGCGTGGTGCCGGGCGCGATCGTCCGCGCCGGCGCCCACATTGGCAAGGACGTGGTGCTGATGCCGAGCTTCGTCAACATCGGCGCCCACGTCGGCGCCGGCACCATGGTCGATACCTGGGCCACGGTGGGCAGCTGCGCGCAGATCGGCAAGAACTGCCACCTCTCGGGCGGCGCCGGCATCGGCGGCGTGCTCGAGCCGCTGCAGGCCAGCCCCACCATCATCGAGGACGACTGCTTCATCGGTGCCCGCGCGGAAGTGGTGGAAGGCGTGGTGGTGGAGAAGGGCAGCGTGATCGGCATGGGCGTGTTCATCGGCCAGAGCACCCGCATCTACCACCGCGCCACCGGCGAGATCACCTACGGCCGCGTGCCCGCCGGCAGCGTGGTGGTCTCGGGTTCGCTGCCTTCGGCCGACGGCAAGTACTCGTTGTACTGCGCGGTCATCGTCAAGCAGGTGGATGCTAAGACGCGCGCCAAGACCTCGGTGAACGAACTGCTGCGGGGCGCGGTGGAATGACCACGGTCTACGGCCTCGATACCTGCGACACCTGCAAGAAGGCGCGCAACTGGCTCAAGCGCTTCGAGCTGGCGCACGAGTTCGTCGACTACCGGGCGAACCGCGTGCCGCCGGAGACGCTCAAGGCCTGGGCCGCGCAGCTGGGCGGCTGGGACAAGCTCATCAACAAGGCCTCCACGACCTGGCGCCAGCTGCCGGAGGCGCGCAAGTCGCCGGCCTCGGACCCGGAGTGGACGCTGCTGTTGAAGGAGCACCCCGCGCTCATCAAGCGCCCGGTGCTGGTGACCGACGACGGCACGGTCAGCGTAGGATTCACCGACAACGGCTGGAAGCTTCGGTTCGGGATCAAGAAATGAGCGACGTGCTGGCCCTCACCAACGACCTGATCGCGCGCCCGTCGGTGACGCCCGACGACGCCGGCTGCCAGGCGATGATCTCGGAGCGGCTGGCCCGCGCCGGCTTCCGCTGCGAGCAGATCGACTTCGGCGCGGTGAAGAACCTCTGGGCCAGCCACGGCGACGGCGGCGAGGTGCTGTGCTTCCTCGGCCACACCGACGTGGTGCCACCGGGGCCGCGCGAGGCCTGGACCAGCGATCCCTTCACGCCGACGATCCGCAACGGCTATCTCTACGGCCGCGGCGCCGCCGACATGAAGGGCAGCGTGGCCGCGTTCGTGCTGGCGCTCGAGCAGTTCGTGGCCGCCAACCCGGACCATCCGGGCACGGTCGCGCTGCTGCTCACCTCGGACGAGGAGGGCGATGCCATCGATGGCGTGCGCAAGGTCGCCGACCATTTCCGCGCCACGGGCCGCCGCATCGACTTCTGCGTCACGGGCGAGCCGTCCTCGAAGGAGGTGCTCGGCGACCTGCTGCGCGTCGGCCGCCGCGGCACGCTGTCGGGCACGCTCACGGTACACGGCATCCAGGGCCACGTGGCCTACCCGGATAAAGCCCGCAACCCGATCCACCAGGCGATGCCGGCGCTGGCCGAACTCGCGGCGCGGCGCTGGGACGAGGGCTACCCGGAATTCCCGGCATCGAGCTTCCAGGTTTCGAACATCCACGCGGGCACGGGCGCCAACAACGTGATCCCCGGGCACTGCGAGGTGCTGTTCAATTTCCGCTACAACCCGGGCTGGTCGGCCGAGGCGCTGGAGCGCGAGGTGCATGCGGTGCTCGACCGCCACGGCCTGCAGTACGGCCTGCGCTGGCACCGCGGCGGCGAACCCTTCCTGACCCGCGAGGGCCGGCTGCGCGCGGCCGTGCGTGCGGTGCTGGTGGAGCAGTGCGGCACGACGCCGGACGAAAACACCGGCGGCGGCACCTCGGACGCCCGCTTCATCGCGCCCCTGGGCGCCGAGGTGGTGGAGGTGGGTCCCGTCAACGCCACCATCCACAAGGTCGACGAGCGCGTCGCCGTGGCCGAGCTCGAGCGCCTCCCCGCGCTTTACCGAGCCATCGCCGAGCGACTGCTTTCCCGCTGACCTCCGCTTACCGCCCTCCCATGCTCAGGCGGCCTGGTTGAACCAGGCCCGTTCGGTGGCCGCGGCCGGCTTGTGGTCCTTGAGCTCGCGCAGGATGCCCAGCACCTCGCGGTGCACGGCCATCAGGCCCTCGTTCGTGGCGCCGCGGGTCTCGTGGTAAACCACCGCCAGCCAGAGCGCGATGCTGCGCTGGCGCAGCTGGATGGAGCGATCCTTGGCCCGCGCCGCGGCGACCGAGGCCACCGGGGACCAGGGGCGGTAGGGCGTGGCCTCGTTGTCGCCATGCAGGTGCGGTATCGGCAGGCGCGCGGCGGCCTGGATCTCGGCGAGGGTCAGGTCGGTGGTCTGCTTGCGCTGCTCGGCGCTCATGGCCTGCACGGCCAGGCGCACTGCCGCGGCCTGGCGGGCCAGCATCGCGCGACGCCACTGCGTCAGGAGAACGATCAGGAATTGCATGTGAATCCACCTCGCCGTGCAAAAAATATCGGTGAGGCGAATCGCTCCCCCTGACGGCGATCCACCCGTCGCTGCGCCGGCGGAGCTTGCCGGGCAGTGGGCCGTTTATGACCCAATTCGTGACGCCTGTCAGCTTTCGCTCACCGAAATGTGAAATTGCTCACATTTCTGGAGTCGGCGCGGCGGGTTCCAGGGCCAGGCGATGGGTCGGCTCGCCCGGCAGGAAGGGCGTCGGCTCGCCCCGCACCCAGGCCGCATGCCCGGCGCCCCAGAACGGCGACAGCGGGTGCCCGCTCTGGCCGCCTGGCATGTGCCCGTAGCCCTCGGCCTCGCGGCCGGGCGAGACGACCATGCGCTGGCTGGCGCCGAAGCCGGGCGACTGCACCAGCGGCATGTGGCCATCGCCGCGCAGCGGCTCGGCCGGCATGCACAGCGCACCGCGCAGCAGGCCGGGCAGGGCGCCCGCCAGCGGGTGGCAGATGCGCGCGGTGTTGCGTTCGCCCCAGCGCCGCTCGGCCAGCGGGCCGGCGCTTTCGAGCTGGACGCGGAGTTCGCGCGCGGCGTCGGCCAGCAGCGCGTCCCAGCTATCGAAGCGCCGCGGCAGCAGGTGCGCGGGCCGCGCCTGCAGCAGCGGCCAGGCCACGGCTTCCATTTGCGGCAGGTCCGGCATCACGAAATCGTCGCCCAGCGCAGCCTGGGCCGGCGCCATGAGGCCGTTCTGGATGCGTTCGACCACCGCCAAACGCCAGCCGCGCACCAGGCGGTAGCCGGCGCTGTCGACGCTGGCGCGACCGTTCCAGTCGGCCGACGCGGCGGCGATCGCCTGCAGGTCGGCGTTTCCGGTGCGCGCGGCTTCGTCCACCAGCAGCTGGTGCCAGCGCGCGAGGAACAGCGCACGGTCGTCCATCTGCAGCGCCAGCAGGTCGGGCTCGGACAGCACCGGCTTTTCGCGCAGGAAGTCGCGGATCTGCCGGGCCCGCGCGCCGTTGGCATAGCCGGCATCGCCGACCAGCGCCAGCGCTTCGCCATCCACGACGCGGGCGTTGGCGGTCCACAGCACGCCGTCGGCAGGATCCACCAGGCTCGGGTTCTCGGTCGGCGGCAGCCAGCCGGCCCAGCGGCAGGCGTCGGCGACCCGCAGCGGCGACTGCGGCGCACACGTGCCGGCGCGCTCGGGCATCTGCGCGGTCAGGCGCCAGGCGATGCGGCCGTGGCGGTCGGCCATCATCAGGTTCTGGGCCGGGATGCCGGCGGTGTCGGCCACCGCCAGGCCTTCGTCGAGATTGCCGGCGTAAGCCAGGTCGGCGAGGCCGAAGTTCAGCGAGCCCGGCAGCTGCGCGGTCCAGCGCAGCGCCAGCGCGGTGCCGTCGGGCAGCTCGCGCGTGATCGGGCCCCAGCGCGTCTCGCGCACCTTCAGTTCAATCGGTTCGCCGCCCTTGACCTGGATCCACTCGCTGGCCACGCGCAGCGCCGCGACGCCGTCGGGCACGCGGTACTTCAGTTTGTCCTCGTCGGTGAACTCGACGCGGTAGAAGTCCAGCCAATCGCCATAGCTGTTGGTGAAGCCCCAGGCCACGTGCGTGTTGCTGCCCACGATCACCGCCGGGATGCCAGGCAGGGTGAAGCCGCTGACGTCGACCTGGCCGCCGGGGGCGCGCGCATCCGGGTACTTCATGCGCGCGCGGAACCACAGGTTGGGCGCGCGCAGGCCCAGGTGCATGTCGTTGGCGACGATGGCGCGGCCGTCGGCGGTGCGCGAGCCGGCCACCGCGAAGTTGTTGCTGCCGGGCGCCGCCGGCTCGGACAGGTCGTAGTCGCCGTTGTCGTCCGGCACCGGCAGCGTGCGCAGGTCGAGCACGTCGGCGCCGGGCAGCACCGCGTTGCCGCGCGCTTGGCCGAACAGCGGCGCATCCCACTCGCTGCCGTCGGTGGCGATCAGGTCGTAGAGCGGCGCCGGCACGACTTCGCGGATGCGCCACAGCGCCAGTTCGCGCGAGTTGGTTTCGTCTTGCAGGTCGAAGAACATGGCATAGCCGACCAGCGCGATGTCGGGCACCGTCCACGGCTCGGGCTCGGCCTGGAGCAGGTAGTAGGGCCAGGGCTTGCGATCCAGCGCCAGCAGGCCGGCGTTGACGCCGTCGCGATAGGCCTCGAGCACCGGCAGCCGGTCGCCGGCGATCTGCCGCAGGGAATCGTCCACCCGTGCGCGCAGCCGGTGCACGCGCACCTCCTTGTCGCGCTCCAGGGCCAGAGGACCGAACAGCGCCGACAGTTCGCCGGCGGCCGAGCGCCGCAGCAGGTCCATCTCGAAGTAGCGCTCCTGCGCGTGCAGGAAGCCGAGCGCACGCGCCGCGTCCGCTTCGTTCGCCGCTTCCACGGTGGCGATGCCGAGCGCATCGCGGGTCACCGTCGCCGGCGCCGACAGGCCTTCGAGCGACTGCAATCCGTCCAGCGTGGCCAGGCTGCCGCGCGCCAGCCACCACGCCGCGATCGCCGCCAGCAGGGCCAGGAGCAACACGAAGAGGAGCAGTCGGGACGCGAACCGGAGTGCTTTGCGCATGGGGTGGCTTGATTGCGAAGGAAGACCGTGCCTAGGATGGCCCATGTCCCGCATCGCCGCCATCGCCCTCCGCGTGAACCCGTCCCGGGCCGCCGGCGCCTGCGCGAACGCCAACAACGCCAATAACAACAATCGTCCCCGTCCGCGGGTCGACGACTTGGCGCGCTAGCTAGCCCCCGCCACCAGTCCACGACGGCCCGCACTGACCAAGTGCGGGCCGTTTCCGTTTGCGTCGCAAAAACCAACCAGGAGCCCGACCCATGTGTTCGATACTCGGTGTGTTCGACCTGCGCCCCGGCGCCGACCTGCGGCCGCTGCGGCCGCTGGCGCTGTCCCTGTCGGCGCGCCAGCGCCACCGCGGGCCCGACTGGTCCGGCGTCTTCGCCGAACCACGCTGCCTGCTGGTGCACGAGCGCCTGGCCATCGTCGACCCGGCCGGCGGCGCCCAGCCGCTGCGCTCGGCCGACGGTGCGCTGGCGCTGGCGGTGAACGGCGAGATCTACAACCACCGCGAACTCGAGCGCGGGCTGGCGCGACCCTACGCGTTCCAGTCGGGCTCCGACTGCGAGGTGATCAACGCGCTGTACCGCGAGCAGGGCACCGCGGGCATCGCGCGCTTGAACGGCATCTTCGCCTTCGCGCTGTGGGATGCGGACGCGGGGCGCGCGGTGATCGCGCGCGACCCGATGGGCGTCTGCCCGCTTTACTGGGGCCACGACGGCGACGGGAGGCTCTGGGTGGCGTCCGAGATGAAGGCGCTTGCGCGGCACTGCAGTGACGTTGCCGGGTTCCCGCCGGGCCACGTCTACGACACCGCCACGGGCGCGTTGACGCGTTACCACGAGCGCGCCTGGCGGGGGTACGACGCCACCGCAGGCGTCACCGTCGCGCCGGACGCGCTGCGCGGCGCCCTGGAGCAGGCCGTGCACCGGCAGTTGATGACCGACGTGCCCTACGGCGTGCTGCTCAGCGGCGGGCTGGATTCTTCCCTGGTGGCCGCCTGCGCCGCGCGCTTCGCCCGCCGGCGGATCGAGGACGACGACGGCGCCGAGGCCTGGTACCCGCGCCTGCATTCCTTCGCGATCGGCCTGCCGGGTTCGCCCGACCTCGCCGCGGCCGAGGTCGCCGCGAAGGCGCTGGGCACGGTGCACCACGGGTTCACCTACGCCTTCGAGGAAGGGCTGGACGCGCTGCCTGACGTCATCCGCCACATCGAGAGTTACGACGTCACCACGGTGCGCGCGTCCACGCCCATGTACCTGCTGGCGCGGCGCATCAAGGCGATGGGGGTGAAGATGGTGCTCAGCGGCGAGGGCGCCGACGAGATCTTCGGGGGCTATCTGTACTTCCACAAGGCGCCGGATGCGCGCAGCTTCCACGAGGAGTGCGTGCGCAAGCTCGACGCCCTGCACCAGTTCGACTGCCTGCGCGCCAACAAGGCGATGATGGCCTGGGGCGTGGAGGCGCGCGTGCCGTTCCTGGACCTCGCGTTCCTCGACCTGGCGATGTCGATGGATGCCACCGCCAAGATGGCCGGCGCCGGGCGCATCGAGAAGGCGGTGCTGCGCGAGGCCTTCGCCGGCGTGCTGCCCGACGCGATCCTCTGGCGCCAGAAGGAGCAGTTCAGCGATGGCGTCGGCTACGGCTGGATCGACGGCCTGAAGGCGAGGGCGGAGGCGGTGGTCAGCGACGCGATGCTGGCCGAGGCGTCGCTGCGCTTCCCCGTGAATCCGCCGGCCACCAAGGAGGCCTACTGGTACCGCGACCAGTTCGAGCGCGAGTTCCCGGGCGAGGCCTGCGCGCGCACGGTGCCGGGCGGCAAGTCGATCGCCTGTTCGTCGCCGGCGGCGATCGCCTGGGACCCGGCCTTCGCGGCGGCAGCCGACCCCTCGGGCCGCGCCGTGGCCGGCGTGCATCGCGCCGCGACCGGCGGGCCGCGGCGCGTGCCGGTCAGCGGTTGATGATGCGCGGGTCGCAGTCGCGGGTCTCGCCGGTGGCCCGGTTCTGCACCACGACCGAGTACTTCACGTCGGCGGGCCCGTCGTTGCGGTTGAAGATGTTGACCACGTGGGCCGCGCCGCCGCCGGCGTGAACCATCTGCTCCTGGCCCTCGCCGTCGAAGCGGACATCGGCGATGCCCCATTCGCGCGGGTTGCCCAGCCGCACCTGGATCATCCTGTTGCCGCTGCCGGCGGCGGTCTCGACGTTGCCGGCACCGTCGCTGCCGCCGGAGAACACGCAGGTCTCGGGATCGAGGTCGACCTTGAAGTCGGGGCCGCGCTGGGCGGCGGCGAGCACGGGCAGCGAAAGCAGCCCGGCGAAGAGCAGGCGCGGAATCAGCTCAGAACGTCGCATCGGTAGGTCCTCTTGTCGTGTCTTCTTCTGGCCGGAAGGATCCGGTGAGGGTATAGGCCGGATCCATTCGGGGATCGCGGTATCCGGCCTGGTCGAGCACTCCTTGCAACGCGGCAAGCTCCCGGGACTGGCCAAGGTTGATGGCCAGCAGCCGGCGCACGGGGTTGAACTCGAAGGTCCGCTGCGCCTGGCGGTCGAGCCGCTCGGCCGCCTCGGCCCAGGTGGCGCGGGCGGCGGCATGGTCGCCGCGGGCGGATTGGGCCGTGCCCAGCACCTCGGCGGCCCGCGCCAGCTCCACCAGCCGCTGCGCCGAGTAGTCGGTGCCGGCGACCAGGGCCTGCATGCGCCGGTGCGCATCCTCCGCGGCGGCGACGGCGGCATGGGTGTCGCCAACGGCCAAGGCCCGCAATGCCTTCAGCCGCAACGCCTGCGCCAGGTCGACCGCCACGCCGGCGTTGGTCGGGTCCTGGTCGGCCAGGTCGGCCAGGCCGGCCACCAGGCCATGCAGCGCCTCCGCCTGGCCGGGCGACCACTGCGCGGGCCGCTGCAGGCCCAGCCGGGTCAGCCCCGCGCGGTGCGCGCTGCGCTGCCATGAGGCGTTCTGCGGGTCGCGGGCGGTGAGCGCGGCGAAGATCGCCTCGCCGCGGGCGATGTGGTCGGCGGCCAGCTCCACCCGGCCCAGCTCCAGTTGGGCGTTGGCCTGGAAGATCAGGTTGCGGCCCAGCAGGTCGGTGGCGTGGACGTCGTCGCCGCGTTCGTGCAGTGGCTGCAGCAGGCGCGTTACTTCCGCGAAGCCGCGCTCGCCGCCCTGCAGGTCGCCGTCGTCGAAGGTGGTGGAGCCGATCCAAGACCAGGTTTCCGCCAGCGCGATGGTGAGCGCCGGGTCGCCGGGGGACTTGGCCAGCTCCTGCTCCGTGATCTCGCGGCAGAGCCCGAAGTAGGCCAGCGCCGTCTTGGCGTCGCCGCGCGCGCGCGACAGGCTGCCAAGGTTGGAGTAGGCGTAGGACAGCTCGAGGTTGTAGTCGGGGTTGTCCGGCTCGCGCAGGCGCAGGGCCAGGCTGTGGCGGAGGTAGTTGCGCATGGCCTCTTCGGCCTGGTCGAGCCGGCCGCGCTCCCAGGCCACGTAGCCGACCCAGAACTCGGCCTGGCCCAGCTCGTAGAGGTAGTCGTTGTTCTCCGGTTCGGCCTCGTGCAGCTGGCGGGACTGTGACAGCGCCTGCTCGAACGAGGCGAGCGCGGCCTCGAGCTTGCCCTGGTTGAAGCGCACGTCGCCGATCTGCTTGAGCGCCACCGCGCGCGCGAGCAGCTCGGACGGCGTGCCGCGCTCGCCCAGCGTGGTGAAGTAGCCCATCGCTTCGTCGCCGACCGAGTCGAGCAGGTCGAGCTTGCCGATTGGCTCGAGCTTCTGGCGCAGGTCGCCGAGCATGAAGCCGATCAGCGCCTCGGCCTGCTGGCGACGCAGCTCCGACTCCTGGCGCGACTTGAACGCGTACAGCGCGAGCCCGACCGTGACCGCCGCCACCAGCAGCGAGGCCGTGGCCATGCCGGCCCAGAACCGCGCCTGGCGCTGGGCGTCGCGTCGCTTCAGTTCATCCACGCCGACGTCGAGCAGGCCAGCGGCGATCCGCAGCAGGGCGTTGCGGCGGCCGTCGCCCGCGGGCGTGGCGTCGGCGGCCAGTGGCTCGTGCAGCGGTTCGCCGTGCGCGTCGCGCAGCATGGCGGCCGGGAACGCGCAGTCCGGCGCGTCCGCACGCGGCTGGCCCGCGACCAGGAAACAGAATATCCGGTGGCCCCGGCCGGAGGCGCGGAAGTAACGGATCTCCTCGTCCACCCAGCGCGACGTCGCCGCCGCCGGCGAGCACACCACCACCAATGCGTCGGAATCATCCAGCGCCTGGCGGATGGCGTCGGAAAGGTCATGCGCCGAGGCAAGCTCGTCACGGTCGCGGAACACAGGGTAGAGGCGGGCCGGCAGTCCCGGGTGGCTGGCGTGCAGGCTGGAGGGCGGTCGGTAGCCCTCGAGGGCGCGCTGCAGCCAGCGCGCCGCGGCCTCGTCGGCGTGGCTGTAGCTGATGAATGCGCGGTATCGCCTCTCGGTCGCCATGCGGTCCCCGCCCCTGGCACACGACGCGGCCGGCGCCGGCGATGGACCGCCCGGCACCGGGCTGCCGCCATCCTACGCCATCAGAAGCTCGATCCGGGCTCGGCCAGGAAGGCGGTTTCCTCGGGCGTGGAGGTCCGGCCGAGGATCGCGTTGCGGTGGGGGTAGCGACCGAAGCGGTCGATGATGGCCTTGTGCCGGAGCTCGAAGTCGAGGTTTTCCGGCGGCGCATGCTCGCGGTACAGGGCTTCGGCCCAGGCGTGGATGGCGCGCGACTCGCTGTGCATGAAGGGCAGCAGCAGGAAGCTGCGCTCGACCGGCGAGAGCGCGGCCAGCGCGCGTGCCGCGATCGCCTCCTGCGCCAGCACCAGTGCCATGGCGTCCTGCGCGAAGGCCGCGGGCCTGCCGCGGTGGATGTTGCGCGGGAATTGGTCGAGCACGATCACTTCCGCCAGACGGCCCTTCGCGTCGCGGCGCCAGGCGTGGCATTCGCCGGCGGCGGCCTGCTGCAGCACGCCGCCGAAACGTGCGCGCACCTCGTCGTCGAACGCTGGATCGACCTTCCACCAGCGCGCGGGCGCGGTCTCCTCGAACCAGAACGCCAGGATGGCCTCGGGCGCCATGGGCTCAGCAGCGGCCGTAGCGATCGCCGTGGTTGATGTGGGCTTCGGCGGCGTTGGCCGGCAGCTCCATGGTCTTCTTGCCCTTGTGGCAGACCAGGACGGTGTCGCCGCCCCGGTAGGGCTGGCCGGCCGGGATGGAGCCGCAGGCGGACAGGGCGATCACGGACAGGGCGATGGCGAGCAGCTTCATGGGGAACCTCGTGGTGGGCCGGGGGGGGGCGGGTCCAAACTAGGCGCAGCCCGGCGGTGATGCAAGCCTCGCTTGGCGCGCCACGCTGATCCCCGCCACGCAGCGCGGCGACGCGCTGGCTCAGACCCCGCGGCTGCGCATCGTCAACCCCTTGAGGAAGTTGCGCAGCAGCTGGTCGCCGCAGGCGCGGTAGTTCTTGTGGCCGGGCTGGCGGAAGAAGGCCGAGAGCTCGGGCTTGGACACCGGGTGGCCGGCGTCGGCGAAGGCCTGGTGCATGTCGCCGTCCTTGAGCTCGAACGCGACCCGCAGCTTCTTCAGCACCAGGTTGTTGGTGATGCGCTTGTCCACCGGGCGCGGCGGCCGCGTGGGGTCGACGCCCCGGTAGTGGATCACCAGGCCATCGAGGAAATGCGCCAGCACCTCCTCGGGACATTCCTCGAAGCCTTCCTCGCCCTCGCGCTTGAGGTAGGCGGCGACGTCGTCGCGCACCAGGTCGAAGGCGGGGTCGGCCAGCTTGGTCACCTCGATGATGGTGGCGTCGGCGAGGTCGAGCATGAAGCGCACGCTGCGCAGGACGTCGTTGTTGATCATCGGGGTTCCGGGCGGGGCGCCGGGGCCGGCGGGGTGCGCAGGATAGCAGCCGCGCCCGGGCTCAGCCCGCGGCCAGCAGGCCCCAGGTCCAAACCACGCCGATCACCATCTGCACCACGAAGAAGGTGAATCGCAGCGTGATCGCCGCGGCCGACGCCGACGCGAGGTGGGTGACCGACTGCAGCCCGCGCGCAGCGAGGAAGGCATAGGCCAGCGGATCGGTGACCGCCGTGCGTTCGCTCACCAGCGCCACCAGCATCAGGCCGCCGAAGATCGGCAGGCCCTCGAGGCAGTTGGCGTGGGCGCGTGCCAGCCGCTGCATGAAGGGCGACAGCCCGGCGTTGTCGGGCGTGAATCCGGTCGGCGCCACCTGGCGGGTGAGCACCAGGTTCGAGCGCATGGCCTCCATCAGCACCAGCAGGAAGAGCGCCCAGGCGATGAAGGCGGTGAGGGTAAACAGGGTGGGGCTCATGCAGCGGACTCCAGGATGTTCTTCATGGCAGGGGCGCGCGATCTGGTGCGCTCAACGGGTGGACTTCCAGGCGCGGTTCTCTTCGCGCTGGTCATCGGAATGGATGGCCGCCAGGAAGGCAAGCCACAGCGCCAGCGTGGGCAGCAGCGTGGCGGCCAGGATCGAACCGATCGTCGAGAGGCTGGCGCCGAATCGCGTGGAGAACAGCGCGAGCGACAGCATCGCGCCGACCGGCAGCATCAGCACCGCGCCGCCGAGATGGAGCCAGCCGGAACGCGCGCCGCGCCACCGGGCACGACGGATTGCCAGCACCAGGCTGGCCGCGAAGAGCAGCGCGGCGAGGCCCATCCAGGCCGCGAAGTATCCGAGTTCGTCGCCGATCGGCGAACCGCTCGCTTGCGCCGGGCCGGCGGCAAACGCCAGCATCCACGCCAGTCCCGGGGCGGCCATCGCCTTGTTCATGGGGTCGGCGGCGTCGCGGCCTTGCCTTGCACGACCGGGTAGCCCAGGCTCACCCAGCCCTGGATGCCTTCCCAGAGCACGGCGGTGTTCTGCACGCCGGCCTCGCGAAGTCGCCGCACCACCGATTCGGCGGCGGCGCGCGGGCATTCGCAGTACGCCACGATCCAGGTGCCGTCCGTGGGCAGGTTCGCCATCACTTCCTCGCGGCTGGCGTAGTAGGGGCCCGGCACGGCGCCTTCGATGTGGGCGCGCTCCCACATCGAGGTGACGCGGGTGTCGAGCAGCACCATGCGCTTGCGCGCCTTGAGTTCGCGGTCGAGCTCGGCGGCGCTGACGTACAGCCCGTCGGTGAGGGTGAAGGACGGCGCGGCGGCATCCGGGTTGATGACGTAGGCATCGAGCGGCGGCGGGGTGTGGCGCTTGGGCTCCGGTACTTCCCAGCCGGCGCTGCGGCTGCGCAGGAAGGCGGTGACGCCGTCGATCTGTACGGGGCTCAGCACGTCCTTGAACGCGACCATCGGCGTGCCCTCGCGGCCGTTCTCGATGGCGTGGCGAAGGAAGCCGTCGGGCGTCAGCGCGAGCATGGTGGCATTGCCCAGCGCGGTGCCGGTGCCGCCTTCGCCCTGCGCGCCGTGGCAGCTGGCGCAATGCTCGCCGTAAACCTCGGCGCCAAGCGCGATGTCGCCCTCGACGCGGTCGGCGACCTCGATCGGGTCGGTGGGCGCCATGTCCATCAGCCAGAAGGCCAACTCGCGGATTTCCTGGCGCGTCAGCGGGCCGCCCATTTCGACGTGGTAGGCGCCCATCGGCGTGCCGGGGCGGCCGTAGGCGATGGCTTCGCCGATGACGACGGGCGTGCCGGTGGCGATCAGCGACGCCGACTTCAGCGAGGGCGCGTGGTCGTTGGCGTGGCCGGCGCGGTCGGGGCCGTGGCAGAGCGCGCAGTACTGCTGGTAGCGCGCGGCGGCGGCCTCGCTCTGTTCCGGCGTGAGCTGCGGCGACGTGCGCTGCGCCTGCGCGGGCAAGGGTGCCAGCGCGGCCAGCAGGAGCAGGGCCGGGAGGCGGCGGACGAGCGAGGTCTGGCCCATGGGTGGCTCCGGTCGGGACCTGCCGACTATAACGCCGGCGCCGCGCGGGGCAGGCCGTCAGGGCATCCGCCCGGCGCGGCGTCGAAGCGCGGCCGCCCAAACGAGCAGGCCGCCGCCCACCGGGGCGGCGACCATCGCCGCGGTGGACCAGAGGCCGTGCCAGGCCAGCCAGCCGAGGATGGCCACGAAGGCGAGGGCGACCAGCGCAAGGAAGGCCAGGAGGGAGCGGGGCAGGGGCATGGCGAGTCTCCGGCCCGGGACGGCCGGGCCTGTCTGGTCCGGACGGCGGTGCGGGGCGGATGTGACCGTCGACGCCCCGGGATCGACCCACGGCTGCCCGCGAAAAGCCAGATATCCTGCCCATGCTGTTCCCGTTGGCCGGCCCGCCCGGGCGTGGCGCCGGGCAGGGAGAAGGACATGGCAGGCATCCTCGAGCAGGATCAATTGCGCGGCGGCATCGTGCGGGCATTGGTGTGGGGCGGCGCGGCCGCGTTGCTGTTGCTGCCGGGGGTGGCGATGCAGTTCACCGACGAAGTGGACTGGACCGGCGCCGACTTCATCGTGATGGGCGTGATGCTGCTGGCCGTGTGCACGGCCTACGAGATTGCCGCGCGCATCGCCCGCAACAACGCCTACATGGTCGCCGCCGCGCTGGCGGCAGGGGCCTGCTTCTTCACGCTCTGGGCGAACCTGGCGGTCGGCATCCTCGGCCCCGAGGACAACCCCGCCAACGGCCTGTTCTTCTACGTGGTCGCGCTGGCGATGGTGGGCTCGCTGCTGGTGCTGTTCCGCCCGCAACCGATGGCTTGGGTGATGGTGGCCACCGCCGTGGTGCAAGTGGCGGTATGCCTTTACGCGTGGCTGACGGGGCTGGGTGTCGTGTTCGTGTTCACCGCCCTCATGTGCGCGGTGTGGCTGGCGGCGGCGCGCCTGTTCCGTCTCGCCGCCCGCCATAACAATAACGGGGTCAGGAACTGAACCTGACCCCGTTCTTGGGTCACGCGCTGGCTTCGACGCGGTCGACCTTGGTGAAGCCACGCGGCAGCAGGTTGCCGCGGCTGGCGCGGGCGCCCTCGTAGGCCTGCAGGTCGCGCCAGCCCAGCACCAGCTTCTGGCGGCCGGAGTAGATGGTCAGCTCGCCGCCCTGCTTCACGCTGGCAACGGCGATGACCTTTTCCTCGCCTGACTTGAGCTTGGCCGGCGGGATCTGCACCAGCTTGTTGCCCTTGCCCTTGTCGAGTTCCGGCAGCTCGCTGATGGGGAAAGCGAGCAGGTGGCCGGCGCTGGTGATGCTGACGATCCAGTCGCTCTTGGCGTCCGCCACCGGCACCGGCGGCAGGATGTCGGCGGCGTCGTCGGCATTGATCAGGGCCTTGCCGGCCTTGTTGCGCCCCGTGAAGTTCTCGAACTTCGTGACGAAGCCGTAGCCCCAGCTGGAGGCCACCACGTAGCGTGCCTCGTTCTCCGCCACCGCGAGGCCGACGAAGCTGGCGCCGGCCGGCGGCGCGAAGCGGCCGCTGAGCGGCTCGCCGTTGCCGCGCGCGCTGGGCAGGGTGTGCGCCAGCGTGGAATAGCTGCGGCCGGTGGAATCGAGGAGGGCCACCTGCTGCGTGCTGCGCCCGCGCACCGCCTGCAGCAGCCCGTCGCCATCGCGGTAGCTCAGCGCCGCGGCCTCGACGTCGTGGCCCTTGGCGCTGCGGATCCAGCCCTTCTTCGACAGCACCACGGTCACCGGCTCGCTCGGCACCAGCTCGGTTTCGCTGATGGCCTGCGCGGCCTCGCGCTGCACCAGCGGCGAGCGGCGGGCGTCGCCGAATTTCTTGGCGTCGGCCAGCAGCTCGTCCTTGACCTGCTTCTTGAGCTTGGCCTTGGACTCAAGGATGCCCTTGATCTTCTCGGCTTCCTTGGCCAGCCGCGGATCTTCATTTCCTCCAGGCGCGCGAGCTGCTTGAGCTTGGTCTCGAGGATGTACTCGGCCTGGTCGTCGCTGAGGCCGAAGCGCGCCATCAGCACCGGCTTGGGCTCGTCCTCGGTGCGGATGATGCGGATGACTTCATCGAGGTTGAGGAAGGCGATGAGCAGGCCTTCGAGCAGGTGCAGGCGGCGCTCGACGCGCTCGAGGCGGTGGCGCAGGCGGCGCGCCACGGTGTCGGTGCGGAACATCAGCCATTCCGACAGGAAGGCCTTGAGGTTCTTGACCTGCGGCCGGCCGTCGAGGCCGATGATGTTGAAGTTGACCCGGAAGCTCTTCTCCAGGTCGGTGGTGGCGAACAGGTGGCCCATCAGCGCGTCGAAGTCGACGCGGTTGCTGCGCGGCACCAGCACCAGGCGCACCGGGTTCTCGTGGTCGGACTCGTCGCGCAGGTCCTCGAGCCAGGGCAGCTTCTTGGCGCGCATCTGCATCGCCACCTGCTCCATGATCTTCGAGGGCGAGACCTGGTAGGGCAGGTGGGTGATGACGATGTTGGCGTTCTCGCGCGTCCAGGTGGCGCGGGCGCGGACGCTGCCGTTGCCGGTCTCGTACATCTGCACCAGGTCGGCGGCGGGCGTGATGATCTCGGCGGCGGTGGGGTAGTCGGGGCCGCGCACGTGCTCGCAGAGTTCACGCACGCTGGCGTCGGGGTCGTCGAGCAGGCGGATGGCTGCGCTCACCACCTCGTTGAGGTTGTGCGGCGGGATGTCGGTGGCCATGCCGACCGCGATGCCGGTGGTGCCGTTGAGCAGCAGGTGCGGCAGGCGCGCCGGCAGCCAGCTGGGCTCCTGCAGGGTGCCGTCGAAGTTCGGGACCCAGTCCGCCGTGCCCTGCGCGAGTTCGCCCAGCAGCACTTCGGCGATCGGGGTGAGCTTGGACTCGGTGTAACGCATCGCCGCGAACGACTTCGGGTCGTCGGTGGAGCCGAAGTTGCCCTGGCCTTCGATCAGCGGGTAGCGGTACGAGAAGGGCTGGGCCATCAGCACCAGCGCCTCGTAGCAGGCGCTGTCGCCGTGCGGATGGAACTTGCCGATGACGTCGCCGACGGTGCGCGCGCTCTTCTTGGGCTTGGCGGTGGCGCCCAGGCCCAGCTCGCTCATGGCGTAGATGATGCGGCGCTGCACCGGCTTGAGGCCGTCGCCCAGGAAGGGCAGGGCGCGGTCGAGCACCACGTACATCGAATAGTCGAGGTAGGCGCGCTCGGCGTACTCGCGCAGCGGGATCTGTTCGAAGCCGTGGAAGGTGGGGCGGGCAGGCTCGGTCATGCGGGGGTCAGGCTCAAGGCGGTAACGATGGCGTCATTCTACCGGCAGTCGCGGGGTCAGGTTCCGAACCTGGCTCCGCGGGGGCTTCCTGCTGCTGCAGGCGCCACATGCGGGCGTAGTGGCCGTTGGCGGCGAGCAGGGCGGCGTGGCTGCCGCGTTCGACCACGCGGCCCTGGTCGAGCACCAGGATCTCGTCGGCGTCCATCACCGTGGACAGGCGGTGGGCGATGACCAGGGTGGTGCGGCCGACGGCGATGCGGTCGAGTTCGTCCTGGATGGCCTGTTCGCTGGCGGAGTCGAGCGCCGAGGTCGCCTCGTCGAAGATCAGGATGGCCGGGTTCTTCAGCAGCGCGCGCGCGATGGCCACGCGCTGCTTCTCGCCGCCGCTGAGCTTGAGGCCCCGCTCGCCCACTTCGCTGTCGTAGCCGTCGGGCAGGGACAGGATGAAGTCGTGGATGTGGGCCGAGCGCGCCGCCGCCTCGACCTCGGCGTCGCTGGCCTCGGGCCGGCCGTAGCGGATGTTGTAGCGGATGCTGTCGTTGAACAGCACGGTGTCCTGCGGGACGATGCCAATCGCCGCGCGCACGCTGTCCTGCCGCAGTTCGCGCAGGTCCTCGCCGTCGATGCGGATGGCGCCGGACTGGATCTCGTAGAAGCGGTACAGCAGGCGCGAGAGCGTGGACTTGCCGCTGCCCGAGTGCCCCACCACCGCCAGCGTGCCGCCCGGCGGGATGCTGAAGCTGACGCCGTGCAGGATCTCGCGGCGGCCGTCGTAGCCGAAGCGGACGTCGTCGAACTCCACCTGCGGCTGGTGCGTCACCAGGGCGCGCGCATCCGGGCGGTCGCGCACTTCCTGCGCCTCGTCCAGCAGCCCGAACAGGCGTTCGATGTTCGTGATCGCCTGCTTCACCTCGCGATACACCATGCCCAGGAAGTTCAGCGGCGCCGACAGCTGCAGCAGGTAGGCGTTCACCAGCACCAGGTCGCCGATCGTCATCGTGCCCGCGGCCACGCCGGCCGCCGCCCGCCACATCAGCGCGGTGATGCCGATCGCGACGATGGCGCTCTGGCCCAGGTTAAGCACCGCCAGCGACTTGAGGCTCTTCACCGAGGCCTCTTCCATCTGCACCAGGTGCTCGTCGTAGCGGCGCGCCTCGTGGTCCTCGTTGTTGAAGTACTTCACCGTCTCGTAGTTGAGCAGCGAATCCACCGCGCGGGCGCTGGCGCGGGTGTCGGCCTCGACCGCGGCGCGGTAAAAGCGCGTGCGCCACTCGGTGATGCGGATGGTCCAGGCCACGTACACCGCGATCGTGCCCAGCGTGATCGCGGCGAAGCCCCAGTCGTAGGCCCAGACCAGCACGGCGGTGACCAGCGTGATCTCGAGCAGGGTCGGCAGGATGGTGTAGATGGTCCAGTCGAGCAGGTCGGAGATGGCGGTGCCGCCGCGCTCGACGTCGCGGGCCACGCCGCCGGTGCGGCGGTTGAGGTGGAAGCGCAGGCTGAGCGCGTGCAGGTGCCGGAACACGCGCAGCATCACCGTGCGCGAGCTGCGCGCCATCACCCGGGCGAAGACGATGCCGCGCAGTTCGGTGAACAGCGTCACCGACAGGCGCGCCGCGCCGTAAGCCAGCAGCAGGCCCACCGGCAGCACGAGCAGCGAGGGCTCGACGTCCAGCCCGTCCACCAGTGCCTTGAGCACCAGCGGCACGCCCAGGTTCGCCAGCTTGGCCGCCACCAGGCAGGCCATCGCCAGCAGGATGCGGCCGAGGTAGGGCTTCAGGAACGGGCCCAGTTCGCGCAGTATCGCGGCGAGGCTGCGTTCGGCGACCGGCGGGGCTTCGGGGTTGGCGCTCGGGGTGTCGGTCATGGCCGCTCGGATGGGGGTCTTGGCGCCCGGGTTCAAGCGGCGGGGTAGGCGGGATTGTATGCTGGCACGGTTTTCCGTCCTGGTTTCCGATGATCCCCCATCTCTCCATCTCGCGCGCGCGGCTGGCCTTCATCCTGGGCGGCCTGGCGATGTTCGGCCCGTTCTCGATCGACACCGTCTTCCCGGCCTTTCCCGCGATGGCCGCCGACCTGGACGTCGGCAAGGTCGCCATGCAGCAGACCATCAGCGTGTACCTGGTCGGCTATGCGGCGATGTCGCTGTTCCATGGCCCGATCTCGGATGCGATCGGGCGCAAGAAGGTGCTGCTGGCGGGCATCGTGGTGTTCACGCTGGCCTCGGTCGGCGCGGCGCTGGCCACCGACATGGCCACGATGCTGGTCTACCGCGCGCTGCAGGGGTTGTCGGCCGGCGTCGGCCTGATCGTAGGGCGCGCGATCGTGCGCGATTGCCTTCAGGGCGACGACGCGCAGCGGCTGATGAGCCAGATATCGATGATCTTCGGCATCGCGCCGGCGATCGCGCCGGTGATCGGTGGGTGGATCCTGGGGTTCTCCGACTGGCACGGCATCTTCTGGTTCCTGGCCGGCTTCGGTGTGCTGCTGCTGGTGCTCACGGCGTGGGGCCTGCCCGAAAGCCATCCGCCGGAGCAGCGCGTGCCGCTGCACCCGGTCACGCTGGCGCGCGACTACGGCGGCATGCTGTCCAACCGCAGCTTCCGGCTGCTGACGCTGGCCGGCACGGCCAACTTCGGTGCGCTGTTCCTGTACATCGCATCCGCGCCGGCCTTCGTGATGGACCTGCTGGGGCTGGGCGAGCAGGACTTCGTGTGGTTCTTCGCTCCCACCATCGGCGGCATGATGCTCGGCGCCTTCGCCAGCGGCCGCGCGGCGGGGCGGGTCAGCGGGCGGCGGCTGGTGGAGTGGGGCTTCCTGTGCTGCGGCGTGGCCGCGGCCTACAACGTCGGCTACAACGCGCTAACCGATTCGCCCACGCTGCCCTGGGCGGTGCTGCCGACGGCGCTGGGTGCCTTCGGCATCGCGTTGGTGTTCCCGATCGTCACGCTGTCGATCCTGGACATGTACCCGCGCCAGCGTGGCAGCGCCTCGTCCATGCAGGCCTTCGTCGGCCTGGTCTCGAACGCCGCCATCGCCGGCCTGCTTTCGCCCCTGGTCAGCCACAGCGGCCTGGCGCTCGCCATCACCGCCGCCACCTTCACTGCCGTCGCCTACGCCCTCTGGCGCTGGTACCTCGCTCACTCCGCGCGGTAGGCGGCGCGGAGGAGTTCGTGGAAGTGGTGGACGGCGTTCTCGCGCAGGGGATTGAGTCGCCCCGGGACGTAGGAGCCGGAGGCGAGGCCGCGCTGGACGTGTTCGCAGATTTCGACGTCCTCGTCCTGCACCTGGTGCGCGAAGTCGTGGTCGGCCTGGTGCCGGGCCGCGGCGTCTTCGCCCGGTGAGTAGTAGTAGTCGAACTCGACGATGCAGCGGTCGGCGCCCAGCGGCAGCACGCGGTTGGTCTGCAGCCGGCCCGGCAGCAGGTTGAGCATCGTGTTCGGGTAGATGAAGTAGTAGACCGCGTCGCCGTCGCCGTAAAGGCCGGCGTCGCTGGCCAGCGGGCTGTATTGGTACGAGAACCAGTCGCCGCACTCGGTGACGTACTGCCGGTAGTCCAGCAGGCTGTTCAGGCCCGGGTGGATGTGCGGGACGTGGTAGCCCTCGAGGTAGTTGTCGCAGTAGATCTTCCAGTTGCAGGCGACCTCGTAGCGGAAGCGCTTGTGGAAGACGTAGTCCTTCGGCGACAGGCCGCGCAGCGGGCCGTCGAGCCCGCGGCGGAAGTCCTCGAACGACACCGCGCCGTCGCCCGCGACGAACACCAGGCCCTGCCAGGTGTCGATGCGCAATTCGGGCAGGCGAACGTCGGAAACATCGAAGTCCTCCGTCGCCTGCATCTCGGGCGCGCTGCGCAGCACGCCCTCCAGGGTGTAGGTCCAGCCGTGGTACTTGCAGCGCAGCACCTTGGCGCCCTTGCCGTCGCAGGTGGCCAGCGGCCCGGCGCGGTGGCGGCAGACGTTGTGGAAGGCGCGAAGCCGGCCTTCGGTGTCGCGGATAACCACCACGGGGATGCCGCCGACGTCGGTGACCAGGTGGTCGCCGGCGTTCGCCAGCGCGGTTTCATGCCCGACCAGTTGCCAGCTGCGCGCGAACACCGCCTCGCGGTCGCGCGCCACCATGCCTTCGCCCGTATAGAACGCCGCGTCGAGCGACAGCGCGTGCGACAGGGGCTGCGGGGCGAGGGAATCGGGGAGCTTCGGGTTCATGATGGCCGGTGCCTTCAAATGATGTAGGAGGGAATTCATTCCCGAAGCTTTTGGCCAAGAGCTTCGGGAATGAATTCCCTCCTACAGGGACGGGGCCGGGGCCCCGTCTGACGCCGCCGGGTCTGAAGACGGGGCGGCGGGACCAGAGGGTCAGGACCTGGCGGCTTACCAGCCGCAGGTCTTGCCTTCGTTTTGTTCCTTGAGCCAGGCCTGCAGCGGCGCGAAATACTCCAGCACCGCCGAGGCGTCCATCTGCTCGCCGCCGGTCAGCTCCTTCAGCGTCTGCTGCCAGGGCTGGCTGGCGCCGCGCTGCATCATCGCCCAGAAGCGCTTGCCCGCTTCCGGGTTGTTGGCGAAGGAGCAGGTGTACAGCGGGCCGGTGTGGCCGGACGCATCGCACAGCGACTTGTAGAACTGGAACTGCAGGATGTGCGACAGGAAGTAGCGCGTGTACGGCGTGTTGCCCGGCACGTGGTACTTGGCGCCGG
>LNFM01011048.1_pt1 | contig 21268 bp, 13 predicted proteins | sample 596031 | NCBI WGS metagenome assembly LNFM01 (sample SAMN04254537, study PRJNA301005) | activated carbon metagenome | isolation source: dual media filters at the Ann Arbor, Michigan drinking water treatment plant | place: USA: Ann Arbor
AGCGTGATCGGCACCGGCGTGCTGCTCTCGGCCGCTGGTGAGGTGCTGGCCTTCATCCCGAACGAGCTGGGCCGTGCGCTGTTGCACAACGAACGCATCACCCACTGAGGAGCCGGTCATGACACACACCTCGAACGCGCGATGGTTGGCGGGGCTCGCCGCCGCCTGGGCACTGCTGGTGGTGCCCGACGCGCACGCTGGCCGTTCCTGCGAAGCCAAACCCCTCACCGCCCGCAGCATCGAGCAGGGCATGCAACTCGCGCTGCGCACCTCGCAGGCGCTGGACGCCGAGCACGCCCGCAGCGGCGCGCGGGTGGTGGTGCTGGCCCGGGCCGGGCAAGACCTGAGCAAGTATCAGCTCCGCTATTCGCACCTGGGCTGGGCCTACAAAACCGCCGAAGGCCCGTGGCGCGTGTTGCACAAGCTCAATGCCTGCGGCTCGTCCGAAGGCGCGCTCTACCGGCAAGGTCTGGGCGAATTCTTCCTGGACGACCTCTGGCGCTTCGAGGCCGCGTGGATGGTGCCCGCGCCCGCGCTGCAGGCGCCGCTTCACGCCGTGCTCACCGACCCGGCACGCAGCACCGCGCTGCACACCCGGGCCTACAACATGCTGAGCTACCCGTGGGCCACGCGTTACCAGCAGTCCAACCAGTGGGCGCTGGAGACCCTGGCCTCAGCCGCCGAGCCGGGGGTGGGCAGCCGCGAGCAGGCCCAGGCCTGGCTGCGCTTCAAGGGCTACCAGCCGACCACTTTGCAACTGGGTGCGCTCACGCGGCTCGGTGCGCGCGTGAGTTCGGCCCACATCGCGTTCGACGACCACCCGAACGAAAAGCGTTTTTCCGACCGCATCGAGACGGTGACGGTGGACTCGGCGTTTGTCTGGCTGGAGCGGGCCGGTCTGGCAGGACCGCCGCAGCGGCTCGCCCCGTGACTGCACAGACCGCACTCCGGACTCATCATATGAAAAATGATGATCAGAGGTTGACCTTCATACTCAAATCAATATACTTTCCTCTTGCTTCATTTTTTAACCCCGCGTGCACAGAGTGCCCACGGAGCGTTGGAAGTCCCGGGTGCTGTGGCCGTTGGCCCAACCGCCCGGATGTCTGAAGAAGGCTTCCTCCCGGCGTTGCGCCCCGCAACGCGCGTTCCCACGGTCGTGCACCAGCCGATCCCGTCCATCCCCCTGTTTCATGGCCCGGCGACGTCCGGGCCGAGCCATTTTCTGAAACGGCGGCGGTGATCGGCTTTCCTGTCTGGAGGGCAGAACACCCATGTGTGGAATTGCAGGAGAAATCCGGTTTGACGGCGAGCCCGTCGATGTGGCGGCGCTCAGCCGCATGAACGAGCGGCAGCAGCCGCGCGGACCCGATGGCCAGGGTCTGCATGTGAGCGATCGCTTCGGTTTTGGCCACCGCCGGCTGAAGATCATGGATTTGTCCGAAGCCGCGCAGCAACCCATGTTCGACCCGGCGCTGGGTGCCGGCATTGTCTTCAACGGCGCTGTCTACAACCACGCCGACCTGCGCGAAGAGCTCGAAGCGGCCGGCTACCACTTTCACTCCACCGGCGACACCGAGGTGCTGCTCAAGGCCTGGCACGCCTGGGGACCGGACTTCGTGAAGCGGCTCAATGGCATGTTTGCCTTCGCCATCTGGGAGCGCGACAGCGGGCGTGTGCTGCTCGGACGCGACCGGCTGGGCATCAAGCCACTGTACCTGGCGCCCATCACGGGTGGCCTGCGCTTTGCCTCCAGCCTGCCTGCGCTGCTGGCCGCCGGCGGCATCGACACCGCCATCGACCCGGTGGGCCTGAACCACTACCTCTCGTTGCACGCCATCGTGCCGCCACCGCACACCCTCCTGCGAGGTGTGCGCAAGCTCGCACCCGGCTCGCTGCTGCAGATCGAGGCCGACGGCACCTCCAAAGAACACAGTTTCTGGTCGCTGAGCTACGAGCGCGACGCGGCCGATGAAGCCCGCTCCTTCGACGACTGGCGCGAGATCTTGCTGGGTGGACTGCGTGCCGCCGTGAAGCGCCGGCTCGTGGCCGATGTGCCGGTGGGCGCGTTGCTCTCGGGCGGTGTCGATTCGAGTCTCATCGTGGGCCTGATGGCCGAAGCCGGTGTGCGCGACCTGCGCACCTACAACGTGGGCTTTGAAGATGTGGGCGGTGAGAAGGGCAACGAGTTCGAATACGCCGACCTCGTGGCGCAGCGCTTCGGCACCGTGCACGAGCGCATCTTCGTGCCAGAGGCCGAGCTGCTCAACCGACTGCCCGAAGCCATTGCCGCGATGAGCGAGCCCATGGTCAGCCACGACTGCATCGGTTTCTACCTGCTGAGCGAAGCGGTGTCGCGCCACAGCAAGGTGGTGCAGAGCGGGCAGGGTGCCGACGAGGTGTTCGGCGGCTACCACTGGTACCCCAAGCTGCAGGGCAGCACCCAGCCGGTGGCCGACTACCTGGCCGCTTTCTGCGACCGCGACCACGCCGAGATGCGCGACGTGGTGCAGGACCGTTACCTCACCGGCGACGTGACGGCCAGCTTCATCGCCAGCCGGCTCACCGCGCCCGGTGCCAGCGACCCGGTCGACCAAGCCTTGCGCATGGACACCACGGTGATGCTGGTGGACGACCCGGTCAAGCGCGTGGACAACATGACCATGGCCTTTGGCCTGGAAGCCCGGGTTCCTTTCCTCGATCACGAACTGGTGGAGCTCGCGGCGCGCATCCCCGCGCGCCACAAGCTCGCCGGCGGCGGCAAGGGCATCCTTAAAGAGGCCGCGCGCAGGGTGATTCCGTCCGAGGTGATCGACCGGCCCAAGGGCTATTTTCCGGTGCCCGCGCTCAAGCACCTGCGCGGCCCGGTGCTGGAAAGCGTGCGCGATGCGCTGAACAGCCAGGCAGCGCGCGAACGCGGCCTGTTTCGCCCGGCCTATGTGCAGCAGCTGCTCGACGACCCCTCGGCCCACATGACGCCGCTGCGCGGCTCCAAGTTGTGGCAGCTGGGTCTGCTCGAACTCTGGCTGCAGCAACACGTGCGTTGAAAGGAGACACGACCATGCTTCGCAAACAAGCCCAACGCGCCCTGCGGCTCGGCCGCGCGCCCATGCTCCAGGCGGATGCCCGCGGCCAGTCGCCCGAGCGGACCGACGTGGTCCTGCCCTGCGGCTGGGGTCGGCTGATTGCCGGCCACACCTTCAGCGATGCGGCCGCCATCGCCGCGGCGCTGCTGCAGGAAGAACCCGGCCAGCGCGACATCGCCTTCTACCTCGACAAGCCGCACGTGGTGGTGGCGCATGCGCCCAGCCAGCTGTTTGTCGATCCGTCGGAAACCTTCCGCCTCTGGCTCAACGCCTACACGCCGCAGCGTGCGGTGCGCCGCGGCTTCACCATCCGCCGCCTGCGCTCGCGCGCCGACGTAGCCGCCATCAACGCGATCTACCGCGCGCGCCGCATGGTGCCTGTGGACCCGGCCCGTGTGTGGGGCGAGCGTGCGCAGCGCCAGGTGGTTTACGCGCTGGCCGAAGACCGGCACACCGGCGAAGTGATCGGTGTGGCCATGGGGCTGGACCACGCCGAGGCGTTTGGGGATGCCGAGCCCGGCGCCAGCCTGTGGGCACTGGCGGTCTCGCCGCAGGCCAGCCACCCGGGCATTGGCGAAGCGCTCACGCGCTACCTGGCCGAACACTTCCAGGCGCGCAGCCGCGCGTTCATGGACCTTTCGGTGCTGCACGACAACAGCTCGGCCATCGCGCTGTACAAGAAGCGAGGCTTCCAGAACATCCCGGTGTTCGCGGTGAAGCGGCGCAACGCCATCAACGAGCCGCTGTTCACCGGCCAGGGCGGTGCCACCGACGGGCTCAACCCCTACGCCCGCATCATCGTGGACGAGGCTCAGCGGCGCGGCATCCGGGTGGAGGTGGTGGATGCGGAAAACGGCTACTTCAAGCTCAGCCACGGCGGGCGCAGCGTGGTCTGCCGCGAGTCGCTGAGCGAACTCACCAGCGCCGTGGCCATGAGCCGCTGTGCCGACAAACGCGTGACCGCGCGCCTGCTGGCCCAGGCCGGCCTGAAGGTGCCGCAGCAGGCGCTGGCCGCCGACGCCGAAGCCAACGCTGCCTTCCTGCGCGAGCAAGGTGCCGTCGTGGTCAAGCCGGTCGATGGTGAGCAGGGCAAGGGCATCAGCGTCAACCTCACCGATGCCGACGACGTGGAGGCCGCGATCGAAAACGCCAGCCAGTTCGGCGAGCGTGTGTTGCTGGAGCAGTTTTGTGAAGGGCAGGACCTGCGCATCGTCGTGATCAACCACCAGGTGGTGGCCGCGGCCATCCGCAAACCCGCCACCGTGGTGGGCGACGGCCAGTCCAGCATCGCGCAGCTGATCGACAAGCAAAGCCGCCGCCGCGCTGCGGCCACCGGGGGCGAGTCGCGCATTCCGGTGGACGGCGAAACGCGCCGCTGCATCGGCCTGCAGGGCCACAAGCTCGACGACGTGCTGCCCTTCGGGCGGTCCCTGGCTGTGCGCAAGACCGCCAACCTGCACACCGGCGGCACCATCCACGACGTCACGGCGCAGCTGCACCCCGCGCTCAAGAGCGCCGCCGAACACGCCAGTCGCGTGCTCGACGTGCCCGTGACCGGACTCGACTTCCTCGTGCCTGCGGTCGACGGTCCCGAGCACGTGATCATCGAAGCCAACGAGCGCCCCGGCCTGGCGAACCACGAACCCCAACCCACCGCGCAGCGGTTTGTCGACCTGCTGTTTCCCCAGACTTCCTTTGACGAGGTGCCCGCTTGACCCAGACCCCAAAGACCGTTTCCGCCCCCGCGCCCCTGCCCGCCATCGACTACGCGTTCCTTGAAGAAACGCTGCTGCAGCTGCTCGCCATTCCCAGCCCCGTGGGCCTCACCGACGCCGTGGTGCGCTACACCGCCAGCCGGCTCGATGCCATCGGCATTCCCTACGAGATCACGCGCCGCGGCGCCATCCGCGCCACGCTCAAGGGGCGCGAGCCGCGCCCGGCGCGCGCCATCGTGGCCCACCTGGACACACTGGGCGCGATGGTGCGCGAGATCAAGCCCAACGGCCGCATCGGCATCGTGCCCATCGGCAGCTGGTCGTCGCGCTTTGCCGAGGGTGCGCGCCTCACCGTGTTCACCGACACACAACAGCTGCGCGGCACCTGCCTGCCGCTCAAGACCTCGGGCCATGCCTACGGCGACGAAATCGACACCCAGCCGTCGAGCTGGGACCATGTGGAGGTGCGCGTCGATGTGCCCTCGCACAGTGCGCACGACCTCAACGCGGCCGGCATCAACGTGGGCGACTGGATCGCCTTCGACCCGCAGCCCGAGCTGCAGCCCGGTGGCTACATCAACTCGCGCTACCTCGACGACAAGGCCGCCGTGGCCGTGCTGCTGGCGGCTTGCAAGGCGATCGTTGACAGCGGCGTGAAGCTGGTGGTGGATGCACATCCGCTCTTCACCATCACCGAAGAGGTGGGCTCGGGTTCGTCGGCCGCATTGCACGGCGACATTGCGGAAATGGTGAGCCTGGACATCGCGATTGCCGCGCCCGGCCAGAACACCGACGAGCGCGCCGCCACCATCTGCGTGCAGGACCAGGCCGGCCCGTTCGACTACCACCTCACGCACAAGCTGATCGACCTGGCCAAGGCGCACGGCATCGCGCATCGGCGCGACGTGTTCCGCTTCTACCGCTCCGACTCCGCCGCTGCGGTGGAAGCCGGCAACGACATCCGCACTGCGCTCATCGGCTTTGGCGCCGACGCTTCACACGCCCAGGAGCGCACGCACCGCGATTCTCTGCAGGCACTGGCCGGACTCACCGTGGCCTACATGTTGTCCGAGCCTGTGGCGCGCCGCGACCGCAAGTCCATGGGCTCGCTGGAAGGTTTCACCGAACAGCTCAAGCCCGGCGACATGGGCGTGGCCACCACGCCGTTGCCCGACCCGGTGCAGTTTCTGGAGGCGGACGGCACGGTGTCGCCAGAGGGCACGGGGCAAGCCTGAGCCTGTGCGTCTGGGCGGAGACCGGGCGCCTGCGCTGCTGTTCGACCGTGAGTTGGCTAGCGGTCTGAAGTCTGCATGGAGCGCACAATGGCCCCATGCCAGCGAACGAGGACAGCCCGCCGCACAACCCAGGGGATACGTCAGGGACCCAGGCGTTGCCGTGGGAAGGAGATCAACCCTACCGCCTGCTGTTCGACGCCCATCCCCAGCCCATGTGGGTGTTCGACCAGGACAGCAAGCGCATGCTGGCCGTCAACGCGGCGGCCATCACGCGCTACGGATACACGCGCGAAGAATTCCTGCGGTTCACCATCATGGACATCCGGCGCACGCCGCAGGGCCAACGACTCACCGCAGAGCAGATCGACAGCGATCCCGTGGGCACCGATGGCTTGCGGTTGACCTGCCGCTGGAAGCACGCCCTGAAAGACGGTGGTGTGATCGATGTGGAGGTCACGTCCAGCGACCTGCGTTGGGAGGGTCGACGGGCACGCCTCGTGGTGGTCAACGAAATGACCGAGCGGCTCTTGCTGGAGCGGCAGGCCCAGCAGGCCCGCACCGAGTCGCAGGCGGCCCACCAGCTGCTCAACCGTGTCATCGACCGCGTGGGTGACGCCATCATCGCGCTGGACAACGACCTGTGTTTCACTTACCTCAATGCACCTGCCCTGCTTCTGTTGCAGCGCAGCCAGGTCGAGCAGTTGATCGGCCGCTACATCTGGGACGAGTACGAGCTGGAGCAGGGCCGGGCCTTCCACCATGCCTACACCAAGGCTCTGCGGACCCAGACGCCGGACGTTTTTGAGGCCTTTTACGCACCGTTTGACAAGTGGATCGAGGTCCGGGTGTTTCCGTCGCCCGAGGGGCTGTCGATCTTCTGCAACGACATCACCGAACGCAAGCTGTTCGAGCAACTGCTGCTCGACCGCGAGCGCGATTTCCGCCTGCTGGCCGAACAGATGCCCGCCTTGATCTACCGCGCAGGTTTCGAGCCACCGTTCCCGGCCTTGTATGTCAGTCCCTACATCAACCGCCTGGGCTACACGGTGAATGAATGGCTGGCCGACCCCCATGCCTGGGCGAGCAAACTGCATCCGCACGACACCGAACGCGTGATGCGCGCGCTGTCTGCGAACCATGAAGCCGGAAACGAGAACCAGGTCGAATACCGGCTCATGGATGCGCAAGGCCAGTGGCGCCACTTTCGTGATCGGTCGCGGCGCATTGATCCCGATGATGGAAGCCCCGCCTATGTGCAGGGCATTGCGCTGGACGTGACCGATCTGGCGGAAAGCGAACAGGCCTTGCGCGCCAGCGAAGCCAGCCTGCGGCGCAGTGAACAGCGCTACCGGCTGGCCGCTTCGGGCGGCCAGGTGTGGGACTGGGATCTCGTCAGCGACCGGCTCAGCTTCAGTGACGATTTCTGGCGGCAACTCGGTTTGGAGCCGATGCCGTCATCGGGGTACCGCGGTCGTCTGGGCGCCATGACACATCCCGACGATCTCGCCCGGCACCGCGAGGCGATGCTTCGCCACCTGAAACAGCGCGAACCGTTCGACCTGGAGGTTCGCGTCTGCAACGCCAGAGGCGAGTGGCGCTGGATGCACATTCATGGACAAGCCGAATGGAACGACGCAGGCCGGGCCGTTTTCATGGCGGGCACCACGGTTGACATCACCCCGCGCAAGAAGGCCGAAGCCGCGCTGCGCGAATCGGAAGCCTACCGTCGCAGACTGTTCGAGCAACTGGCCGACGGTGTGCTGCTGATCGACAGCAACAACCGCATCCTCGATGCCAATCCGCAGGCCCTGGTCATGTTGGGCCACGAAGGCGACAGTCTGGCCGACATGTCGCTGCAGTCCCTGCTGGTGGACCAGCAGCCCGACCTGACGCTGGACACCTTGCTGGAGGATCCCCAGGGCCCGGGGCGGTTGGTGGAGTGGACCATCCTGCGCCGCGACGGCAGCCGTTTGCCGGTGGAGGTGCGCACCCGGGCGCTCGATTCAAAACGCTACATCGCGGTGCTGCGCGACATCGCCGATCGGGTGGCTGCCCGCAACGCGCTGCTGACCTACCAGCTCGAACTTTCCGAACTCACCCAACGCCTGCTCATGCAGGAGAAGAACACCACCCGGCGGGTGGCGCAGGCGCTGCACGACAACCTGGGCCAGTCGCTGGCCGTGGCGCGCCTGAACCTTGACGCGGTGGTGACCACGGCGGGCGACACCCTGCCACCGGCGCTGGCCGAGCAGTGCCGGCAACTGGCCCGGATGCTGGCGCAGGCGGTGCGCGATGTGCGGGAAGTGCTGGCCGATCTGCGTCCGCCCCTGCTGGAGGAACAGGGCCTGGCGGCAGCGCTGGACAACGAGATCCGTACCACCCTGCTGGCGGTGGGTGCCGATGTGCTGCTGGAAGTTGCCGACGGCCTGGTGCGGCAACGCTGGCCCGTGGACGTGGAATACAGCGCCTTCATGGTGGTGCGCGAGGCCATTGCCAATGCACGCCTGCACGCCCGGTCTTCCCTGATCCGGGTGTTGCTGGACGGGGATGTGGGCGCCCTGCACCTGGATGTGATTGATGACGGCGTGGGCATTCCGCAGGACATGCAGCTCGGCCGCCCTGGCCACCTGGGCGTGGTGGGCATGCGCGAGCGCTCGATCTCGATCGGTGCGCGCTTTTCCGTGACGGCCGAAAACACCGGCGGCACCCGTGTGACCCTGCACTGGGAGGCGCCGCGTTCATGAGCCTGCTCTATCTCGTTGACGACCACACCCTGTTGCGCGACGGCTTGCGGGCGGTGCTGCAGGCTGCGGGGCACCAGGTGGTGGGCGAGTCGGCCGACCCGACGCAGGCGCTGGCCGAACTGCGCGGGCTCGGGCCTGTGGTGGTGCTGCTCGATCTGCACCTGGGTCAGCGCTCGGGCTTCGAGTTGCTGACCGAGCTGCAGCGCCGCGCACCCGAGGTGCGCGCCATCGTGCTCACCATGTCGGCCCAGCCGCGCCATGTGGCCGAGGCCCTGCGGCTGGGCGCAGCGGGTTATGTGCTCAAGGGCTCCCCCGCTTCCCAACTGCTGGAAGCCGTGGACGCGGTGGACAAGGGCCAGCGCTTCCTGGGCTCCGATGTGGCCGACCTCGCGGTGCAGGGCCTCACGGCGCCGGGTGACGGAGCGCTGGACACGCTGTCGGTGCGCGAGCGCCAGATCGTGCTGATGGTGGTGCAGGGGCAGTCCAGCGCCGAGATCGGGCGCGCGTTGCACCTGTCGCCCAAAACGGTGGACTCGTACCGCAGCCGCATCATGGCCAAGCTGGCCACACCCGACGTGCCCGCCCTGGTCCGCTTTGCCATCCGCCATGGCCTGATCGACGCCGACAACGCCTGATCTGTGGGGGGGCCACAACGGCATGTTGTGCGTTGTCACACACAAGTGGCCGGTGCACAAGGTCAACCCACACGGTGCATCGAGAACTCCCCACAGACCTGAAGCGGGGGTCTTTTTACATTGGGTCACGGTTGTTGTTCAGGTGGCTCGCTGGGCCCGGACGACCGTCATCGAGAGCTTCCGTGTCCTCCTCGTGGTCTGTTGAACGCCTTGCGACTCTTGAACCGGATGCTGCGCCATGCCGCGTGCTGCTGGTGGTGGACGACCCCGGGCGTCAGACCCTGCTGAAGGGCTGTGTGCAGAAGCATCTGCCGGGTTGCCGCATCGAGATGGTCGACTCCTACTACGACGCCATGTCCCGCGCCACGCGACTGCAGACCGATTTGCTGGTGCTCGACCTGTCGCTGGACAGCGTGCTCGTGCCGGCGCTGAAGCGGTTTCTGGCGCGCGCCGCGCCGCAGGCGCTGGTGCATGTGTTTGACGACTCGCAGGACAGCGCACCCGGCGCCGGCACCGACTGCAACCGCCCGTCCATTCTTCAGCTCAAGCAGGCGTTCGCTTCCTTGGCCGACTTGCGCTCCCCCCCTCTCTGAGACACCGCCATGCCATCCGCACCTCTGCCACCTCAAGAATCCCTGCGCCTGGAAACCCTGAGCGCGCTGGATGTGCTCGACACGCCGCCCGACCCCGTGCTCGACGGCCTGGTGCGCACCGCTGCTGGTCTCCTCGGGTGTCCGGTCTCATTGGTCACGCTGGTCGACGAGCACCGCCAGTGGTTCAAGGCGCGCCATGGGCTGGACGCACAGCAGACGCCGCGCGAGCTCGCATTTTGTGCCCACGCCATCCTGCAGACCGACCTGTTCGAGGTGCCCGATGCCCGGCTGGATGCCCGATTTGCCGACAACCCGCTGGTGACCGGTGACCCGCGGGTGGTCTTCTATGCCGGCGTGCCGTTGTCGGTGGAAGGTCAGTCCATGGGCACCCTGTGTGCCATCGACCACCGGCCGCGCCAGCTCACCGACGATCAGCGCCGGCTGCTCAAGGACCTGGCGCGTGTGGCCGAGCACTGGCTGCGCACCCAGCTGGTCCACCAGCAGCTGCAACGCGCGGGCAGCGAGCGCCGCGAGCTGTTCGACCAGATGGGAGACGGGATCCTGCTGCTGGACCGCAACCACCAGGTGATCGAAGTGAATCGCGCCACCGCGCGCATGTTGGGCCACAGCGCCGACGACCTGCGCCGCATGCGGCTGCACGATCTGTTGCCCGCCCATGAGCACCCACGGCTCAAGCGTGCAGCGCTCAAGGTGCTCAAGGGCGACGAGCGCCTGGGCGACTGGCGAGTGTTGCGGCGCGACGGCAGCAGCTTCATGGCCGAGATGAGCACCCGCGCGGTGGACCAGCGTTTTGTGGTCGTCATGCGCGACATTTCCGAACGCCACGCGCAGGAGCAGGAGGTTCGCTTGCTGTCGATGGCGGTGGAGCAAAGCGCACAAAGCATCGTGATCACCGATCTGGAAGGCAACATCCAGTACGTCAACGCCGCCACCCTGTCCAGCTCGGGCTACACCATGGAGGAACTGCTGGGGCGCAATCCGCGGCTGCTGCAGTCGGGCAACACCCCGCGCGAGACCTACAACCGCATGTGGGATCGCTTGCTGTCCGGCCGTCCCTGGCGCGGCATGCTCTTCAATCGCCGGAAAAACGGCGAGGAATATGTCGAAGACGCGACCGTCACCCCCATTCGCGACGCCCGCGGGCGTGTGACAGAGTACATGGCCTTGATGCTGGATGTGACCGAGAAGCGGCGCCTCATGGACGAACTGGAGCAGCACCAGCACCACCTGGAGGACCTGGTGGAGCAGCGCACCGTGGCGCTGGTGGCCGCACGCCGCGCAGCCGAGGCCGCCAGCGAAGCCAAGAGTGCGTTCCTCGCCACCATGAGCCACGAAATCCGCACGCCCATGAATGGGGTGGTGGGCAGCCTCGATTTGCTGCAGCGCTCCACGCTGTCGCCCTACCAGCGCGACCTGGCCGACACCGTGAGCGAATCGGCACAGGCCTTGCTGACCATCATCGACGACATCCTGGACTTCTCGAAAATTGAAGCGGGCCAGCTCAAACTGGAGCGTGCGCCGGTCGCCCTGGTGCGGCTGACCGACAGCGTGTGTGACGCCCTGCACCCCACGGCCACCGCGAACCGGGTCGAACTGCAGGTGGACGTGGCCGACGGTTTGCCGGACTGGATCCTGAGTGACGCCGGGCGTCTGCGCCAGATCCTCAACAACCTGCTGGGCAACGCCATCAAGTTCTCGGTCGGCACGGGCCGTCCAGGCCAGGTGGTGCTGCGGGTGCAGCCGTGCGGCGCAGACCTGCCCGGGCACCTGCAGCTCAGCGTGGTCGACAACGGCATCGGCATGGCGCCGGAAGCCTTGCAGCGCATCTTTCAGCCCTTCGTCCAGGGTGAAAGCGCCACCACACGCCGCTTCGGCGGCACCGGACTGGGCCTGTCCATCTGCAAACGCCTGGCTGGCCTGATGGGCGGCTGGGTCGACGTCGAGAGCGTGGAGGGCCAGGGATCCTCGTTCACCGTGACCTTGCCCTTCGAACCGACGCTGGCGCCACGCCACGCGGTGGACGACAGCCCCCCTGTGACCACACAGACCGGGCCGCACTTCGCACCATCGGGTGGCCCGCTGGTGCTGGTGGCCGAGGACAACGCCATCAACCAGAAAGTGATCGGTCACCAGCTTGCGCTGCTGGGCGTGGCGGTGGAAATGGTCAGCGACGGGCTGGAGGCACTGACGCTCTGGCGCGCCGGACATGCCATGCAGCGCCATGCCCTGCTGCTCACCGACCTTCACATGCCCGGCATCGACGGCTACACGCTGGCCGCCACCATCCGCAGCGAAGAGACGGGCGATGCGCGCATGCCCATCGTGGCCTTGTCGGCCAATGCACTGAGTGGCGAGATCGACCGCTGCCGCGCCGCCGGCATGGACGACTACCTGAGCAAACCGATGCTCAAACGCTGGTTGCCGACAGAAGATGCACAAACACCGCCGTCGTTCGACCCGGTGGACTGCGAGGAAGTGGACGTGATGGAGGTCGAGCTGGGGCTTTGCGCCTACGACGACCAGGCGCTGGAACGCCTGGTGGGCAACGACCCCGCGCTGCTGGTGGATTTTCGCCAGCGTTTTGTGATCTCCGCGCTCAACACCATGGACGAAATGCGCCGCGCCGCCAACCGTGCCGACGTGGTCGCGCTGGGTGATCTGGCGCACCGTCTCAAATCGTCCGCACGGGCCATTGGCGCGGTGTCGCTGGCGACCTGTTGCGATCGCATCGAGCGCGCCGACCCCACGTGCAGCACCACCGAAATGCACCGCCTCACCGCCCAGCTGGAGGACGCATTGGCCCATGTGATGACCAGCTTGTCCGGTCATGAGGGCATGCAGCGTTCAGACGCTGCTCACTGAGCGATCCGCCATGAACCACAGAGAAGCCCGCATCCTCGTCGTTGGCGACAACGCAGTGGACGCCGAACAGGTGTGCAGCATGCTGCGCGACCGTTACCCCCACGTGGAGGCCACGACCGATCCGATGAAGTCGGACGTGGTGTTCGACCGCGTCAAGCCCCAGGTGCTGGTGCTGGCCTTCAAGTCGCTGGAAGCCTGTGAACGTTTTTACCTCGGCCTGTACCGGCGCAGCGAGGTGATCCAGTTGCTCACGCATCGCACGCTGCTGCTGTGCGACAAGGAGAGCGTGAGGCGCGCATTCGACCTCTGCCTGCAGGAGGTGTTCGACGACTATGTGCTGTTCTGGCCGTTGGTGCACGATGCCAAGCGCCTGGCGATGTCGGTGCACCTGGCACTTGGCGCACTGGACCAGGAGCTGGCGCTGGCGCCGCTGTCGGAGCTGGCCACGCTGGCACGCCGCGCCGAAACGCTGGAAGACCAGCTGGCCCAGCAGGTCCGGCTGGGACGGGTGCACGCGCAGAACGCGCAAAACACCGCGCGCCAGGCCCAGGCATCGGTCAGTCGGGCCATGGGGGGACTGTCCGAGCGCATCCTGTCCACCCGTCTGGACAACGCGCTGACCGCGAGCGATGCCTCGCGCGTCGGGCAGGCCTTTGACAAGCTGCAGCGCGAAGCGCTCATTCCCACGCTGGAAGAGGTGGTGCAGGCAGCGCAACCCATGCGCGACTGGGTCGACACCATCACAGCGGAGCTGGCCGAACCGTTGCAGGCCGCACGCGATCTGGTGCAACACGCCAAGGTGAGCCGCCCGCATCTGCTGGTGGTGGACGACGACGAGTTCATGCGGCGCCTGCTGACACAGCTGCTCACCGCCGCGCGTTACGACGTGCACTCGGTCGGCACGGCATTGGACGCCCAACAGTTCCTCATGTTCAACCGTCCCGACCTGATCCTGATGGACTTCAAGCTGCCCGACTCCGACGGCATCCTGCTCACGCGCGAGCTCAAGGGCAGTGCCTTGAGCCAGGACATTCCCGTGATCATGCTGACCGGCCAAACGGAAAAACAGGTGATCGTGGACAGCCGCAAGGCCGGTGCGGTGGACTTCGTGGCCAAGCCCTTCAACCGTGACATCCTGTTGAAGAAGGTGGCCCAGCACCTGATCCATTGAGGTCGGGTCAGTCCGACATCAGGCCGGGCACCCGCCAGCCCTTGTTGGCGCAATCCTGGATCGCGAATCCTGCCCCGATCGGACACAGCGACCGGACCAGGTTGGCAGCCGTGCGAACGGCCTTGATGGTCTCCTTGACCGGCGTGTCCGGCAGGAACCGTTCGAACGACAGCGCGTAGTAGCTCGCGTTTGACAAAGCCTGAATGGATGGCAGCACCTTGAGTGCGATCCAGTGGTCAGGGTCGGTATCCGGCGGTGTGATCAGGGTCGAGAACGTGCTGGCGGTCTGCCAGATGGCGATCACCATGAGCACCGTGCCGCCGACCACCGCCTCGAAGGTGCCGAAGAATGCCTTCAAGCTCGTCCACGCCGGGTCGGTTCTGCCCGCGTAGCAGAAGTCCACCACATCCTTGCTGCGGTGCATGACCAACGCGAGGAAGAGGAAGACCACCGACAGGGTGTAGGGCTGACGTTGGTCCGCCGGTGCTCTTTTGAGCATCTCGATGCCCCAGCCGAAGCTGACCAGCCACGACGCGGAGTCCAGCACCACCCGCACGCGGATGCGGGTGGCGCCAGCGGGAGGCCCCCAGTTTTCTCCGGCCCACAGGCCGAAGTATCCGAATTTCATCAGCCCAGACAACAAGGTGCTGTAGCCATACACCAGGGTGTCCATGCGAAGCGCAGATCCCAGGTTGTGTTCATCCTCGTCGAGCAGGGCGGCCAGCGTGGTGGCCTCCATGATTCGGTGCGCCACCTCCTCGGACATCAGGGGTGTGCCCGTGGTGATTTCGCTGCCGATGTGGCCGGCGATCGCAGTCACCAGTGTCATCGCATCCAGCAGCGTGAGCTCCTGCCCCGGGTTGATCCACTCCCGGTACAAGGCGCTGAGCACCGGCAGGCGAAGTGGTTGGCCGGCCTGGTTGATCAGATCGTCCACGGCAGCGCCCATGACTGGCACCACCGTGTCCGAGAATGCCTGGGTCGTGTCCAGCATGCCGGAGCCCAGCAGCGCCAGCACCTCGCGACCCAGATCGCCTGGATCGGCGTTGGAAAAATCGCGTTCCCTGGCCCAGGCGACCAGGGCATCTGCGTCCTTCTCCAAAGCAGTACCTGCGGCTTCCACCGCATCGACCAAGGTGTCGAGCAGTGGAAAACCGCTATCCGGCATCGACGCTGAACCGCTGAACTGCTGCAGTTGGGTATTGCCCCACAACATGTCGGGTCCACTGGCGGGCGGCTTGACGGGCGCCACCCCTTCGATACCGCTGGCAGCGGGGCGGTCGATGCAGCGAGCACTTTCCGGCGTGGTCGGTGCCGGTGTGTTCAGGCAATCGTGCATTTGCGCGAACATGCCGTCCATGGCCGGCACGGCGTCTTTCTGAAGCCAGTCGACCACGGTCTTCTGGTGCAGGCCGACAAGATGTTTGAGCGCTTGCTGGGTGCGCAAAATGGCAGGCCAGTCAAAGACTTGTCCGAGCCAGTTCACCAGGTCGTCCAGCGAGATGCCCAGGGATTTCTGCAACGCCCAGTCGATCAGTTCGGCGGCCTGGGAGGCCAACGTCAACGTGGCACTCCAGACCAGATCGCCAATGGTCAGCACCAGGTTGGCGAGCCCGTTGGACAGCCACTCCAGTTCTGTGACCACTTCGCTCACGGCGTCTTCCACCAGCGTCCACAAATAGCTCAGCATGTCGCCCACCGGTGGTCGCCAGCTGGCCTGCGTCCAGACCTCGGGTGTGGGCAGATCGGCGTGTTCCACGCTGACGCGCCCTCCACGCCAGTGCAGCTGCGTGCGCGCCACCACGGTCAGCTTGCTGTCCACGCTGACAGGCGAGGCCAGCGTGGCGTCGTACGCACGCATCAGCGGTCCGAGTGCCGCGCTGGCTTCATCGCAATGCGCCAGCGGCAGATGCGCAAACGGTGTGGTGCCGTCGGAAGCTCGCGCATCTCGAATGTCCGCGCCGCTGCCGATGCGGGCCAGTTTGGCAGCGGCCTTGGCCATCGGGTTGAGCGACTGGCTGGTTTGCGCTGGCGTATCAGCCCAGAGCCGGCTGGCCGCTCGGCCGAGCACCGTACCGGGCGGGATGTCGGGCACCGGCCCGTTGTCGAGCAGGCTCACATCGAGCATGGCGGCTCCCAGGGCGCTCACCGGCTGCACCAGGTTCACCGCGCCTGCGCCGTCGGCGGTGACCACGTGGCCCAGCAGCGGGCTCAGGTGGGTCGCCACACCGTTGATCAGCGCGAAGCACGGTGTTTTGGGCCGCAGCGCAATGGCTGCACCCACCGCCGGACCACCGCGCTCATCGAGCACCTGGATGCGCGTGCTGTAGCTGGTGACCTCGTGCCAGCCGTCCAGCAGGTTGTCGTCGGTCAGGTGAAAGCACGTCCATTGCTTCGACACGCTGTCTTGCGTGAACAGCTCCAGCCCACCACCCGCGTAGGCCACCATCACATGCAGCGACATGGGCTCGTCTTGCCCGGTGCCGCAGCGGCATGCGCAGAAGGCGGCCACATCGTCGAACAGGGGAACGCTTGCGCCGGCCTGGTCGCGCAGTGAGGTGCCGGTGGTCAAGATCAGCTGGGTCGAGCTTGCGCCGGGCGCGTCCAGTTGCATCTGCTCGAAACGTGCGACCTGTTGACCAGTGGGATCCAGGGGCACCACGCGCAATTCCCCATTGGCGGGAACCATGCCCTGAACGCTGCAAGGCAGGTTGCTTGCATAGCGACCGTCCACCACCTCGAACATGCTGATGGTGCCGTTTCCCTGGCCATCGCCTGCAAGGTTGAAGAGAAACGAGGCACCGTCCCGGGAATGGTCAAGCACGGTGCGGATGTGGCTCAGACCCGGCGGCCAGGACTGGGTGGCATTGAGCGCGCGCACTGGCCATGCCATGGGCAGCCCGTTGGTGACGCTCTGAGGCAGCAACAAATTGACCTCGTACCAGCCCTGCTCTTGCTGGTACAGGGCGACCATCGCACCATCTTCCAGCACCGGGGATTCAATGCGTTTGCTCACTGCCGCGGCCAGAATCAGTCGGGCGGGTTCGTTTGAGGCATTCCCGCCGGGCAAGACAAACGGATCGAGCGCATGAAGGATCTGTCCGCTGGCATCGGTGGTCACGCGCAACAGTTCCCAGGTTTGTGGCGTGCGGCATGAACCGACGATCAGGCGCCTCACGTGCAACGGCATCACCCCCAGTCGGACCAAGTCGAGGGGGTGCTTGTGGGGAAACAGCAGGGGTTTTGCCGTGGCGAACAACAACCGCCATGCTTCAGGTCCAGCTTGCGCGGGAATGCGGGGCCAGTAGAAAAGCGCCCGCAGGCCGTTGGGCTGCTCGGCCACCACGGCGAGGTCGATCGTGCCGTCGTCGCGGCCCTGTCCGACGTTGCCGATGACATCGAAGTCGATCACTGTGACGGGGTCGCCTCCCCCGGACATCGAGACCGGGATGAGAAGCCAGCGCACAAAGCCTTCCTCGGCGGACAGCCAGACGGTCAGGTGCCGCTGGGCATCCATCGTGAAGGCGAGTACATGGTGGTCATCAGCCGCCACCATTTCCACGCGAGAGCATGCCTTTCGTGAGACCTGACCGGGCAGGTACTGGGGCATGAGTTGGGTGTCGAGTCGTATTTGCATGCGAGTCCTGCGTTTGCGACCGCCCGTCTGCGCGAGCGAGACCTGCTCCCTGTGGTCGGCAAGGTAGGCACATGCAGTGACGATCCCGTGACCCCTGCCAATGCATTAGGGGCGCGCGCGGGGTCTTTCGATCAGGAATTCTGCGTTGCTGGGCGGCGCTCAGCCCGCACCAGCGGCCACAACGCCCACAGCCCCAGCGCGGGCCCGATCGCCAGCCAAGGCAGCAGAGCGCCCAGTGCCACTGTTTCGGCCAGCGACACAAACAGCAGGATGCTCACGATCGAGATCGCAAAGCCGATGCTGTTGGTGAGCGTGAGCACGCTGCCCACGGCCTGCGGCGGCGCGTTGCGCGCGGTGAGCGTGGAGAACTGAGGCGAATCACCCGAGACGGTGATGCCCCAGAGCACGAGCCAGGCGTAGAACAGGGCGTCGCTGGCATCGATCATCACGATCGCGGCCAGGCAGCACAGGCCGCTCATGGCCAGCTGCGTGCCCGCCACCCGCGCGCTGCCCCAGCGCTGCGCCACCCAGCCGCCGCCGGCGCAGCCGATCACACCCGCCCCGAGCACGCAGAACGCGGCCCACGACAGCGCAGCGCCTTGCAGGCGGGTGGCGAGTACCAGCGGCACCATCACCCACATGGTGTAGAGCTCCCACATGTGACCGAAGTAACCCAGCACCGAGCTGCGCACGCGCGCGTCGGTCCACAGCGTGGCCAGCGCACGCCACTGCAAGACCGTCACGCGGGCTTGCGCGTGCGGTGGGTCGGTGGTGCCGAAGAACAGCAGCAGACCACCGGTGGCCGCCAGCGCCGCAACGCCGAGCATGAGCGTGGGCCAGGGCAGGGCGCCACTGAGCGCACGCAGCGCATGCGCGCTGGCCGACCCGAGCACCAGCGCACCAATGAGCAAACCGAGCGCGCCACCCAGGCCGCGCGTGTACCACTGCGCGGCGATCTTCATGCCGACCGGGTAGATGCCCGCGAGGAAGAAACCGGTTGCAAAGCGCCAGGCCAGCAGCGCGGTGTAGTCGCGCACCATCCACCATGCGCCCACCGTGCAGGCCGCACCGGCCAGCGCACACACCAGAAACACCCGGCGCGGCGCGAAGCGGTCGGCAATGGCCAGCAAGGCAAACACCAGCGTGCCGAGGATGAAGCCGAACTGCAGCGACGAGGTGAGCGTGCCCACCGCGCTGGTCGGCCAGCCCAGTTCGCGCTGAAGGTCGGGCATGACCGCGTTGACCGCGAACCACAGCGAGGTGCCCAGGAACTGGGCCAGCACCAGGATGGGCAGGATGTGGCGGGGGACGTGGGGCTGCGTCATGGCCGCAGCTTAGTCGCGCTTCGCTCGAACCGCTGGCACCCGCGCGTCAGTCAGACCCCGCGCGCACGGTCCGTCTTGAACTGCGCCTGGAAGCCGCCGAACGTGCCCGCGTCCAGCGCCTCGCGCACCTCGCGCATGAGGTTGAGGTAGTAGTGCAGGTTGTGGATGGTGGCCAGCATGGGGCCGAGCATTTCGCCGCAGCGGTCCAGGTGGTGCAGGTAGGCACGGCTGAAGCCGTCGCGCCCGCCCTGGTCCCAGCTGATGCCGCTCTTGCCCGCGCAGGCGTGGCAGGTGCAGGTGGTGTCCAGGGGCTGGTGGTCGGTCTTGTGGCGCGCGTTGCGGATCTTCAAATCACCGAAGCGGGTGAACAGCGTGCCGTTGCGCGCGTTGCGTGTGGGCATGACGCAGTCGAACATGTCCACGCCGTCGGCCACGCCCTGCACCAGGTCGGCTTGTGCGCCGGCAGGCGGTGGGGCGTGTGCGCCATGATCTGCAGCATTTGTTCCTTGGGCTCGCCCACGCTCACGCCGCCGATGGCGTAGCCGGGAAAGTTCATGTCGACCAGTGCGTCCAGGGACTCCTGGCGCAGGTGCTCGAACATGCCGCCCTGCACGATGCCGAACAGGGCGTTGGGGTTCTCCAGCCGCCTGAACTCGTCTTGCGAGCGCTTGGCCCACCTCAAGCTCATCTCCATGCTCTTGCGTGCTTCCGCTTCGGTGGTGAGGTGGCCGTTGGTTTCATACGGCGTGCACTCGTCGAGCTGCATCACGATGTCGCTGTTCAGCCCGGTCTGGATGTCCATGCTCACCTCGGGCGACATGAAGAGCTTGTCGCCGTTGACGGGACTGGCGAAAGTCACGCCTTCTTCGGTGATCTTGCGCATGGCGCCCAGGCTCCACACCTGAAATCCGCCCGAGTCGGTGAGGATGGGCTTGTGCCATTGCTCGAAGCCGTGCAGTCCGCCAAAGCTGTTCATCACCTCGCGACCCGGGCGCATCCAGAGGTGGAAGGTGTTGCCCAGGATGATCTGCGCGCCCATGTCGTGCAGGCTTTGCGGCATCACGCCCTTCACGGTGCCGTAGGTGCCTACCGGCATGAAGATGGGGGTCTGCACCACGCCGTGGTTGAGCGTGAGCCGGGCGCGGCGCGCGTGGCTGGTGGGGTCGGTCTTGAGGACTTCAAACTGCAGCATGGGTTTTCCTTGAGAGCAGCATGGCGTCGCCATAGCTGAAGAAGCGGTAGCGGTGTTCGATGGCGTGGGCGTAGAGTGCGCGGATGTGATCGAAGCCGGCGAAGGCGCTGACCAGCATCATCAGCGTGGACTGGGGCAGGTGGAAATTGGTCACCATCAGGTCAACCACCTGGAACGCGAAGCCGGGCGTGATGAAGATATTGGTGTCGCCTTCGGTCTCGCCCGAACGCGCCCAGCTCTCCAGCGTGCGCACGGTGGTGGTGCCCACGGCCACCACCCGCCCGCCGCGCGCGCGGCAGTCGGCGATCGCTTGCAGGGTGGTCGGCGGAATCGCGTAGCGCTCGTGGTGCATCACGTGGTCTTCGATGCGCCCGGCCTTCATCGGCGCGAACGTGCCCGCGCCCACGTGCAGCGTGACGCTGGCGCGCCGAACGCCGCGAGCGTCCAGCGCGGCCAGCACGGCCTCGTCGAAATGCAGCGCGGCCGTGGGCGCGGCCACCGCACCCGGCACGCGCGCGAACACGGTCTGGTAGCGGCGCTCGTCGTCGGCCTCGTCGGTGTGGGTGATGTAGGGCGGCAGCGGCACGTGGCCGTGGCGCGCCGGGCCGTGCAGCCGAAAGCGGAACAGCTGGCCTTGTTCGTCGGGCCAGCGGCCGATAAAGACGGCGTCGAACCCGCCGCGGCCCAGGCCACCGGCCATGTGGAGCCGCCCGCCCATCTGCGGCTTTTTGCTCACGCGCAGGTGGGCCACCACCTCGTGGGCGGTGCCGTCGCTGGCTTCAAGCGGCAGCAGCACGCGCTCGATCAGCATTTCGAGCTGACCACCGCTGGCCTTCTGGCCGAAGAGGCGGGCCTTGACCACCTGGGTGTCGTTGAACACCAGCAGGTCGCCTTCGTTGAGCAAGATCGGAAGGTCTCGAAAGATGCGGTCCACTGGCGCGGGGCCGGTGCCGTCGAGCAGGCGCGAGGCGCTGCGCTCGGGGGCCGGGTGCTGGGCGATCAGCTCGGGGGGGAGGTGGAAATCAAAATCGGCCACCGTGAAGGCGCGCGCG
>LNFM01013783.1_pt1 | contig 21266 bp, 26 predicted proteins | sample 596031 | NCBI WGS metagenome assembly LNFM01 (sample SAMN04254537, study PRJNA301005) | activated carbon metagenome | isolation source: dual media filters at the Ann Arbor, Michigan drinking water treatment plant | place: USA: Ann Arbor
ACCTGACACCGGAGGATACCGCAATGGTTGGTGTAAACTTCTTTGGCGACTTCGATCTGGCGAGCCTCGCCATCTGGAGCTTCTGGGGCTTCTTTGCCCTCCTGATCTACTATCTGCAGACCGAGAACATGCGCGAAGGCTACCCGCTGGAAACCGAGGACGGCCTGCCCGCGCCGAACCAGGGTCCGTTCCCGGTGCCGAAGCCGAAGACCTTCCGCCTCGCCAACGGCCAAGCCGACGTCGTCGTCCCCTCGCCCGAGAATGAGGCCGCGCATCGCCGCAGCGGCCTTGCGCTGGCCCGCACCGCCACGTCCGAAGGCTTCCCGCACGCGCCCACCGGCAACCCGATGGCCGATGGCGTCGGCCCCGCCTCCTGGGCACCGCGCCGCGACGAGCCGGAACTTGACGGTCACGGCCACAACAAGATCGTGCCGATGTCGCGGATCGAAGGTTTCACCGTTTCGGCCGGGCGCGACCCGCGCGGCCTGCCGGTGCAAGCCGGTGATCTGGAAGTGGTCGGCCGGGTGTCGGACATGTGGGTCGACGCCCCGGAACAACTGGTCCGCTATCTCGAGGTCGATCTGAACTCGGGCGGCAAGCGGCTGGTGCCGATGACCATGGCCAAGATCTGGGCCGATCGGGTACGCGTGAATTTCCTTGCCTCCGACAGCTTCTCGGGCATCCCTGCGACGCGGTCCGAAACCGAAGTCACCAAGCTCGAGGAAGACAAGATCTCGGGCTATGTGGCTGCCGGCTGGATGTATGACGCCGACAAGCGCAAGCGCGGCTTCTGATACCGACAGGCGCGGCCCGCGCCCGGGCCGCGCTTTTCACCCCAAGATGGAGGGTCTGCCATGTCAGGCCACGACGACTTTGCTTTCGAAGCCATGCCTGGGCTGCCGGAACGGCCCCCGCTTGGCGAAGACATCCTCTGTGACGCCTACGGGCTGCACTGGATCGCCGGCTACTTCGCCCTCATCATCCTGTGGCGCGCCGCCACCGGCTATGCTGACGGCGGGGCGGCACTGGCCGTCGCGATGGGCCTGCCCTACCTCTTGCTCGGCCTCCTCGGCCTTGGCGTGGTCTACGGGCTGGCCTGGATTCAGGCCCGCACCACGGTCTACACCCTGACCTCGGCGCGTGTCGTACTACGCATCGGCGCAGCACTGCCGGTCACCTTCAACCTGCCTTTCGTCAAGATCGGCGCGGCCAACCTCGACCTGCGTCGGGATGGCACCGGCACCATCGCGCTCGACACACTCGGCTCGACGCGCATTTCCTACCTGATCGCCTGGCCGCATGTCCGTCCGTGGCGGATGGCCAAGACCGAACCGGCCCTGCGCTCGATCCCCGATGCCAAGCGTGTTGCGGCCCTTCTGTCCGAAGCGGCCGAAGCACGGGTGTCGATTCCGCAAGTAACCCGCACGGCGCCGATGGCCGCCGTGGCAGCGGAATAGGGGGTCAGCATGGCAAACCAGCCCCCCCTGATCCACGAACCCGGCTTTCACAGCCAGAACCCCGAAACCGTGCCGAAGGCGCTGCTTCTTGGGATGCTGGCGCTCGCGCTCACGGCGCTGGTCATTACCAGCTTCGCCGCCCTTACCGGGCGCGAACCCGTCGGCCAGCCGCAGGCTTCCGAAGTGGTCCGCGAAAAGTGGATCGTGATGGAAGGCCTCAGCGCCCAGGCTGTCATTGTGCGAAACGTGGACGGCTCGGTCCTCCTTGACCTGCCGCACGGCGGTTTTGTCACCGTCATCCAGTCCGGCATCCACACCGAACGGCGTAAACATGGTGTCGATCAGACAAAACCTGTGCGCATAGTGGAATACGCCAATGGCCGCCTCGTGGCCGAAGACCCCGAAACGGGATGGAGCGCGGAGCTCTATGCCTTTGGTGCCGACAACAAAGCCGCGTTCGAACGGCTTCTCGACCAGAAATAGGGAATGAACATCATGGGTTTTTTCACACGCAGACAGGAAAGGGTGCCTTGCACGGTCGAAGTGTCCCATCGCTTCGAAAGCCTGCACGCCCACGTCCGCTTCAACAACGGCGCTGTCGTCTATCCGGGTGACGAAGTTCTCGTCCACGGCGCGCCGGTGCTGGCCGCCTACGGCGAGGTGATCGTCGAAGACCGCACCGCCACCATCACCCGCGCCACCTGGCTTGAACGCCAGTGGACCCGTCTCACCGGCGATTTCGACTTCATGGAACTGTGCGAGTTTTCCTTCTCCGAGGAGATCCGGCTATGAACGCAACTCCAAGCGATCTCTTTCCGGATTCAGGTGCCGAAGTCGCGGCCACCATGCCGCCGATGGACACCACCGCGATGGCGACGGAAACCACGCTCCTCAACCCGCGCTTCTACACCACCGATTTCAACGAGATGGACAAGATCGACGTAACCCCGGTCCGCGCCGACTGGGATGTGCTGATCGCGCAGATGAAATCCGACCCCAACAAGGGCCATTTCAAAAAGACCGAGGCCTGGGACAAGGTCGACTGGGAAGGCATGGACCCGCCGCTGCGGCGCGAGTTCATCGACTTCCTCGTGTCGTCCTGCACCGCCGAATTCTCGGGCTGCGTGCTTTACAAGGAAATGAAGCGCCGCGGCACCAACCCCGACATCTGCGAGCTCTTTTCCTACATGTCGCGCGACGAGGCCCGCCACGCCGGCTTCATCAACGACGCGCTGCGCGAGGCGGGCGTTGCGGTGAACCTCGGCTTCCTGACCAAGGCCAAGAAGTACACCTACTTCCGCCCGAAGTTCATCTACTACGCCACCTACCTGTCCGAAAAGATCGGCTACGCCCGCTACATCACGATCTACCGCCATCTTGAAGCCAACCCCGACAAGCGGTTCCACCCGATCTTCAAGTGGTTCAAGGAATGGTGCAACGACGAGTTCAGCCACGGCGAAGCCTTCGCGCTTTTGATGAAGGCCGACCCGAAGCTGACGGAAAGCTTCACCAACAAGCTCTGGATCAAGTTCTTCCTGACCGCGGTCTATTCGACCATGTGGGTGCGCGACCATGCCCGGCCCGAGTTTCACAAGGCGCTCGGCGTCGACATTGCCTGGTATGACCAGGAGGTGTTCCGCAAGACCTCGACCATCGCCCGGCAGATCTTCCCGATCGAGTTGGACATCGACCACCCGCGCTGGATTCCGAACCTTGAACGGATGAACCGCGCTTTCATCGCGATGGACGCGGCCCACCGTCAGGGCGGTGTCGCGGGCAAACTCAAGGGCTGGATGGCCGGCGCAAAGGCCGCGCTGACCTTCGCCAGCCTCTACTCGATCCCGGTCAAACGCCACGCCCTGCCCGCCTCGGTGCGGCTGGAGCCGTCGTATTGACCGGTAGACCCCATACCGCTGTTCCGGCAGCGGGTTGGTGTGCGGGATGGGCGCGTCCCAATCACCCGTGTGGCACCCCTGTCCAGGGGTGCCACACATGACCAATCCGTGGATCGCCTCGCTTCTCGCGATGTTCATCTGGTGGTTCTCCACCGGGGCGATCCTGTGGCGCGTCAAGCGGGCCGATCAGGGCGGGGCCAACGCCCATCTCTGGTCGGTCGTCCTTGGCCTGCCGCTGCTTGTCCTCGGCGTCTGGGGCGTCTCGACCACGCTCAACGACACCTCCGTGATCGGCACCTACGCCGCCTTCCTCGCCGCCCTCGCAATCTGGGGCTGGATCGAACTTGCCTTCCTCTCCGGCATCATCACCGGCCCGAACACCGACCCCTGCCCGCCCTACGCAACGCAGTGGTCGCGCTTCTGGCGCGCCACCGGTACCATCGCCTGGCACGAGGTGCTGCTGATCGCCAGCCTGATCCTGATCGCCAACGCCTCGCAGGGTGCAGACAACACCACCGCGCTCTGGACCTTCGCGATCCTCTTTTTCGCGCGCCTCTCGGCCAAGCTGAACCTCTTCTTCGGCGTTCCGCGCATCCATACCGAGTTTCTGCCGACCCCCCTCGCGCACCTCGCCAGTCACTTCCGCCACGCCCGAATGAACTGGGTGTTTCCGCTCTCGGTCACCGCGCTGACCTTTGCTGCCGCCTGCTGGATGGAACGCGCCTTTGCCTCCACCACCGATGCCGCGCTGATCGGGTACGTCCTCCTGACCGCCCTTACGCTTCTGGCTCTCCTTGAACACTGGTTCATGGTGCTGCCGCTTCCCGACGAAAAGCTCTGGCGCTGGATGCTGCCTGCTGCTCCTGCGCCTTCCGACACCACACTGTTGCCAAGAAAGTGATCCCGATGGATTTCGACAGCCACTTCAAAAGCCAGCTCGACGCCCTGAAAGCCGAAGGCAACTACCGGGCGCCTTCCCGCAAGCAGCCCGCCACAAGGACGGCCGCGTCGAGGATGTCACCGTCTGGTGCTCGAACGATTACCTGACGATGGGCCACCATCCGGCGGTGGTGCAGGCGATGGTTGATACCGTGCAGGCCTGCGGCACCGGGGCCGGCGGCACCCGCAACATCGGCGGCAACTCGGTCCACCACCTTGAGCTGGAACGCGAACTGGCCGACCTTCACGGCAAGGAACGCGCGCTTTTGTTCACCTCGGGCTATGTCTCGAACTGGGCCGCACTCGGCACGCTCGGCGCGCGCATCCCGAACGCCGTCATCCTGTCGGACGAAGGCAACCACGCCTCGATGATCGAAGGCATCCGCCACTCCCGTGCCGACAAGGCGCTGTGGAAGCACAACGACTGGCGCGATCTTGACCGCAAGCTCAAGGCCGTCGGCGACCGGCCAAAGATCGTGGCGTTTGAGTCCGTCTATTCGATGGACGGCGATGTCGCCCCGATCCGCGAGATCGTCGAGGTCTGCGAGGCCCACGGGGCCTTGTCCTACATCGACGAGGTTCACGCTGTCGGCATGTATGGCCCGCGCGGCGGCGGCGTCACCGAAGAACGGGGGCTCGCCCACCGCGTCGACCTGATCGAAGGCACCCTAGGCAAGGCGTTCGGCGTCGTTGGCGGCTACATCACCGGCTCGAACAACCTTTGCGACTTCATCCGCAGCTTTTCTTCCGGCTTCATCTTCACCACCGCCCTGCCGCCCGCCATCGCCGCCGCAGCAACCGCCTCGATCCGCCACCTCAAGGGCTCCAATGCCGAACGCGCGGCGCAAAAGGCCAATGTCGCGAAGGTTCGCGCCTTGCTTGACCGTGCCGGCATCCCGCACATGGCCAATGAGTCCCACATCATCCCGGTGATGATCGGCGATCCGGTCAAGTGCCGGATGCTGTCGGATATCCTGATGACCGACTGGGGCATCTACGTGCAGCCGATCAATTACCCCACCGTGCCGAAGGGAACCGAGCGGCTCCGCATCACTCCCGGCCCCAACCACAGCGACGCCGACATCGACAAACTGGTCTCCGCCCTCGCCTCGCTTTGGAAGCAGTGCGCAATTTCACACGCAGTCGCGTGATCTTGACGTGACGGGCCTTGCCAATCCCCGTTGAAGACACAGTATACAGACCACAATTCAAACGGGAGGACCCCCATGAAACTGACCATCGCCGCCCTGGCATTCGCTGGACTTGCCGCACCCGCCTTCGCGCAGGACATCGAGGCTGGTGCAAAGACCTTCAACCAGTGCCAGACCTGCCATGTCGTTGCCAACGAGGCGGGTGAGGTGCTGGCCGGCAAGAACGCCAAGACCGGCCCGAACCTCTATGGCCTGCCGGGCCGTGTGGTCGGCGCACTGCCGGACTTCAAATATGGCGAATCCATTGTCGCGGTCGGTGCTGCCGGTCAGGTCTGGGACGAGGCGAACTTTGTCGAATACGTGCAAGATCCGGCGAAGTATCTGAAGGCCAAGCTTGGCGACGACAAGGCAAAGTCGAAGATGTCGTTCAAGCTGAAAAAGCCTGAAGATGCGGCCAACGTCTATGCCTTCATCGCCTCACTGTCGCCCGCCGTCGATGCCGCCGCTGCCCCCGCCGAAGGCGAAGCAGCACCTGCCTCGAACTGACCCGACGCGGTCTTATCGCGCTTGGCCTCCCCCTCACGGGGGAGGCCTTGGTTTTTGGGGGTGGCTGTGGACAACCGTTGCCAAACGGTTAATCGGCCAGAATAACTAATTGATATCATTGGAATGATGCTCTTTGTCCACGGTGGGACATCAGGTCAGCACCAGCCCGCCCTCGGTTTCCAGAAACCGCACCACCTCGGCGATCCCCACCCCCTGCCGCACCCGCGCCATCACATAGGGCCGCTCTCCGCGCGCCCGCTTTGTATCCGCCTCCAGCAACTCCAGATCGACCCCCACATAGGGCGCCAGGTCCGTCTTGTTGACCACCAGCAAATCCGACCGCGTAACCCCCGGCCCGCGCTTTCGCGGAATATCCTGCCCGGCCGCCGTATCGATCACATAGATCGAAAGGTCCGCCAGTTCAGGCGAAAACGTCGCCGCCAGATTGTCACCCCCGCTCTCGATCAGGATCAGGTCAAGGTCGGGAAACGCCCCCCGCAACTCCGCCACCGCAGCCAGATTGATCGACGCATCTTCCCGGATCGCCGTATGGGGACATCCCCCCGTCTCCACCCCCCGGATCCGCTCCAGCGGCAAGACCTGCGCCCGCATCAGATACTCGGCATCCTCGCGCGTGTAGATATCGTTGGTGATGACGGCCATCGAACAGCGCCCCGCAAGCGCCCGGCACAACGCCTCGGTGAGCGAGGTCTTGCCCACTCCCACCGGCCCGCCGATTCCCACCTTCAACGGCCCGTTTGTCATGTCCGGAATATCCTCACATCCATGTCCTCGTGCCGCATCGCCGCGAGGTCCGCCCCGAACGCCGCCGTCCCGATCTCATCCAGCCCCGCCGTGACCGCCCATTGCGCGACCTCGGCAATCACCGGATGCAACCCCGCCAGCACCCCCTGCCCCTCGGTCTGACCAAGCGGCACGAACCGCGTCGCCACCGCCACGAGGTTGCCGGCAAAGCCGTGCAGATAGACGCCGATCACATCGTCAGCCGGCAGCTCAAATCCCGTCGCCGCCTCGCCGACCGCCACCGGCAGCACCCGCGCCGGCAGGTTGCGCCCGGTCAATCCTGAAACCGTCCGCGCAAAGGCCGCGCCTTGATCCACCGTCTCGACCAGTCGCTCCGCCGACCCCGCCATCGCCCGGCCAAAAGCATCCAGCCCCGCGTGATCTGCTCCCGGCCGCAGCGCCTCAACCAAAAGCACCGCATCCGCCTGCCCCGCCCCAAAGCGCAGCACATCGCCGATCCACCCCTGCACGCCGGTAGCCGACCGCATCCCTCCAGCCATCGCCCATTCCATTCCGTGCGAATAGGCAAAGCCACCGGTCGGAAACGCCGGCGACAGCCATTGGACCAGCGTCAGCAGGTCAGTGCGCATGGCCCATCGTACGCCCCATGCCGTAGGCGCCCCCCTCCGGCGTAAAGGGTGCCTCGGCGGGCGTCACAGTCGCGCCCAAGCCGCGCAACATGTCGGCCAGCACATGATCGGCGCGGATCACCAGCCGGTCTGCCTCGATCTGGCAGGGGGTGTGGCGGTTGCCGATGTGCCAGGCCAGCCGGGTCAGATCCCCCGTCACCACCAGTACCGCCTCAGCTGCCGCAGCCACCTCGACCAGCCGACCGTCCGATAACTCGAACGCATCGCCTGCCAACACATTCGTCGTCTCGGCCAGATCGACCAGAAATCCCTCGCCTGCGGTGGTAATCAACCGCTTGCGCCGCAGGAAGCGCTCATCATAGCCGAGCACGACCCGAAGGCTGGCCAAACGCGGCCAGCCGCCCGCGCGATGAAGCGTGTCTGCCATCAAACTCACCGGATCACCTTTGCGAAAAATTCACGAATCAGGGGCATCTTGAAGCCAAGGAACAAAGGAGGACCAAGATCATGACCAAGCTTTCCCTCACCGACGAACTGGCCGAACTCCGCGCTGAAATTGCCCGCCTGCAACAGCGCGAGGCGACGCTGAGCACGATGGCGAAGAACTTTCCCGTGATCCCGGTCTTTCGCCGTGGCTGGCCCGTCCAGCGCGCCGAAGAAAAGGGCATCGCCCACGCCTGACTCCCCTCAGAACAGGAAATAGCGCTGCGCAAGCGGCAGCTCGCGGGCGGGTTCGCAGGTCAGAAGCACCCCGTCCGCGCGCACTTCGTAGGTCTCGGGGTCCACCTCGATCACGGGCGTCGCCGTGTTGAGCTTCATGTCGGATTTGCCGATGCCGCGGCAGCCTTCCACCGCCAAAGTCTCCTTCGCCAAGCCATAGGCGCTGCGTACATCGGCCTCCTGGGCAGCCCCTGACACGAAGACAACGGCGTTGCGCTCCACGCTGCGCCCGTAGGCGCCGAACATCGGCCGGGTATGCACCGGCTGCGGCGTCGGGATCGAAGCGTTCGGATCGCCCATCTGCGCCACGACGATGCAGCCACCCAGCAAGACCATCTCGGGCTTTGCGCCAAAAAAGGCCGGCGACCACAGCACGAGGTCGGCCCGCTTGCCCACCTCGACCGAGCCGACTTGCCGGGAAATCCCGTGCGCAATCGCCGGGTTGATGGTGTATTTCGCGACATAGCGCTTCACGCGCAGATTGTCGATTGCGCCCGTCTCGCCCTCCAGCCGCCCGCGCTGGACCTTCATCTTGTGCGCGGTCTGCCAGGTGCGGGTAATCACCTCGCCCACCCGCCCCATCGCCTGACTGTCGGACGAGATCACCGAAAACGCCCCCAGATCGTGAAGGATATCCTCGGCTGCAATCGTCTCGCGCCGGATACGGCTTTCGGCAAAGGCCACGTCTTCCGGTACACGGCGGTCAAGGTGGTGGCAGACCATCAGCATATCGAGATGCTCTTCGATGGTGTTGACCGTGTAGGGCATCGTCGGGTTCGTCGATGACGGGATCATGTTCTGCGAACTGACCACCTTGATGATGTCGGGCGCATGGCCGCCGCCCGCGCCTTCGGTGTGGAAGGCATGAATCGTCCGACCCCGGATCGCGGCCAATGTGTTCTCCACGAACCCTGACTCGTTCAACGTGTCGGTGTGGATCATCACCTGCACGTCCATCGCATCCGCCACCGTCAGGCAGCAGTCGATCGCCCCGGGCGTCGTGCCCCAGTCCTCGTGCAGCTTCATCGCCGCAGCCCCCGCCCGCACCTGTTCCTCCAGCGCCGCGGGAAGCGACGCATTCCCCTTGCCGGCAAAGGCGAGGTTCATCGGAAACGCATCCGCCGCCTGCATCATCCGCGCCAGATGCCACGGCCCCGGCGTGCAGGTGGTGGCCAGCGTGCCATGCGCCGGCCCGGTGCCACCGCCCAGCATCGTGGTGATGCCCGAGTGCAGCGCGTCGTCAATCTGCTGTGGGGCGATGAAGTGGATATGCGCGTCCATCCCCCCGGCGGTCAGAATCCGCCCCTCGCCCGCAATGATCTCGGTTCCCGGCCCGATGATCACGTCGACCCCGGCTTGGGTATCGGGATTGCCGGCCTTGCCGATCTTCGCGATCCGGCCGTCGCGCAAGCCCACGTCGGCCTTCACGATGCCGGTCCAGTCGACAATCAGCGCGTTGGTGATCACCGTGTCCATCGCGCCTGCCGCCCGCGTGATCTGGCTTTGCCCCATCCCGTCGCGGATCACCTTGCCGCCGCCGAACTTCACTTCGTCACCGTAGCGCAGCGCGTTGGCGCCCCCCGCGCTGCGCTCGGCGATCAGGTCACGCTCCACCTCGATGATCAGGTCGGTGTCGCCCAGCCGGACCTTGTCGCCCACCGTCGGGCCATACATGTCGGCATAGGTCTTGCGGCTGATCAAAGCAGGCATCATCGGTCCCTTACTTGAGAAAACGGTCGTCCACCGGCACTTGCAGCGCAGTGGCCAGCGCGTTCGTGTGCGCGGCCATCGCGATCACCGCCAAAAGCTCGCCATGCATCGCGTCGGTCATGCCCTTGGCCCGCGCCGCCGCGGTGTGGGAATGAACGCAATAGCTGCATCCATTGGCGGTAGATACGGCGACATAGATCAGCTCCTTCACCAACGGGTCGAGCGCGCCGGGTGCCATCACCGCCTGCGCCCGCTCCCACGTCGCGCGCAAGGTCGCCGGGTCGTGGGCCAGCGCACGCCAGAAGTTGTTGACGTAATCCGTCTGACGTTTGGCGCGGATGTCGTCGAAGACGGCGAGGGCGTCCGCCCCCGCCTCCCCGTCCGACAAAAGCGGAACCGTTGCCATCAGACCAGCGCCAGCACGCGGGCAGGCCCACCGGTGCCGCCGATATGCTTCGGCGCGCCGACCATCACCGTCGCGCCAGATGCCGGCAGCCCCTCAAGGTTCGCAAGGTTCTCGATCCCGTAGCGCCCACCCGGCAACCACGAGAAATGCACCGCAAAGTCCGCCGAATTGCCGGGGTCCAGCGACAGCGTGTCCACCCCGATGCAAGCGACCTCCATCCCCGCCAGCATATCCGTCGCGGCCTTGGAAAAGCCGGGGAAGGCAAACTTGCCGTCGGGCGTGTTGCGAAACTCCGGCGTTGCCACCTTGGCGGCCCAACCGGAATTCATCGCGACGCAGGCGCCCGCCGGTATCTCGCCATTGGCCGAAACCCAGGCCTCGATATCCGACGGCTCCACCATCGCGTTGGCGTCCTCTGCCGCCTTCGCCTTGATATCCACGACGCAGAGCGGGCAGACGAGGCTTTCGACCGGCAGTTCCGCGACCGAGGTGCCGTCCTCGCTGAAGTGCAGCGGCGCGTCGATATGGGTGCCGGTGTGTTCGAAAATCGTCAGTTTCCACAGCTGGTAGCCATTGCCCTCGAACTTCACCGATGGCTCGTAGATGATCCCCGGATTGCCGTCGAAGGTTGGAAACGACCCGTCATAGGCATGCGTCAGGTCCACCACCTTCGATGCCTGCGCCATCGCCGGACGCGCGGACATCAACCCCGCCGCTCCCGTCACCAACCCAAGCGCGGCAGCCGAGCGGAACAGCCCCCGGCGGCTCAACATTCCTTGCTTCACACTCTCAATCACACAGGCATGGCACATGGCAGTCTCCTGTCTTCGGGTTCACAAGGAACCCATGATTTTCTGATTGAAACCAAAGACCTTGCGGTCCCCGGCATAGGGCACCAACCGCACCTCGCGCCGCTGCCCCGGCTCGAAGCGTACTGCCGTGCCCGCCGCGATGTCGAGCCTCATGCCCCGCGCCGCGTCGCGGTCAAACTCAAGCCCCGGATTGGTTTCGGCAAAGTGGTAGTGACTTCCCACCTGCACCGGCCGGTCACCGGTATTGGCCACCATCAACACGGTCACTTCGGCACCCTCGTTCAGTACGTGGTCACCGTCGGCGGGAAACACCTCGCCCGGTATCATTTGCGGCCCCAAAGGCGGGCGATGACAACGCCACCCAGAATCCCCATCAGCACGGCGGCGATCCAGCCAAATTCCACCCCATGCGGGTGGTGATGCAGGCCAGTGTCGGCCAGCGCGGGCGTCGCAAGCAAGGCAAACGGAAACAGCATACGGCTCATGGGTCAGCCCTCTCGGATCGGGTGGTGAACGGTGACAAGCTTGGTGCCGTCGGGAAACGTCGCCTCGACCTGCACGGAATGAATCATCTCGGGGATGCCAGTCATGCACTGATCGGCCGTAATGACATGCGCGCCTGCCTCCATCAGGTCCGCGACCGACCGGCCGTCGCGCGCGCCTTCGACGACAAAGTCGCTGATCAGGGCAATCGCCTCGGGGTGGTTCAGCTTTACCCCCCGCGCCAATCGCCCGCGCGCGACCATCGCGGCCACACTGACCAAAAGCTTGTCCTTTTCTCGTGGCGTCAGGTTCATGTCATCCTCACATCTGCCAGACACGCGGCAACGGCCGCCCCGCGCGCAGAACTTGCAGCGCCCGGACGATCTGGCGGCGCAGCGGCCAGCCCTCGCCCGCCCGCATCCGCACCACCAACTTTCCGCCAAAGGCCGACGCGGCCGCCTCGACCCCCGCCTCGTCCAGCACGGCGCGCAGGGGGGCAAGTGCATCGCTTAACCCGGCACCCACCATCACAATCGTCGCAAAGGCCCGCGCGCCATCCAGTCCGGCGATGCCCGCACGCAAGCCGGCATCCCCCAACCCCAAAGGCTCCACCGACACCGGCTTGCCGCTGCGCCAGATCTCCCGCCGGTCACGAAAGACCACGCGTCCCACCGTTTCGCCCATTGCGGCACGGCCAAGGATCACCGCCTCCAGCGCCAGACAGCCCGCCGCCTCACCCAGTTCGATCCGCGTCCGCCTATCCAGCCGCGCGCCGTCGAACAGGATCGTCTCCTGCGGCAGCCAGTCGAGCCACCCGCCCGGACCCACCGTCAGCGCCACATCCATCCGCGCGCTGGCCCCATCGGCCCGATACGCCCGCTCCGCCGTCTGGGTGGTGGCCACCGCCACGCCGCCCTCGAGCTTCAGCCCATAGCGCAGTCGGTCCTCCGAGGTCAGCCCACCCGAGGTGTTCAGGAACACCACCTCCGGCACCGCGCCAACGCTGGGCAGAATGGCCTTGGCCGATCCCGCCTGCCGCAAATCCTGCAACCGCACGCGCCCGTCCCGGCAGGCAAGGCCGACGAAAGCCTCGCCCTTGGCGCGCTGCATCGCTGGAAACTGGCTGATTGCGGTCATCGGCACCCCTCACGCCGACTGTTCGGCGCGAGATTGGCGCATGGCAATTCTCCGGGCCGCCTGTCGCAACCGACCGTCCCGCGCATCGCACCATCAGTTCAGGATTTAAGCGCAGCGCCCAATTTCAAGGCAGTTGCGAAATCACGCCTCGATCAACCCGCGCACCAGCGCCACGCCAGTCTCAACCAGCGCCGCATCGCCCCGTGCCTCGACGTTCAACCGCAAGAGGGGTTCGGTGTTCGATGACCGCAGGTTCAGCCGCCAGTCGCCGAAATCAAGGCTCATCCCGTCGGTATCGTCCCGCGCCACGGCCTTGGCCGCCAGCGCCGATTCCACCCGGGCGACTGCCACCTTGGCGTCGGCCACCCGAAAGTTGATCTCGCCCGAGGACGGAAACGCCGCCCGCATCTCGGCCAGCAGGTCGGCCAGCGACCGCCCGGTCCGGCCCATCAACTCGGCCACCAGAAGCCACGGGATCATCCCACTGTCGCAGCACATGAAGTCGCGGAAGTAGTGATGCGCCGACATCTCGCCGCCGTAGATCGCGCCTGTCTCGCGCATCGCGCGCTTCAGGAACACGTGCCCCGTCCGCGCCATCACCGCACGACCACCCGCCCGCGCCACCAGCGCCTGCGTGTTCCAAACAACCCGCGGATCATGGATCACCGCCGCCCCGGGGTCTTTCGCCAGAAACGCCTCGGCCAAAAGGCCCACGACATATTCGCCCGGCACGAAAGCGCCGGTCGCATCGAACAGGAAGCAGCGGTCAAAATCGCCGTCGAACGCCACACCCATGTCGGCCCCGACGGCGCGCACGGCATTGGCCGTCACCGGCTGGTTCGCCTCCAACAGCGGGTTTGGAATCCCGTTCGGAAAGCTGCCGTCCGGGTCATGGAACATCCGCTCGAACTGCAACGGCGCGCCCTTGGCCGCCAGCCCGTCGGCCAGCGCATCAAAGGTTGGCCCTGCTGCCCCGTTGCCGCAATTCACCAGTATCTTCAATGGCCTGAGCGCGCCGACGTCAACGAAACTCAGCACCCGGTCGACATAGGCAGCCCGCACCGCAGGCACTGCAACGACGCGGCCACCCGGACGCGCCGCCGCGAAAGCCTCGCTTTCGGCCAGCGCGCGCACGCGGTCAAACTCGGCCTGCGCCAACGGCACCGAACCGGCCCCGACCAACTTCAACCCGTTGTAATCCATCGGATTATGCGATGCGGTGACGGTGATCCCACCCCCAGCCTTCAGATGCGCTGTGGCAAAGTACATCTCCTCGGTCCCGGCCAGCCCAAGGTCCAGAACCTCGACCCCGGCGTCCAGCAGCCCCTCGACGACCGCCGCCGCCAGTGCCTCGGAACTTGCCCGGCAATCGCGGCCAAGTACCACGCGCGCGGCCCCCGTCACCTCGGCGAAAGCCCGCGCGATCCGGCGCGCCACGCCCTCGTTCAACTCTTCCCCAAGCCGCCCACGCACATCGTAGGCCTTGAACGCCGTCAGACTCATCCCCGCATCCCGTAATAGAGACCAACCACATGCTCGGCCTCAGCAAAGAACAACCACCGCGCGGCGAAAGCCCCCACCAGATGCAGCGTCACCGCGACAACGATGCCGAAGTGAACCGGCAGGGTCGCCAGCACCACCACCGGCAACACCGCGGCAAAGACCACCGCAATCTGCCGCAGCCGCCGCGCATGTTTGCGGCCAACCACGTGAATCATCTCGCGCAGCAGGTAATTGCCGCCCGTATGTGGCAATTCACCAATCCGGTCGCGGTTCCCAGCGTCGCGCCCCGCACGGCGAACTGCCGGTCGCCAAGGCTGAACGCCAGCAGCAGCACCACGGCCAGCACCACCGCGAGGACTGTCGCAGGCGCCACCTGCCCTGCCAAGAGCGCGCCACCGGTCAACGAAAAGGCCAGAAACAGCCCCGGCGTGATCCAGTGGTTCCAGCGCGGCACCGCCTTGATCTGCGCGTAGATCATCGAGGTCGCCAGCACTGACACGACGCACATCGCAGCCCCGGCCCAGCCGATCACGCGGGGAAGCCCCAGACCCAGCCAATCCGACAGCGCCATCGGCGCCAGCAGCAGCAGCGTGATGACAGATGTCCAGGCCTCGCGGCTCAGCCAACTTGTGCGCCACTGGGTAAAGGCCAGAAGCGCGCGCTGGGGGTTACCAAGGTGAAACGCCGAGGCGGAAAGCCCGCCCACCGCCAGCGCGTAGCCAAGGCCCCAGACCACAAGCGCCGCAAAGCCCGAAACCGGCAGCACGCCCGCCGCGACAAAGGCCAGAAAGCCGAAGCCAAGCCCGGAAAGGACTGTGAAGATGATGACGGAAGGTGCCGGATGCATTCAGAATTTCCCCAGAACCTTGTCCAGCCATCCGGCAACGCCGGTGGCCTTGATATCCAGCAGCGGCGCTAGAAGGCTGGCCTGATCGGGGCGGTCCTTCTTGCGGGGCGGCAGGTATTTGTTGGTGGGCTTGGTCCCCATTTCCGGCATCAGGTCATATCCGCCTCGCGCGGCCACCAGTTGTGACACCGCCGACGACGGGTCGGCCAGATCACCGAAATGCCGCGCCCCGGTCGGGCAGGTGCGCACGCAGGCTGGCTCGCGATCTTCCTCGGGCAGGTTTTCGTTGTAGATGCGGTCAATGCACAGCGTGCATTTCTTCATCACGCCGGCATCGGCATCCATCTCGCGCGCGCCGTAAGGGCAGGCCCAGGCGCAAAGCCCACAGCCAATGCAGGCGTCCTCGTTCACCAGCACGATGCCATCCTCGGCCCGCTTGTAGCTTGCCCCGGTCGGGCAGACGGTCACGCAGGGCGCGTCATCACAGTGCAGGCAGGAGCGTGGAAAGTTGATGATTTGTGACACGCCCTCAACGGGTTGCAGCTGATAGCTGTGAACCCGGTTGAGGAAGGTTCCTGACGGGTTTGCGCCATATGCGTCCTGATCCGAAAGGGGCGCGCCATAGCCCTGATCGTTCCAGCCCTTGCAGGCGGTGACGCAGGCGTGGCAGCCCACACATGTATCAAGATCGATCACCAATCCCAGCTTCTTCTGCGTCGCCGCAGGCAACATCGTCATCGCCGCTCTCCCTTCGGCACAACACGCGGGATCGGCGGAAACGCCGGCTCCGCATGGTCTTTCGGCCCGACCCGCTCGATCCTGACCTTCAGGTCAAACCACGCCGCCTGCCCCGTCACCGGGTCGGAGTTGGAATAGCGCAGGCCATCGCCCTTGGCCGGCAACAGTTCCGATATCAGATGGTTCAGCAGGAAACCTTCCGTCGCTTCCGGCGCATCGTCGCTCAACGCCCAGGCGCCCTTGCGCTTGCCGATCGCGTTCCACGTCCAGACGGTGTTTTCATTCAGCGCCGCCATATGCGCCACCGGAACCGTGATCCCGCCGTTGGGCGAGATCACCCGCGCATAATCCCCGGCCTCGAACCCGTGTTCCTCCCAGATCTTCGTCGGCAGGTAGAGGAAGTTCTTCCCCCGGATCTGCCGCAGCCATGCGTTCTGCGACCCCCAGGAATGGTACATGTCCATCGGCCGCTGCGTCAGTGCATGGACCGGATACCCCCAGCCCGCTGACTCCGCCTCGCCAAACGGCGGATACCAGATCGGCAAGGGATGCATTGCCTGCTTCAGCCGTTCGCGCAGATGGTCCGGCGGCTGGATCGGCCCGTGACCTTCGGCGGCCAACTGGAACTTCCGCATCGGCTCGGACCAGATGTTGAAAAGATACGGCTGCGGTGCTTCATAGAACGAGGTCGCCACCGCCCAGTCCTGATACGCCTTGTTCCACGGCTTGTAATACAACGCGCCCTCCGGCACATGCGCCTGAAAGAAGCCGCCGTTCTCGATATAGCGGTCCAACTGCGCGGGGTTCGGTGCGCCGCGGCCCACATCCTCGCCGTTGCCGCGGAACCCGATCAGCGGGCCCACCCCCGGCCTGCGCTGGTGGCTGGTGATGTAGTCGGCGTAGTCCTTGAACTTCGCCGTCCCGTCCTCGTTCACCATCCCCGGCAGCCCAAGCCGCGCACCAAGGTCCAGCAGCACCGACTGGAACCCCCGCACATCCCGGTCCGGTTCCACCACCGGCCAGCGGATACTGTCGCCCGCCGCGTCCGGCTCGCTGATCGGGCGGTCCAGAAGGCTGATGCAATCATGCCGCTCCAGATAGGTCGTGTCGGGCAGGATCAGGTCTGCATAAGCCACCATTTCCGACGCATAGGCATCCGAATAGATGATCCGCGGGATGACATAGTCGTCGCCCTCCTTCGCGGTCAGCATCTCCATCACCGAGGCCGTATTCATCGACGAATTCCACGACATGTTGGCCATGTACATGAACAGCGAGTCGATCCGGTATGGGTCGGCGGCATGGGCATTGGGGATGACCATGTGCATCATGCCATGCACCGAAAACGGGTTCTCCCAGGAAAACGCCTTGTCGATCCGTGCCGGGCTGCCGTCGGGCAGAAGGCACAGGTTCTCCGGCCCGCGCACGTAGCCCAGATGCGGCCCTGACAGCGGCTTTCCGGGCGTGGTCACGAAGTTCGGCGTCGGATGCGCCTCGACCGGCTTCGGATACGGCGGCTTGAAGCGATACCCGCCCGGCACCTCCACCGTGCCCAGCACGATCTGCAGCAGATGCAGCGCGCGGGCAGTCTGGAAGCCGTTGGAATGCGCTGATATCCCCCGCATCGCGTGGAAACTGACCGGCCGCCCCGGCATGTTCGGGTGTTCGTTGCCGCGGAAATCGTTCCAGGGCTGGTCCAGCACGATCGCCTGCTCGAACGCCACCTCGGCCAGTTCCGCCGCCAATTGCCGGATGCGCAAAGCGCTGACACCGCAACGCCCCGCCACCGCCTCGGGCGCATACTCCGGCGCCAGATAGGTCTCGGCCATATGCTGGAAAACCGTCCGGTTGCCTTGCCACACCGCGCCCAGATCCGGCTCCACGCCCTTGCCGTCCCACGGCGCCGGGTGCTGGGTGCGCTTGTCGATCACGAAGGGCTGGCTTTCGGCATTGCGCGCAAACAGCCCCTTCTCCGGCCCCTCCGCCGCGTTCACCAACAGCCCCGCATTGGTGAACTCCGCCAGATAGCGCAGATCGACCTTGCCCGCCTCCAGAAGGCAATGGATCAGGCTCAGGATCAGCAGCCCATCCGTGCCGGGCGTGATCCCGATCCAGTCATCCGCCACCGCCGAATACCCCGTGCGGATCGGGTTGACCGAGATCACCCGCGCGCCGCGTTCCTTCAGCCGGCCAAGCCCGATCTTGATCGGGTTGCTGTCATGATCCTCCGCCACGCCGAACATCACGAACAACTTGGTATGTTCCCAATCCGGCTGGCCAAACTCCCAGAACGCGCCGCCGATGGTGTAGATGCCCGCCGCCGCCATGTTCACCGAACAAAAGCCGCCGTGCGCGGCATAGTTCGGCGTCCCGAACGCCTGCGCCCACCACCCGGTCAGGGATTGCGACTGGTCGCGCCCGGTAAAGAACGCAAGCTTCTCGGGTGCCGTCGCGCGCAGGGGCTTCATCCAGGAAACCGCCAGTTCCAACGCCTCGTCCCACGAGATTTCCTCGAATGCGCCAGATCCGCGAGGCCCCACCCGGCGCAACGGCGCGCGCAGGCGGGAAGGTGCCGTGATCTGCATGATCCCCGACGCGCCCTTGGCGCAAAGGACACCCTTGTTCACCGGGTGGTCGCGGTTGCCCTCGATATAGCTGACCCGGCCTTCCTTAAGATGCACATTGATGCCGCAGCGGCAGGCGCACATGTAGCAGGTGGTCTTCCGGATCTCGTCCGACACCGCTGGTGACAGGTTGATCCTCGGTTGCTCTGTCATAGCCCCTCCCCCGCCCTCACGGCTGCGGCCTCCAGCGCAATCTGACGTTCTTCGTCCGCTGGCACTGTCCAAATCGCGACGCGTGATGCCGCCGCATGGATCGCGCCGTCATTCTGCGCGTTCGCCGCCCCGTCCACAACCGCGCCCAGATAGCCCAGTCCCTCGGCAATGCCTTGCCTGACCGCCCGGTCATTCTCACCGATCCCGCCGGTGAAGACCAACGCATCCAGACCACCCATCGCGGCAACCATGCTGCCGGCATGGCGGACGGCCCAGTAGATGAAATGCTGAACCGCAAACGACCCCGACCCCAGCGCCCGCATGTCGTTCGACCCGCCAAGGGCCAGCAGCCCGCTTTCCCGGTTCAGGATACGCGCGGCCCCGTCGATGCCATGCACCTCGGCCAGCCGCAACACCGCGTTGCCGTCGATCGACCCGGTCCGCGTGCCCATCGTCAGCCCGTCCAACGGCGAATAGCCCATCGTGGTTGCCACCGACCGACCATCCCGAATGGCACATAGCGAGGCTCCATTGCCCAGATGGCAGGCCAGTATCCGCTTCGGCAGAGGCGCACGAATGCCCAGCACCCGCACCAGTGCCGCATAACTGATCCCGTGAAAGCCGTAGCGCCGGATGCCCCGCGCCCGCTCGGCCTCGGGCAGCGCGTAGGTCACCGCCACCTCGGGGTTGGTCGCGTGAAACGCCGTGTCGAAACTGGCATATTGCGGCAGGTCCGGCGCAAGTGTGGCCACCGCCTTCAGGCCCACAAGGTTCGCCGGGTTATGCAGCGGCGCCAGTGGCACACACGCCTCGACCCCCGCCAGAACCGCCTCGGTCACGCGACAGGCTGCCCGAAACTCCGCCCCGCCATGCACCACCCGGTGCGCCGCCGCCGTCATCTGATCAAGCGCCACGCCCGCACGGTGCAAGCCCTCGGTCAATGCCTCGGCATGACCCCCGGCCGCCACACCCTCGACGCAGGCCCGCGCCACTTCGGCAAAACCGTCGTTGAACACCGCCAGCTTCACCGAAGACGAACCGGAGTTGACCACCAGCCACATTCAGACCACCGCCTTGACCAGCCCTAGCGTGGCCAACCCTGCCAGAAGCAGGATCGCAAAGCGACGGAACTCCTGCGGATCGGTGGAAAAGAAGTGCCGCCCGCCCAGCCAGTTGCCAAGGAATGTCAGCGGCAGCGCGATCAGCGAGGCCCAGAGCGTGTCCCACGTCACCAGCCCCGCCCACCAGTAAAGCGGCGCTGAATAAAGGTCGAGGAGCGGGAAATAGGCGATCAGCGTGGCGCGAAAGACGTTGGCCTGAATCGGCTGCGCTGCAAAGAACGCGGCCACCGGCAGGCCACCCATTCCCGGCGCGTTGGCCAGACCCGACACCACGCCCACCAGCGCATTCGGCGCGCCCCGCACCTCGGCCGCCATGCGCCACCCGGCCAGCAGCACGATGCACATGAACAGCACATAGCCCGAAATCACTGCCCGCGCCGCGTCCTCGCTGACCCCTGTCAGCACCCAAAGCCCCAAGGGCAAGCCAATCGCCGCCCCGGCCAGCAGCAACCAGACCCGCCGCCAATCCACGTCCGGCCCCGCACCCTTGGCCGCCTGCACCGACATCGCCGTTTCCAGGATGACAACAACCGCCACTAAATTCAGCGGATTGGTGACCAGACTGGAGGCCGCAATCACGATCGCCGAATACCCGAACCCCGAATACCCCCGGACAAAGGCAGCGACCAGGATCGCCACCGACATCCAGACCAGCGCCAAAGGCCCGAGGTCGAAGGGCATCAGGCGGTCTGCCGCCGCATGTCCGCCTTGGAAATCCCCGCCACCTCGACCGGCTTCTTCATCGCATCGCGCCGGAACGGCTCGCCCAGTTCCTGGTTGATCATCGCCTCGATCAGCGTGGTCTTGCCGTGGTTCATTTGGTCGTCGATGGCCTTGGCCAGCGCCTCGCGCAGCTCCTCCATCGTCCGCGCCTGAACGCCCTGCAAGCCGCAGGCCCGCGCGATCCCGGCATAGCTGACTTGGGTGTCAAGCTCAGTCCCGACAAAGTTGTCGTCATACCACAGCGTCGAATTGCGCTTTTCCGCCCCCCACTGGTAATTGCGAAACACCACCATCGTGATCGCCGGCCACTCCGGGCGGCCAATGGCGGTCAGTTCCGTCACCGCAATCCCGAACGCCCCGTCCCCGGCAAAACCCACGACCGGCGTGTCCGGGCAGCCGATCTTGGCCCCCACAATCGACGGCAAGCCATAGCCACACGGCCCGAACAACCCCGGCGCCAGATACTTACGCCCCGCCTCGAAGGTCGGATATGCGTTCCCGATCGCACAGTTGTTCCCGATGTCGGAGGAGATGATCGCATCCCGTGGCAGCGCCGACTGGATCGCCCGCCACGCCATCCGCGGGCTCATCCACTCGGGCTTTGCATCCCGCGCGCGCTGGTTCCAACTGGTCCCCGGATCATCCTCTTCGTGATCCATCGACGACAGCGCCTGCGCCCATGCCGATTTGGTCTGTGCAATGCGCGCTTTACGTTCTGTTCGCGCATGGTCACCTGCGGTAGAGGCCAATCGCGCCAAAACCGCCTCGGCGACCTTCGCAGCGTCGCCGACAATACCGACAGTAACCTTCTTGGTCAGCCCGATCCGATCCGGGTTGATGTCGACTTGGATGATCTTGGCCTCTTTCGGCCAGTAGTCCAGCGCGTATCCCGGAAGCGTTGAAAACG
>LNFM01007071.1_pt1 | contig 21258 bp, 25 predicted proteins | sample 596031 | NCBI WGS metagenome assembly LNFM01 (sample SAMN04254537, study PRJNA301005) | activated carbon metagenome | isolation source: dual media filters at the Ann Arbor, Michigan drinking water treatment plant | place: USA: Ann Arbor
GACGACGCCGGCGTTAAACCCCTATCCCCGATCAGTTCAGGTGGGGGAGTTTGAGGTGGCCATAGACGGGGGAATTTGGGTGGCCATCAGGGTGCAGCTCTCCCGTCCAGTCGAACACCTTGCAGAAGTGCAGGTGCACCAGCGCGTGGGGATAGTCGACCAGACTGTCGCGCCAGACGTGGGCCATGCCGATGGTCACGCCGATCTCTTCCTGCAGTTCACGCCGAAGCGCCTGCTCGACCGACTCACCCGCTTCGAGCTTGCCACCGGGGAATTCCCAAAAGCCTGCGTACACCTTGCCAACGGGGCGTGAGGTGAGCAAAAAACGGCCATCGGGCGCGATCAGCAAGCCCACCGCCACATCAACCACGGACCGGTCGACGGGTCGTTCGACGCCGGGGGCAGCATCCACGACAAGGACCTTCGAACTCATATTTTTGAAGCGTGCGTGCCGGCGTAGTCACGGGCGAACTGATAGGCCACGCGTCCGCTGCGCGAACCGCGCTCCAGCGCCCACACCAGCGCCCGGGCTCGCGCTGCTTCAATATCGTTGCCGGGAACGCCGAACGACGAGAGCCACTGCGCGACGATGGTGAGGTACTCGTCTTGGCTGAACGGGTAGAAGCTGACCCACAGACCGAAGCGCTCCGAGAGCGAAATCTTCTCTTCCACCACCTCACCCGGATGCACCTCGCCTTCGGCGGTGTGCGTGTAGGTGAGGTTTTCCTTCATGTACTCGGGCAGAAGATGGCGCCGGTTGCTGGTGGCGTAGATGAGCACGTTGGGACTGGCCGCCGACACCGAACCATCGAGGATGGACTTGAGCGCCTTGTAGCCCGGCTCACCGTCTTCGAAACTGAGGTCGTCGCAGAAGACTATGAAACGTTCGGGCCGTTCAGACACAACATCGACGATGTCGGGCAAGTCCACCAGCTCGGCTTTGTCGACCTCGATCAAGCGCAAACCCTGTGGCGAATACTCGTTGAGGCAGGCCCGGATCAGCGAAGACTTGCCGGTGCCGCGCGCACCGGTGAGCAACACATTGTTGGCCGGCAGGCCCTGCACGAACTGCAGCGTGTTGCGCCGGATCTTTTCTTTCTGTCCGTCGATCTCCTGCAGATCGCTCAGGCGCATGGCGCCCACGTGGCGCACCGGCTCCAGCGCGCCGTGGCCGCTGGAGCGTTTGCGGTAGCGCCAAGCCACCGCCGTCGCCCAGTCGGGCGCCTGCATGGGCTGGGGCAGCACCGATTCGATGCGGGCCATCAACTGCTCTGCACGCGCGAGCAAGCTTTCGAATTGTTCGTTCATGGCGCGCGAGTCAGGACCGATAGTCGGCGTTGATGGTCACATAGTCGTGGCTGAAATCGCAGGTCCATACCGTCTCGGTGGCCTCTCCTCGGCCCAAACCGATGCGCACCAGAATCTCCGACTGCTTCATCACGCGCTGACCATCTTCTTCGCGGTACCCGGGATGCCGACCGCCATGGGTGACCACGTGCACATCGCCCAGGTGAAGCTCGATGCCGCTTACGTCCAGGTCGTGAATGCCGGCGTAGCCCACGGCGGCCAGGATGCGGCCGAGGTTGGGATCGCTGGCAAAGAACGCTGTCTTGACCAGGGGCGAATGCGCGACGGCATACGCAGCGAGCAAACATTCGGCCGCAGTTCGACCACCTTCAACCTGGATGGTGATGAACTTGGTGGCGCCTTCACCGTCGCGCACGATGGCGTGCGCGAGGTGGCGCGCCACCAGGGTCAAGCCGTCCACCAAGACCTGCCCTGCCGGGCTATTCAGTTCGGTAATAGGTGCATTTCCTGCTTGACCCGTGGCCACCACCACGAACGAGTCGTTGGTGCTCGTGTCGCCGTCCACCGTGACCCGGTTGAACGACGCATCGGCCAGGCGCCGGGCCAGTTCGTTCATCAGCGCAGGTGCCACGGCGGCATCGGTGGCCAGAAAACCCAGCATGGTCGCCATGTTCGGGCGGATCATGCCGGCACCTTTGGCAATGCCGGTGGCGTGCACGGCGCGGCCATCGATCGTCATGTGCTGGCTGCAGGCCTTGGGCAAGGTGTCTGTGGTCATGATGCCCTGGGCCGCCGCCAGCCACTGCGCACCACTGTCGTTCTGCAGTTGTGCCGCATTGGTGATCGCGGCCGGCAGACCCGCAAGCAGGCGATCCAGCGGCAGCGGCTCCATGATCACCCCGGTGGAAAACGGCAGCACCTGCTCGTGGCGCACACCCAAGGACAAGGCCAGCGCGCTGCAGGTCTGGCGCGCATTCGCGAGACCGGGATCGCCCGTGCCGGCGTTGGCGTTACCCGTGTTGATCACCAGCGCACGCACGCCCTGCCCCGCCGCCAGGTGTTCACGGCAGACCTGCACGGGGGCTGCGGCATAGCGGTTCTGGGTGAATACCGCACCGACCGCACAACCTTCGTCCAGCAAGAACACCGTGAGGTCCTTGCGGTTGGCTTTGCGAATACCGGCTTCAGCCACACCGATGCGCACACCCGCGATGGGGAACAGGTCAGCGGCCGAGGGTGTGTCGAGTTGAACGGGCATGGAGACTCCGTGGATTCAGGGTTGAGCCAGTCAGCGGAACGCGCGGGGACCTGGGCTCCGACGCATCAGTCCAGCTTACCGTGGCACTGTTTGTATTTTTTGCCGCTGCCGCAAGGGCAAGGATCGTTGCGACCCACGCGCGGCACATCACCCGCAGGACGCGGAGCTGCGCCGGGTGCACCAACCGTCTCTGCTTCACCGGTTTCAGTGGGCGCGGTGTACGTCACATTGGCGATCTGCTCGGCACGCACTTCCAGCTGTTCGGCCGCCTGCGCCATTTGCTCGGCGGACTGCACACGGACGTTCATCAGCACCCGCGTCACGTCGTTCTTCACGGTGTCCAGCAACTGACCGAACAGCACGAAGGCCTCGCGCTTGTACTCTTGCTTGGGCTGCTTTTGCGCATAGCCACGCAAGTGGATACCCTGGCGCAGGTAGTCGAGCGCTGACAGGTGCTCGCGCCACTGCCCGTCGATGGTCTGCAGCAACACCACTCGCTCGAACTGGGTGAAGTTTTCTTCGCCCACGATCTGCACCTTGGCCTCAAACGCAGCCCTGGCTGCGGCCACCACGCGCTCGGCGACCTCCTCAGCGTCGATCGACTCGGCATCCGACACCCAGGACCTGACGGGCACATCAACGGCCCACTCTTCGCGCAGCACACGTTCCAGCGTAGGCAGGTCCCACTGTTCTTCGACACTGCCTTCGGGCACGTACTGGTGCACGAGGTCGGCAAAGCAGCCGTCGCGCAGCGAATCGATTTGTGCTCGCAGCGATTCGGCATCGAGGATGTCGTTGCGCTGCTGGTAGATCACCTTGCGCTGGTCGTTGGACACGTCGTCGTATTCCAGCAGCTGCTTGCGGATGTCGAAGTTGCGCGCTGCGCGCTTTCGATGCTGCGCGTGACGATGCCGGCCTCGATGGCTTCGCCCTCGGGCATCTTCAGGCGGTCCATGATTGCGCGCACGCGGTCGCCCGCGAAGATACGCATCAGCGAGTCGTCCAGGCTCAGGTAGAAGCGTGACGAACCCGGGTCGCCCTGCCGGCCAGAGCGACCACGCAGCTGATTGTCGATACGGCGCGACTCGTGGCGCTCGGTAGCGATGATGCGCAGGCCACCCAGCGCCTTCACTTTCTCGTGGTCGGCTTGCCAGTTCTGGCGCAGCGATTCGATGCGCGCGGCCTTGGTGGCGGCGTCCAGCGTCTCGTCGTTCTGCACCGCGTCAACCATCTTCTCCAGGTTGCCACCGAGCACGATGTCGGTTCCGCGACCGGCCATGTTGGTGGCAATGGTGATGCCGCCCGGGCGGCCGGCCTGGATGATGATGTCGGCTTCGCGTGCGTGTTGCTTGGCGTTCAGCACCTCGTGGGGAAGGCCTTCTTTGACCAGCAGCTCGGCAATGATTTCCGAGTTCTCGATAGACGAGGTGCCCACCAGAACGGGCTGGCCGCGCTCGTGGCATTCGCGGATGTCTTGAATGGCCGCAGCGTACTTTTCCTTCGTGGTCTTGTAGACGCGATCGAGCTGATCAACACGCTTGCTCACGCGGTTCGGTGGAATCACCACCGTCTCCAGGCTGTAGATCTCCTGGAATTCATAAGCCTCGGTGTCGGCCGTGCCGGTCATACCCGAGAGCTTGCCGTAGAGGCGGAAGTAGTTCTGGAAAGTAATGGACGCCAGTGTCTGGTTCTCAGGCTGGATCGCCACGCCTTCCTTGGCCTCCACCGCCTGGTGCAGGCCGTCGCTCCAGCGCCGGCCTGTCATCAAACGACCGGTGAACTCGTCGACGATCACGATCTCGCCGTTCTGGTTCACGTAGTGCTGGTCGCGGTGGTACAGGTGGTGCGCCTTGAGCGAGGTGACGAGGTTGTGCAACAAAGCGATGTTGGCCGGGTCGTAGAGCGACGCGCCTTCGGGCAACAGCCCCGCCTGGCTGAGCAGCTGTTCGGCATGCTCGTGGCCCTGTTCGGTCATGTGGATGGCGTGCGCCTTCTCGTCCACCGTGAAGTCGCCTGGCTTGATGACGCCCTCGCCCGTGCGCACATCGGCTTCGCCTTCCTGGCGCACCAGGTGCGGCACGAGTTGCTTGATGGCCATGTAGGTCTGGGTCTGGTCTTCGGCCTGGCCGCTGATGATCAGCGGTGTGCGGGCCTCGTCGATCAGGATCGAGTCCACCTCATCGACGATGGCGAAGTTCAGGCCACGCTGCACACGGTCTGCGGCTTCATAGACCATGTTGTCGCGCAAGTAGTCGAAACCATATTCGTTGTTTGTGCCGTAGGTGATGTCAGACCGGTACGCCGCCTGCTTCTCGTCGCGTGGCGCCTGCGGCAAGTTGATGCCGACTGAGAGGCCGAGGAAGTTGTAGAGGCGCCCCATCCACTGTGCGTCGCGGCTGGCGAGGTAATCGTTGACCGTGACCACGTGCACGCCTTTGCCGGTGAGCGCGTTCAGGTACACCGGCAACGTGGCCGTCAGTGTTTTACCTTCGCCCGTGCGCATCTCGGCCACCTTGCCGTGGTGCAGCGCGAGGCCACCGACGAGCTGCACGTCGAAGTGGCGCATCTTCATCACCCGTTTGCTGCCTTCGCGCACCACGGCAAACGCCTCGGGCAACAGCGCATCGAGGCTTTCGCCCTGGGCTATCCGCTGCTTGAACGCTTCGGTTTTCCCCCGGAGCTCGTCATCGCTGAGTCTTTCAAACTCCGCCTCCAGACCGTTGATGCGCTCCACCGCTTTTCGATAGGTCTTGAGCAGTCGATCGTTGCGGCTACCAAAGAGTTTGGTGAGGAAGTTTGTGGCCATACATGCAGGCCTGCACCAGACATCCAGAAGGCGCCGGTCAGGCAAAAGAAAGTGGAGGGTTCTTGCGAACCTGGAGGGCGTGCGCCCGGCGCCAATGATGTGCCGGCGAACGCGGGGCTTTCAAGAGCAAAGCCGCGATTTTAACTGCCGTGGCAAGCCCGCGCTCACGGCTTGCGCGGACCCACCATTGCCGGCATGGCGGCAGCAATCTTTTCACCCGCATCGAGGAAACGCTGAGGGTCCTGTGGCACGCCAGCCACCCAGACTTCAAAGTGCAGGTGCGGTCCGGTGGAGCGGCCCGTAGAGCCAACGCTGGCGATTTTTTGCCCGCGCTTGACGATGTCGCCCTTCTTCACAAAGGTCTGCGAAGCGTGGGCGTAACGGGTGATCAAATCGTTGCCATGGTCGATCTCTATCATGTTGCCGTAAGCCGAGTGGTACTCCTGCACCACCACCACACCGCCAGCGGCAGCCAGAATCGGCGTGCCCACATCGGCCGGAAAATCCAGCCCGGTGTGCAAGGCTGAAAGACCGGTGATGGGATCGATGCGGAAACCGAAGGATGAGCCCACTCGGACGCCGTCCACCGGTTTTTCGGTCGGAATAAGGGTCTGGCGGATCTTCTGGTCGAACAGCCGGGACTCCACGACCGTGAGCCAATCCACCCGGGTTCCACTGGAAACGTCAACGGTGTCCAGGGCCTGCATCAATTCCTGCATGCTGATGTCACGGCTGGCCACCAGCGCACCCCCCGATCCCGGGGCTTTCTTGAATTCAGCCGGATTCAAACCCGCCAGTCCAGCCACACGTTCACCGAGCGAATCGATCTGCAACATGCGCGCCTGCATTTCGCCCAGCTTGCGCGCCATGGCATCGAGGTTGGCGCGCATGTAGGCGTCTCTGGAGCCCGCGTCGTTTGGATGAACCAGCCGTGCGACAGAGGCAAACCCAGGCCATCCTTGGCGAACGCCTTCAAGAAAGAACCAGTGGTAAGTGGCTATGGAGGCCAGCATCAACATCACTGCAGCCAACGCGCCCGCTCCCACCAGCTTGAGGCCACTGAGGTGCAGTGCGCGGCTCCTGGCCAGCCATGCGTCCGTGATAATGATGTGCACTCTGAAACCTTTCCTTGCGGTGAGCGGCGAGCGCCCATTCCGTCGAAACCCATGGCCATCGATCAACGACCCCGAACCGTCTTCAGCCTGGAACAGGCTGTGGGTGCTGCGCCTTCGTTGGCCCTGTTGAGGGAACGCATCCGCGAATCCCAGCATTGCATGGACCAGATACAGCACCTCATACCGCCAGCCATGCGCCAGCAGGTGGTGGCTGGCCCCTTGAACGATCGAGAGTGGTGCCTTTTGGTTGGCAGCGCGGCCGCCTCAACCAAGCTGAGGCAACTGCTGCCCGCATTCCAACAGGCATTGACCCGAAGCGGTGCGCAGGTTAACGCAATCCGCATCAAAGTCCAAATCGGTGGGCGATGAGCGCCTCCCGGGCAGGGTTCAATGGCCGAGGGGGAAGGTTCTGGTGCCGCTTATCTGACTCGAACAGATGACCTATCGCTTACAAGGCGATTGCTCTACCAACTGAGCTAAAGCGGCAATGAGAGCGCGAGTTTACTTGACACGCTTGAGATGCGGCCGACCCGGCGGGCGCCCGGGACCATCGGTAGGGGACTCGGGCAGATCGTCCGCTCGACCCGACGGCTCGTCGCCTTTGGTTTCGCTGTTGACGTCATTCTTCACCGAGCGCAGCGGGCTTCTGAAGGCTGCACCCGAGACGCTGTCAACCTCTTCATCCGAAGCCTGCGCCTCAATGACAACCACCGGTTTGACAGCGGCCAAAGTGGCAGGTGCGGGCGCAGGAAAGGCCATGCCCTGCCCGTTCTCGCGCGCATAGATCGCCACCACATGGCTGATGGGCACCACGATCTCGCGGGCCACTCCACCGAAGCGCGCTTTGAACTCGATGAAATCGTTGCCCAGTCTCAATGAGCTGGTGGCGTCCACACCGACGTTGAGCACAATCTCGCCATTCTTCACGAACTCCATCGGCACCTGCACGGACGCGTCGACCTGCACTGCGATATAGGGGGAAAACCCGTTGTCCGAACACCATTCGTGCAAAGCACGAATCAAGTACGGGCGGGTGGAAGGAATGTCCGTGTCAGGAGGGCTCATGCAACGTCGCGGCGGGAAATGAAGGACGGGCCACCGGGACCACGGACACCATCACTTGCGCATCACCTTTTCTGAAGGTGTCAGTGCTTCGATGTAGGCCGGGCGGGAGAAAATGCGCTCCGCGTACTTGAGCAGAGGCGCCGCGTTCTTGCTGAGTTCGATGCCATAGAAGTCCAGACGCCACAGCAGCGGTGCAATGGCCACGTCAAGCATCGAGAAGTTGTCTCCCAGCATGAACTTGTTCTTGAGGAACACCGGGGCCAGTTGGGTAAGCCGATCGCGGATGTGAGCCCGGGCCTTCTCCAGCGCCTTTTCGTTGCCCTTGGTCGCACGCGATTCGAGCATGGAGACGTGGGTGAACAGTTCTTTTTCGAAGTTCAGCAGGAACAGGCGCACACGGGCACGATCCACCGGGTCGCCGGGCATCAGTTGCGGGTGGGGGAAGCGTTCATCAATGTACTCGTTGATGATGTTGGACTCGTACAGGATGAGATCGCGCTCGACCAGGATGGGCACCTGGCCATAGGGGTTCATCACGCTGATGTCTTCAGGCTTGTTGTAAAGATCGACGTCCCGGATTTCGAAGTCCATGCCCTTTTCGAACAACACGAAGCGGCAGCGGTGGGAATACGGGCACGTCGTGCCCGAGTACAGGACCATCATGAGGGAGTCTCCTTAAAGCAAAAAACAGTGGTTTGCGCTCGTGTCATACGGACACAGCAAACCACTGCGGTACAGACAGGCCGGCAGACTACTTCGCCGACCCGGTCGGATGAGATTATTTGATGTCTTTCCAGAAGGCGGCATTCAGTCGCCAAGCGACCACGGTGAAGGCGGCGAGGAACAACATCACCCACACACCGATGCGAACCCGGCTGTTCTGGGCGGGCTCTGCCATCCACTGCAAATACGCCACAAGATCACCCACGTTGTTGTCATACTCGGTTGGGCTCATGGTGCCGGGTTTGACCGTTGCCCATCCCTTGACGCGCTCCACCTCGTGACCATGGCTCATCACCTTCTCGTAAATCGGGCTTTGTTCCCCCTGCAACTCCCACAAGGGATTGGGCATGCCGATGTTGGGGAAGGCCAGGTTGTTCCATCCGGTGGGCTTGGTGTCGTCGCGGTAATAGGTCCGCAGCATGGTGTAGACATAGTCCGCGCCAGAACCCGCCTTGCTCGACCTCGAACGTGCTATCAGCGTCAGATCTGGCGGGTTGACGCCGAACCACTGCTTGGCCTGCTTCGGATCGATGGCAGCCTTCATGGTGTCACCGATCTTGTCGGTGGTGAAAGTGAGGTTTTCTGCAATCTGCTTGTCGTTCAGACCGATGTCGCGCAAGCGGTTGTAGCGCATGAACGCTGCGGAGTGACAACTGAGGCAATAGTTCACGAACAGCTTGGCGCCGTTTTGCAGGGCAGCCATGTCGTTGGTGCGTTGCGGCGCTTTATCCAGCGGAATACTTCCGCCAGCGGCCATGGCCGCGCCGGACAGACCCACTGCCAGCGCGAAGCCCAAGAGGATTTTTTTCATTTGCTTGACTCTCTGAATTGGCTCTTAGGGGTTCAGTGGGGCTGGAAGGTAACGCGGTCGGGTACGGGCTTGAACTCACCCAGTCGGCTCCACCACGGCATCAGCAGGAAGAAGCCGAAATAGAACAAGGTACCGACCTGGGAGACACGCTCGCCGATCGGCGAAGGAGGCAACACACCCAGGTAACCCAGGATCAGGAAATTGATCACGAACACGCCGTACAGGTACTTGTTCCAGGTCGGGCGATAGCGGATCGACTTCACCGGGCTGTAGTCCAACCAAGGGAGGAAAAACAGGATGATCACAGCGCCACCCATGGCGACCACACCCCAGAACTTGGCGTCGATGGCCAGCATCAGCGCGACCAGCACGACCGCACCGATCACGATGCCGGCCTTGACGGCCGCGGCCACTTTGGCCTTGAGCGCGCCGAGCACCGCAGCGACGACAACGATGGCCACCAGTGCGAACATCATCTCGCTGGTGATGGCACGCAGCATCGAATAGAACGGCGTGAAATACCACACCGGCGCGATGTGCAGCGGCGTGACGAGTGGATCGGCCGGGATGAAGTTGTTGTACTCAAGGAAGTAACCGCCGAACTCGGGCGCGAAGAAGATGATCGCCGAGAAGAGCATGAGGAAGACCGACACGCCCAACACGTCGTGCACGGTGTAGTAGGGGTGAAACGGGATGCCGTCGAGCGGGATACCCTTGGCGTCTTTTTTCGCCTTGATTTCCACGCCGTCGGGGTTGTTGGAGCCCACTTCGTGCAGCGCGATGATGTGCGCCACGACCAGGCCCAGCAGCACCAGCGGCACCGCAATCACGTGAAAACTGAAGAAGCGGTTCAGTGTGGCGTCGCCCACCACGAAGTCGCCCCGAATCAGCAGCGCGAGGTCTGGGCCGACAAAGGGAATGGCGGCAAACAGGTTCACGATCACCTGCGCACCCCAGTAGGACATCTGACCCCACGGCAGCAGGTAGCCCATGAAGGCTTCGGCCATCAGGCACAGGAAGATGGCGCAACCAAACACCCACACCAGCTCGCGCGGCTTGCGGTAACTGCCATAGATGAGACCACGGAACATGTGCATGTAAACAACTACAAAGAATGCCGAGGCGCCCGTGGAGTGCATGTAGCGGATCAACCAGCCCCATGGCACGTCGCGCATGATGTATTCAACGGAGGCAAAAGCCAGTGCCGCATCAGGCTTGTAGTGCATCACCAGAAAGATGCCGGTGACGATCTGGATCACCAGCACCAGCAGTGCAAGCGATCCGAAGAAGTACCAGAAGTTGAAGTTCTTGGGCGCGTAGTACTCCGCCAGGTGCTCGTTGTAGAGCTTGGAGAGCGGAAACCGGTTGTCGATCCAGTTCAGCGTCTTCTCGCCAATTGGCGCGTTGGGGGAAACTTCTTTGAATTCAGCCATGGGATGCCTCTGTGTGGCGTTGTCTGATGTCGCTTGGAAACGGCTGGGGGTCAGGCCTGCTTGTCTTCACCCACCAGCAGTGTGGTGTCGGACATGTAGTAGTGCGGTGGAACTTCCAGATTGTCCGGGGCAGGCTTGTTTTTGAACACACGTCCAGCCAGATCGAACGTGGAGCCATGGCATGCGCACAAGAAGCCGCCCTGCCAGTCGTCGGGCAGTGACGGCTGCGGACCAGGGGTAAGCCTGTCGCCGGGAGAGCAGCCCAGGTGCGTGCAGATGCCCACAGTCACCAAAATTTCCGGCTTGATCGAACGGTGATGATTTCTGGCGTATGCGGGCGTTGGGACAGCATTGCGGGTCGATTCCGGGTCGGCCAGCTGGCTGCCAAGTTTTTCAAGTTCGGCGAGCTGCTCGGGGGTGCGGCGCATGATCCAAACGGGTTTGCCACGCCACTCCACCACGATTTTTTCGCCAGGAAGAATGGTCGAGACATCGACTTCAACCGCAGCACCGGCGGCTTTGGCGCGCTCGGATGGTTGAAACGTGCTCACAAATGGCACAGCGACTGCGGCTGCACCCACGCCACCCATGGCGCAGGAGGTAATCAGCCAGGTGCGGCGGCTGCTGTTTGCTGGGGCTTGGGCGGTGGCTTCACTCATGGAACTCTTTCAATGAGACTTCAGGACAGTGCATCAGGGACAACCCGGCATTGTACTGGAGCACATCATCGCCTCTGCCGCTTGTCTGGGCGCCGAACTGGGCTATTGGGGACATTGCAATTGGGTGAAACGGGCCGCTGCCAATCAACTTCGCCCGACGAGGGCCGATCCATGTGTGAGAATAGTTTTCGCCCACCCTGCTGTCAGGGTGATGGGCAAGACACAACACTTTCCAGCCGAGGAGAACAACATGAGCGTGATGCAGGAGTTCAAAGAGTTTGCCGTCAAGGGCAACGTCATCGACCTTGCCGTGGGCGTGATCATCGGGGGCGCATTCGGCAAGATCGTTTCCTCGATGGTGGACGACATCATCATGCCCTTGGTGGGTTCGATCTTCGGCAATCTGGACTTCACCAATCTGTATCTTGCGCTGGGCAAGGTACCCGACGGCACCGCACCGACCTTGGCCGCACTGAAAGCGGCTGGTGTCCCCACGCTGGCGTACGGCAACTTCATCACCGTGGCCATCAACTTCACGATCCTCGCGTTCATCATCTTCATGATGGTCAAGCAGATCAACCGTCTCAAGCGCGAAACCCCCGCTGCGCCACCGGCCCCAGTGGCAACCCCTGAAGATGTGATGTTGCTGCGTGAGATCCGCGACAGCCTCAAGAAGTAGAGGTTGTTGCCGTTAGCGCCGCGTCAATTGCAGCAATCAGGCTGCTGGCACTGGCTCGCCCTGTCCCGGCAATATCGAAAGCGGTTCCATGGTCGGGGCTGGTGCGCACGAATGGGAGCCCCAATGTGGTGTTCACACCATCTTCCAAGCCAAGCAGCTTCACCGGGATCAGACCCTGATCGTGGTACATGGCCACCACCACATCAAAAGTGCCTTGCCGCGCCCGCATAAATACCGTGTCCGGTGCGTGAGGGCCACTGGCGTCCATGCCTTCCTGGCAGGCAAAGTTGATGGCAGGCGCAATCAACTCCCGATCTTCCAGCCCGAACAGACCGCCTTCCCCAGCATGGGGATTGAGTCCAGCCACCGCGATACGTGGCTGGACAACACCTCTGCGCGCAAAGTGGGCATGCGTGATACGGATGGTCTGCAACACGCGCTCTGTGGTCACAGCGTCCAGCGCCTGCCTGAGGGATACGTGAATGCTGACGAGCACCGTGCTCAGCCCGGGGCAACTCAACATCATGCGCACCGGCAGTCGCTCCACTGGTATACCTTGGTGCGCCGCGCTGATAGCCTGCAGCATCTCGGTATGCCCAGGGTGCTCGATGCCTGCAGCGGCGAGTGCCTCTTTGTGGATCGGCGCAGTCACAACGGCCTTCGCATCTCCCAGCAAGGCGGACCTGGTCGCCCATTCGATGCAATCGGCAGCGGCTCGCCCGGCGTTGGCGCTGATACGCCCGATCTCTACAGGCTGGCTCAGGCGGCACGCCTGCACCACTGCCAGACAGCCCGGGGGCACGGCCGGCAGATCAGCCAGGTCGCCGATCTCGGCCAGCATCAGCGGGCCTGAATCTCCGGTCAGCGCCCGCGCCACCTTGCGAAGGGTTCCCACATCGGCTGCGACAACGACCTGCCTGAGCAGTTCGGGCCGCTCGACGAACGCCTTGATGATGATTTCCGGACCGATGCCAGCGGGGTCGCCCATGGTCAGAACGACGGGGCGGCTCGGGGCCGACAGGTTGACTGACGATGTGCTCATTGAGACTCAAGCGGGGTTGTCGATGTCGATGAATACATGTTCGATACCGAGTTGAGACGCCACATGAGCGCCCACGGCAGGCGCGCCGTAGCGTTCGGAAGCATGGTGTCCGCACGCAATGTAGGCGACCCCACATTCACGGGCATAGTGGGCCTGCGGCTCGGAGATCTCACCGGTGATGAAGACATCGGCCCCGGCGGCAATGGCCGATTCGAAATAACCCTGAGCGCCTCCTGTGCAGAGCGCGACGTGACGCACAGGCCGATCGGGTTCAGCCACCAGGGTGACCGACCGGCCGAGCTGGTGTGACACATGCTCGGCCAACTCGGCGGCCGACGCCGACGGCCTGTGCCCCATGAAGCCCAGCGCCTGCTCACCAAAGCGGCCACGCTCATCGGTGTAAAGATCCACCCCAAGATGCCGGGCCAGTTGAGCGTTGTTGCCCAACTCGGCATGGGCGTCCAGAGGCAGGTGGTAGGCCAAGAGGTTGATGTCGTGGGCTAGCAGAAGGGCCAGGCGATGTTTCATCCAGCCTGTCACACGACCGTCCTGGCCGCGCCAGAACAAACCGTGGTGCACCAGTATGGCGTCGGCACCTTCAGCGATGGCCGCCTCGATCAAGGCGCGGCTGGCTGTCACGCCGCTGACCAGCTTGCGCACCCCGGCACGACCTTCTACCTGCAACCCGTTGGGGCCGTAGTCCTTAAACTGGGCAGGTTGAAGCAGTCGATCAAGTGACTGCGTGAGCGCTTCACGGGAAACCGCGAGTGGCAATGGGCGATCGGTCGGCATGGGTTTCTCGGTTTCACAGAAATCGGCGAATGCCCTTCATTCTGGCACCTTGACATCAACGCGCGTGGCAAGCGAAGAGCGGCCTTGAAGCCCCCAAGGTGGCACCCATTTGCAGGACAATGCCCCTGTCGCCAACATTTGTCGGGACAAGCATCCCGCGTCCAACCCCTCATCCCGCTCTCCCATGAAACGACTCTGGCTCCTGTTTGCCCAAACTGTCACCGTTCTGGTGGCAGCCCTGTTTGTGGTGGCGACCTTGCAACCGCAGTGGCTCGGGCGTTCAGCGTCAGTTGCGTCAGTGATTCCGGTGCTGGAGGCTCCTTCGATGGGCACTGCGCCAGCTGGTGCAGAGGGGGGGTCCAGCTTTCGCAGCGCGGCGCGGGCCGCATCGCCGGCTGTGGTGAGCATCAACACCAGCAAGGCGGTTGTCAACGGCGCCCAGAGTGCAGACCCCTGGTTTCGCTTCTTTTTTGGTGATCAGGCCCAGAGCCAGCCGCAAACCGGCCTGGGCTCGGGCGTCATCGTGAGCCCGGCAGGCTACGTGCTGACCAACAACCACGTGATCGAAGAAGCCGACGAGATCGAGGTCATTCTAAATGACGGCCGCAAAAGTACCGCCAAAGTGATCGGTACCGACCCGGAAACCGATCTCGCGATCCTGAAAATCGAGCTGACCGACCTGCCCGTGATCACCCTGGGCAACTCCGATGCGCTGGAAATCGGCGACCAGGTCCTGGCCATCGGCAACCCGTTCGGCGTCGGACAGACCGTCACCAGCGGCATCGTCAGCGCGCTGGGTCGCACTCAGTTGGGCATCAATACGTTTGAAAACTTCATCCAGACCGACGCTGCCATCAATCCGGGCAACTCGGGTGGTGCGCTGGTGGATGTGAATGGCCATCTCATGGGTATCAACACGGCCATCTATTCACGCTCCGGTGGGTCAATGGGCATCGGATTTGCCATTCCAACATCCACAGCACGCAACGTGCTGGACGCTATCGTGCGTGACGGACAGGTCACGCGTGGATGGATCGGTGTCGAGCCCCAAGACCTCACGCCCGAACTCGCCGAGAGCTTTGGATTGAAACCCGGAGCAGGCGTCGTGATCACCGGGGTTTTGCAGAACGGGCCTGCTGCTCAGGCCGGCATCCGGCCTGGCGACGTGATCACTGCGGTCGGCGGCAAAACCGTAACCAACGTTTCCCAGTTGCTTGCAGCTGTGGCGGCCTTGCAACCTGGCACCGCGTCTGTCGTCGACGTAACGCGCCGTGATGGCACCGTGCAGATTCAGGTCACGCCAGGCCGCCGCAACGTTGCCCGCCAGGCAGCGGCACGTTGACCCAAGTCAGGACGCAGATTCCTTTTCCGCAGCCTCAGCCTCACTGGGCGCCGATGCCTTGATGAACCATTGTGCGCCCCAGATGCCTATTTCATAGAGGATGCACATGGGAACGGCCAGGGCCAGTTGCGAGATAACGTCCGGCGGGGTCACCACAGCTGCAATGATGAACGCGACGACGATGAAGTAACCGCGAAACTCCTTGAGTTTCTGCACTGTCACCATGTTCATCTTCACCAGCAGCACCACCACGATGGGCACTTGGAAGGCCAGCCCAAAGGCAAGATAGAGCGAGAGGATGGCCTCCACATAAGACGCGATATCGGGTGTAGCCGCCACGCTGGCCGGCGTGAACTGCTGGATGAAGCCAAACATCTTGTCCAGCACAAAGAACTGCACAAAAGCGATGCCCACGTAAGCCAGCGCGCTGCCCAGCACGATCAGCGGGATGGCGAAGCGCTTCTCGTGGCTGTAGAGACCGGGGGCCACAAATGCCCACACCTGATACATCCACCAAGGCAATGAGAGCAGCAGAGCTGCCATGGCCAGCACCTTGATCGGGACAAAGAAGGGCGAGAACACGCCCACAGCAATCAGCTTGGCGTCGGGCGGCATGTGGGCCCGGATCGGTACGGCGATCAGGTCGATCAATCCGCTGGGGCCAGGCCAGAAAGCCAGCAGAGCCATGCAAATGGCGAGCCCGATAACGCCGTAGAGCAACCGGTCCCGCAGCTCCATGAGGTGCTGCACAAACGGTTGTTCAGAACCGGCGAGCTCGTCGGTGGTTTTTTCGGAATCGGACATCAGCGGGGAGCAGAGGATGAGCGGGGCCTGAAACGGGCCACGCGGGCCGCGCCGGATTGCGTACGTGTACGCACACCAGTGCGGGCCTTGAACCACTGGGGCATGGCTTTCTGCTTGAGCCGCCAGTTCTTTTTGGGGTGTTTGTAAACGGGGGTGTCGAACGAACCCAAAGTGTCGCTGGAACTGTAGGAGGAGGAGCTTCCGTCCAGCCCTGCGGTGGCGTCGGACCACGACTTCTCGAAGTCGCTAGCACCACTCTGCACCGATTGCTCGACATCACGCGCAGCGCTGGTGACCGAGTCCTTCATCTTCTTGAGCTCTTCAAGCTCCATGGAGCGACTGACTTCGGACTTGACGTCGGCCACGTAGCGTTGCGCCTTGCCCAGCAAGGCACCCACCGTGCGTGCCACTCGTGGAAGCTTCTCGGGCCCGATGACGATCAGCGCCACGGCACCGATGAGGGCGAGCTTGGAAATGCCCAGATCAATCATGTATTGGCCATCCTGCGGGCGAATTCGGGCTCTGTTGGAGCCTGGTGGTGGGCGCTCGGGCAGCGAGGGTGGTCACCGCAGCGCCAATGAGGGGATCAGCTTTTCTGCTTGGCTTCGACGTCGATGGCGTTTTTGTCTGCGCGGGTTTCCTGGGTGACCTGACCCGCAGGCGCCGCACCCGCATCACTGGGACTCTGTCCACCTTCCTTGATGCCATCCTTGAAGCCTTTGACAGCGCCGCCCAGGTCGGAGCCGATGTTCTTGAGCTTTTTGGTACCGAAGACCATCACCACGATGAGCAGCACGATGAGCCAGTGCCAGATAGAAAACGTACCCATGATTTACTCCAGATATTGAGGTGTAGCGCATTGCGCTCTGGTTGGGATTCTAAGCCCGGGTGGGAGTTCAGGCCCCCTGCGCGGTCAATTGCTCCATCTTCTCCCCGGAGCGTGTCACCCCCGTGGCAATGTTCAGCCGCGCAACCATGGCCGCGGGCCGCCCATCACGTGCACATGCAGGTGATGAACCTCCTGTCCGCCCTCAGCGCCGGTGTTGCACACGATGCGAAAACCGCCCTCGGGATATGGGTTGCAGCCCTGCTCTGCAGCGAGCTTGGGCGCGAGCACCATCAGTCGACCCATGAGTGTCTCGTGCTCAGGACCGAGCTGCGCCATGGAGGCAATGTGCAGCTTGGGCACCAGCAGAAAGTGCACAGGCGCCCAGGGGTGGATGTCGTGGAAGGCAAAGAGGGCTTCGTCCTCATACACCTTCTTCGATGGAATCTGGCCGGCAATGATCTTGCAGAAGATGCAGTTGGGGTCGTGTGCGGTCATGTGGAATGCGTAGAAAGGTTCAATCGGGCATGGCCTGGTTGGCGTTCATGCGCACCATGCCCTTGACGATGCGGTAGAGGAACCAGATGGAAATGACGCCCCAGGCGATCCAGCCCGGCAGCACGAAGAGCAGCCACAGCGGCAACGTGACCAGGTAGAGCACAGCGGCCCAGATCACGGTGCGGATGCGCCAGGAAAAATGGCTCGCCTGCCAGGTGCCTTCGGCATCGCTCTTTTTCACGAGATCGATGACCAGCGCCACGATCAGCAGAGCCACGCCAGGCTGGGTGGCGGGCAACACAGCGCCCACCGCCACGATAAGGTGCAGGATGTAACTGACCCAGCCGATCGTCTTGAGGGACTGGGCCCGCTCGCTGTCGACCGGTTCAACGTCGATGATGTCGCTCATGGCAAGGTCCTTTCAGTGGGCATCAGGCTCGGTGCCGGCTTCGCGTGCAAGCACCTTGCGCATGGCTTTTTCCTCCAGGCCGCTCAGGCCCTCGCGGCGCACCAGTTCGGCCACCACGTCGGCCGGGCCGAGCTTGTAGTGGGCCAGCGCGATCATGCAATGGAACCAGAGGTCGGCCGTCTCATTCACCAGCTTTTGCGGGTCGCCGCCGTGGTCCAGGTCCTTGGCAGCCATCACGGCTTCGGTGGCTTCTTCACCGATTTTCTTGAGGAAGCTGTCAGGCCCTTTGTGCAGCAGCCGGGCCACGTAACTCTTTTCGGGGTCGCCGCCATTGGCCGGCTTGCGGCTTTCGATCACAGCGGCCAGGCGCGCCAAGTCATCGGTGGTGGTCATGTTCATTCACTTGTAAATTGACTCGGGGTCTTTGAGCACCGGTTCAACGGCATTCCATTGGCCATCGGCCAGGCTCTGAAAGAAACAACTGTGGCGCCCGGTGTGGCAGGCAATGCCGGGCTCGTGGCCAAGCTGGGTGACCTTGAGCAGGACCACGTCGTTGTCGCAGTCCATGCGGATGTCGTGCACGGTCTGCACGTGGCCCGACTCTTCGCCCTTGAACCACAGCTTGTTGCGCGATCGACTGAAATACACAGCGCGCCCAAGTTCGGCGGTCTTCTGCAGCGCCTCGCGGTTCATCCACGCGAACATGAGCACATCGCCCGTGGCCGCCTCCTGCGCAATCACGGGCACCAGGCCCTGCGCGTCCCATTTCACATCGTCCAACCAGTTCATCGGTTGAATCTAACATGGGCATTTGGGGGCCAGAGCGGCCACGCCGGCAAAGCCGCTACGATGAACCCGGTTCTGACAAGACCGATGCCCCACCCGATCACTTGCCACTGCGCAGCCCCGCGCACAGGAACCCCCATGAAAATCCGCACCCTCCTCCTTATCCTCTTCATCCTGTTGGTTGCCGGCTTCGTGGCGCTCAACTTCGCCCAGATCCTGCAACCCACCGCGCTGAGTTTCGGCTTCACCGAGGTGCAGGCGCCATTGGGGCTGGTGCTGCTGGGCATGTTGGCATTGGTGCTGGTGGTGTTTCTGGCCGCGCTGGTGTACCAGCAGACCACGCACATGATGGAAGTGCGCCGGGTCACCCGCGAAGCCTCCGAGCAACGCACGCTGGCCGACAAGGCCGAGGCCTCGCGCTTCACCGAGTTGCGTACTTTTCTGCAAGCCGAAATGCAGTCCACCGCCGCGCGGGAAATTGATCTGGCCGAGAAACTGCACCTGAAGGTGGACCGCCTGCAAGCCGCCATGACCGAGGTGATCGAGCAGACCGGCAACGGCTTGAGCGCCAGTCTGGGTGAACTGGAAGACCGCCTGGAGCGGCAGTACCAGCTGCGCAGCGACCGGACCTGAAACCGGTCAGAGCCGGACGGGAATACCGCGTTCGGCCATGCGGGCCTTGGCCTGCGCCACGGTGAACTCACCGTAGTGGAAGATACTGGCTGCCAGCACGGCATCCGCCCCACCTTGTTGCACGCCGTCGGCCAAGTGGTCGAGTTTGCCCACGCCGCCCGAGGCGATCACCGGCACGTCCACAGCATCGGCCACGGCGCGGGTGAGCGCCAGGTCAAAACCTGATTTGGTGCCGTCGCGGTCCATGCTGGTCAGCAGAATCTCGCCGGCGCCGTGTTCGGCCATCTGTCGGGCCCAAGCCACCGCGTCCAGGCCAGTGTTCTTGCGCCCGCCGTGGCTGTACACATCCCAGCCCTCACCGCGCACAGCCAAGTCTTCGCCCTGTCGGCGCTTGGCGTCGATGGCCACCACGATGCACTGGGCGCCGTACTTGGCCGACGCTTCGCGAATGACCTGTGGGTTGGCCAGGGCGGCTGAATTGAAACTGGTCTTGTCGGCCCCGGCATTGAGCAGGCGGCGCACGTCTTCCACCGTGCGCACGCCGCCGCCCACCGTGAGCGGAATGAAGACCTGCGAGGCCACCGCCTCGATGATGTGCAGGATCAGGTCGCGCCCGTCGCTGGTCGCCGTGATGTCGAGAAAGGTCAGCTCATCGGCACCTTGGTCGTTGTAGCGCGCCGCGATCTCGACCGGGTCACCGGCGTCGCGCAGCTCCACAAAGTTGACGCCCTTGACCACGCGGCCACCGGTGACGTCGAGGCAGGGAATGATGCGCTTGGCCAACATGGGCAGTGTTATCCGTTCAAGTCGTCGGCGAGCTGCTGCGCAGCTTCAAAATCCAGGTCGCCGCTGTAGATCGAACGACCGCAGATCACACCCTCCACGCCCTCGTCTTCCACGGCGCACAGCGCGCGGATGTCTTCGAGGTTGGACAGGCCACCCGATGCGATGACAGGAATGGACAGCGCCTGCGCCAGCTTTACGGTGGCTTCGATGTTGATGCCCGAGAGCATGCCGTCGCGGCCGATGTCGGTGTAGATGATGCCTTCGACGCCGTAGTCCTCGAACTTCTTGCCCAGGTCCACCACCTCGTGGCCAGTGAGCTTGCTCCAGCCGTCGGTGGCGACCTTGCCGTCCTTGGCGTCCAGGCCCACGATGATGTGGCCGCCGAACGCGGTGCAGGCGTCCTGCAGGAAGCCGGGGTTCTTCACCGCGGCGGTGCCGATGATCACGTAACGCAGGCCGGCGTCGAGGTAACGCTCGATGGTGTCGAGGTCGCGGATGCCGCCGCCGAGCTGCACGTCCACCTCGGAGCCCACCTCTTTCAGGATGGCGCGGATGGCCTGCTCGTTTTTCGGCTTGCCGGCGAACGCTCCGTTGAGGTCCACCAGGTGCACGCGGCGCGCGCCCTTGTCGACCCAACTGCGCGCAATGGCCGCCGGGTCTTCACCGAACACGGTGGATTGGTCCATGTCGCCCTGTTTGAGGCGAACGCACTGGCCGTCTTTCAGATCAATGGCAGGAATCAGCAGCATGGTGGTGTGGTGAAAGGCCTAGGGGTTCCAGGAAAGGAAGTTGCGGTAAAGCGCCAGCCCCTGGTCGGCACTTTTTTCGGGGTGAAACTGGGTGGCGAAGATGTTGTCGCGGGCAATCGCTGCGGCAAAGCGACCACCATAGTCGGCTTCGCCCACGCAGTGCAAGACCTGGGCAGGCCGAGCATAGAAGCTGTGCACGAAATAAAAATAGGCGCCATCCCGGATACCGGCCCACAGCGGGTGTACCGGGCGGCCCAGCTCGTGGAACACCGGATTCCAGCCCATCTGGGGCACCTTGAAGCGGCTGCCATCGGCCTGCAAACGGCCTTCCAAGCGAAAACGCACCACCTCGCCGGGGATCAGGCCCAGCCCGTCGGTCGGCCCTTCTTCGCTGCGGTCCAGCAGCATCTGCATACCGACACACACACCAAACAGCGGCTTGTTCGCTGCGGCGTGCAGCACAGCGTCTTTCAGGCCGGAGGCGGTGAGCTCGTTCATGCAGTCGGCCATGTGGCCTTGACCGGGCAGCACCACGCGGTCGGCGTCCAGCACGTCTTGCGCGTTGGACGTGACCAGCACGTCCATGTCCGCCGTGCGTGCCACGTGTTGCACGGCCTGCGACACGGAGCGCAGGTTGCCGCTGCCGTAGTCCACCACGGCGACTGTCTTGCGTTTCATGGCCGGGAAGGGGTTACAGCGAACCTTTGGTCGAGGGAATCACGTCGCCCATGCGC
>LNFM01006145.1_pt1 | contig 21255 bp, 20 predicted proteins | sample 596031 | NCBI WGS metagenome assembly LNFM01 (sample SAMN04254537, study PRJNA301005) | activated carbon metagenome | isolation source: dual media filters at the Ann Arbor, Michigan drinking water treatment plant | place: USA: Ann Arbor
GACGGCGCCCACGTCGTCAACATGAGCCTGGGCAGCATGGCGCGCACCGGCATCCTCAAGACCATCGAGTTCATCGCCACCTGCAGCGCGCCGGCGGCCGGCGACCCCATCGCCGACCTCAGCGACCCCGGCTACGCCGACGACCTGGCGCGCTGCGCCAACGCCAGCGTGGGTACGGTGATCGTGGCCGCGGCAGGCAACGACGGCAGCAAGCATGTCAAGCAGTACCCTGCCGCCGAGAGTGTCTACGGCCTGATCCCGGTGGCTGCCACGCGCGCCGACGGACGACTGGCCGCGTTCAGCAACTACGGCAACTGGATCCAGGTGGCCGCCCCCGGCGAAGGCATCACCAGCACCTTGCCTGGCGGCGGCTACGGCACCTGGAGCGGCACCTCGATGGCATCGCCCCTGGTGGCGGGCGTGGCGGCGCTGGTGCGTGCGGCCAACCCCGAGTTGACCCCGCGCGATGTGGCCGAGCGTATCGAGCGCACCGCCGGCGGCATCTGCGGCAAGGTGTCGCAAGTGCGCGTTGACGCGCTGGCCGCAGTCAGCAACACGGTGGCACCGACAGGGACCTGCCGCTGAAGCGCCACCGCCTCGCTGTCCGCGAGGCGGCAGGCCACACGGCACGGTGACAATGCCGCATGGACGAGCACAGCGCCTGGATCGGCCGCAGCGAAACCGCCCAGGACAGCCTGCACGCCACGCCGCTGATGGCCCTGGCTGCCACGCTGGACCACCCCCCAGAGCCGGTGCCCGCCGGCACGCCGCTGCCGCCGCTGTGGCACTGGCTGTATTTTCTGCCGCTGCACCGGCATAGCGAGATCGGCGCCGACGGCCACGCCCGGCGCGGCGGCTTCCTGCCGCCGGTGCCGCTGCCACGGCGCATGTGGGCCGGCAGCCAGTTCGAGTTTCGCGCCCCGCTGCGCGTGGGTGACACGGTGGCGCGCACCAGCACCATCGCCGACGTCAGCTGCAAGCAGGGCCGCAGCGGCCCGCTGGTCTTCGTCAAGGTGCGCCACGAACTGCACGCCAACGGCGCGACCGAGCCGGCCTTGGTGGAGTTCCACGACATCGTCTACCGCGAAGCGCGCCAGCCCGGCTACGCCGAACCCCCGCCGCAGGCCGCGCCCACCGGCGCCGCCTGGCAGCGCGAGATCGTGCCCGACGATGTGCTGCTGTTCCGCTACAGCGCGCTCACCTTCAACGGCCACCGCATCCACTACGACCGGCGCTACGTCACCGAGGTCGAGGGCTACCCCGGGCTGGTGGTGCACGGCCCGCTCATCGCCACGCTGCTGCTGGACCTGCTGCACAGGCACGAACCCGCGGCCCAGGTGGCCCACTTCCACTTCAAGGCGCTGCGGCCGACCTTCGACCTGCACGCTTTCAGGCTCAACGGCCGGCGCGAGGGCAACACGGTGCGGCTGTGGGCCCAGGACCACGAAGGTTGGCTGACCATGGACGCCGTCGCCACGCTGCTGGGCTGATCCGCATGCAGCCGCTGAAAGGGCTCACCGTCGTCGCGCTGGAACATGCCATCGCGGCGCCCTTCGCCACGCGCCAGCTGGCCGACCTGGGCGCGCGCGTGATCAAGATCGAGCGCCCCGGCACGGGCGACTTCGCGCGCGGCTACGACCAGCGCGTGCGCGGCCTGGCATCGCACTTCGTCTGGACCAACCGCAGCAAGGAAAGCCTGACGCTGGACCTGAAGCACCCGCGCGCGGTCGAACTGCTGCAAAAGCTGATCGTAGAGAAGGCCGACTGCGTGGTGCAGAACCTGGCGCCGGGCGCGGCGGCGCGGCTGGGCGTGTCCTGGCCGGCGCTGAAGGATCGCCGGCCCGACCTGATCCTGTGCGACATCTCGGGCTACGGCGATGACCCGGTCGCGCCCGGTCCGTACCGCGACAAGAAGGCCTACGACCTGCTGATCCAGAGCGAGAGCGGCTTCGTCAGCCTCACCGGCACGCCCGAAGAACCCTGCAAGGCCGGCGTTTCCATCGCCGACATCGCCGCCGGCATGTACGCCTACAGCAACATCCTGGCGGCGCTGCTGCAGCGCAACACCGACGGACTGGGCCGCCGCATCGACCTGAGCATGCTCGAGGCCATGGGCGAATGGATGGGTTTTCCGCTGTACTACGCCTTCGACGGTGCGCCGCCGCCGCCGCGCGCGGGCGCCGCCCACGCCACGATCTATCCGTATGGTCCCTTCCCCACGGGTGACGGCAAGACCGTGATGCTGGGCCTGCAGAACGAGCGCGAGTGGCAGCAGTTCTGCAGCAAGGTGCTGCTGCAGCCGCAACTGGCGCAAGACCCGCGCTTTGCCGGCAGCGCGCAGCGCTCGGCGCAGCGAGACGTGCTTCGGGACATCATCGTGCAGACCTTTTCCGCGCTTGGCTACGCCCAGGTGGTGCAGCGGCTCGAGGACGCCCAGATCGCCAACGCCGAGCTGCGCGACCTGTCCGGCCTGTGGCAGCACGAGCAGCTGGCGGCGCGCGGCCGCTGGCGCGAGGTGGACACACCCGCCGGCCCCGTGCCCGCGCTGCTGCCGCCCGGCAGCTGGGACGACGGCGACCCGCAGCTGCGCGCCGTGCCGGCTCTGGGCCAGCACACCGACGCGCTGCTGGCCGAGCTGGGCGTGAGCGCGGCCGAGATCGCCGCGCTGCGCGCCGACCAGGCGGTCTGAGCGGGCTGGCCTCTGCACACACGGGGCGCGGCGCCGTGCTGCGCATCACCCGCTTGAATTCCGGCCTTCGGCCCCAAAATCCCGCGCTTCCGGCTGTCGCCGGACCATCGCCGCCACCATCCCGAGAAGAACAGACCCATGGACAAGCAAACCCTGTCGTTCCAGGCCGAGGTCAAGCAGATCCTGCACCTCGTCACCCATTCGCTGTATTCCAACAAGGAGATCTTCCTGCGCGAACTGGTCTCCAACGCCTCTGACGCCTGCGACAAGCTGCGCTTCGAGGCCCTGGACAAGGCCGAGTTGTACGAGGACGCGCCCAACCTGGAGATCCGCGTCTGGTTCGACGAGCAGGCCAGGACCATCACCATCCGCGACAACGGCATCGGCATGAGCGCCGAGGAAGCCGTGGCCCACCTGGGCACCATCGCCAAGAGCGGCACGCGCGAGTTCATGGCCAAGCTCGAGGGCGACCAGAAGAAGGACGCCAACCTCATCGGCCAGTTCGGCGTGGGTTTCTACAGCGGCTTCATCGTGGCCGACCGCCTGACGGTGGAAACCCGCCGCGCCGGCGCCGCGCCGGGCGAGGGCGTGCGCTGGAGCAGCGAAGGCAGCGGCGACTTCGAGGTCGAGACGATAGAGCGCGCGCAGCGCGGCACCGACGTCATCCTGCACCTGCGCGACGGCGAGGAAGAGTTCCTCTCGGCCTGGAAGCTCAAGTCCATCATCGGCAAGTACTCCGACCACATCAGCCTGCCGGTGCTGATGCCGAAGCAGAAGTGGGACGAAGAGAAGAAGGAGCAGGTCACCACCGACGAATGGGAGCCGGTGAACAAGGCCGCGGCGCTGTGGACGCGCGCCAAGAGCGACATCACCGACGCCCAGTACCAGGAGTTCTACAAGCAGATCAGCTACGACCAGGAGGCACCGCTGGCCTACACGCACAACCGCGTGGAGGGCCGCACCGAGTACACGCAGCTGCTGTACGTGCCGGCCAAGGCGCCCTTCGACCTGTGGAACCGCGACAAGCGCGGCGGCGTCAAGCTCTACGTCAAGCGCGTCTTCATCATGGACGATGCCGAGGCGCTGATGCCGGTGTACCTGCGCTTCGTCAAGGGCGTGATCGACAGCGCCGACCTGCCGCTCAACGTGAGTCGCGAGCTGCTGCAGGAAAGCCGCGACGTCAAGGCCATCCGCGAAGGCTGCACCAAGCGCGTGCTGGCCATGCTGGAGGACGTGGCCCAGAGTGACGATCCTGGCCAGAAGGACAAGTACGCCGAGTTCTGGCGCCAGTTCGGCCAGGTGCTGAAAGAAGGCATCGGCGAGGACCACGCCAACCGCGAACGCCTGTCCAAGCTGTACCGCTTTGCCAGCACGCACGCAGACGAAGGCGTGTCCTTCGAGGACTACGTCAAGCGCATGAAAGAGGGCCAGGAGGCCATCTACTACGTCACCGCCGACACCCTGAGCACGGCCAAGAACAGCCCGCAGCTGGAGATCTTCCGCAAGAAGGGCATCGAGGTGCTGCTGCTCATCGACCGTGTGGACGAGTGGATGCTGTCGCACCTGTACGAATTCGACGGCAAGCCGCTCACCAGCGTGGCCAAGGGCGGCGTCGACCTGGGGCAGCTGCAGGACGAGGACGAGAAGAAGGCCGCCGATGCGGTGGCCGAGGCCTTCAAGCCGGTGCTCGAGCGCCTGAAAGCGGCGCTGAAGGACCGCGCCAAGGACGTGCGCACGACGGCGCGACTGGTGGACTCGGCGGCCTGCATCGTGGTCGACGACGGCGACATGAGCGCGCACCTGGCGCGCATGCTCAAGCAGGCCGGCCAGACCGCGCCCAAGAGTCTGCCCATCCTCGAGGTCAACCCCGAGCACGCGCTGGTCAAGCGCCTGGACGGCGATGCGCGCTTCGACGATCTGGCGCAGATCCTCTTCGACCAGGCCTTGCTGGCCGAGGGCGGGCAGCTCGAGGACCCGGCGGCCTACGTGCAGCGTGTGACGCGGCTGCTCACGCCGCAGGGTTGATGTGAATCAACGTGGCGGTGGCCACGCCATCGCCGGGGCGTGACGCCCGCCAGCGCCTGGCCTAAGTTGATTTCATGGCCCACCAACCGACGGGAGGATCTATGAAGTCATTGGCTGAGATGCGGTCCTTGGCGCTGGTGCCCCGTGCATGGGTGCGCGACGTGCGCCGGGCGTTGCTGGCCGGGCTCGTGCTCGGGCTGGTTGCCTGCGGTGGCGGTGGCGGGGATTCCGGCCCCCAGCCGACCCAGGTGCAGGGGCCGCCAAGCACGCCGGCCACGCTCAGCAGTTCAGGCACCGAGGCCACCGAGGCGGTGAAGGCCGCGCTTGCGACCTCCGACGCCACGGTCGCGCGTTCGAGCTCACTCAGTGGCCTGGGGCTGTTGCTCGGCGGCCCGATCGGTATGGGCCCCGATGGCGTGGCCGGCCTCAAGCAGCCGCTGGCGGTGGAGACCGCGAGTTGCAGTGACTTCTTCGCCGGCCCGTGTACCGGCAGCGTGACGCTAGACACCAATGTGGCCGACAACGCGCGCTTCGTTCCGGCGGGCAGCTTCGTCGACGTACGCTTCAACACCGTCAGCGGCCCCGTGTCCGGCCAGAGCGTGACGCTCAGCGGGCGCTTCCGGCTGGAATTCGTCACCGGCTTCGATCTGAGCTTGACGGATGCCACGAACTTCACCGGACTGGACGTGATCGTGACGAGCGACCAGCTGGGTGGCACGATCAACGGCTACGCATTCGGTCCCATCAACGACGTCGGTGAGCTGAAGATCAGCGCCCAGGGCGTGACGACGATGGTCGCGGACGGCAGGTCCTTCACCGGCCTCGGCTCCGTGACGGTGACCGACGCGGCCAACTACCGCATTGGCAGTGGCACCGTGCGCATCCCCTACTGGGGTGTCTCGGGCGGCTACGTCGACGTGGGCTACAGCAACTGGCAAATGGTCAACGGGCAGCCGGTGGACGGCTCGACGGTGACCATCAGCTCCGGTGCGGGCAGCTCCATCTCCATCCGGGCCACCTTCAACACGGCACCGAACATAGATTACGTGGTCGCCCTGACGGCCGGCGGCGTGACGCTGAGATTCCGCGTCACCGCCACCTATCCCGCCGGCGGCGGTGCGCCGACCTACGCGCCGCCAGTGCCGCTGCCGTAGTGCGGATCAGGCCGGGCGCATCAGTTCGGTCTGCTCGCGCAGCTGCGCGGTCTGCTGGCTCCAGTAGGCGGCGCTGCCGAAGAACGGAAAGTTGATCGGGAAGGTCGGGTCGCCCCAGCGCGCGGCCAGCCAGGCGCTGTGGCGCAGCATGCGCAGCGTGCGCAGCGGCTCGATCAGGGCGCGCTCGCGGTCGTCGAAATCGCAGAACTGCTCGTAGCCGGCCAGCAGTGTGTTCAGCTGCTGCGCCATGGTCGACGGGTCGCCCGAGACCAGCATCCACAGGTCCTGCACCGCCGGGCCCTGCATCGCGTCGTCCAGGTCGACCACGTGCGGCGCGCCGTCGCGCCAGAGCACGTTACCGAGGTGGCAGTCACCGTGCAGGCGCAACGTCGCCAGGGGCTGCAGGGCATCGAAGGCGTCCACCACCCGCGCCAGCGCCTGTTGCGCAGCCTGCTGCCAGGTGGCACGTTCGGTGTCGGGCACGAAGCCGCCGTCCAGCAGCAGCGTCAGCGCGCGCTGGCCGTCGGCGCGCGCGTCCAGGCGGTGGCGGTGGGCGAAGGGCTGGCGCCTGCCCACGGCGTGCAGGCGGCCGATGAAGCGGCCCAGCTGGCGCAGGGCGGCCGGGTCTTCCAGCTCGGGCTCGCGGCCGGCGCAGCGCGCGGCCGCGGTGTAGCGCAGCGCCGAGCCCTGCAGCGTCAGGCAAGCCAGGGTGGGGGGATCTCCCTCCAGGCGCAAGGCCACGGCCTCGGGCGCCGCAACCAGCACCAGGGGCGGCACCACGGGCACCTCGGCCGCGGCGAGTTCGAGCGCGAAGCCGTGTTCCTCGACGATCTGCGCGTCGCTCCAGCGCCCCGGCCGGTAGAACTTGGCCACGACCGCGCTGCCGTCCTCCAGGAACACCTGGAACACGCGGTTCTCATAGGAATTGAGTTGCAGCACACGCCCGTCGCCGTGCAGCCCCACGGCGGCCAGCGCGTCCAGCACCTGCTGCGGGTCCAGGCCGCTGAAGTTCACTCAGTGCCTGAGCTTTGCTGCGGCGGGGTCGGCCGCGGCCGGGCGCGCATCGCCGGTGAGTGGTGCCATGGCGCGCGTGCCGAAGCCGCTGCGCAGCAACCCGAAACCACTGGGCGCGTTCGGGTCGTTGCCGCTGTCCGGGCTGAAGAAGGAATCGTGCATGTAGCTGGACTCGCGCCACAGCGTGGCCTGCTCGCGCCGCCGCGTCGATGCGCTGGTGCGCGCATCGGCCGGCGCGGGCGCCGGCTGCGGGCTGCGTGCGGCTTCACCGTGCTGAGGCAACAGCAGCTGCAGCTCGGCAACGGAGGGCAGTTGGTCGGCTGCGCAGTGCAGGTAACGCACGCGGCAGGCGGCCAGCACCGACTGCTTGATGCGTGTCGAACGCATCGACCCGGTGCGGTCGCTTTCCAGGTCCATGGCCACCAGCACGCGGCCATTGGCGCTGCACACGGCAAAGGTGACGTGCAGCGCGCCCAGCAGGCGGTACCAGTAGTTCACCTGCTGCGGGTCACTGGGCTGGCAGAAACGCACCAGCGGCAGCTTGGACAGCACGATGTGGTGGGGCAGAGCCTCGCGCAGCTGACGGTAGACGCGCCGCTCCTCGGTGCTGAAGACCGGCCGCGGCGTGAGCGTCCATTCGGTGGGCAGCTGCTGCGACTCATGCCGCCGCTGCTGCAGCAGCCACAAGACGCCGGCGCTCAGCAAGAGCGCGACGGACAGGCTGGCAATAACCCAGGGCAGGATGGCGTGCATGGTTTGCCGGCGGCGAGAAGTGTCGCCAGACCGTGGAAACTATCACGCCGAGCCCTGAATCGGTGGCTACGCCCCCGATCCGCCTCGGACTTCACGAAGTGCTGCGAAAACTGCTCGGGCCGTGCCGTTTGCCGGTCCAGGCTGGCCAGAGGTCGTCCAGGCGCAGTACCTGCAGCTTGACCTGGTAGTCGAATTCCGCCGCGCGGCCGTCGAGCAGCGCGCCGATCTGCGTGCCCAGGGTGTCGGCCGGCAGTTGCAGTTTCGCAACGGCCTGGGCGCCATCGAAGCTGATCTGCGCACCGGCACGGCGCACGATCGCCAGCATGGCCACGTTCTCGCGCGCCACGTAGATCACCATCAAGCCCACGCCCCGGTTGCGCGCATGCATCACCGCGTGCTCGAACAGGCGCGTGCCCAGACCCTTGCCGCGCGTGCGCGGCAGCACGGACACCCCGAACTCGGCCTCCAGGCCCTCGTTCTCGAAGGCCAGATGGGCCATGGCCACCAGGCGCAGACGGCGATCGAAGACGCCGTAGAGCTCGTCGCGGCCGAAATCCATCTGGTCCACGTACAGGCCGATCTGCTCGTCGCTGGCGACATGGCCGAAGCGCAGCAGCCGCGCCTGCTCGTCCAGTGCCAACAGGTGCGCGCGCACACGCTCGCTGTGACGCGGCCCGAGCGTGCGTATGGGAACCCAGTTGCCCTTGGCGACGGCGCTCTGAGGCGCGTCGGCGGCGGTGGTCGAGGTGCTCAGCGTGTTCATCATGGTTTCCCTGTCTTCGTCACCATGGTAGTCGATTGATCTAGGGTTAACCCTCAGACAACAACGCTTTACCCCTATGGTGCCAATTGCGACCGTCAAGGGTCGCGATGTATACTGCTCGGCTTTCCCCAAGATGTTCGGCTGGGGGAAGACCAGCCAACCGGTCATGTAGCGGGCTCTTCACAAGGGACGCAGTGCCCGGTACGCCCGAGAGGCCGCCTTGCATCAGCAAAAGCACAAGCGGCGCCGAGGAGCGGGCAGGTCAGGCCTCAGGGCCGATTCGATGCCGACAGACCTGCGCCCGCCGCTTTCGGCGTGCGCTTTTCCGGAAGACCCTCATGAAGACCTTCAGCGCCAAGCCGGCCGAGGTGACGCACGAGTGGTTTGTGATTGACGCCACCGACAAGGTGCTCGGACGTGTTGCCAGCGAAGCAGCACGCCGTTTACGCGGCAAGCACAAGGCCATTTACACGCCTCACGTCGATACCGGCGATTTCATCATCGTCGTCAACGCCGACAAGATCCGCGTCACCGGGGCCAAGGCCACGGACAAGATGTATTACCGGCATTCCGGCTACCCGGGCGGCATCTATGCCACCGCGTTCAAGGACATGCAGGCCAAGCACCCGGGTCGTGCGCTCGAGAAGGCCGTCAAGGGCATGCTGCCCAAGGGCCCGCTCGGTTACGCGATGGTCAAGAAGCTGAAGGTTTATGCCGGTGACACCCACCCGCACACCGCCCAGCAGCCCAAGCCGCTCGAGATTTGAGGACGCAGCGATGATCGGACTTTGGAACTACGGCACCGGCCGCCGCAAATCGAGCGTGGCTCGCGTCTTCATCAAGAAGGGCAGCGGCCAGATCGTCATCAACGGCAAGACCATTGATGATTACTTCGGTCGGCAGACCTCGATCATGATCGTGCGCCAGCCCTTGCTGCTCACGGGCAACAACGAGGCCTTCGACATCAAGATCAACGTGCACGGCGGCGGCGAGTCCGGCCAGGCCGGTGCCGTGCGCCACGGCATCACCCGCGCGCTGATCGACTACGACACCGCGCTCAAGCCCGACCTCAGCCGGGCCGGCTTCGTGACGCGCGACGCGCGCGAGGTCGAGCGCAAGAAGGTCGGCCTGCACGGCGCCCGCCGTCGCAAGCAGTTCAGCAAGCGCTGATCACGGCCGCGGGTGGCCTTGCAGGCCGCCCGCCACCCCGAATGTCCGCGCCTTTGCAAGGCGATGCCGCCCGTGGGATCATGCGGAGTGGCGGGATGCTCTCTGAACGGGGGCGGTCTTGGTCCCCGCCGTCGAATCTTTCACCGGAGTCCGCGATGAACGCCCTTGCCGAAGCCCTTTCCCCCGTGGCCGAAGACCTGCCGCCGGTTCCGCTGATCTTCACCGACAGCGCCGCCGACAAAGTTCGGCAACTCGTCGACGAAGAGGGCAACCCCGACCTGAAGCTGCGCGTGTTCGTGCAGGGCGGCGGCTGTTCCGGCTTCCAGTACGGTTTCACCTTCGACGAGGTCGTCAACGAAGACGACACGCAGATGGCCAAGAACGGCGTCACGCTGCTCATCGACGCCATGAGCCTGCAATACCTGGCCGGCGCCGAGATCGACTACAAGGAAGACCTGCAGGGGGCGCAGTTCGTGATCAAGAATCCGAACGCCACGACCACCTGCGGCTGCGGCTCGTCCTTCACGGTCTGACGACGATTCGGGACCCCGCGGTTCAGGCCGCGGGGTAGAGCGCCCCCAGCACCCGCGGCCCGCGCGCGCCGGTCACGGCCGGCAGGTTGCCTGGCTTGTGCTGCACATGCGCCAGCGCCAGCCAGGCAAACGCCAGCGCCTCGACCTGGTCGGGCGGTACGCCCGCCGCAGCGCTGCTGACCACCTGTACGCCCGCGCCCAGCCGCGCCGCCAGCCGCGCCATCAGGTGCGCGTTGAAGGCGCCGCCACCGCAGACCAACACCTGTTCTGTCGACGGTGCGTGGTGCAGCAGCGCATCGGCGGCGCTGCAGGCGGTCAGCTCTGCCAGCGTGGCCATCACGTCGCGCGCAGGGCTGCCGCCAGCCGCCACGCGGGCTTCCAGCCAGGCGGCATTGAACAGGTCGCGGCCCGTGCTCTTGGGCGGTTGCCGCTCGAAGTAGGGGTCGGACAGCAGGCGCTGCAGCAGGGCGTCGTCCACGCGACCGCCGCGGGCCCACTCGCCATCGGCATCGAAGGCCTGCTGCAGGTGGCGCTGGCACCAAGCGTCCATCAGCAGGTTGGCCGGACCGCAGTCGAAACCGCTGACGGCGCCGCCGGCCGGCAACAGGGTCAGGTTGGCGATGCCGCCCAGGTTCAGCACCGCCAGATCGCGCCCGGGCTGGCCGAAGGTTGCGGCGTGGAAGGCCGGCACCAAGGGGGCGCCTTCGCCGCCGGCCGCCAGGTCGCGGCTGCGGAAGTCGCACACCACGGCGATGCCGCACAGCTCGGCCAGCAAGGCGCCGTTGAGCAGTTGCAGCGTGTAGCCGCAGCCATCGAACTCTTGGGGCCGGTGGCGAACCGTCTGGCCGTGTGCGCCCACCACGCGGACCTGGTCCGCGGCCAACCCGGCGGCAGAGAGCAGCGCCGCCACCGCCTCGGCATAGAGCCGGCTCAGCCCATTGCCCGCCAGCGCCGCGGCGTGCAGTTCGTCGGGCCCCGGGCGGTTGAGCGCCAGCAGGGTCTCGCGCAGTGGCGCGGGCAGCGGGCGGTGCAGATGCCGGTGGGTGCGCAGCCGGCCCGAGGCGTCGGTCTGCGCCAGCACTGCATCGACGCCGTCGAGCGAGGTGCCCGACATCAGCCCGATGGTCCAGACCACGGGGCAGTGGCGCCTACTCGAAGGCGGCGCGCTGGCTGGTGACGGTCTGGGCCAAGTCCAGGTCGGAGCGCACGCTGCGCGCCAGGTCCGCGAACTGCGGCCGCGACGCGGCGTCGAGGTGCAGCCGGTCCGATGCCTCGGCCACGCTTACCGGGTCGAGGTGGCGACCGTTGACGCGGAACTCGAAGTGCAGGTGCGGGCCGGTGGTCCAGCCGGTCATGCCCACCGCGCCCACGCGTTGGCCTTGCTCGATGCGCTGGCCCTTGCGCACGTCGATACGGCTGAGGTGCGCGTACAGCGTGCTGCGGTCCTTGCCGTGGTCGATCTGAACCACGTTGCCGTAGCCGTTCTGGCTGCCGGCAAATTCGACCACGCCTTCGCCCACGCTGCGCACCGGGGTGCCGATGGGGGCGCCGTAGTCCACGCCCAAATGCGCCCGCGAGCGCTGCAACAGCGGGTGGATGCGCATGGCAAATCCGCTGGTGATGCGCGAGAACTCCATCGGGCTGGCCAGGAAGCTGCGCTGACGGCTGCTGCCGTCGGGGCTGTAGTAGGCGCCGCGCCCGTCGGCGCCGGCAAACCACACGGCCTGGTAGGTCTTGTTGCCGTTGACGAACTCGGCCGACAGCACGCGGCCGGCACCTTCGTTCCAGCTGACGGGTTCGCCGTCGGCGGTGAGCGACTCGTAGACCACGCTGAAGGTGTCGCCGCGGCGGAGTTGGCGGTGGAAGTCGATGTCGGTGGAGAAGATGTCGGCCAGTTGTTCGGCCACCGCGTCTGGCAGGCCGGCTTCGTCGGTGGCGGCGAACAGCGACTGGCGGATGCTGCCGCTGGCCAGGCGCTTGCGCGATGCCAGGGGCACGGTCTCGGAACGGGCGGTCCAGTGGCCGTCGACCAGCGCCAGGGTGAGGCGCGTGAAATGCGTTCGCGCCAGCTCGCTGCGTTCGGAAGGAAAACGTGCCACCAACTCGGTCAGGCTGCCGTCGTCGGCGGTGCGCGCCTGCACCATCTTGCCGGCACGACCGCTGATCAATTGGCGGGCGATGTGGTTGCCGCGCACGAAGGCGGCGGCGGCGGCGTCGCGCACGCCCAGGCGGGACAGCAGGGATTCAGCGGTGTCGACAGCGCGCGTGGTGTCGCTGCGCGTGAGGGTGATCTGCTGCGCCGCCAACTCATCCAGTTGCGACAGGAGCCCGGCAGGCTCTACCACTTCGGTGACCAGGCGCTGCGGCAGCTGGCTGGCGTCCGGCACCAGCGGGGCCACGGCCACGGCGGTGACCGCAAAGCCCGCCATCGCCACCACGGCCGACGCGACGATGCTGCGACGGTGCTGGCTGGCGATGCGCACGAGCCCTTGCAGGCTGCTATGGGTGGATGTGTTCAAGCCCGAATCGACGCTTCTTGGACCCAGCCGCCCCTGGCGGGCAGCTGCATCCGTTGATGATGTGGAAGACCGCCTGTCGGCGCCGGCCCCTGTGGGGCTTGGCGCACGGACCGCCGGCGGGCCGTCCCCTAGAATCCGTTTGCCTGAGGACCGCGGCGCGGTGCTCAGTCGCATAGCCCATGAGCGTGCCATGGGAATGCCAAGTATACCGGGCGCACTCTGTGCGGTGCCCCTCAAAAACCCCCTGATGTAACAGCCCATGACCGAGCCCCACAACGAGCCGGCGGCCGCAGACTGGCCCGTCACCGATCGCGTGCACGAAGCGATGGCGGTGTCGCTGCGCGGTTGCGAGGAACTGCTGCCCCAGGCCGACTGGCTGCGCAAGCTGGCACGCAGCCAAGCCAGTGGCGTGCCGCTGCGCATCAAGCTCGGCCTGGACCCCACCGCGCCCGACATCCACATCGGCCACACGGTGGTGCTCAACAAGATGCGCCAGTTGCAGGACCTGGGGCACCAGGTGATCTTTCTCATCGGCGATTTCACCTCGATGATTGGCGACCCCTCGGGCCGCAACGCGACGCGGCCGCCGCTCACACGAGAGCAGATCGAGGCCAACGCACAGACCTACTATCGGCAGGCCAGCCTGGTGCTGGACCCGGCGCGCACCGAGATTCGTTACAACAGTGAGTGGAGCGATCCACTGGGGGCGCGCGGCATGATCGAGCTGGCTGCCAAGTACACGCTGGCGCGCATGCTCGAGCGCGACGACTTCACCAAGCGTTTCAAGTCGGGCACGCCGATCTCGGTGCACGAGTTGCTGTACCCGCTGATGCAGGGCTACGACTCGGTGGCGCTGAAGAGCGACCTCGAACTCGGCGGTACCGACCAGAAGTTCAACCTGCTGGTCGGCCGCGCGCTGCAGGGCGAGTACGGGCAAGAGCCGCAGTGCATCCTGACCATGCCGCTGCTCGAGGGCCTGGACGGCGTCGAGAAGATGTCCAAGAGCAAGGGCAACTACATCGGCATCACCGAGCCGGCCAACACCATGTTCGCCAAGCTGCTGTCCATCAGCGACACGCTGATGTGGAAGTACTTCACCCTGCTGTCCTTCCTGCCCGAGGCGGCGATCGCGCGGCTCAAGGCCGAGGTCGAGGGCGGGCGCAACCCCAAGGACGCCAAGGTGCTGCTGGCCAAGGAGATCACCACGCGCTTCCACGGCGCGGCCGCGGCCGATGCGGCCGAGCAGGACTTCCAGCGCCGCGCCGCCGGTGGCGTGCCCGACGAGGTGCCCGAGTGCACGCTGGGCGGCGCGCCGCTGGCCATCGCCAACCTGCTCAAGCAGGCCGGGCTGGTGCCGTCCACCAGCGAGGCCATGCGCATGATCGAACAAGGCGGCGTGCGCATCGACGGCACCGTGGTCAGCGACAAGGCGCTCAAGGTGGCCGCCGGCACGCTGGTGGTGCAGGTGGGCAAGCGCAAGTTCGCGCGCGTGCACCTGGGCGCCTGACCAGCGACGCGATCCCGTTGGAGATCCGCACCTACCTCAAGATATCGGTCGGCGTGGCGCTGGCCACCATCACGCTGAAGACCGGCGCCTGGTGGGTGAGCGACAGCGTGAGCCTGCTGTCCGACGCGATGGAGTCGCTGGTCAACCTGGCCGGGGCGATGTTCGCGCTGATGATGGTGACCATCGCCGCGCGCCCGCCCGACGAAGACCACCCCTACGGCCACCACAAGGCCGAGTACTTCTCCAGCGGCTTCGAGGGCGTGCTGATCTTCGCCGCCGCGCTGGGCATCATCTGGGCCGCGGTCGACAGGCTGCTGGATCCGCAGCCCCTGCAGGCCGTGGGCCTGGGCATCATGCTGTCGGTGGTGAGCTCCACGCTCAATGGCGCGCTGGCCTGGTCGATGCTGCGCAAGGGCCGCGCCGCGCGCTCGATGGCCTTGCAGGCCGACGCGCGCCACCTGTTCACCGATGTCTGGACTTCGGCCGGCGTCATCGCCGGCCTGCTGGCGGTGGGGGCCACGGGCTGGCAATGGCTGGACCCGGTGATCGCCATCGCCGTGGCGCTGAACATCCTGCGCGAAGGTTGGTCGCTGGTCGCCGGTTCGGCCGACGCGCTGATGGATCGCGCCATCGAGCCCGAGGGCCAGGCGCAGATCAAGCAGGTGCTCGAAGGTTTCGACCACCAGACCATCCGCTTCGACCACGTGGTGACGCGCCGCGCAGGCCAGCGCCGCTTCGTCGACCTGCACATGCACATGCCCGCGGCCTGGACCCTGGGCCGCGCGGCGGCGGTGCGGGGCGAGGTCGAGCAGGCGCTGATGAGCGCCGTGCCGGGCCTGCGCGCCACCATCCAGTTGCTGCCGCTGGACGTGGAAGCGCACTTCAACGACCAGCGGGACCCGCTGTAGATGCTGGCGCTGCTGCAGCGCGTGCGTCAGGCGCGGGTGGAGGTGGACGGCCAGGTGGTGGGCGCCATCGACGCCGGGCTGCTGGTGCTGGTGTGCGCCGAGCCGGCCGATAGCCCGGCGCTGGCTGAAAAGCTGGTGGACAAGCTGCTCAAGCTGCGCGTGTTTGCCGACGCCGCCGGCAAGATGAACCGCAGCCTTCAGGACGTGGGCGGCGGGCTGCTGCTGGTGTCGCAATTCACGCTGGCGGCCGATTGCAGCAGCGGCAACCGTCCCGGCTTCAGTGCCGCCGCGCCACCGGCACAGGGGCTGGCGCTGTACGAGGAACTGCTGCGTCTGGCCCGCGCGCGCCACCCGCTGGTGCAGGCCGGCCGCTTTGGCGCCGACATGCAGGTTCACCTGGTCAACGATGGGCCGGTGACGATCCCGCTGACGTTGCGCTGAGCTGGTGAAGCTTTCGTCGCGAGCGGCCCAAGCTCAGGTCGAGCAGCTGAGCCCGGACACAAACAGTCCTGAGGACTGTTTGTGCCTGGCGAAGGGCCGGGCCTCTGCGCCCGGGCGCAGCCGTACACCCGTACGGCGAGCAGCGCAGGCCTGAGATTGGGTCGCGCAGCAGAAAGATTCGCCAGCTCAGTCGGCGTACTGGCCTGCCGCCTTGATGGCCGGGCCCCACTTGGCGATCTCGGCCTCGACGAACTTCTTGTGCTCGACCGGGCTCAGGCGGGCGTCGGTGATGACCACCGCGCCCAGGGCTTCCTGGCGCTTGATGAACTCGGGGTCCTTGAGCGCATTGCGCAGCGCGCCATTGACCTGATCGACGATGGCCTTGGGCGTGCCTTTGGGCGCGTACAGGCCGTGCCAGACGGCAACATTGAAGCCCTTCAGGCCTTGCGAATCCAGCGTCGGCAGCTTGGACAGCGCGGGCGTGCTGAGCGGCTTGCTCGTGGTCACGGCATAGGCCTTGACCTTGCCACCCTCGATCTGCGCGCTGGTGTTGGTGGTCTGGTCGCACATGATGTCGACCTGGCCACCCAGCAGGTCGGACATGGCCGGCGCCGTGCCCTTGTAGGGCACCGTGGTCATGTCCAGCTTGATGCTTTGCTGGAACAGCAGGCCGCACAGGTGCGAGGCCGCGCCCAGGCCGGCGTTGGCCAGGTTGACCTTGCCCTTGTTGGCTTCCAGCCACTTGACGAGCTCGGCGTAGTTGCTGGCCGGCAGGCTGGGGCGGCCGATCAGCGTCATCGGCACCTCATTCACCATGCCGACGTACTCGAAGTCGTCCAGCACCTTGTAGGGCAGGGTGCGGTACAGCGCCGGCGCGGTGGCCATGCCGATGTGGTGCAGCAGGAAGGTGTAGCCGTCGGGCGCGGCCTTGGCCACCTTGCCGGCGCCCAGCGTGCCGCCGGCGCCGCCGACGTTTTCAATCAGGATGGTCTGGTTGTTGAGGTGCTTGCGCATCACCTCGGCCAGATCGCGCGCCACCTTGTCGGTGGGGCCGCCGGCTGTGAAGGGCACGACGAAGGTGACAGGCTTTTCGGGATACGCCGCCAGCGCGGCGCCTGTCGCCATCAGGGTCGAAAGGGCGAGCAGGGTCTTGTGCATGTCTTGTCTCCAGGCTGTTATGGGCTGGGGCGGCATCGTACCGGCTCCTGTATTGCACGAAGGCGTGGGAACTACTTAGGCCTCGCTGCGTGTAAGCCCACGTGATCGTGACGGCCATGTGACGGCCTCTGGCCAGAGGCATCGGCCCCCGGCGGCCGCTGCGCCGCCGCCTTCAGGCGTAGCTGCGCTTGTCCTCGATCACCTTGCCGTCGTTGGGCAGGCTGCCGGGCGCGCTCAGTTCCACGTCCGCGCGCAGCTTGGTGATGTCGCGCACGCTGGCGGCCACGGCGTCGGCCAGGCCGGCGGGCGGCGCGGCACATTCGACACGCAACGTCATGCGGTCGTTGGCCATCTCGCCCTCGATCACCAGGCGCGCCTTGACGATCTCGGGGTGACGCTTGAGCACGTCGGCCACCTGGCTGGGGTGCACGAACATGCCGCGTACCTTGGCCGTCTGGTCGGCGCGGCCCATCCAGCCCTTGATGCGCGTGTTGCTGCGCCCGGTGGGGCAGATGCCGGGCAGCACCGCGCTCAGGTCGCCGGTGCCCAGGCGCAGCAAGGGGTAGTCGGGGTTGAGCACGGTGACCACGACTTCGCCCACCTCGCCCGCGGGCAAGGGGTCGTCGGTGCCGGGACGCACGATTTCCAGGATCACGCCTTCGTCCAGCACCAGGCCCTCGCGCGCTGCGGTCTCGTAGGCGATGACACCGGCCTCGGCCGTTGCGTAGGCCTGGTAGCCCTGCACGCCGCGCGTGGCCAGCCAGTCGCGCAGGCTGGGCGGGAAGGCTTCGCCGCTCACCAGGGCCTTCTTCAGGCTGGGCAGGGCGATGCCGGTCTCGGCCGCTTTCTCCAGCAGGATGCGCAGGAAGCTGGGCGTGCCGCAGTAGGCGTCGGGGCGCAGGTGTTCGATGGCCTGCAGCTGCAGCTCGGTGTTGCCCACGCCGCCGGGGAAGACGGTGCAACCCAGGGCCAGCGCGCCGCTTTCCATGATCCAGGCGCCGGGCGTGAGGTGGTAGCTGAAGCTGTTGTGCACCAGGTCGCCGGCGTTGAAGCCGGCGGCGCGCAGGGCGCGGGCGCTGCGCCAGTAGTCGTCGGCAAAGCCCTCGGGTTCATAGATGGGGCCCGGCGACTGGAACACGCGGCGTGCCGGGCGCAGCGCGCGCTGGGCGTTCCAGCCCAGGGCCGAGTAGCCGCCGAAACTGCTGCTGGCGCGCTGCGCCTGCTGGCGCTCGAGCAGTTCATGCTTGCGCGTGACCGGCAGCAGCGCCAAGGCGGCGCGCGAGTTCACCGTGTCGGGGTCCACGCCCGCCAGGCGCTCGGCCATGGCCGGCACGGCCAGCGCTGCGCGCACCTGCGCGGGCAGGGCGGCCATGAGTGCGGATTCGCGCACCGCGGGGTCGCGCGTTTCCAGCGCGGCGATAGCTTGCATGTTCATTCTTCGCGTTCCCAGCGCTCGAGGCGCCGCTTCAGTTCATCGAGGAGCTTGCGTTGCTCGGGCGCCGAGCGCACGGCCAGGCGGTCCCACTCGGGCGTGAGCGCCAGCTTGCGCGCGATGCGCACGTTGATGGCGCCGGCCTCGGCCACCAGCTCGAGCACGCGCTTGCCGCGCAGCTCGAAGCCGTTGCCGCGCTCGGCCAGCTTCAGGTCGCGCAGGCTGCGCTTGAGCTGCAGCAGCGCCTCTTCGGCCTTGAAGGGTGGCAGCGCGAAACCGCCCAGTTCATCGTCAGCCATGGCAGTGTCAGTCATCAAGCAAACGCCGCGGAACCGGCTCTGCCGGGCCGCTGGCGTTGCCCCCTCGAGGGGGAAGCGGCGCAGCCGCTGCGGGGGTGGTCATGACAACCAGCGCTTCCTGCGCTTGTAACTCTTGCCACCCTTGAAGCTCTTGCGGTCGCCGCCGCCCATGCCCAGGTAGAACTCCTTGACGTCTTCGTTCTCGCGCAGGGCCTTGGCCTCGCCGTCCATGACGATGCGGCCGTTTTCCAGGATGTAGCCGTAGTCGGCATAGCGCAGCGCCATGTTGGTGTTCTGCTCGGCCAGCAGGAAGGTCACCTTCTCGCGCTGGTTGAGGTCCTTGACGATCTCGAACACCTCTTCGACGATCTGCGGCGCCAGGCCCATGCTGGGTTCGTCCAGCAGCACCATGTTCGGGTTGGCCATGAGCGCGCGGCCGATGGCGCACATCTGCTGCTCGCCGCCGCTGGTGTAGGCAGCCTGGCTGGTGCGCCGCGTCTTCAGGCGCGGAAAGTAGTTGTAGACCTTCTCCAGCGTGGCGGCCACCGCGGCCTTGCCGTCCTTGCGCGTGTAGGCGCCGGTCATCAGGTTGTCCTCGATGGACAGGTGGGCAAAGCAGTGCCGGCCCTCCATGACCTGGATCACGCCGCGGTTGACCATCTCGGAGGTGCTGAGCTTCTCGATACGCTCGCCGCGCAGTTCGATGCTGCCCTTGGTGACCTCGCCGCGCTCGCCGGCAAGCAGGTTGCTCACCGCCCGCAGCGTGGTCGTCTTGCCGGCACCGTTGCCGCCCAGCAGCGCCACGACCTTGCCTTCGGGCACCGTCAGGCTCACGCCCTTGAGCACCAGGATGACGTGGTTGTAGATGACTTCGATGCCGTTGACGTTGAGAAGGATGTTGGACATGGTGGACCCTGCTGAGATGTCATCGAGCAGCCGCCGCGGAACCGGCTTCGCCGGGCCGCTGGCGGCGCCCCCTTGAGGGGGAAGCGCCGACAGGCGCTTCGGGGGTGGTCAGCTCTGGCAGTCCTCGGGCGTGCGGCGCGGGATCTTCTTCTCGGCCGCGTACTTGTCGGCGGCAGCCCTGATCATCGGCTTCATGATGGCGCTGTCGGACTCGTACCAGTCGGAGCTGAAGTTCCACTTCTTGCCGTCCCAGGTGTGCACGCGCGCCCAGGTGCTGCCGCGGTGGTCGGCGCAGCTGGTGCTGATCGGGCGCATCACGCCGGCGAAGCCCAGCGCGTCGAGCTTCTTCTGGTCCAGCGCCAGGTTCTCGTAGCCCCAGCGGGCCTGCTCACTGGTCATGACCTTGCCCTTGCCGAAGCGCTCTTGCGCGCGCTTGACGCCCTCGACGGCCAGCATGCCGGCGATGAGGCCGCGCATGTACAGCACTTCGCCCACTTCTTCCTTGGGCCCGGTGCCCTGGCCCTTGGCATGCACCAGGTCAAGGACGTCCTTGACCACCTTGGCGTTGGGCTCGGCGCCGTGCTGCAGTGCCAGGCCGCTGTAGCCCTTGGCGCCTTCGCCGACGTCCTTGACATCGGGTTCGGCCGCGGCCCACCACACGCCGTACATCTTGTCGCGCGGGAAGCCCGTGGCTTGCGCCTCCATCACGCCCCAGCCCCACAGCAGCACGTAGTCGGGCCGGTTCTGGCGGATCTGCAGCCAGGCGGCCTTCTGCTCCACCCCGGGGTGGGTGACGGGAATGGTGTTGAGCACGAAGTCGTGCATCTTGCTGCGCTCGGTGAGCAGCGGGATCGGCTCCTTGCCGTAGGGGCTGTCGTGGTAGACCAGGGCGATCTTCTTGCCCTTGAGCTTGTCGAAGCCGCCTTCCTTCTTGGCGATGTGCTGGATCAGGATGTCGGCCGCGTCCCAGTAGGTGCCGGTGAGCGGGAAGTTCCACTTGAACACCATGCCGTCGGTGCTCTCGCTGCGGCCGTAGCCGGCGGTGATGAGCGGGATCTTGTCGCCGGGTGCCTTCTCGGTCAGGGCGAAGGTGATGCCGGTGGACAGCGGTTGGAACACCGTGGCGCCGCCGTGCTTGCCCTTCAGGCGCTCGTAGCACTCCACGCCGCGGTCGGTGGCGTAGCCGGTCTCGCACTCTTCCCAGATCAGCTTGACGCCGTTCATGCCGCCGCGCGCGTTGACGAGCTTGAAGTAGTCGACGTAGCCGTTGGCGAAGGGCACACCGTTGGGCGCGTAGGCGCCGGTACGGAAGACCAGGGCCGGGAAGAACTGCTCCTTGGCTTGCGCGAACGCCAGCGTAGAAGTCAGCAGGGTGCTTGCCGCGGCGGCTGCCACGGCGGCGCCCAGGGCTAGATTCTTGAATTTCATGTCTGCCTCCAGAGGTGGATCGTCGTCATCGGAATGCACTCGTCAGCGCCAGAAGAGGTGAAAGGCCCGTCGGCCAGCCGGAAAACTCAGTGCGGGAAAGGCCACAGCCGCATCTTTTCCTTGGCGGTGGACCACAGCCGAGCCAGCCCGTGCGGCTCGACGATGAGGAAGAACACGATCAGCGCGCCGAAGATCATCAGCTCGGTGTGCGCCACCGTGGCGGTGTTGATGGTGACCCCGACGGCCAGACCCAGCGCCGGCAGTGCCTGGTTCAGGAAGATCGGCAGGATCACGATGAAGGCGGCGCCGAAGAAGCTGCCCATGATCGAGCCCAGGCCGCCGATGATCACCATGAACAGCAACTGGAAGCTGCGGTCTATGGAGAACGCCGCCGGCTCCCACGCGCCCAGGTGGACGAAGCCCCAAAGCGCACCGGCCACGCCGACGATGAAGCTGCTGACGGCAAAGGCCGTGAGCTTGGCGTACACCGGGCGGATGCCGATCACCGCCGCGGCCACGTCCATGTCGCGGATGGCCATCCACTCGCGGCCGATGT
>LNFM01015196.1_pt1 | contig 21251 bp, 19 predicted proteins | sample 596031 | NCBI WGS metagenome assembly LNFM01 (sample SAMN04254537, study PRJNA301005) | activated carbon metagenome | isolation source: dual media filters at the Ann Arbor, Michigan drinking water treatment plant | place: USA: Ann Arbor
AACACGTCCTGCACGTCGCGGCGGCGCACCGGCTGGTTGTTGATGTAGTAGCTGCTGGTGCCGTCGCGCGTGAGCACGCGCTTGACCGCGATTTCGCCGAACTGGCCCCACTGGCCGCCGGCACGGTGGTCGCTGTTGTCGAACACCAGCTCCACGCTGGAACGACTCGCCGGCTTGCGGGTGTTGGTACCGTTGAAGATCACGTCCTGCATGGACTCGCCGCGCAACTCGGAGGCCTTGGACTCACCCAGCACCCAGCGTACCGCGTCCATGATGTTGGACTTGCCGCAACCGTTCGGCCCGACCACGCCCACCAGCTGGCCCGGCAGCATGAAATTGGTCGGTTCGGCGAAGGACTTGAAGCCGGAGAGCTTGATGGAGTTGAGACGCACGGCGCTGCCCGATGACTGACTGAATGAGGAACGCCCGCCCTTGGCCGACGACGCGAGCGAAATGATACCCCGCAGCCCCTGCGGGGCCACCGGATCAGTGACCCGGGCACGGCACCGACAAAAAACGACCCAGAGCGAGGTGTATTGCACGGGTGTCTTAGGTTTGCATGCTTACGTTTAGATTCAAAAACCCCTAAGCTGCGTCCCTGCCGGCATACCCCGGCTTCCTCGCTCCTGCCTTCCAACATGAACTCCAACGTCACCACCGCTTTCGACCCCTTGCTGGTCCTGCTGTCATTTGCTTTTGCCGTCATCGGCTCTTTCGTCGCCCTGACAGCTGCTGGCCGTGTGAACCGCCAAGGCGGCCGGCAAAGCCTGTCCAACGTCCTCACAGTGGGCGTTGCCCTGGGCGGAATCGGCGTGTGGTCGATGCATTTCATCGGGATGTTGGCGCTGGACATGGACGTGGGCAGCAGCTACTCCATGGTGGAGACCTTCACATCACTTCTGGTCGTGATCGTGGCCACGTCCTGGACGGTGAGCTTTGCCGCCAGATCGCCGGACGACCTGCCGCGCCTGGTCATGGCCGGCTTCCTGCTGGGCATGAGCGTCGTTGTGATGCATTACCTCGGCATGTTCGGCCTCAAGATCAATGGCTACATCCGCTGGGACTACGGTGTGGTGGTGCTGTCCATGGTCATCGCGGTGGTCGCAGCCACGGCTGCTCTCTGGCTCGCATTCAACAGCCCCACGCTTCCCCGGCGCATCGCTGCCTCGCTGGCCATGGGTGTGGCGGTTTGTGCCATGCACTACACCGGCATGTTCGCGGCCGAATTTGTGTGTACCACCGACAACCGCAACGCCATTCCTCAGGGCACGGGCTTCATCAGCTCGTTTCGCCTGCCGATTCTGGTGATCGCCATCGCCCTGATGATGACGGCCGTCCTGTCGGTGGATCAGCTGTTCCAGCACCTGCGCAACAAGCCCGCCAGCCACGCGACCCGTTCGCGTTCGTGAGGAAGTCGCCGCAGGTTTGAAACGCCCCGCATCCGGAGGGATTCGCAAGGCGACCGGATAATCGACGCATGAATCCGCTTTTGTCACGCCTGCAGCCCTACCCGTTCGAACGCCTGCGTCGCCTGTTTGCCGACGTCACACCCAATCCGGCCTTGAGCCCCATCAGCCTGGGCATTGGTGAGCCCAGGCACGCCGCGCCCGAGTTCCTGAAACAGGCCCTGGCCGCTGCGCTGGAGACGGGTTTGTCCAGTTATCCGGCCACTGCGGGTGAGCCTGCCCTGCGCGAGGCCTGCGCGGCCTGGGTGCAGCGCCGATATGGTGTGGCCGTCAATCCGGTCAGCCAGGTGCTGCCGGTCAATGGCTCGCGCGAGGCACTGTTTGCCTTTGCCCAGACAGTCATCGACCCCGCCCGCCCGGGTGCCACGGTGGTGTTTCCCAATCCTTTCTATCAAATCTATGAAGGCGCGGCCTTGCTGGCGGGTGCCGAACCGTTTTACGTGGCCAGCGACCCGGCGCGCAATTTCGCGGCCGACTGGGACAGCGTGCCGACCGAGGTGTGGGCCCGCACCCAACTGCTGTATGTGTGCTCGCCCGGCAACCCGGCCGGCGCAGTGATGCCGCTGGACGAATGGCGCAAGTTGTTCGAACTGAGCGACCGCCACGGCTTCGTGGTCGCGTCCGATGAGTGCTACAGCGAGATCTACTTCCGCGACGAGCCGCCGCTGGGCGGACTTGAAGCCGCGCAGGCGCTGGGCCGCGTCGATTTCCGCAACCTCTTGAGCTTCACCAGCCTGTCCAAGCGCAGCAACGTGCCCGGCCTGCGCAGCGGTTTTGTGGCGGGCGATGCGGCGCTCATCAAACCCTTTTTGCTCTATCGCACCTACCACGGCGGGGCCATGAGCCCGGTGGTGCAGGCTGCCAGCAAGGCGGCTTGGGGCGACGAGGCACACGTGGTGGACAACCGGCGCCAGTACCGCGAGAAGTTTGCCCAGGTCACACCGCTGCTCGCCGAGGTGCTGGACGTGGCCCTGCCTGACGCATCGTTTTACCTTTGGGCAGGCGTGCCGGCGTCGTTTGCAGACGTCGCCGCGGGCCTGAGCGCAGACGAAGCCTTCGCCCGCGCCCTGCTGGCTCAATACAATGTGACGGTTCTGCCTGGCAGCTACCTCGCGCGCGATTTCAACGGATCCAACCCTGGCATGGGCCGGGTTCGAATGGCCTTGGTGGCCGAACCCGCCGAATGTCTGGAAGCGGCGCACCGCATTCGGGCCTTCATGGCCGGGCACGCCTGACCCCCCTTTCCTCTCCTTCCCTTTTTCGTCCAGCCACATGACACAACAACTGCAAACCCTGATCGACAACGCCTGGGACAACCGCGCTGAACTCTCCCCCGCCTCCGCGCCCAAGGAAGTGCTGGACGCTGTGGAACACGTGATCGCCGAGCTCAACAAGGGTCGCCTTCGCGTGGCCACGCGCCAGGCTGTGGGCCAGTGGACGGTGCACCAGTGGATCAAGAAGGCCGTACTGCTCTCCTTCCGCCTGAAGGACAACGAGATCATGCGCGCTGGCGACCTGGGTTTCTTCGACAAGGTCAAGACCAAGTTCTCCCACCTGAGCGAATCCGAAATGAAGGCTACCGGCGTGCGAGTGGTTCCGCCCGCCGTGGCCCGCCGCGGCAGCTTTGTCGCCAAGGGCGCCATCCTCATGCCCAGCTACGTGAACATCGGCGCCTACGTTGACGAAAACACCATGGTCGACACCTGGGCCACGGTGGGCTCGTGTGCCCAGATCGGCAAGAACGTGCACCTCTCGGGTGGCGTCGGCATTGGCGGTGTGCTGGAGCCGCTGCAGGCTGGCCCCACCATCATTGAAGACAACTGTTTCATCGGCGCTCGCTCCGAAGTCGTCGAAGGCGTGGTCGTCGAAGAGAACTCCGTGCTGGGCATGGGCGTATATCTTGGCCAGAGCACACCCATCTTCAACCGCGACACCGGTGAGGTGGTGTTTGGCCGCGTGCCCAGCGGCAGTGTGGTGATCAGCGGCAGCCTGCCCAAGAAAACGGCATCGGGCAAGGACTACAGCACCTACGCTGCCATCATCGTCAAGACGGTGGATGCGCAGACGCGTTCCAAGACGAGCTTGAACGACCTCCTCAGAGACTGAGCCCCAGTTTTTTGGAACTCCAAGGGAAAGGCACGACATGAGCAGCGGAACAATGGAGCGCATCCTGCGCCTGATGGCCGACAAGAAGGCCTCGGACGTGTATCTGACGGCCAATGCGCCAGCCATGATCAAGATCAATGGCCAGACCATCCCGATCAACAGCCAGGTGCTGCCACCCGAGGCTCCGCGAAACCTGCTGTCCGAGATCGTGCCCTCCACCCGCATGGAAGAGTTGCAGGAGACCGGCGAGCTCAACATGGCCGTGCCACTGGAGACGTTGGGCAACTTCCGCGTGAGTGCGTTCCGCCAGCGCGGCCACGTGGCGGTGGTGATCCGCTTCATCCCGGGCGACATCCCCGCGCTGGACTCACTCAATGTGGCGCCTGTGCTGGCCGATCTGGTGATGGAAAAGCGCGGTCTGGTGCTCATGGTGGGCGCCACCGGAGCAGGCAAGAGCACAACGCTGGCCGCCATGATCGACCACCGCAATGAAAGCGCCAGCGGCCACGTGCTCACCATCGAAGATCCGATCGAATATGTCTACAAAAACAAGAAGTCGGTGGTGAACCAGCGGGAAATCGGGCCTGACACCGCATCGCTGCAAATTGCCCTGAAAAACGCTCTGCGGCAGGCACCAGACGTGATCCTCATTGGCGAGATCCGCGACCGCGAAACCATGTCGGCCGCCATTGCGTATGCGCAATCGGGCCACCTGTGCCTGGCTACGCTGCATGCCAACAACAGCTACCAGGCGCTCAACCGCATCCTGAGCTTCTACCCCGTGGAAGTTCGTCCCACCATGCTCGGCGACCTGGCCGCTGCGTTGCGCGCGATCGTCTCGCAACGCCTCCTGCGCACGCACACCGGCAGCCGGGTGCCCGCGATGGAAGTGCTGCTCAACACCTCGCTCATCGCGGATCTGATCCAGAAGGCTGATTTTTCAGGTGTGCGGGAAGCCATGGAAAAGTCACTGGCTGATGGCTCGCAAAGCTTTGAACAAGACCTCGCACGCCTGATCAACGATGGTCTGGTGACGCGCAATGAAGGCCTGGCGCAGGCGGATTCGCCGAACAACCTGTTGTGGCGTCTGCAAAACGACTTCCACTCCAGCAAGTCGAACGACGCGGCCAATGCGGCCGAAGAAGACATCAACGAGAGCGCCACCTTTACCGAGTTCACGCTCGACGTGAAGCACTGATCCGATGACAGAAACACTGCGCCTGACCGAACAGCTTCTTGCTCGCGCCTCCGTCACGCCGCGCGATGAAGGTTGCCAGTCGGTCATTGCGCAGCGGCTTGGTGCGCTGGGCTTTGTCTGCGAAACGATCGAGAGCGGGCCCGACAGCTTCCGTGTGACCAATCTCTGGGCGCGCCTGGGCACAGGGCAGCAACCCACCCTGATCTTTGCCGGACACACCGATGTGGTGCCCACCGGCCCTGCCGCTGCCTGGAGCAGTGACCCGTTTTCGCCTTCCCACCGGGATGGCAAGTTGTATGGCCGGGGTGCCAGCGACATGAAGACTTCGCTGGCGGCCATGGTGGTGGCGTGCGAGGAGTTCGTGGCCAACCATCCCGCTCCTCCGATCGACATCGCCTTCCTCCTCACCAGCGACGAGGAAGGTCCGGCGCTGGACGGCACAGTGGTGGTCTGTGAGTTGCTCAAACAACGAGGTGAACGCCTCGACTGGTGCATTGTGGGTGAACCCACCTCGGTGGAACGCACCGGCGACATGATCAAGAACGGCCGGCGGGGCACCATGAGCGGCAAACTCACTGTGAAGGGCATCCAGGGCCACATCGCCTACCCGCACCTGGCGCGGAACCCGATCCATCTGGCTGCGCCCGTCCTGGCCGAACTGGCCGCTACCACCTGGGACGCCGGCAACGCGTTTTTTCCGCCCACCAGCTGGCAAATCAGCAACATCCACGGCGGCACCGGCGCCAGCAACGTGATTCCGGGCACCGTGGTGATCGACTTCAATTTCCGCTTCTCTACCGAGTCCACGCCCGATGGCCTGCAGCAACGCGTGGCCGAGATCCTGGCCCGGCACGGCCTGCAGGCCGGCAGTGACTACGACCTCGCGTGGACCCTCGGTGGACGCCCCTTCCTCACCCCGCCCGGCACGCTGGTGGAGGCCGTGCGTGCTGCCATCCTCCAAGAGACCGGCATCACGACCGAGCTCTCCACCACCGGCGGCACCAGCGACGGGCGATTCATTGCCCAGGTCTGCCCGCAGGTGATCGAACTTGGCCCGCCCAACGCCACCATCCACAAGATCGACGAGCATGTGGCTGTGGCCGACATCGAACCGCTCAAGAACATTTACCGCCGCACGCTGGACAACCTGTCCCGCCTTGCCGGCTCTCCCGACTGAGCGCCCCGTGAAACTGAAAGAATTGCTGGCTGCAGCCACCCGCCGCCTGGACGCGGCCCACCTGGCTTATGGCCACGGCACCACCAACGCGCGAGACGAAGCCATCTGGCTCGTGCTGTGGCAGCTCGGCCTGCCGCTGGACAGCGACCTCGACGCCCTCGCCCGCCATTCCGTGTCGACCGTACAGCGGGCCGAGGTGGAAGCTCTGATCCAGCGACGCATCGACACGCGCGAACCTGCGGCCTACCTCACCGGCGAAGCCTGGCTGCAAGGCGTGTCTTTCCACGTGGACCGCCGCGCCATCGTGCCGCGCAGTTTCATTGCCGAACTGTTGGCCCAAGGCTCCATCGACCCCTGGCTGGACGAAAAGTCACGCGATGTGCTCGACCTGTGCACCGGCAACGGCAGCCTGGCCGTGCTCGCGGCCATGGCTTACCCCGATGTGCGCGTGACCGGTGCCGACATCTCGTCCGAGGCGTTGGAAGTCGCCCGCATCAACGTGGCCCGCCACGAACTGCAAGACCGCATACGGCTGGTGGAATCCGACGGCCTGCAGAATTGCCCTGGACCCTGGGACCTGGTGCTGTGCAATCCGCCCTATGTGAACGCGCACAGCATGGCTGCGCTGCCTCCCGAGTACCGCGCCGAGCCGGCTCTGGCTCTGGATGGCAACACCGCCGGCAGTGTCGACGGCATGGATTTCGTGCGAGCCCTCATCCGCGACCTGCCCCACCGCCTGAAACCCCAGGGCGTGCTGGTGCTCGAGATCGGCAACGAACGCGAGCATTTTGAAGCCGCGTTTCCCCACCTCGAAGTCGTCTGGCTCGCGACCACCGCCGGCGACGACCAGGTGCTTCTGCTCACCCTTGATTCCCTCTCGGCGCTGTCCACGTCGCAGGCGCCCGCTCCATGATCACCTTGAAAAACCTTGTCCTTCGCCGCGGTGTGAAGGTCCTGCTAGACAACGCGTCGTGCACCATCAACCCGGGCGAAAAAGTCGGCCTCGTCGGGCGCAACGGTGCGGGCAAGTCCAGCCTGTTCGGCCTGCTCAACCACACGCTGCACGAAGACAAAGGCGACTTTTACGTGCCACCGCAGTGGCGCATGGCGCAGGTGGCGCAGGACATGCCCGAGACCGACCAGACCGCTACGCAGTTCGTCATCGAAGGTGATGTGACCCTGCTCGCCGCCCAGCAGGAAGTGACCGCTTCTGAAGACAGCGGCGACGGCGAGCGCATGGCGCACGCCTACATGGCGCTGCACGACGCCGGCGCGCACGATGCACCCGCACGCGCGCAGGCCCTCATCCTGGGTCTGGGTTTCCGCACCGATGAACTCGAGCGTCCGGTCAACAGTTTCTCAGGCGGTTGGCGCATGCGCCTGCAACTGGCCCGCGCGCTGATGTGCCCGAGTGAGCTGCTGCTGCTCGACGAACCCACCAACCACCTGGACCTCGACGCGCTTGTCTGGCTCGAGGCATGGCTCAAGCGCTACGAAGGCACGATGCTCGTCATCAGCCACGACCGCGAGTTTCTGGACGCGGTGACCAACGTCACCATCCACATCCACACCGCGCAGCTCACCCGCTACGGCGGCAACTACAGCCGCTTCGAAGACATGCGCGCCGAGCAGATGGCACTGCAGCAGTCGGCCTATTCGCGCCAGCAGGACAAGATGGCGCACCTGCAGAAGTTCATTGACCGCTTCAAGGCCAAGGCCAGCAAGGCCAAGCAGGCACAGAGCCGCGTGAAGGCGCTGGAGCGCATGGAGAAGATCGGCCCGGTGCTGGCCGACGCCGATTTCACCTTCGAATTTACCGAGCCGCAGAACCTGCCCAACCCGATGCTGGCCATGAGCGATGCGAGCTTTGGTTATCCGCCGCCCGACGAAGGCAGCGAGCCCACAGTGATCGTGCGCAACATCAGCCGCTCGGTGCTCGCGGGCCAACGCATCGGCATTCTGGGCGCCAACGGCCAGGGCAAGTCCACGGTGGTCAAGACCATCGCGCGCGACTTGCAACCCATCGCCGGAGAGATCACCGAAGGCAAGGGTCTGAACATCGGTTACTTCGCGCAGCAGGAACTCGACGTGCTGCGCCCGGCCGACACACCGCTGGAACACATGATCCGCCTGGTGCGCGAATGCACCGCCGAAGGCCGCCTGAGTGGCCAGCCCACGCGCGAGCAGGACCTGCGCAGTTTTCTCGGTAACTTCAACTTCACCGGCGACCAGGTCAAACAAAGCGTGGGCAGCATGAGTGGCGGCGAAAAAGCTCGCTTGGTGCTGTGCATGATCGTCTGGCAGCGCCCCAACCTGCTGCTGCTCGACGAGCCCACCAACCACCTGGATCTCGCCACGCGCGAGGCTTTGTCGGTGGCGCTCAACGAGTTCGAGGGCACCGTGATGCTGGTCAGCCACGACCGGGCCCTGCTGCGCGCCGTGTGCGACGAGTTCTGGCTGGTCTCGCGCGGCGGCATCGAACCGTTTGACGGCGACCTCGACGACTACCAGCGCTACCTGCTCGACATGGCCAAGCAGTCACGCGAGGCCCAGCGCCAGGAACAACGCGATGCGCAACGCGCGCCGGCAGCAACGCCGGCGGCGGCACCCGAGCAAAAGCGCGTTGATGCCCAGCGGCGCCAGCAACTGGCCGAAAAGGCCAAGCCATTGAAGAAGGAGCTGGAGCAGACCGAGAAACGCATGGCTCAACTCGCCCAGGAAAAAACCCGCCTTGAGGCCACCATGGGCCAATCGATCAGCCCCGCCGAGATGGCCAAAAACGGCAAGCAACTCAAGGCCGTGATCGACGAGAACGAAGCGCTTGAGGCGCGCTGGCTGGAGCTCACCGAAGCCATCGATGCTGTGAACGCCTGAATTTTCTCTGCAGCTGTGGGTTTGCAAACTGAGCGAATCGGGGAAAACAGCTAGAGTGCGATCTCTAGTGCTTTTGTATCCACCTCAACGCTCAGGAGTTTTTCGGATGATGTCCATTCTCGGCACCCTCTTCATCGGCCTCATCGCCGGCTTCATCGCGCGCGCCCTCAAGCCCGGCAACGACAGCATGGGCTGGATCATGACCGCACTGCTCGGGGTGGCCGGCGCTTTCCTCGCAGGTTATCTTGGCGCAGCGCTGGGCTTGTACCGCCAGGGTGATCCGGTCGGCTTCATTGCCTCGGTGATTGGCGCGATCATCCTGCTGGTGATCTACGGCTTCTTCAAGAAGCGTTGATTCTTTGCGCTCGAACCCAGCCGTTGCAGCCAGCAACAAAAAAGCCCTGATCTTTCGATCAGGGCTTCACATGTTTTGGTGGGACGTGCGGGGGTCGAACCCACGACAAACGGATTAAAAGTCCGAGCTAACGTCCCATCAGGGCTTCACGTTTTGCACATTGCTTGCACATTGTGTTTCCCGCGAAGCCTCAAATTATAGCTTCTTTTTCGAGGCCTTTTGAAGACCGTTTCAAGTTTGCTTGTGCATCTTTCGCCAAGGTGTTCATCACCCACCCGGCCGCACAAAAACCAAACGCCGCTGTGACGCTCACCACCGAGCCATACCCGTGGCAGTTGAGCGAGCCATCAACGTCTTCGATGTTGCACGAAGCGTCGGGCGGCGCGACGGCTTCACGGCTGAACACACAGCCCACGCCCATGCGCCCGGTGCGTGCGCCGCCGTGGTGTTTGCGCAAGCGGTAGCGCAGCTGTGCCAACAAAGGATCGTGCGTGACCTCGCTCAGATCAGCCACATCGACCGCGTGCGCGAGCCGCTTGCCGCCCGCAGCGCCCACTGTGACGAACGGGATGGCGTGCGTTGCAGCCCAAGCGGCCAGGGTGGTTTTGGCACGCACTTGATCGCAAGCATCGATGACCGCCGAGGGCAAGCCCTCGAGACCCGACACACCGTTCAGCAAGGCGGGCCAGTTGTCGGGCATCACAAAATCATCGATCACATCAACCACGCAGTCGGGATGAAAGAGTGCGATGCGATCACGCATGGCCTCGGCCTTGGCCTGGCCCAGCGTCGGCTCCAAGGCATGAATCTGGCGGTTGATGTTGGACTCGGAAACGTGATCGAGGTCGATCAGTGTGAGTCGCCGCACGCCGCTGCGCGCCAGGGCTTCCACCGCCCACGAACCCACGCCACCGATGCCCACGATCACCACATGCGCGTTGAAGATGCGCTGTGCCCCGTCAACACCATACAGTCGCCGCAGCCCGCCGAAACGGCGCTCGAAGCGATCGTCCATGTCGTGCGTCACTCGCGGTCCAGCAGCCATATCTGGAACCGGAAACCACCAATGGCACCTAGCACGATGCCGGTGACCGCGATGATGCTGGTGAGGCTCAAGGTGGACAGGCCCGACATGCCCTGGCCCACGGTACAGCCCAGCGCGGTGACGCCGCCCACGCCCATGCACACAGCTCCGGCCATGTGCAAGGCGGTGTCCTGGGTGCTGCGGAAACCTTCCCAGCGGAAGCTGCCTTCCAGCACAGCGCACGCAAACGCGCCGACCACCATGCCCACCACGGTGACCGTTCCGAACGTCAGTACCTTGGAGGTGTCGCTGAAAAAAATCAGCCAGTCCAGGGTGTAGGCCATGGGTGCCGTGAAGGTCAGCGCGTCCATGCGGCCGGTGTTGCTGCCCAGAAAGACGGCCTCCAGCGTTTCGGGATGCTCGGCCACAAAGCCCAGGCGGCCGCTCACCCACCACATGGCGGCTACCACCAGCCCAAGCCCGATGCCGGCCAGCAGGTTGTTGCCGGTGCGGAAATCACGCCCCAGCAGCGCCCAGACCACCAGCGCGCCACCCACCACCAGCGCAAACAACAAACCCGTCAGCGCAGGCGCAGAGCCCAATTCAGTGGCCAGCCAGGCTGGCAGCGCCGAGCCCGATGCCATGTTGAAGGAGACAACGTCCACCGTGTTCACACGCAGCACGGCAGTCACACCGCGCAGTGTGGCAAACGCCGCGATGCCCATGACGAAAAAGACCACCAGCGACTTCAGGCTGCCGGCACCGATGCGCACCAGCGTTTTGCTGCCACAGCCCGAGGCCAGCACCATGCCGAAGCCGAACAAGGCCCCACCCACGACGGCTGAAAGCCAGATGACGCGAGATCCGGTGTAGATGCTCTGCGAGGGATCGATCCAGCCCAGCCAGGCCATGCCGTAGAAGCCGATCATCGCGATGCCCACCGCCATGCCCCACATGCGCATGCGGGTCCAGTCGCCCATGTTCACGATGTCGCTGATGGCGCCCATGGTACAGAAATGGGTGCGCTGTGCGATGAACCCGAAAACAAGGGCCATGGCAAAGGCGGCCCAGAGGACGAGGGTGTTGAGTCTGGCGAGGTCGGCAATTTCCATGGCCGCCATTGTAGGAGGCGGGCCCTGCCCCTCATGGCCGCGTGCTGACGCACGCGGCACATGTCAACGCAGGCGAGCCAGGCGCTCGCGAGCCGCTGCAGCTGCTTCGGAGTTGGGGTGCGCCTTCACCAGGTTTTCAAGTGTGGTCTTGGCCGTGCGCGAGTCTTTCAGTTCCACAAGGCTGTTGGCCATGGCGAGCATTGCCTCGGGCGTGCGCATGTGGGCAGGGAACTCTCGCACCAGCCTGCCGTGGGTGGCCACCGCCTCCTTGTAAGCGCGGTTGGCGTATTGCGCGTTGCCCAGCCAATAGAGCACCGAGGGCGTGTAGCCGCTGGCGGGGTAACGCTGCAGGAACGATGCGTATGAGGCCGCTGCGGGCTGGAATTCGGACTTGCGCAGCTGCGCCATGGCGGCTTCGAAGTCGTTCTTTTCTGCAGGGGCGGCGGTGAAAGTCTGGCCGTCAAATTCGATGCGCAGCGGCTCCACCTGGCGCAAACGTTCGTCGATGCCAACCTGAACGTCCTTCTGCTGGCGTTGCAGTTCGGACACCTCTCGTGCCAGCTGTTCGTTCTGGCCCCGCAGGCGCGCGAGCTCGGTCCGCAACTGCTCGATCTGGTTGGATAGCTCCAGAAGGCTTCGGCGCGTGCTCGCATCGCCCTCACGTGCTTCGGCTGTAGCGCTGTCGGCGGCCTGCTTGTTGGCATCGACCTTCTGCCGCAGCTCGATGATGGCCTTGCGCGCCTCGTCGTCGCCAAACAGGGCGTGCGCCTGCAAAGGCCACGCCATGGCCAGGAAGAGCGCCCATGGCGCGACAGCGGTGGGCTTCATGTTCAACGGTAGGTCAGTTCAACACGGCGGTTCTTGGCAAACGAGGCTTCGTCCAGACCCACCTGGGCCGGCTTCTCTTCGCCAAAGCTCACGGCTTCCATCTGCGCTTCCGTCACGCCCAGCAGACTCAGCGCACGGCGCACGGCTTCGGCCCGCTTCTGGCCCAGTGCCAGGTTGTATTCGCGGCCACCGCGCTCGTCGGTGTGCCCTTCGAGGTTCACACGGCGGGTGCGGTTGGCGTTGAGGTAACGCGCGTTGGCTTCCAGTGTGGCGGCCGAGTCGGCTTTGACTTCGAAACTGTCGTAGTCGAAATAAATGATTCGGGCCACAGCAGCAGGTTGGGCAGAATCGGCGCCACCGACGGACACGCCCGAAACGCCACGCGGATCGACAGCACCGCCCTGCCCACCCGCAGCACCACCCGAGTTGACAGCCGAACCCGAGCGGTCTTCCACCGGCACGTCGTCAAGCTTCACACCGGAGCTGCAAGCAGCCAGCACAGCGGCCAGACCAAGCCCGGCCACCAGGCGCAGGCTGCGCTGGAAGCGCGTGTTTTGAATAGCAGTGGGGTTCTGGATGGTGTTCATGGAGAGATTCCTTGGAGATGAAAAAAAGAATGTGGGAAGGAGCCCGTGGGCTCCTGATGTGGGTCAGCGCAGGAACGGGCCCCACTCGGGCTCGCGGATGTCGCCTTGTGCACCGGCCAGACGGGTCTTGATGCGTCCGTCCACCGTGGTGGTCATCAGCGCTTCCTGGCCCTTCTCACGGGTGGCGTAAATGATCATGCGGCTGTTGGGTGCGAAGCTAGGACTCTCGTCGGCGCTCGATTCGGTGAGCGCCGTCACGGTGCCACTGGAAAGCTCCATCACGTGCAGGCGAAACGCCCCATTGACGCGGGAGATGAAGGCCAACCAACGCCCGTCAGGGCTGGGGGCGGGTGAAATGTTGTAGTTGCCGGTGAAGGTCAGGCGCTGCGCATTGCCGCCTTGGGCGCCCATGCGGTAAACCTGTGGCGAACCACCGCGGTCGCTCACGAAATAGATGGACTTGCCGTCGGGGCTGAACACCGGCTCGGTGTCGATGCTGGCCGACTGGCTGAGGCGGCGCGGATCACCACCGTTGGCGTCCATGGCGTAGACCTGCGCATTGCCCGACAGCGAAAGCGTGGCCACCACCGAGCGGCCATCGGGCGACCACGACGGCGCGCTGTTGGAGCCCTTGAAGTTGGCCAACAGGCGCCGCTTGCCCGAAGCCACGTCGTGCGCATAGATCACGGGTTTGCGCGCTTCGAACGACACATAGGCGAGCTGCGCGCCACCCGGTGCCCAGCTCGGCGAGATGATGGGCTCGGGGCTGGTGAGAGCTGCGCGTGCATTCTCACCATCCGCATCGGCCACCCAGAGGTTGTGGCGCTGCGCGGTCTTGGTCACATACGCGATGCGGGTGGAGAACACACCCTTCTCGCCGGTGATCTTCTCGTAGATGAAGTCGGCCACGCGATGGGCGGCCAGGCGCAGGTCTTGTGCGCCCACTGGGTAGCTCAACCCGCCGAGATCTTGCCCGCGCACCACATCCCACAAGCGGAAACGCACGTCAAAACGGCCATCGGCCAGTTTGGTGACGCTGCCGGTGAGCAGGGAGTCGGTCCTGCGCTCGCGCCATGGGCCGAGGTCGGGGCGGGAGGTTTCGTCCAGACCGCCAGCGATGGGGTCGACGAAGCGGAACTGGCCGCTGCGCTCCAAGTCGGCGCGCACGATGGCGGCGATGTTTTCACTGGCGACGTCGTTGCCGCGAAATCCCACGGCGGAAAACGGAAACTGGGTGAGCCCGACGCCCGCTACCTCGACCCGAAACTGGGCCTGAGAGGCCAGCGGCCAACCGAGCAGAGGGAGGGTGGAAATCAGGCCGAGCGCGCGGCGTCTCGGAATCAGGGGCAGCGCGTTGTGTCGGTTCAAATCCAGCATGCTGAGTGTGTCGCTTGTCCTGAGGTGGCAGCAGGGGCGAAGCGCCCTGCACAGCCAGCCGATAATAACGGAGGCATCCGGCCCTCCCGTGACAAGATGTGTGCACGCAGGGCCGCCGCTTGTGGTGCAGTGCTGACTCGCCACAGCGCGGAATGTTCCGCAGGCCGGCACACTTTGGGACCGATCCGCTCTTGACTGCATCCAACAACACCGATCCGCCCCTGGCCGGCACACTCACCGAGCGACTGCTGCGCCTGTGGCCCTACTTCCGCTCGGCCAAGACCGGCATAGCCCTGGCGGCCATCAGCACGTTGATCGGCGCGCTGACCGAGCCCCTCATTCCCGCCTTGCTCAAGACGCTGTTGGACCGTGGCTTTGCCGAAGGCAACATCGAACTGTGGATGGTGCCGGTGGCGCTCATGGGCCTGTTCGGTATCCGTGGTCTCGCGGGCTTTGTGGCCCAGTACACGCTCTCGTACACCGCCAGCCTGGGACTGCTCAACCTGCGCCGGGCCATGTTCGTCAAGCTCAATGACGCGCAGATGACGCTGTTTGCGCGTCAGAGCGCGAGCAAACTGTCGAACACGCTGGTCTACGAGGTGCAGACCGGCTCGCAGATGCTGGTGTCGGCCTTCCTCACACTCACCAAGGACAGCCTCACCGTGCTGGCGTTGTTGGGCTATTTGTTTTATCTGAACTGGAAGCTCACGCTGATCGTGATGACGGTGTTTCCCGGGCTGATCCTGATCATGCGGGTGCTCTCGCGCCGCCTGTACAAGCTCACCCGCGACAGCCAGACCGCCACCGACGAACTCGCGTACGTGGTGGAAGAAAACGCGCTGGCCCACCGCATGGTGCGCCTGCACGGCGCGCAAGCGCGCCAGACCGAGCGATTTGACGTGCTCAGTCTGGCGTTGCGCCGTCTGGCGCTCAAGTCCACCATCGCCATGGCGGCCATGACGCCGCTCACGCAACTCCTCGCCTCGGCCGCCCTCTCTGCCGTGATCGCCGTGGCGCTGTGGCAGAGCAGCAGCAGCGGCGTGACCGTGGGCAACTTCGTGGCCTTCGTGACCGCCATGCTGATGCTGATCACCCCGATCCGGCACCTGGCCGAAATCACCGCGCCCATCACGCGCGGCCTCGCGGCCTTGGAGCGTGGACTGGAACTCATCGAAAACACGCCTGAACAGTCGAGTGGAGCCCACAAGACCGATCGTGTGACGGGTTCGATCACGCTGAGCGGCGTTTGGGTACGTTACCCGGCCAAGGACGATCAGGTCGTGCAAAACAACGACGACAGCCTGGTGGCGCTGCGTGGCATTTCGCTCAACATTCACCCCGGCGAAGTCGTTGCCTTCGTGGGTCCGTCGGGTTCGGGCAAGACCACATTGGTCAACCTGTTGCCGCGCTTTGTGGAGATCGAGCGTGGCGACATCTTGCTCGACGGCGTGCCGCTGGCCGACTGGAACTTGACCAGTCTGCGCCGCCAGTACGCCATGGTGAGCCAGGACGTAGTGATGCTCAACGACACGCTGGCTGCCAACGTGGCACTGGGTGCCTTGGGCAACGAGATCGACGAAGAGCGCGTGCGCGCAGCGCTTGTGTCGGCCAACCTGGGCGAGCTGGTGGAGCGACTGCCCCAGGGCATTCACAGCAACGTGGGGCACAACGCGGCCGAGCTCTCGGGTGGCCAGCGTCAGCGGCTGGCGATTGCGCGCGCGATCTACAAGGACGCACCCATCCTGATCCTGGACGAAGCCACCTCGGCGCTGGACAACGAATCGGAACGGCTGGTGCAGGACGCGCTGGCCCGGCTGATGAAAGGCCGCACTACGCTGGTGATTGCGCACCGCCTCTCCACCATCGAACATGCCGACCGCGTGGTGGTGCTGGCCGACGGCCGGATCAGTGAAATGGGCACACACCGCGACCTGCTGGCCGCCGATGGACTTTATGCGCGGTTGCACTCGCAAAGCTTCAAACCCGAGGTGTAGTCGGGAGAAGAGGCTCCACCCAGAACACCGCGGAACCGGCTTTGCCGGGCCGCAGGTGTTGCCCCTGGGGGAGGCGCCGCAGGCGCTTCGGGGAGAAGTCGTACTGCTCCTGCGTCATCGAGCCTTCGCTCTGCAGCGAAATCGGCTTGCCGATGAAGTCCGACAGGCCCGCGAGGTGGGCCCGCTCTTCGTCCAGGAACAGCTCCACCACCTTGGCCGACGCCACCACGCGGAACTCGCGCGGATTGAAGGCGCGAGCCTCGCGCAGGATCTCGCGCAGGATGTCGTAACAGACGCTGCGTGCGGTCTTCACCACCCCCTTGCCGCTGCACGCCTCGCAAGGCTCGCTGAGCATGTGGGCCAGCGATTCGCGCGTGCGCTTGCGCGTCATCTCGACGAGACCGAGTTGCGAAAAGCCGCCTGTCATGGTTTTCACACGGTCGCGCGCGAGCTGTTTGCGAAACTCGCTGAGCACCGAATCCCGATGGTCCTCGCGCACCATGTCGATGAAGTCCACGATGATGATGCCACCCAGGTTGCGCAAGCGCAGTTGCCGGGCAATGGCCTGCGCTGCTTCCAGGTTGGTGCGGAACACGGTGTCGTCGAAATTGCGCGCGCCTACAAAACCGCCGGTATTCACGTCCACGGTGGTCAGCGCCTCCGTCTGGTCAATCACAAGGTAGCCGCCCGACTTCAGGTCCACCCGCCGGCTGAGCGCACGGACGATGTCTTCGTCCACATTGAAGAGGTCGAAGATCGGGCGCTCACCGCTGTAGTGCTGCAGCTTGGCCACCGTGTCGGGCATGAACTCGGCAGCAAATGCGCTGAGCAGGCCGTGCTGTTCGCGCGAATCGATCCGGATGGAATGCGTGTCGGCGCCCACCAGGTCGCGCAACACGCGCTGCATCAGGTTCAGGTCTTCGTGCAGCAGCGTGGCCGAGGGCTGGCGGGTGGACGCTTCCTTGATGCGCAGCCAGGTCTTGCGCAGGTAGGCTGTGTCTTCCTTCAGCTCCTCGTCGGTGGCGTCCTCGGCATTGGTGCGCAGGATGAAGCCCCCCGTCGAACTGCCGTCGGTGGTAGCCGTCAACTGCAGCAAGCGCTGGCGCAGCGCTTCGCGTTGCGCCGGGGGAATCTTCTGCGACACACCGATGTGGTTGTCCTGCGGCAGGAACACCAGCAAGCGCCCCGCGATGCTGATTTGCGCGGTCAGGCGCGCGCCTTTGGTACCGATCGGGTCCTTGAGCACCTGAACCATCAGCGCCTGGCCTTCGAAGATCTGGCGCTCGATCGGCAGCACGGGGTTGGGGGTGAGCAGCTTGCCGTTAGCGCCCGTTGCTGGCTCCGCATCTGCCGCCGCCTGCGCGCTCGCACGGGGAGCAGAGTGTTTGGCTGCGATATTGGGCATGAGGTCGGCCACGTGCAGAAAAGCCGCGCGATCCAGACCGATGTCGATGAAGGCCGACTGCATGCCCGGCAAAACGCGCGACACCTTGCCCAGATAGATGTTGCCGACCAGACCCCGCTCCAGGGTGCGCTCCAGGTGCACCTCCTGCACCGCCCCCTGCTCCACCACCGCCACCCGCGTTTCCTGCGGTGACCAATTGATCAGAATGTCCTGGCTCATGGGGCCCTTCTCCGTGGCGTTCTGCAGTTCAGATCAGCCGCACGCCGACGGCGTGCAGCACCTGCGCTGTCTCGTGCGCGGGCAGACCCATGATGCCCGAATAGCTGCCGCTGATGTGGCTCACCCACAGGCTGGCGCGCCCCTGGATGGCATAGGCACCGGCCTTGCCCATGGGCTCGCCGCTGGCCACGTAACGTGCGATCTGTCGAGGCGATAAAGGCTCGAACGTCACCCACGAGGTGGACAAGGCCGCGTGGACACGCGGGCTGCGTTTTCCGGACACACCCACCGCCACAGCGGTCAGCACGCGGTGGCGTTGGCCCGCCAGGCTGGCGAGCATGTGTTGTGCCTCGGCGGCATCGGCTGGTTTGCCCAGGATGCGGCGGCCCAGCGACACGGTGGTGTCGGCGCAAAGCACGGGCGCAAGCGGCAGCCCACGGCGCTTCAACCGATCGAGGGAGGCTTGCAGCTTCAGGCCGGTCACACGTTGCACATACGTCGCGGGCGCTTCATTGGGCAACACGGCTTCGAGCGACTCAGCGTCTTCATCGGTATCGGGCAGCAGCAGTTCGCAGCGGACACCCCACTGCTCCAGCAGCTGCTTTCGCCGTGGACTCTGGGATGCGAGGTAAATGAAGTCGGTCATGTGAAGATTCGCCGTCGGGCCGCCCCAAGGCGAATCAGCCCACTTGGGGGACAGCGACCCGCGAAGCGGTGGAGCGTGGGGGCAGTCATTCTCTGTGGTACGGGTGGTTGGCGTTGACAGACCACGCGCGGTAAAGCTGCTCGATCAGCAGCACACGCACCATGGCGTGCGGCAAGGTCAGGTCGGACAAACGGATGCGCTGGTGCGCCGCGGCGCGAAACGCCGGGTCGAGACCGTCGGGCCCACCGATCACCAGGGCCACGTCGTCGCTCTCGAGTTGCCACGCATTGAGTTGCTGGGCCAGGGCCTTGGTGGTGAGCGTGGTGCCACGCTCGTCGAGTGCCACGATGCGCGAGCCACGCGGAATGGCGGCCTCGATGCGCTCGCGCTCGGCCGACAGCAGGGTCTCCAGTGTCTTGGAGCCGCGGGGTTCGGTCTTGACGGCTTTGAGTTCCACCCGAAGCTCGGGTGGGAAGCGCTTGGCGTAATCGTCGTAGGCGGTCTGGGCCCAGTCGGGCACCCTTTGCCCGACCGCGACGATCAGCAGCCTCATGCCTTGCGGGAGGCGGCGGACTTGGTGGTTTTGCGTGCAGGCGCTTTGGCCGCGGGCTTGGCTGCAGCTTTTGGTGCGGCTTTGGCCGCCGCTTTGGGAGCCGACTTGACAGCCGGTTTCGCGCTCGGCGCCACACGCGGTTTGACCACCAGTTTCTGAAGCGCGGTTTTTGGCGTGCTTGCAGGCTTGCGGGAGGTCTTGGCGGCCGTCGTTTTGACCGGGGCCGACTTGGCTTGCGACTTCACAGCGGGCTTCTTGCTCGCGGTTTTGGTCACGGGTTTGGCCGGTGCTGCGGCCGCCGTGCGTGCTGCCGATTTCGCTGCCTTGCGCGCCGTGCTCTTTGCGGGCTGGGCGGCGGCGGTGGCCACCGGCTTCTTGCGGCTCTTGGCAGCGGGCTTGGCTTCAATCACCACGGGCTTCTCGGCGCCATGTTTCAGGCGAATCGGCTTGGCACCCCAGATCTCTTCGAGCCGGTAGTACTGGCGGATCACGGGTTGCATCACATGCGCCACGGCCGCGCCGCAATCCACAATGATCCATTCGCCGTTGTCTTCACCCTCGATGCGGGGTTTGTCGAAGCCGGCTTCGCGCACGGCGTCGCGCACGCTGGCAGCCAGGGCCTTGGTCTGGCGGTTCGAGGTGCCGCTTGCAACGATCACGCGCTCGAAGAGCGGTGAGAGGTGTTCGGTGTTGAAAACCACGATGTCCTGACCCTTGACGTCCTCCAACCCATCGACGATGGCACGCTGGAGTCTCTGGATGTCTTTTTTGGCAATGGTTTCGCTGGTCATGTAGGAATCTGATAAAGGTGATGGGTTGAAATGTAGCCTGCGACGGCCTCGGGCACCAGAACCTCCAGGGCTGCGCTGCTTTGCGCCGCCTGTCCCAGTCGGGCCCGCACGGCGGTCGCGCTGATGTTCTTGAGCGGCATGTCCAGTCGCTCGAAAGGCAGATCCACCTGCGACAGATCGGTCTCGACAGCCTGGTCCAGCGGCGCGTCGGCGCCGATGTTGGTGGCTCGGTTGGCCACCGCCAGGGTCGCCAGTTCCAACACCTCTTGCCAGCGCACCCAGGTGCGAAACGCCAGCAACTGGTCGGCGCCGAGCACGAGAAACAGCTGTGCACCCGGGTACTCCCGGGCGAGTTCGCGCAGCGTGTCGGCGGTGTAGCTCGGGCCTTCGCGGTGGATTTCCCGTTCGTCGATCTTCACGCTGACCAGGTCGTCGAACGCGAGATGGCACATGGCCACACGGTCAGCGGCAGGTGACAGCACCCGTGTCTTGTGCCATGCGTGACCGGTGGGCAAGATGTGCAGCGCGTCGAGCCCGAGCTGTTTGAGCGCGGTTTCGGCCAGCGCGCGGTGTGCCCAATGCGGTGGGTCGAACGCCCCGCCGAACATGCCCACGCGCTGCGGGCTCGCCGCATTTCGCTTCAAAGCCAGTCCTTGCGCACCAGGAAGTCCTTGTAGAGCCGCTCTTCGGGCGTGCCTTTTTTCGTCTTGCGGTTGTAGGCCCAGCTCACCAGCGGCGGCATGGACAACAGAATTGATTCGCTGCGCCCGCCCGATTGCAGGCCGAAATGGGTGCCACGGTCCCACACAAGGTTGAATTCAACGTAACGGCCGCGGCGGTACAGCTGGAAGCTGCGCTCGCGTTCGCCATACGGCATGTTCTTGCGGCGATCGACGATGGGCAGGTAGGCGTCCAGGAAGGCGTCGCCCACCGAACTCATCATGGCAAAGCTGCCGTCGAAGCCTAGTTCGGAAAAATCGTCGAAGAAAACACCGCCGATGCCACGCTGCTCGTCGCGGTGCTTCAAATAGAAGTACTCATCGCACCAGGTCTTGAAGCGGGGGTACTTGTCCACACCAAACGGATCGAGCGCACTTTTCGTCGCGCGGTGGAAGTGCACCGCGTCTTCTTCAAAGCCGTAGTAAGGCGTGAGGTCCATGCCACCGCCAAACCAGCACACCGGTTCACCACCCGCCGGCGTGGCCGCGAGCATGCGCACGTTCATGTGCACCGTGGGCACGTAGGGGTTGCGCGGGTGAAACACCAGCGAAACGCCCATGGCTTCAAACGGCGCGCCGTTGAGCTCGGGCCGGTGCGCAGTGGCCGAGGGCGGCAGGCGCGGGCCGGTCACGTGGGAGAAGCCGCAACCCGCCCGTTCGAAGACGGCGCCGTCTTCAAGAATCTGCGTGATGCCGTTGCCCTGCAGGACTTCGCCCGGCGGTTTCGTCCAGCGGTCCACCACGAAGCTGCCACCGTCCACCATGGCCACGGTGGAGGTGATGCGGTCCTGCAGGTCGATGAGGAACTCGCGCACGGAAG
>LNFM01005694.1_pt1 | contig 21245 bp, 24 predicted proteins | sample 596031 | NCBI WGS metagenome assembly LNFM01 (sample SAMN04254537, study PRJNA301005) | activated carbon metagenome | isolation source: dual media filters at the Ann Arbor, Michigan drinking water treatment plant | place: USA: Ann Arbor
CGCCCCAACACGGAACCAGATTTCACTCGCACGCTTCGCAGATGTGGCAGTGGGCATCGCCGAGTTCCATTGCCGCCGCCGGATCTGACAGGCTCTCAAACTCCGCCCATTAGCAGGCCCAACTTAACAATCATTAACTAGCGGCCACTTGCCGTCCGCATCATCGAAGGGGCGTTGGTCCAACCCAGCGTGAAGCGGAACGCGATGAGTGAGGTTAGGCGGCGGGGATTGAAACCGTCGCGGTCCGGGGATCGGAGTTGGTCTGGCCCGCTCACCGTTGGCGCACAGGGCCCGGAGTGAATAGCTCCTCATCTCTTGCGCTGATGTCAGCATCGCGGGGACGCTGAGCGAAACGCGCAGTATCTCTCATAGAATTTCGGCGCCTTAGTGCGTCAGCTCAGCGTCTCGCCCTTCGGCTCTTTCACGGAGCGCGAACACGCATGCGCATGCGTTATCGTTGTAGCACTTTCCGCGCTGCTTCGAGATCCGGCGGGCTGTCGACGCCTTTCGGAAAATCTTCGATCGCGTCGGCGCGGATCATCATGCCCATTTCGAGCGCGCGGAGTTGTTCGAGTTTCTCGCGCAACTCAAGCGGCGAGGGCGGCGCCGCAACGAAGCGCGCGAGCGCATCGCGTGTGTAGACATAGATGCCGACATGGCGCTCGATCGGTCCCTCGCCATGCGGGGCCGGGCTCCGTGTGAAATACAGGCAGCGCCCGTCAGCGGCGCGGATGGCTTTCACGAGATTGGGATTGTTGCGTTCTTCGTCGTCGCTCGATGGCGAAACCAGGGTGGCGATGTCGGCGCCGTCGCGCAGGGCGGCGACTGCACGCGCGACATCCGCGGCGCGCATTGTCGGCATATCGCCCTGCAGATTGACGACGACATCGAAGCGGCCCCCGGGATCGAAAGCCTGGAGGGCTGCGTAAACCCGGTCGGAGCCGCTCGGGAGATCAGGATCGGTGAGGGTGACATTGGCGCCGGCCCTGAGGGCTGCCTCCGCCACCTCTTCCTCGGCGGCGGCGACGAGGACGGGCCCCGCATTGGCGGCGCGCGCGATCTCCACCATCCAGGCGATCATTGGCCGGCCGTGAATATCAGCCAGCGGTTTGTTGGGCAGGCGAGTGGAGGCCAAGCGGGCGGGGATGACGACAACCGAATTCATTGCGGACCTATCCCGTGCGGCGGTTCGACGCGCAAGCCGCCAGCGCGCGTCATGACGCATCGGGTCCGGCTTGGCGGGAGCCGCAACGCAGGCCATAAACCGCCGCGAAACTTGCTCCTTCAGGGCGGACCATGAGCGATCTCCGAAATAACTCGATCATCGGCGCAGTGCTTGGCGCTGTGTTGGGCGTGATGGGCATTGGCGTACTCGCCGAAACCGTGATCCACCCAGACTATCCCGCAACGCCAGGCTGGGTCCCGGAAGTCGATCTGACCGCCAGTGCCGGCGGCGGCCCGGCTGAGCCTGTGGGCCCGCCAGACTTCGGCCGCCTGTTCGCTGATCCCGCAGTGCTGGCCGAAGCTGTCGCGCGCGGCGAGCGTGTGTTGGCTCAGTGCCGCTCGTGCCACACCTTTGACGCCGGCGGCGCCAATGGCATCGGCCCGAACCTGCATGACGTCTTCGGCCGCGCCGTCGGCAGCCATGGCGGCTACGAATACTCAGAAGCGATGGCCGGTCACGGCGGCGCTTGGGATTATCTCGCGCTCGATGCGTTCCTGACGTCGCCAGCATCGAACATCCGCGGCACCAAGATGGCCTTTGCTGGCCTGCGCAACGCGGAAGATCGCGTCGGCATGATCGCTTATCTGCGCTCGATTTCGCCGAACAACGTTCCGCTGCCGGCGCCTTTGCCGGAAGCCGCTCCGGCTGCGGCCGAAGCCGCGGCGCCCGCTACGCCGTAAGCTGCGCGGGTCAATCGGCAAACAAAAACGGCGTCTCTCGCGAGACGCCGTTTCTATTTCGCCGATAGTCTACAGCGTTACGACACCGCGGCCAGTTGCGGGCGCGCTTGAACCGGAGCTTCGTCGCCCAGGATCGTCGTGCCCAGCAGGTCGAGGAACGCGTCGCCCTTCTCGGTCGGCTCAACGAACACGTTGCGGCCGTCCTTCGGGTCGCGGCGGCGCTGGACGAAGCCCAGGCGCGACAGGGTGTCGAGCGCGCGGGTGATCGCCGGCTTGCCGACATTGAGCGTCGCGGCCAGGCCGCGCACCGTGTGCGGCGCCGGTTGCAGGCGCACCGTCATCAGCACCGCCAATTGGCGGGCGGTTAGGTCCGGCGCGTCCGAACGTACGGTGGTGACGGTAACCCGACGCCACAAATCCAAGGCTTCCACTTGTTCCCGAACGAGCTCCATGCCGCTCCCTCCAGTTGAATCGCAAGTGAGAGGATTCGCCGATTTGGTGGTCCTTGCAAGCGCGAAACCACAAGATGTTGTGGGGAAGGCGAAATGATTAACCAAATCTTGACGGAACAACCCGAAACGATCCGGATGCGACAAGGCTTTGCGGGCGACTCAAAAATCGTCAGTCAGCGCCGAACCGAAACACCGCCGGCGGCGACTTAGAGGCTGGGAAGGGCGAGAACCGTTGCTGCGTCGCGGACTAGACCAAGCGCTCGACGATTATCTCGTCCTCCTGGCTCAGGACGGATCGCGCGACGCGTTCGCCCGGCTGGCCGCGCGTTGGACGCCGAAATTGTTGGCGTTCGCATCGCGCAGCCTGAGTTCATCGGAGGCGGCGAAAGATGTGGTGCAGGAAACATGGGAGAGCGCAGCGCGCGGGCTCAAGCGGCTCGACGATCCTGCGCGCTTCCGCGCCTGGCTCTACGCCATCGCCGCGCGCAAATGCGCTGATGCCTTGCGCGGCAAGTATCGCGGCGCGCGCTTGGCCGAGAAAGCGCAAGCGATGGCCGATGAGCCGGCGGATTCAGAGCGCATCAGCAATGAGCGCCTCGATGTCGCCGCAGCGTTGAAACGTCTGCCCGCGGACCAGCGCATCGCGATCAGCCTCTACTTCGGCGAAGAGATGAACGTCGCCGAAATCGCAGCGATCACCGGCGTTCCCGAAGGCACCGTGAAATCCCGTTTGTTCGCGGCGCGCAAAGCGCTGCGTGAAAGTCTTGGAGAAGAATGATGACTAATCTTGATGATGCGATCCGCGGTGCGCTCTCGAAAGAAGACGCAGAATTCCTGGCGCGCTTTGAGGAGCAGGGACCAGTCGATGAAGTGCTCGGGACGTTCAAAGGCTCGTGGGGTCTGATGAACATGTTCGCCGCGCTAATCACATTCGCGTCGTTCGGCTTCTTCGTTTACGCGATGCTCCAGATCATGGGCACAGACGATGTACGCATGACAGTCCTATGGACGGCTGGCGCGATCGTCAGTGCGTTGTTCGTCGCCATGCTGAAAATGTATTTCTGGATGGAGATGAACAAGAATGTCGTACTGCGGGAAGTGAAACGGCTTGAACTGCAAGTCGCTCGTCTCGCGGCGCGTGAGCGCGCTTGAGGCCGCTTACTTCGCCTTTGGCGCGGTGTCCGCTGCGCCAAAGCGCGCCTTTATGACTTTCAAGCAAGCGCGCAGCGCCTGCGCTTCACCGCCCTGCGGACGCGACGGCTTCTCGCGCGGCGCCCAGGCGTAGACGTCAAAGTGCGCCCAGCTCGCAACGTTCACAAAGCGGCGCAGGAAAAGCGCGCCATAGATCGCGCCGGCGAAAGCGCCGTCGCCGGTGTTCTTCATGTCGGCGATGCTGGAATCCATATCGCCTTCGTACGCATCCCAGAGCGGCATGCGCCAAATCGGATCCGCAGTGTCGAGCGCGGCCTGAGCGAGTTCCGCGGCGAGTGCGTCATCGCCGGTGAAAAAGGGCGGCAGATCGGGCCCAAGCGCGGTGCGCGCGGCGCCGGTCAGCGTAGCGAAGTCCAACAACAGCGCAGGCTCTTCCTCACACGCACGCGTCAGTGCGTCGGCGAGGATCAAGCGGCCTTCGGCGTCGGTGTTGTCGATCTCGACAGTGGGGCCCTTGCGGCTGGCGATAACATCGCCAGGGCGGAAGGCGTCAGCGGAGATCGCGTTCTCGACGACGGCCAGATAAACGTCGAGCTTCACCTTCAGACCCGATTGCATCACAGCTTGCGCCAGCGCCAGCGCGTGCGCTGCGCCGCCCATATCCTTCTTCATCAGCCGCATGCCGGCCGATGGCTTGATGTCGAGCCCGCCCGTGTCGAACGTTACGCCTTTGCCGACCAGCGCCAGGCGCGGCGCGCCCGCGTCGCCCCAAGATAGATGCAGCAAGCGCGGCGCCTGCGCAGCGGCGCGGCCAACGGCGTGAATGAGCGGATAGTTCTGGGCGATCAATTCGTCGCCGACGATGGCTTCAAAGCTTGCGTCGTTCTCACGCGCGACTTTCTCCGCCGCGGCGTGCAGCGCGTCGGGGCCCATGTCGTTCGTGGGCGTGTTGACGAGATCGCGAACCAGCCACGCGGCGCTGACGATGCGCTGCGCCTCGGCCATGTCCGCGCCCTCGGGGGCCGCCAGACGCGGCGCGGGGCGCTTGCGCTTCTTGTAGCGTTCGAACGCATAGCTCCCGAGGCCCCAAGCGACCGCGACGAGCGTTGCCGAGAATTCGCGGGGCGCCGCGGCGATGCGGTAGTCTCCCGAGGGGAGGTTCTGCGCCAGCGAACCCATCGCCATCGCGTTAGCCTTGTCGCCGACGCCGAACAGAACGCGCTCGATGGAGCCGTCAGTCGCCGGGACAAGCAGAATGCGGCCGGCTTGCGCCTTGAAATCGTGCGCGGCGGCCAAGCGCTTCAGCGCTTCCGGCCGGCTCTCCGACCATTGGCTCCATTCCGACGTCCGCAGCGCGTGAATCGGGATCGCTTGCGGGGCGGTGTCGGTCAGAAACGGGAGGTCAGCCATACGCGTCTATCTAGTCCTTCATTAGCGCTTTGTTGAGCACTCATCGCGCACCGTTAGGGCCTTATTAGGATTCGCCCCATGTCGATGCCAGCCCGTCTGCCCTTGGCGCTGCTTGCCGTCTCGGCCCTGTCCGCGTGTGCGTTGACCGACGGCGGCGCAACGCCCGCCTCGGCGGCGCTTGACGGCAGCGTGCAGCCCGACGCGCCGGCGCGCGGCGTCGATAGACAAGCACGCGAACGGATCGCCCGCGAAGACATGCTGACGCAAATGGCCTTCTGGGCCGGCGAATATCAGACGTTCCCGAATGATCTCGAAGCCGCGCAGCGTTTCTCAGAATCGCTCCGGCGTGGCGGGCGCACCGATCGCGCCGTGCAGATCGCGGCGGAAGCGCTGAACCGCTTTCCGGACGATCGCCCGTTGCTGATCACGTATGGATACGCGCAGATTGCTGCCGGCAACCCGCATCAGGCGCTGCGGCCGCTCGCGATCGTAGCGCAAGCCGAGCCGGATAACTGGCGCGTGCGCTCAGGGCTTGGCGCGGCGCTCGATCAGCTCGGGCGCTATGACGAAGCACGGCGCGCCTATGCCGAGGCGCTGGCGATCGAGCCGGAGAATGCGCGTGTGCTGACCAATATGGGCGTCTCGCACATCATGTCAGGCGAGGCGGCGGAGGCAGAGCGCTTCTTGCGTCAAGCGTCGGCCATAGGCGGCGCTCCGCCCGAGGCGCGGCACAATTTGGCGATCGCGCTGGCGCTGCAAGGACGCTTCGACGAAGCCGAGCAAATCGTACGTACCGATATGCCGCCGGCGATCGCTGCGCAAAACGTCGCGTATCTGCGGAGCCTGCTGCGTGACGAGCGCCGCTGGAGCGACCTGGATCGCTCGCGTTAGGGCGCTACGCTGCGCGTCGTGTCAGCCCGCTAAATCGCTGCGTGATCCGATCGCGCAGGACGAAGGTGGCGATCAGTATGCTCAGCATGATCACGGCGGAGATGGTCGGCCGAGCGTATGCCCAGCCGAGGTCGATGAAGCGCGGGAGCAGGTTGTGCGCAGCGTGAAGCGCGCCCGCCGCGACAACGCCGAGCATCCAGCCGCGCCAGCTTCCGCCAAGCGCAAGCGCGACGGCGACAGACAAACGCATAAAGCTGCGTGACTGAAGACGGCTGAAATGTTGAGTGCGGTTCCAACTGCAGGCGGTACTTGCGCCAGGAACTCTGGTGTCCAGCTCATCATCAGCAACACGCGCTCGATAAGTCCGAACGCGGCGCCCACAAATGCGGCGATCGTCCACCAAGAGAGCCGGCTTGATGTGAGGCGGGCACTCAACGCACCCAGCGCCTTGGCGATCTCTTCGCTCAAAGCGGCCCAACAGAAATAGGCGATGGAAACGATCTGGGCGGGCAAAGCAAACGTCTCCCGCGCCACGACCCAAAATCGCGGGTTGGTCGTAGACGACAGCACCGCATAAGCCAGCAAGCTGGCTACGATGCCCAGTGCCGCAAAGCCTAAGCTCGCAATCCAGCTTAGGCCTTGCTTGCTGTCAGAAGGGGGCAAACCCGTCTCCGCCACCACCGCCGGGCCCGCTGATGATCGAGAAATTTCCATCAGCGAAGCTGTAGGTGAAGTCGCCAAAAGTCAAAATCACAGGAATTCCGCCACCTGGGCTATAGCCTGGCTCCAACGGAGTTTGGTTGCCACTACCGTTTCCGCCGTCAGTGAATGAGTCGTTGTTTGGATTCCCATCGTACAACTCACCGATGTCTTCGAAGAACTCATGGAGCGCATTGCCGAGCGCCAAGTCTGCAATCTCTTCTTGCGCCCTGCCGAGAGAGTTTTCCGGGTTATCAAGAATGTCTTGAACGGCGGCGTCAAATTGGTCGTAATCGCCATCGCCGTCATGATCCAGGCCGGGCATATCGGGCATGTCAACCTCCTCGTGCTTGCGCCATCTTAGGTTGACTGAAAAGTCAGAGGCGGCAAGTTACGGATCGTTAGGAGGTCAACATTGCCTGCTTCGGCGCGCCGCCTATTGCGAGCCGAGGATCTCGTTCACTTGGATCATCGCCGGGCCGATGATGACGGCGAACAGCACCGGCAAGAAGAACACGATCATCGGCACTGTCAGCTTTGGCGGCAGTGACGCGGCTTTCTTCTCTGCTTCGGAGAGGCGCAGATCGCGATTTTCCTTGGCCATAACGCGCAGCGCTTGGCCGACGGGCGTCCCGTATTTCTCGGCTTGCGTCAGCGCCATCGCGACAGCTTTGACGCCGGGGTGAGCCGTGCGGCGCGCGAGGTTTTCGTACGCCATGCGCCGCTCAGGCAAGTAGGAGAGCTCAGCCGTGGTGAGCGCGAACTCTTCGGCGAGTTCAACCGAAGCCGGCGCGATTTCTTGGCCCACGCGCTGGAGCGCCATTTCAATCGACATGCCGGATTCCACGCAGATCAGCATCATGTCTAGGCTGTCGGGGAAGGCCTGCATGATCTTGGTGCGGCGGTTGTCGGCGAGATTCTTGAGGTAGAGGTTGGGCGCGTAGAAGCCGGCGGCGATGCCGCCGACGACGGCGCCGAGCTTCATGTGTAGCTCCCAAGCGGAGCCGAACATCATCATGTAGATGAAAGCGGCAACGCCAAACGCGATCGGCAAGGCGGCGCGATAGAAATAGAACATCGTCTGCGCCGCATGGCCGCGAAGGCCGGCGCGGATGAGTTTTTCGGAGAGCGTGTCGTCAGCCAGCGCCTTTTGCAGATTGAGCCGATCAACGAGGCCCTTGGCGAAGGAATTGGCGTTCTTGTGTTGCAGTGAGCCTGTGCCCTTGGCTAGTTCGGCGCGCGAGCGCTTGCGTAGCTCTTCGCGCTTCTTAGCGACCTCCTTGAGGCGTGAGCCGAGCTTGTCTTCCGACATCGCAGGTGCGGCGAATGTCACGATGGTGGCGAAGCAGGCGAGCGCTCCAAGCGCGCCAGCGATCGTCAGCGGATCGATGAGGAAATCCACGAGGTTGTTCATCGCGCTTCCCTCAGAACTTGAAGTTGACCATCTTGTGCATCACGAAGATGCCGAGAGACATCATGATGCCGCAACCCAGCAAGATCAGGTTGCCCACCGGGTGCGTGAACAAGACCATGATGTAGGCAGGGCGCGTGAAATAGACCAAAGTGGCGACGATCACAGGCAACGAGCCGATGATCATGGCCGAGGCATTGGCTTCCGCCGAAAGCGCCTTCACCTTCTCGATCATCAGCTTGCGCGAGCGGAGCACGGCAGAAAGGTTGCCGAGCGATTCCGAGAGGTTGCCGCCGGTCTTCTGTTGAATGATGAGCACGATCGAGAAGAAGTTCACTTCCGGCAGCGGCATGTGATCGTACATGCGCTGCATGCCGATTTCGAGCGGCACGCCCATGGCTTGTGAATCGCAGAGCGCCTGGAACTCGCTCCGCAGCGGCTCGGGGCTTTCGGCGGCGATAATGCGCAAGCATTGGTTCAGCGGCAGGCCAGACTTCACGCCGCGAACGATCACGTCGATGCCGTCAGCCAATTGGCTGCCGAATTTTTTCTGCCGCCCGGAGACAAGGAAGCCCAAGAACCAGCGCGGCAGGCCAAGGAAGCCGATGAAGAAGCCCATCGCTGCGCCAATTGGGCCCTGAATGATCAGGCCCGCCAGTGCAAGCACAACGCCGACGATCGATGCGTACACCCAAAACATCGTGGGCGAGAGCTTGATGCCTGCTTGAGCGATCTGGCCTTTCACCGAGAAGCGGCGCTTGCGCGCGTTCTTCTCGTTGTTCGACATTTCCTTGAGCGCTTCTTGCGTCGTTTGTTTGCGCTTCAGCGCGGCCATATCCTGCGCTTGCTTGCGGCGATCGACTTTGGCCGCACCGGCCACAGCCTTGACGCGTTTCGTCGCTGTCGCCGGTTGCGGCGTGCCGGAGGCGAAAACAAAACCGACGCCACCAATGGCGACGAAGGCGAGGGCGGCAACCAACAGAGCGGGATCCATTACGCTTGCTCCGCTTCGTCCAGCGCTTGGGCGAGTTCTTTTTCAAGGCCGAAATAGCGCGCGCGCTCCCAGAAGCGCGGGCGGCCGACGCCAGTGCCCTTGTGACGGCCGGTGATGCGGCCGTTCTGGTCTTCGCCCTGAATTTCGTAGACGAGCAGATCTTGCGTGATGATCGTATCGCCTTCGAGGCCGAGCACTTCGGTGATCTGTGTGATGCGGCGCGAACCATCGCGCAGACGCGCAGCCTGGATCACAACGTCGACGGCGGCGACGATGATTTCGCGGATCGTCTTCGGCGGCAGCGAGAAGCCGCCCATCGTGATCATCGATTCAAGACGGGAGAGAGCCTCGCGCGGCGTGTTGGCGTGCAGCGTGCCCATCGAACCGTCGTGACCCGTGTTCATGGCTTGCAGCAAGTCGAACGACTCGCTGCCCCGGACTTCGCCGACGATGATCCGTTCCGGACGCATCCGCAGGCAGTTCTTCACGAGGTCGCGCATCGTGACCTGGCCGGTGCCTTCAAGGTTCGGCGGACGCGTTTCGAGACGCACGACGTGCGGCTGTTGCAGTTGCAGTTCGGCCGCGTCTTCGCAGGTGATGACGCGCTCGGTCGGATCGATGAAGGCGGTCAGCGTGTTGAGCAGCGTCGTCTTGCCGGAGCCGGTACCGCCGGAGATCAGCACGTTACAGCGGCAGGCGCCGATGATTTGCAGGATTTTTGCGCCGGCAGGCGAGATCGAGCCAAACTCAACGAGATTGCTGAGCTTCAGCTTATCCTTTTTGAACTTCCGGATGGTGAGCGTCGGGCCATCGATCGCCAGCGGCGGCACGATGACGTTGACGCGCGAACCATCCGGCAAGCGCGCGTCGCAGATCGGGCTGCTTTCATCAACGCGGCGGCCGACTTGGCTGACGATGCGTTGGCAGATGTTCATCAGCTGGCCGTTGTCACGGAAGCGGATGCCAGTTTTAGAGATTTTGCCGCTGACTTCGATGAACACGGCATTGGCGCCGTTGACCATGATGTCGGCGATGTCGTCGCGTGCGAGCAGCGGCTCGAGCGGGCCATAGCCCAGAACGTCGTTACAGATATCGTCGAGCAGGGCTTCCTGCTCGGCGATCGACATGACGACGTTCTTGATCGAGATGATCTCGGCGACGATGTCGCGGATTTCATCGCGCGCGCTTTCGCTGTCCAGCTGCGCGAGTTGCGTCAGATCGATGGTTTCGATGAGCGCATTGAAGATCGTCGATTTGACGCGGTAATACGCTTCTGAGCGATATTCCGGCTGCTCGACGGGCTCCGCTGACGCTTGCATGCGCGGATTGGGAGCGTTGGCGGGGGGCGCAGCCGCGCGCGGCGGAGATGCCGCTGGAGCAGCAGGGCGAGGCGCGGGCGCAGGCGCGGGTTTTACACCGACAGCCGATTGCACGCGCGCCGCTGGCGGCGGCGCGGCATTGGGCGCAGCTGGCGCGATTGGCTGCCCATCAAGGCTGCGCTTGCCGAACATCTATGCCCCTATCGCTTCAAGAACGGAATCTTGTCGGCGAGGGACGCCTTCTTCGTCTCCACCGGCTTGCGGCCCGTCAGCGATGCGGAGAGTGCATCGAGCGCCAGCGCGGTCTTTGACTGCGCGGCCACTTCACCGATCATCTGACCATTATTCGCGGCCATACCGAACAGTTGCGGGTCGAACGGAATACAAGCGACGGGCTCAGCGCCCAGCGCTTCTGCGAAATCCTTCAGCGGAATTTCCGGCCGCTTCGGCACGCCTACCATCGAAAGTACGACAGTCGGCGGCGCATCGTAGGGGCGCATCGCTTTGAGGAGATCGATAATGTTCTTGGTGTTGCGCAAGCTCGCCAGATCGGGGCCGGCGACGATGATGGCGTCATCGGCGGCGAGCAAGGTGTGCTTCACCCATGACGTCCAGACGTGCGGCAGATCGAGCACGACGAACGGGCTCGTGCGGCGCACGCGATCAATCACGATCTCATAGGATTGCGGATCGAGCTCGAACTCGCGCTCAAGCGTCGCCGGCGCGGTCAGCATTTGGAGACGCTGGGTTTGCTTGGTGGTGACGCGCTCCAAGAAGACGTCGTCAACGCGATCGGGCGCCATCAGTGCGTCGGCGATTGATTGCGGCGGGTCCTGGTTGAAGTCCAGAGCGGCAGTGCCGAACGAAAGATCGAGATCGAGCAAGGTTGCGCTCGATTCCTGACGCTCTGCGATCGACCAAGCGATGTTGTGCGCAATCGTGGAGGCGCCGATGCCGCCGCGCGCGCCGATAACGGCGATGACACGGCCAGCAAACGGCTTATCCGGATTGACGTAGAGCCCACAGACGGTGCGGATCATGTCGAGCGGTTGCAGCGGCGGCACGATGTATTCGCTGACGCCCCGGCTCATCAGTTCGCGGAACAACGCGATATCGTTCACCGCGCCAATGATGACGACCTTGGTGCCTTCCTCGATCACCTGCGCGAGCCGATCGAGCGCGTGCAGCATCATCGGGCCCTGCAGCATCGTATCGAGGATGAGCAGGTTAGGGCTGGCTTGGCCCGCGAAGCGCGTAATGGCGGCTTCGATGCCGCCTTGTTCAACGGAAATTTCTGCGCGCGCCAACCGGCGATCGGCGCCGATGCCGGAGACCATGTCGGCGATTTCGTGACGATCGCAGCAGGCATGGATCGTGATGCGCGGCACAGGTTGCTCGGTCGAGCGCGTGTCCACCAGCGGCATGGCAGCCGCGGCGGCAGCCATCGCAACGGGGGCGGCCAAACCGAACGGATCGTCGCCCTCAAGCGACGGTGTCGATTGATTGGCTGGTGGCGGCGGTTCGCCGTCGAAGGGCGGCAAGTCAACGCCTTCGAGATCGCCAAGACCGAAGGTTTCGTCCTCTTCGAGGACGAACTCATCTTCGTTGCCTAGGCTCCAAGCGGGATCGGGTTTGCTCATCGCGTTTTGGCCTATTGGACCGCGTTACTGATTTGGATGCGTTCGTCGTTCGTGCGTTCCGAGTGGGTCGGTTCGCCCGCGCGGTAGGCGTCCATGACCGTGGTGCGGCGGCCGCTATCGCGCGGATCTTCGGCGCGCGGATGCAGCAGGTCGGCCGGATCTTCGATCATCGCTGCGAGGTTTGCCTGCGTGGCGCAGCCGAAGCTTTCCCAGGGCTGGTTGTTGCTTTGGTGAGCGAGGTCCTGCTCCCACAACGGCGTGCATTCGGGCGCCTGCGCCTCGTAGCGCGAGAAGCTCAGAATGATCGGCGCATTCGGCGTGGAGGAGGCGTCATAGGTCGAGCCCGCAACGGCCGCGTACGAGACGCCGGCTTCAACGAGCGCGTTACGTGTTTCGTTGGCGAGCAAGGAAGCGGCGTCAGAGTCCGGTGCGCCCGATGGCGTGCTCAGCACCAGTGCGCCGTGGCCGTAGCGCAGATAGCCCGAAGCAAACGTACGCAATTGTTGGCGGGCGCCGGGCGATAGCGCGCCGGCCGTGACAGGCACTTCGAAGCGCTCTGCGGTCTGAGTGACCTCAATGCGGTGATAGTCAGCCGTTGTCGGCGTCGGCGCCATGTGGGCAGGCGGCGCTGGCACGCTGGCGCAAGCGCCAAGTGCGCTCAAACCAAAAGCAAGAATGGGCAGGCGGGCTTTCATGGTGTTGCGCCTCACTCGATCACGTGGCCGTGCGGCCCTTGCAGGCCTTGGTTGTTTGGTTCGCCCGACTCTGCATTCGAGGGGCGGTAGAGAGAGTTGAGCCGTCCGGTGAGCAGGCTCTCGCCCTCGCTCGGATTGCGGAAGCCGTCGCCTGGCGTACGCAAGCGATCCGGGCTCGTCGGCCGCACGAGGTACGGCGTGACGATGATCACCAGTTCGGTTTCGTTGTTGATGAAGTCGCGCGAGCGGAAGAGCGAGCCGATCACCGGCGTGTTCATGACGCCCGGAATGCCTTCCAGCGCGTGACGCGTGCGCTCTTGGATGAGGCCTGCCAGCACGATCGAGCTGCCCGACGACATTTCGAGCGTCGTCTCGGCGCGGCGTACCTGCAGTGCGGGGATGTTGATGCCGCGAATGACGGTGGTGGTGCCGTCGTCATTGCGGATCGGCGTATCGCCCGTAGAGATCGCGCCTTCCGACGTGAGCTCCGACACTTCGGTGGCGACTTTGAGCGAGATGCGGCCGCCCGACAGCACAACTGGTGTGAAAGCGAGGCCTACGCCGAACGGCTTGAACTCGACAGAGATCTGGCCGTCGTCGCTATTGACTGGAACCGGGAATTCGCCGCCCGCGAGAAAGCGCGCGTTTTCGCCCGAGATGGCGGTGAGGTTCGGCTCCGCCAGCACACGCAACAGGCCGGCGCGCTCGAACGCTTCGATCGTAGCATCAGTACGTTGCGATTGTTCGATGCGGGCAGGGCCCCAGGTGTCAGGATCACCGCCAGTGCCGGGCTGGAAGCCGCCGACGCCGGCGTCGCCGGGCGTGATGCTCGGATCGACGGCGTTGCCCGGATAGGCATAGCTGTTCGGACGCAGAATGTTTTCCGCAACGCCGCCAGTAGCTGCCAGACCGCCAAGAATTTGGCCATTGATCGAAAAGCCGTTGCGCGTCGCGACATCGAGGAAGTTGTCCTCGCCGACGAGCTGATTGATCATCTCGTCATAGTTGGCGTTGATGCCGAGCTGGCGCACGAGCGTGCGGCTCATTTCCACGACGCGCACACGCAGCAGAACCTGCTCGCTGCCTTGCACCTGGATCAGGTTGACGACGCGATCTTCGTTCGTGCCCGAACCACCGCCGCCGGCAGTGGCGAGAAACTGTAGCGCAAGCTGGCGCGCGCGATCGGCTTCAGCCGCGCTGCGCGACGTGCCGGAGAGAATGATCGAGCCGTTGAGCGCCTCAGCCGTGATCTGCGCATCGGGCGAATGGCGCGCAAGAATATCGTTCAGCGGCTCAACGTCCGGCTCAACGCGAATTTCGACGTTGGCGATCTGACGGCCTTGGGCGTCGAAGAAGAAGATGTTGGTCTGACCGAGCTGACGGCCGATCACGTAGGCGCGGCGCGCCGTACGCACGGTGGCGTCAGCGATTGCCGGGTTCGAAATCAGAATGTCGCGCGCGTCCGCCGGCAGATCAATGATCGCCGATTTACCGAAGGGCAGGACGAGCGACGCAGATTGTGCGCCGCCGCCATTGGTGATGCGCACGCTTGGCGCGCTCGCCGGCTCAACTTGCGCAACCGCATAAGTCGGCGCGAAGGCGATAGCGGTAGAAAGCGCTGTCGCGAGCGAAAGACGAAGAGATTTACCAGCCTTCATCGGCTGCCCCCACTAACTGTGCCGAATGCATGCACACGCACAGAACCTGAACCTTGTCCGGGGCGGCGGCCATTTCTGGTCTGCATGCCCACGGTGTCGACTTGAACGCCGCGCAGAGCGAGGCTGATCGTGCCCATCTGATCGGCTTGAGCGAGAATGCGCGCGTCTTCTTGGCTGAGCTCGAGGACGGCGACGCCGGCTTGAATGACTTGCGGCGCTTCGCCGGCGGCTTGCGTCTGCGTCGTCTCGCCGAGCGCAAGGATGCGGATGTCTTCAAGAATGACGTTGCTCAAGATCTGCTCGCCGCCCGCTTCGCGGTTCTCGACCGAATAGGTGGCGATGACATCGACGCGATCGTTCGGTTGAACGAAGCCGCCAACGGCGGTGGTGTTCTCAATTTCGATGGAGACGGCGCGGAAGCCGGGCTGCAGCTGCGCGGCCATGAAGCCGCGACCATCCGGTTGCACGACCGAGCCAATGGTGAGCGGCTCACCCTGGGCGAACGCGCGACGCGTTACGGCGCCGACAAAATCCGCCTGCGCCGATGGTTGATTCGAGAGCCGAATGAAACTTGGCGCAATTGAATCGTCGGGGAAGAGAACAACAGCAAGGTCGCTCGGCTGTAGCGCAGCACCCTGCGGCACGTCACGCGCGAGCACGAGCACTTGCTCGCCAGCAATGGCGGCAGCGTCCGCTTCGGCGGGCGCATCATTGCGCGCGCCGAGGCCACGAATAAGAAAAAGCGCGCCGATCGCCGCAATCGCAGCGATGACAAGAACGATCAGCTGACGCGCTGACATGCGATTACTCCCCGCGCGTTTAAGTCTCAAACCCCAGCCGTGAACAGACCACGGTGCGGCTAAGGCATGGTTAACGAGATTGACAGGTGTGGAATCGACGGCAGAGCCATCAATCCGCCGAACATGATCGCGACGCCGTAAGGAATGCCGCTCTTGCCGGTGAGCAGGCGATTTACGAATGCCGGATTGGTCTCAGTTTGTGGAACCCATTGGCGCGCGGCCAACAGAACGAGCGCCATGACGCCACCCGCTGCTGCGGTCCAGAAGATAAACGGTGCGAACGCGGCAAAGCCGGTCCAGATCGAAGCCGCAGCCAAGAGCTTCGCGTCGCCGCCGCCGATGATATTGGCGGCGAAGAGAAAGAAGCCGATCGCAAGGACGCCGGCGCCAAAGAGAACGTGCAGGCCGAGCTCCTGCGCCGTCGCTCCGGTTAGGATCGCAGTGGGCAGGAAAAGCGCCGCCAAGGCGATCGAAACCCAATTGGGAATGATCAAGCGCGCGACGTCAGAGGTTGCTGCGTAGATCAGCAGGCCCGCAAACGCACTCGCCGCCAAGAGTTCAATCATGCTCTTAAGGTGTCGGTGTTCCGCGCTAAGAAAGATTAAAGATGGCGCGCGTTGCTGGGCAGAAACAAAGAAAAACGCCGCCCCGAGGGGGCGGCGTTTGGAGGAGGGGAAACCTTAAGGACGCTAAAGACGCGCGGCCGAGGGCCGCGCGTCCAAAGCTCGAACTTAGTTCGCGCCCGAGAGGTCGGTCGCGACTTGGTTGAACACCTCTTGGAGGCTGCCACCGACCGCGCCAACGGCGGCGATAATGGCGACGCCGATCAGAGCGGCGATCAGGCCGTATTCGATTGCAGTGGCGCCGTCTTCATTCTTCAGGAAACGCTTCAACATATTCAATGCTCCGTTTTGTCGAGTGCTTTTCACCGGCCCGAGGGAGCGTCGCACCCGACACCCATCCCAGACGCAGGAGTGACCATACGGGGCAATGATTAAAACGACGCCCCATAAGGAAGGTGTAGATAGTGTTAACTGCGTTGATGAAAGTTGCGCGCTGTCTGCGTTGTCATTCTTAGTGTGTGCGCGCGCATCTTAGCGAACCCGAAACCATTGCGGCGTAGCTCCTATAGTAAGAATAGAAGGATTTCGCCGATGCGCCTTTCGCGTTTCGTCGTGGCTGCTGTGGCTGCTGCTTCCATGTTTGTCGCCGCGGGCGCTGCGCACGCGCGCGATATTCGCGTTGCGCTCGATCAGGCGTTTCCGATCCGGCTGTCGGAGCCTGCCGAGGGCGTCGCTATCGGCAATCCGCAAATCGCCGGCGTCTCGGTGCAGAATGATCGCTTCCTGTTTGTCACTGGCCGCTCGTATGGCTCGACCAACCTGGTTGTGGTCGGCGAGAACGGCCGCGTGCTCTATTCCGGCCGCATCGTCGTGACGCCGGACGAGACCGACGTTGTCATGGTCACGCGCGGCAACGACACGGCGCGCCTTGAATGCACGCCGCTCTGCCGCCCGCGTCCCGATATTGGCGACGGCGAGTCTTCGCAGCAGGTGCAGCAGCAGATCGCTGGCCGCGGCGGCGTGCGTTAATCGCCGTTTACTGTCTCTTTTGACGGAATATCAGCCCTTCGGCGCCTAAGGTGGGCGTTCCGGAGAGAATATGTCTGCGCGTTTTTCATTGTTGCTGAGAAAGCTGCGCCGCTTTCCGCGCGCGCGCCGCGGGTCGGCTGCAATCGAGTTCGGCCTCGTTGCGGTGCCGTTCTTTCTGCTGATCTTCGGTCTTGCCGAGATTTCGATGATTGGTTTCGCGCAAACGACGCTTGATGGCGCCGTCAACAACACCGCGCGCACGATCCGTACGGGTCAAGCGCAGATGAGCGGTACGAGCGCGGGGCAGATTAAGGAGCAGATCTGCAATCGTATGCTGCGGATCCTGGCGGTCGATTGCGATACCAACCTCTATATCGACGTTCGAAACTTCAATTCGTTCATCGACGCCAACAACGCCGCCAACAATCCGATCAATAATGGCGAGTTCAACGATACCGGCTTTGGCTATCAGCCGGGTGCGCCGTCCAGCATTGTCGTGGTGCGCGCGTATTATCGCTGGCATGTGATGACGCCGATGTTCGAACCCTTCTTCCAGAATATCAGCAGCGGCGAACGCATCATTGTTTCGACCATGATGTTCCGCAACGAGCCCTATCAATGACCCTTCGCCAAATGCTCCGCCGCTTCGGCGCGTCCGAGAAGGGCATCGCCGCCGTCGAATTCGCGATCCTCGCGCCGATGATGATCTTTTTGCTGTTCGGCTCGGTCGAGCTGGTTGAAGTTCTGAACACAAATAAGCGCGCTCAGAATGCCGCTGCGTCTCTGGCCGACGTTGTTGCGCGCGACACGGAAGTCTCCACCGCGGAGATCAACAGCTTGTGGTCAGCGATCGATGTGCTGATGTTCCCCGACGAGGGCGCGACCATGGAGATGCGCGTCACCAGCATCCGCATCGTCGATGCAGCCACCGCGCGCGTCGTCTGGAGCGAAGGGCGCGGGATGACCCCGCGCACGGCGAACTCTGTCGTCACATTGCCGGCGCAGATGATGCAGCCCGGCACGAGCGTGATCATGGCGGAGTCGAGCTATCCGTATGCATCGCCTCTCGGCTTTGTCATCGACGGGACCATGGATTTGGAGCACGTCGCCTATCGGCGCTCACGTCTGGTCGATCCGATTCCGCGCGTCGGCTGAAGCGCCGCTCTTGACGGCGCACGCGATCGCGGGACACTCCCGCGATGGAAGATCCTAAAACACCTGTTGAAGCCGTCGACCGGCTTGAATTCCTGCACAAACGCGCCGTCGATGGGCTGATCGAATCGATCAAGCGCTTCGCCGAAACCGGCACGCCGCCGACGATCGAGGAGCGCGCGCTCTTTCGTTATCCCGAGCTGCGCGTCACATATCTGCCAAATTCGCCAGCGCCGCGGCTGGCGCGCGCGTTCGGGCAGCTGACGTGGCCGGGCGAGTACGCCGTCTCGATCACGCAGCCCCATTATTTTCGTGATTATCTGATCGAGCAGCTCACGTACCTCGTCGATGATTATGGCGCAGAGCTGAGCGTACGCGTGAGCAACGCTGAAATTCCGTACTCGTTCGTGCTCGATGCCGCTGGCGCGAAAGCGTTCGACACGGTGCCGGCTGAGGAACTGGCGCGCTACTATCCGAACCCGCGGCTCACTTCGGTTGGCGACGCGGTCGTGGATGGATTGCGCATCGAGCAACTCGATGGCTCGCGGCCGCTGGCGCTCTTCGACGCGCCCCGAACCGATTACTCGCTGAAGCGCATCGAGCACTATACCGGCGCGCCGTGGCAGGACGTGCAGCCGTGGATCCTTTTCACGAACTACCAGCGTTACGTCGAAGAATTCGTGCGTTGGGCGGCGGAGGGCGTGAAAAACGGGCCGAAAGGCTGGGCGCTTTCGTGCCCCGGCCGACTGCGCATTGAAGCGGGCGATCAGGATGCTGAGGCAAAGGCGCTCGATGCGCCATGGCGCAAGTACCAGATGCCCGCATATCACCTCACAACGCCCGATCGCGATGGCGTGACGCTGGTGAACATTGGCGTCGGACCTTCGAACGCCAAGACGATCACTGACCACCTCGCGGTCTTGCGCCCGCATTGTTGGCTGATGATCGGCCATTGCGGCGGCTTGCGCCACACGCAGCGCATCGGCGATTACGTGCTCGCGCACGCTTATCTACGACGCGACCACATTCTCGATGATCGCGTGCCGCTCGAGGTGCCGATCCCGGCGATCGCGGAAGTGCAGATCGCGCTGCAGCAAGCCGCGACTGCCGTTGCAGGCGGCGACAAGGAGGATCTGCGCCGCCGTCTGCGCACCGGCACGGTCGTCTCGTACGCGGACCGCAACTGGGAGCTCAATTACAATCAGGAGCGCCAGCTCTTGTCGCAATCACGCGCGATCGCTGTCGATATGGAAAGCGCGTGCGTGGCGACGCAAGGTTTCCGCATGCGCGTGCCGTACGGCGTGTTGCTGTGCATCTCGGATAAGCCGGCGCACGGCGAGATCAAATTGCCAGGCGTCTCGGATCGCTTCTACGACAGCGCCATCGGCGCACATCTGCGCATCGGTTTGGAGACAGTGGCGCTGCTGAAGCAAAACCGCGACCGGCTACATTCGCGCAAGCTGCGCGCCTTCGATGAGCCGCCGTTCCGCTAAACGCGCAGGAAATCCACGATCGCCTCGCCAAGCTCTGTGTTCACGGCGCTCAAATGATTGCCTCTGATGCGCAGGGCCCTCGCGTTCGGGAAAAAACTTCGCCAAACCTTCAGCACTGCCATTGTCGTGATCGTCCACGCCGCTGACGCAGAGTATGGGCGTGTCGATCGCCGCGAGCGGCGTTTGCTCGGTTTGGATCTGCGAGCGCAGCACGTTGAGCGCGACCTGCGGGTCCATTTGCGCGCGCGCGATCAGCGCTTGCACGACCTTGGCCGCTTGCGGGAACGCGCCAGCCTCGCCCTTGTTGATCGCATCCTCGAAGAACGCGACGCGCGCGGTTGAGCCGATGACGCCGCTATCGCCCATGCCGCCCAGCACGCAACGCCGCGGCCGTGAGCCACGCAGCAGCAAGCGGACGGCGGTGCGTGCGCCCAGCGAATAGCCGACGAGATCGTAATCGCTGAGGCCAAGGTTGGCGATGAAGTCTTCGGCGTCCTGCGCCAAAATATCCGGCGGATAGAGGCCTGGATCGAGTGGCGCATCCGAGCCGCCGTGGCCGCGGAAGTCGATCATGATTGCTTGGAAGCCGGCGCCGACGATCTGCGCCGTGATGCCGGGCTCAATGAAATTGAAGCGCGCGTTGGCGAGAAAGCCATGCAGCATGACCACAGGCCGCCCATCGCCCTCGACGCGATAAGAGAGCTTGATGCCGTCGGCGGTGGTAAAGCTTTCGCGCATTGTGTCGCCCTTTGGCGCGACTTTGGCGCGGCAGTGCTGGTGCTGCAATCGCCGCTTTGACGCCGCGCGCCTGATCGGCCATCACGTCGCCCATGAGTTTCGACCGACTTGTTCCATTCGACCGCGTCCTCAACTTCCGCGATTTCGGCGGCTGGGAGACCGAAGACGGCGCCAAGGTGACGCGCGGGAAGCTTTTCCGCTCCGCGTCCTTCCATGACGCCTCCGATCAGGACATCGCCAAGCTTGATGCGATGAGCTTGAGCTTCCTCGTCGATCTCCGCCGTCCGGAAGAGCGCCGTCACGAGCCGACGCGCTGGGAGAGTGCGACGTGCCGTGTGATCTACAATGATGAGGGCGCGGGCGGCCACGCACTGCCGCCGCATCTGCAAGCACTCATGCAAAGCGATCTGACGCCGCAATCGACCTTCGACTACATGGTGAGCCTCTATCGCGAGATCCCGTTCGATCCGCGTTTGGTCAGCCTTTATCGCGACTGGTTCAGCGCGCTCGGCGATGGCGGCGCCGGCGTTGTTCATTGCGCAGCCGGCAAGGATCGCACTGGCATTGCCTGCGCGCTCACTTTGTTTGCGCTCGGCGTGCCGAAGGAGGCGGTGTTCGCGGATTACGAGTTCACCAACCAAGCCGTCGATCTGGAAAAGCGCATGCCGCGCATACAAGAGCGTATGGAAGCACGGCTAGGCCGGAAGCTGCAGTCAGAGGCGCTGCGGCCGATGCTTGGTGTTCACGTCGATTATTTGCGCGCATCGCTTGAGGTGATCGAAGCGAAGCACGGTACTGTGTTTGAATACATGGAGCGTGAACTGGGCGTTGGCGCGCCAGAGCGTGCAGCGCTCCGCGAAGATCTGATCGCTTAGGCGGCGCTCACGCACGCGGCGAGAGAGAGACGTTTGGTGCGCGTAAGGCGTCCAGGCGCCCCGCGAGCGTGTCGCCGATCATGATCGAAAGAGCGGGCATGCGCGTTGCGGCGATCGCAGCGGCATCGTCGCGCGATCGCCACTGGCGACGTTCGATGATTAGATCGCTCACTGGAATGAAGATCGATGGATAAGACAGCCCCGGAAGCGGCGGCATCGAGATGGCCAATCCATCGGGAAAGATTCGAGCGATCATCCAGAAGCTCTGTAACTTCGGATCGTCATCCCCCTCATAGAGTTCGATCAACTCGAACAGGTGCAACGTAAGCGGCGTCGCCAACACGCGGCCTTCCGGCATCGGATACGCCA
>LNFM01013007.1_pt1 | contig 21244 bp, 15 predicted proteins | sample 596031 | NCBI WGS metagenome assembly LNFM01 (sample SAMN04254537, study PRJNA301005) | activated carbon metagenome | isolation source: dual media filters at the Ann Arbor, Michigan drinking water treatment plant | place: USA: Ann Arbor
CACCGAGACCGAGATCGCCCGGGACCTCGGCCTCACCGTCGCCGCGGTGAAGACGCGTGCCTTTCGCGCGCGGCAGGCTGCCCTCACCGCCGTCCGCTGACGGACGCCATCGGCTCTGCCCGGGACTTGGTGGTCCGCCCGGCCTGGAGCCAAGGCCCGACGAGCCCCCGAGCCCCCGAGCCCGACGACAGATACTCGAGTAGAGTGCGCGCCGTGAAGAGCGCGCCGAAGGATCCGACCGCCGACCCCGACGTACCGAAGGGGATGTCGATCGACCTGCTGAAGGATCTGCACCTCCTCACGCGCGATGGCCAGCTCAACGCCGACGCGCGGCGCAAGCTGAAGCAGGTCCGGCACCTCGTCGGCTTGCTCAAGCCCGCGCTCGACGACGCCATGGCGCGCTCCGAGCAGCCCCTCGTCGTCGACTGCGGCGCAGGCAAGAGCTACCTCGGCGCCCTGCTCTACGAGCTCGTCCTCAAGCCTGCCGGCAAGGGCACCCTCCTCGCGATCGAGGCGCGCCCCGAGCTGTCGCAGCAAGCCGCGGCCCGGGCCGCCCGGTTCGGCCAGGACCGCTTCACCGTGGCCACGGGCGAGATCGCCGCGACGAACCTGCCGGCGCGCCCGCAGCTCGTGACCGCCCTGCACGCCTGCGATACCGCCACCGACGATGCCCTCGCGCTCGCGATCCGTGCCAGCGCCGATCACGTCGCGGTCGTCCCATGCTGCCAGGCCGAGGTCGCGCGCCAGCTCGAGAAGGCCCACGTCGACGACGTCGCCGACGCGAACCTCTTCGCGCATCCGCTCCATCGGCGCGAGTTCGGCTCGCACCTCACGAACGTCGTGCGGGCTCTCACGCTCGCTGCTCATGGCTACCAGGTCACCGTCACCGAGCTCGTCGGCTGGGAGCACTCGGCAAAGAACGAGCTCATCCTCGGCAAGCGCGTGAACAAGTTCGATGCCAAGGCGCGCGAGAAGCTCGACGCGGTGCTTGCCCGTTACAAGGTCCAGCCCGCGCTCGTCCGCCTCCTCGCCTGAGCCACCGGACGGGCCCGGACGGGGTCCGGACGGGGTCAGACACAAGTTCCACAAGTTGCACAAGTTGTTGTCCGGCCCGTGCAAGTAGTGCCAGTTGTGCAACTTGTGTCTGACCCCGTCCGAGGAGCCCGCGCTCGTCCGCCTCCTCGCCTGAGTTAAGGTCCGGGCCATGAGGCTCGGGATCGACTTCGGGACGACGCGCACGGTGGTGGCGGCGGCGGTGGACGGGCGGCATCCGATCGCGGCGTTCGATGTCGACGGCGAGTTCAAGGAGTACGTGCCAGGAGTGGCGGCCGTCGTCGCGGGCCAGCTCCTCGTCGGGTGGGAGGCAGCGCGGGCACTGGCGGCCGGCGAGACCCAGCATGCCGTGCGCTCGATCAAGCGCGTGGCGAGCGCCCTCATGCCGGACGCAGAGGTTCCCGGCCTCCCGGGCGTCACGGCGCTCGAGCTCTGGACCACGTTCCTCACCGAGCTCCGGCTCGCGATCACCGAGCGCTCCAACCTCGACGTGCACGGCCCCCTCGAGGTGATGGTCTCGACGCCTGCGAACGCGGCCTCGCGCCAGCGCTGGATGACGATGGAGGCGTTCCGGCGCGCCGGCTTCGCGCCGATCGGCCTCCTGAACGAGCCGACCGCGGCCGCGATCGAGTTCGCGCATCGCCACCTGGCCACGCTCGGCCCGAAGAGCCCGAAGCGGTACGTCGTCGTCTACGACCTCGGCGGCGGCACCTTCGACACGTCGGCGGTCACGCTCGAGGGCCGCTCGTTCGACCTCATCGCCTCCGAGGGCATCGCGCGCCTGGGCGGGGACGACTTCGACGAGGTGATCCTGCGCGCCGCGCTCACCGCCGCGGGCCAGCCCGTGGTGATCGATGCGGCCGGCCTCGAGCGTGCCCGCGAGGCCAAGGAGACGCTGCGCCCTGCGAGCAAGAAGCTCCTCATCGAGCTGCCGGACGGCGGCAGCGTGCAGCTCGATGTCGCCGCCGTGTACGCCGAGTGTCAGCCGCTCATCGACACCACGCTCGAGCTCACCGACCAGCTCCTCGCGCGCCTCCCCGAGGCCGATCCCAAGGCGCTCGGTGGCATCTACCTCGTCGGCGGCGCGGCTGCGTTCCCCGCCGTGGCGCGGGCCCTGCGCGCGCGCTTCGCCAAGAAGCTCCAGCTCGCGGCGAACCCGGCCGCCGCCACGGCCATTGGCCTCGCCCTCGCCGCCGACCCGGGCGCCGGCCTCCTCGTGCGCGAGGCCGCCACGCGTCACTTCGGCGTCTGGCGCGAGTCGGCCCACGGCGCCGACAAGATCTTCGATCGCCTCATCGCGAAGGACTCCGGCGCCGGCACCATCGAGCGCCGCTACCGGCCGACCCACACCGTCGGCCACCTCCAGTTCGTCGAGTGCGGTGCGCTCGACGCCGCCGGCCAGCCCGTGCAGGACCTCGTGCCCTTCCGCGACGTGTATTTCCCGTACACCGCCGAGCTGGCCGACCGCGATGACCTCGCCGCCGTCGCCATCGAGCGGCGCGCGTCGGTCGCCCCCGACGAGATCGCGGAGACGTACACCTACGGACCCGACGGCTCGATCAGCGTACGCATCGAGAATCGCTCGCGCGGGTACATGCGCACCTACGAGCTCGGCGCGCTCCGCTGAGCGACGTCCGGCTGTCGGACAGGGCGTCCGATGCCCGGCCGGACACGGACAGCGGGACGGTGCGATTTCGGGCGCTTGCGCGGGCACGCAGCATGCGAGGGGGGCCGGGCATGATCCACATGCTCTGGCTCCTGGTCCTGGTGACGGTCACGGGCGGCTGCGTCGATGAGCCGCTGCCACCCACCGATCCGATCGCGCGCGTCGTCGTCGCGTGGGACATCCGCGGCTGTGACCCGCGCGTGCGCGTGCATGTGGAGCTCGAGGACGGGGCCGGCCTCACGTTCGCGAGCTCGGTCCCGTGCGCACTGGGCCAGGTCACCCTCGACGTCGAGGCCTGGGGCGTCTATCTCGCGCGCGTGTGGGGCGAACGCGAGGAGCAGCGCATGCGCTTCGAGGTCGACGCGCCGATCGCGCGCTTCATCGTCGACACGCCTCGCTAGCTCCCCGTGAGCTCGCAGAGGCTGGCGAGGACGGTCGCGAGCGAATCGACCGAATACGGCTTGGGCAGGAACGCCTTCACGCCGAGATCCAGGATCTCCTGCACCTCGGCGGTATGCGTGTAGCCCGACATCAGCACCACCGGAACGACAGCGTCGAGCTCCTTGAGCGCGACGTAGGTCGCCTTGCCGGACATGCCCGGCATCGCGAGGTCGAGCAGCACCGCTGACAGCACCGGGCGCTGGTCGCGCACGATGGCGAGTGCGTCGGGGCCCGACTCGGCTTCGATCGGTGTGTAGCCCAGAGAGACCAGCGTGCCCGCCACGGCGCGGCGCACCACCGGGTCGTCGTCGACGACGAGCACGGTGCCGGCGCCCTTCCGCGGCGCGACGCGCTCGCGCGGGATGATGCTGCGCCCTTCCCGGGCCGCGAGCGGAAACACCACGCGCACGGTGGCGCCGGCCGGGGCAAGGCCCGCATCCACTTCGCAGGTTCCGCCGTACGACTTGGCGATACCGAACACGGTCGCGAGGCCCAGGCCGGTGCCGCGGTCGGCTCCCTTCGTCTTCGTCGAGAAGTACGGATCGAACACGCGGTCACGCAGGTCGTACGGGATGCCCGGACCGTCGTCGATGACCTCGAGGCAGACCTGATTCGACGCCTCGCGAAGCGCGGTCCGGATGACGACGCGGCCGCCCTTTGCCTGCACCGCATCGCGCGCATTCACGACGAGGTTCAGCACGACCTGCTCGAGCTGGGTCATCTCGCCGATCACGGCTGACCGGCCGGCAGCGAGGTCGAACTCGACGTTCACGCCGACGAGCGTACGGCGGAGCATCTCGGTCATCGACTGCACGACATCGTCGAGCACGACCGGCTCGCCCTGATGGCGACCGCGGCGCGCGAACGCGAGCAGGGACTTCGTCAGCGCGGCCGACCGCTCGGTGATGTCGTCGATGAGCTGCAGCGCCTTGCGCTTGTTCTCGTCGGGCTCGTGCATGGCGAGATCGCCGACGATGAGCTTGATGCCGAAGATCAGGTTGTTGAAGTCGTGCGCGATCCCACCCGCGAGCGTGCCGATGGCCTCGAGCTTCTGCGCGGCCTGGAGGCGACGCTCGCTCTCCTTCTGGGCCTTCTCTGCTTCGACTTCGCGCGTGATGTCGAAGAACGCGATGATGACGTGCGTGATCGGATCGCCGACCGGTCGAGCGAACGCGCGAACATCGACCCGGGTGCCATCGGGCCGGTGAATCGTGATGTCGTCGACCATGACGACCCGCCGCTCCTCCAGCGCACGCACGAACGGCATCTCCGCTTCGGGGTAGCGCCGCCCGTCCCGGCGAAAGATGCCGTACGGGATGGAGTAGCCGCCAACCTGCGCCGGCACGGTGCCGACACCCATGATCTCGCCGAAGGTGCGGTTCGTGTAGACCTGCTCGCCGCCCGGTGCGCGGGCGATCCACAATCCGACCGGGAGGTCCTCGCCGAGCGCGTGGATGATGTCGTGGTCGCTGGGTACTACGGCCATCGGCGGCCGCGGACCATAACACCTCAGCGATTGCCGACACGCCCCTCGCAAGTGCGGGGCCAGCGCAAGTCACTGATCTGAGACATGGAGCACCGCCCGCGCGCGCTACACGTGTGTCACCATCGCCAAGCTTTGCTGCGCTGGCCAGGCAACGCCCTCCACGTCCTGTGGCTCACGCTCGTCCTGATCGTGAGCGGTCTGGTCTACGGACTCGCACGCCTGGGCATCGCCCTCTTCGTGTGGGGGGCCCGCCGGCCCCGCGCCCTCGCCCACCTGCGCGGGTTCTTCCTGCGCCACACGATGACGACCCTCGGCGCGACGTTCATCAAGCTCGGCCAGGTCATGTCGACCCGCCCGGACCTGTTCGCGCCTCAGATCATCGACCAGCTCCGCCATCTTCAGGACAAGCTGCCGCCGTTCGCGTTCGCGAAGGTGAAGCAAACGGTCGAGGAGGACCTCGGCAAGCCGCTGACCGAGCTGTTCGCCTCCTTCGACGAGCGGCCCGTCGCCGCCGCGTCGGTGGCGCAGGTCCACCGGGCCACGCTCAAGGACGGACGCGAGGTCGCGGTCAAGGTCTTGCGCCCCGGGGTACGGCGGCAGGTCGAACGCGACCGCACGATCCTCCTGGCCGGCGCGCGCCTCGGGAACATCCGGGCCTCGTGGAAGGCGAACGACCCGGTCGGCCATACCAAGCACTTCGTCGACGCCATCCACGACCAGACCGACCTGCGCATCGAGGCGGCGAACTACACCCGCTTCCGCGAGAACTTTGCGAGTGTCCCCGAGGTCAACTTCCCCGAGGTGTACGGCGACCTCTCGACGGAGCGCGTGCTCGTCATGGAGTTCGTCCGCGGCACCAAGGTCGACGCCCTGCCCGCCGATTACCCGCCCGCAAAGAAAGCCGGGGTCGCGAAGGCGCTGCGCATGGCGATGTTCCGCATGTGCTTCGAGAACGGCTTCGTCCATGCCGACCTCCACCCCGGCAACATGGTGGTGCGTGACGACGGCACGCTTGTCATCTTCGATGCCGGTCTCGCGAAGCTCCTGTCCGATGACGTCCTCATCCAGTTCATCGACATGACGAAGTGCCTCGCGATGGGCACCCCCGATGACCTGGTGGCGCACCTGAAGCGTTTCCACAAGTACGTCGGCGAGATCGACTGGGAGACCCTCCGGGCCGAGGTCTCGGTGTTCTCGCAGAAGTTCCGCAGCAAGGACGTCTCGAAGCTCGAGTACGGCGAGCTCATCGGCGAGATGTTCGCCATCGGCCGGAAGTACAAGGTCCGTCCGGTGACGGACATGATGCTCGTCTTCGTCGCGCTCATCACGGCTCAGGGCATCGGCAAGATGCTGGAGCCGGAGCACAACGTCTTCGCCGCAGTGGCGATGTACCTGATGCCGATCCTGATGCGCCGCAACGAGCACATCCCCGATACGGCCGAGGCCAAGCGCGCCGTCGCGGTTAGCTGAGCGTCGGCGCTAGGCGGCTTCGCCGACGGGGGTGCCCTCGAGAACGGGCTCCTCGCCGACGAGACCGGCCCGCACCGCCATCGGCGAGACCGCATCCCGCTGCCACGCCGTCGCCATGAAGCGAGCGGAGTCGACGAGCGCGTCGAGATACGGCTCCTGCTTGTAGGGCACGCCGTGCTTCTTGCACCACGCGGCCGTGATCTCCTGCGCGCGCGGGAGGTTCAGGTGCGTGATCTTCGGGAACAGGTGGTGCTCGACCTGGTAGTCGAGGCCGATGAAGAAGTAGCTGACGAACTTCGGCATCGCGAGGTCGCGCGTGGTGTCGACCTGGTGCATCCAGTCGTGGTTCTGCTCGTTCAGGATCGGCAGGCCGACGTGCGCCGGCAGGAAGATGAGGGCGAGGAACACGCCGCTGATCGCCCAGATGCTCGAGTAGAGCGCGAAGCCAACGAGCGGGCCAAAGACGATCGAGGGGAGCACGATGCCGACCGTGTAGTGCACGATCTGGCAGCCGAGGTCCGCCCACCACATCTTGTCGTAGCCGTGCTTCTGCGGGTGGATCTTGAAGAGGTGCACGAGGCTCGCCTTGCGCATGCCGAGCGAGAGGAGCGTCGTCGCCGGCCAGAACGCCCACGACTGGAACGTGCGCTGGATCCACTTCTCGGCCGCCGAGCTGTCGTCGTGGCCCTTCTTCGTGGACGCGAACGGGAACGGCCGGATGTCCGGATCGACGTTCTCGACGTTCGGGTGACCGTGGTGCAGGCGGTCGTGCTTCTCGCGCCAGTAGAGCGCGCCGAGGCCAGAGAACAGGGGGAACGTGAGGAACTGGATGAGGACGTTCCGCTTGGGGTTGGCCGAGAAGCTCTTGTGCGAGCCCTCGTGACCGAACATCGCGATCGCCGTGGTGAAGACGGCCGCGACGGGGATGCAGACCAGGGAGGCCCACGGGCCGAAGTACCAGAGCGCCACCAGCGAGGCGGTCAGCCCCACGGCCAGGAACACCAGCTTCAGCCAGTTGGACGCCTCTCTCGATTCGAAGACGCCGGCAAGGCGAAGCTCCGCGCGCGGGGAGGACAGCTCGGGGGGGCGGTTCATCGTGGCCACAGTGGCTTGTACTGTGAGGTTTTCGCTAGTTCCGGTTGTCACGGTTTCACCAGAACGGCCTTCGCCCATGACCTACGAGTGACCGTCGGTGCCGGCCTGTTCAAGGCAGCTGGGTAGTTTTTGACCCGGCCCCGGCCATGACTTTTGCCGCGATCAAAGCCATTTACCTACTCGGCGCGGCCTGCCTGCACACCTCGGTCAGGCCGACGTTTTTCGTCGGTGACGATCTACCCCTCACGGTATAAGCCGGGCTAATCATGCCGACGCCGACGTCCAAGCCTGCGGAGCACCCCCTCTGGTCCAATCCGCAAGCGCGGCCGATTCGCGTCCTCGTCATCGACGACGACCCGCTCCAGCTGAGGGCGCTGCAGCGTCAGCTCCGCGACCACGCCGAGATCGAGCTGATCATCTGCGACAACCCGCTCGAGGGCATGCTCGCGGTCGGCGCGGCCAAGCCGGACCTCGTGATCATGGACGTCTTCATGCCGGACCTCGACGGCACCGAGGCCTGTCGCCAGATCAAGGCGAACCCGGGCACCAAGGATGTCGAGGTCGTGCTGACGAGCGCGGCGATGACCCCGGAGATCGAGCTCGCGGCGCAGGATGTTGGCGCGCGCTGGGCCGTCTCGAAGCCGCTGGACGTCGCCAAGCTCGTCACCCGGATGGGCGGCATCGTCGTCGGCCCCGAGCCGACCCCGCTCCGCGCCGAGATCGCGGTGCACGGGGCGCCCCTCGCGGCTGCGCCCGTTGCGCCCGCCCCCGCCGGGCGCTTGGCTCGTGGCACGACGGCCCCCGCCCTGGTCGAGCAGATGGCGGCGCTCGCTCCCCAGACCGCCAAGCACCTACCACCTCCGGTCGCGCCCGGTGCGCCGGTGGCACCGACGCTGCGCGGCGCCGATGTCCTCGTGCAGATGCTCGCCGAGGCCGGGGTCGAGGTGGTCTTCGGACTCCCCGGCGGGGCCATCTCTCCCGTTCACGATGCGCTGATGGACAGCAAGATCCGCCACGTGACCACGCGCCACGAGTCGGGGGCCATGTTCGCGGCCGCGGCCTACGCCCGTCAGACCGGCAAGCTCGGCGTTGTCGCCGTGACGTCGGGTCCCGGCGTCCTCAACGCGATGACCGGCCTCGCCTCGGCCTGGTGCGATGGTCTCCCTGTCCTGCTCCTCGTCGGCGAGGTGCCTCGCAACGCGCAGGGCAAGGGCGTCCTGCAAGACGGCTCGGCGCACGGCCTCCAGATCGTGGAGATGGCGCGCCACGTCGCCAAGCTGGCGATCGAGGTCCCGAGCCCGACCGCCCTCCCTCACCTCGTGCGCCGCGCGATCGTCACGGCCCAGTCAGGACGCCGTGGTCCGGTGCTGATGACGCTGCCGATGGACATCTCCACGGCCAAGGTCAGCATGCCGAAGACATCCGGCTCGATCGCGCTCGACGCCCTCGTCGATGCGGCGCTGATCGACGAGATCGCCGAGCTCATGATCGGCGCCGACCGCCCTCTGATCCTCGCCGGTAGCGGCGTTCGTGGCGACGGTGCGCCCGAGAAGCTCCGCAAGGTAGCCGAGCAGCTCGGCTGCCCGGTCGCGACGACGCCCAAGGGCAAGGGCGTCTTTCCCGACGACCACGCGCTCGCCCTCGGCGTCCTGGGTATGGGCGGTCACCCGTCGGCGCGCGACTACGTCGCGGGCGGCCTCGATGTCGTGATCGCCATCGGCACCAGCCTCGGTGACCTCGCGACCGATGGCTTCTCGCCGAAGCTCCAGGGCTCGAAGGCCCTCATTCATATCGACATCGACGCCCGCCAGCACGGCAAGAGCTACGCGCCGACCCACGCCGTCGTCGCCTCTGCGGCTGACTTGCTCGGGGCTCTCGCCGAGCGCCTCGAGGAGCGGTCGGTCCGCCACGCATCGTCGCGCAGCGCCACCCTCGGTACGATCAACCGTCCCCGCATCTCGTCCGCGACGAGCATGCGGCCGCTGCGCCACGGCCTCTCATATCACCCGATTCCGTCGTCGACGAAGACCGGCTTCATCGCCCCGCAGGACGCGCTCGCCGAGCTGCAAGCCCTCGCGCCGACCGACGCCGTCTACACCGTCGACTCGGGCGATCACTTCCTGTTCGCGGTGCACTTCCTCCGCGTCACGCAGCCGGATCAGTTCCTCGTGATGACGGGCCTCGGCTCGATGGGCCAGTCGATCGGCGCGGCCCTCGGCTGCCAGCTCGCCGACCCGGATCGATTCGTCGCCGCGATCTGCGGTGATGGGTGCTTCGCGATGGCCGCCTTCGAGATCGCGACCGCCGTGCAAGAGGGCTTGCCCATCCGTGTCCTCGTGTTCAACGACGAACGCCTGGGCATGGTCGAGAACGGCCACTCCCACGTCTACGGTCGCAAGGCGAGCTACTCCACCACGGGCCTCGACGTCTGCGCCGTCGCGCGCGGCCTCGGCGCGGCCACGATGCGCGTCGACGGAGCCGGACAGCTCGCGGCCGCCGCCGAGTTCATGCGCACCACCCCCGGTCCGGTCGTCGTCGACGTCCGCATCGATCCGGCGATCAGCCTGCCGCGCAAGGACCGGATCGCGACCACAGCTCCGACGGCTGTCCGGAAGCCGGACCTCGCCAACTAGGAACGAATCCTGAACATCGAGGTTCCCGATTCGTCAGAGCGCGCGCGTATTGATGTTTCGGATCGGTCCGCAGCCCCCTAGTCCGCCAGCTTGGGGGCCCGGATGCGAAACGGAATCGTGAACCCGGCCACCATCACGACGAGCCCGAGCACCATCTGCACCGTGGGATGAATCGACGACGTCATCACGGTGCTGAACACTCCGTGGAACACCACGGCGACGAGCACACCGCGGCTCGCGTTCGTGAACCAGGTCAACAGGAACGAAGCGGAGACGAGCGATACCGCCCATCCCACGATCTCCCCGCCGCCGAGCGCGGTCATCGACGGCGCGAATGCGAAGAGCGGGATGTGCCACGTAGCCCAGACGACCGCGATCATGAGGCTCGCGGCGGTCGCGCTATGGGTGCGCTGGAGCCGGGGCAAGAGAAAGCCACGCCAGCCAAGCTCTTCCCCGATGCCATAGGCGACGAAGCCCGCTGCGAAGGTAAGGGCGGAGCCGAGCGAGGCGAACACAGCGAAGGGAACGAGCGCGCCGATGATCACCCAGGTGCGGGGACCACGCAGGCGCGATCGAAACCGTGACCATGCGGCCGCATCCCGGGCCGAGAGCGCGACCGCCGCGATCGCGGGTCCCAGCGCACCGATGAAGTACAGCACGGGTGCGCACCCGGCCAGCGGGAGCCAGCACAGCCACGAGATTGCGAACGCGAAGGCAACGAAGGCGATCACGAGGTCGTGGTTCGGCCGAAACCGGGACCTGGAGAGTCGTAGCTCGTCGCCGAGCAGGGTGCGCAGAACGCGCTAGCATGCGCGGGTGAGCGGCATTGGCGTACTCGGGCTCGGGCTGGCGCTGCCACCCGAGGTTCGCGACAATCGGTGGTGGCCGGACGACCTGGTCGCGACATGGAAGCCTCCCTTCTCGACGCAGCCACCGAGCTTCGAGCTCAGCGCGGCCGGGCGCGACATCGTCGCCGTGATGCGCAGCAGCGCGGCCGATCCGTTCCAAGGCGTGCAGCGACGTCACGTGCTCGCACCTGACGCGTCGCTCCTCGAGCTCGAGGCGACCGCCGCGCACGAGGCGCTGGCCGACGCCGGGCTAACCCGCGAAGACATCGACGTGCTGTTGCTCTATCGCGCGCCCGTCGAGCATCAACTCACGAACATCGCGTGCGAGCTCCACGCGCGCCTCGGCCTGCCTCGACGTTGCTTCTCCCTGCAAACGGAAGGCGCCCAGCACGCCTTTCTGCTCCAGCTCGATCTCGCGCGTGCGCTGATCGCCAGCGGTCAGGCGCGCCGGGCATTGCTGGTGCAGTCGAGCGGAATCTCGCGCGTGCTCGACCCGAAGTCCTCGCTCTCCACCGCGTTCGGGGATGGCGCGACGGCGACGGTCGTGGGAGCCGTCAGCGCGGGGCGCGGGGTCCTGGGGACATCCCATCAGACAGATGGCGAACACCCGAACGCGCTTGTCGCGACCACGCAGGGTGGGCGCTGGTACGACGCGGGCGCCAGCTACCTACAGATTCGCGATCCGGTCGGGATGCGGGACTCGCTCTTGAAGACCGTCGACGTGACTTGCGAAGGAATCTTCGCCGCGTGCGCCACCGCAGGGGTTCGCCCCGCCGAGATCGACGTGTTCGTCATGCATCAAGGGATGGCCTGGCTACGCAAGCTGGTGCAAACACACGCCGGTCTGGCCAACGCCCAGAGCCTTGATACGATCGCCGACACTGGCCATCTATTCGGAGCGTTCCTGCCCTCGACGCTCGTACTGGCTCAACGAGCGGCCATGTTGGACGATGAACGTCTCGTGCTTCTTGCAGGCGGTGGTACCGGGATGACGTTTGGCGCCGCCGTCATTCGCTGGGGACGGTGATGTCCGAGGTCTCCTGCAAAGTGTTCGATACCTTCTGGGAGGCGTTGGCCATGAAGGGCGTCGACCGCGCGACCTTGGTCGAACACACGAACGTCGAGTTCAAGACGATCCTCGACAAGAAGGCGCGCCTTTCCTGGTCAGACTTCTGCGCCGTGATGCACAACATCCGGCCGCACTTCACAGACGGGGAGTACATCGAACTCGGTCGCGCGTATCTCCATGCGCCCGGACTCCGCTTCGCGATGGTCATCGCGCGTCTCGCGATGGCGCCGATGGATTTCTACCGCTGGTTCTCGAAGCCCGACAACGGTGTCGGCAATCAGATGTTCGCGTGCATCACGCCATCACATCGCGAGCTGGCGCCGTACGACATCGAGCTGGACCTGGTTCTGCCGGAGGGGTACGAGGTCCTCTGGGACTTCTATCTGATCTCGCAGGGCAACATGGAAGAAATGTCCGTCCTGCTCGGCTACCAGCGGGCTGAGGTTGCGCTCACGCGCATCCCACACGGTGGCCGCATGCGGATCAAGGTGCCACAGGGCGCCAAGCTTTACCGCCGAGCGCTGCGGTTCCTCGCGAAGCCGTTCGTCCGCCGGGATGCAGCGAAGGAGTTGCGCTCCGCCCACGAAGAGCTGCTTGGCAGGTATCACGAGCTCGAGAGCGCGCAGATGAAGCTCGACCGCCAGGCGGTCCATCTCCAGACCGCACACCGCATCAACGAGCTCGCGCAGGGCGCGACGAGTCTCGAGGCCACGCTCGCGGCGATCCTGGCGGCCCTTGTCGATGGCAGTGGGTTCGCCTGGGCGCGGATCACGTTAGTCCGGGCTCCCACCCAGGAGTTCACGAGCGCAGCGCGACCTCAAGGAGTCGAGATCGTGCGGCCGTTGCTCGCGCGAGAAGGCGAGACCATCGGCGAGGTCGCGGTCATCGCACACGCGAACGTCAGCTTCGCGGAAGCCCTCCTCGACTTCGTCTGTCCGACAATCGCCATCACCCTCGAGAACGTCCTCTACCGCACCCAGCTCGAATCGCGGGTTGCGGAGCGCACGGCCGAGCTCTCGCTCGCTCACGACCAGCTCTCCGCGACGGTCGTGGACCTCAAGGAAGCGCAGGGCGTCCGCGAGCGGTTCTTCGGCAACATCTCGCACGAGATCCGGACGCCGCTCTCGCTGATCCTGCTCGCGACGGCCGATGTCGAAAAGCGCACCGGGCCCAATCTGGATGCGCGGTCGCGTGAGGGTCTCGCGTCCGTGAGCGATTCGGCACGCAAGCTCGTGCGCCTCGTCGACGAGCTGCTGCTCCTGGCGGCCGCGCAGGAAGACCAGCTTGGAACCAAGCCCGAGCCGACGGACCTCGCCACGCTCTGCACGCGCCTCGCCGACTCGTGGCGGCTCGCCGCGGAGTCGCACGGGCAGACGCTCAACGCGAGCATCCCCGGGCTCCTCGTGGCGAACGTCGATCCAGTGCAGATGGAGCGCGTGATCACGAACCTCGTATCGAACGCGATCAAGTACAACTCGCCCGGGGGGGCAGTGCTCCTCGAGGTCTCGGACCTGGAGTCCGGCATCCGGATCTCGGTGTTCGACACCGGGCCTGGCATCGACGAGGAGCTCTCGAACCGGTTGTTCGGGCGCTTCGAGCGCTCGGCCGGCGAGGCGAGCAAGAAACAGGGGACCGGGCTCGGACTCAACCTGTCCAAGCAGATCATCGAAGCCCATGGCGGCACGATCCAGGCGCTCCCCCGGTCGGGTGGTGGCGCCGAGCTCCGGGTCGACCTGCCGCCTTCGGTTCGCTTGAGCGACACCGCGGCTCCGAGCATCAAGCGCTCCACGATGGTCGCCCGGGTCACGGACCTGATCCCGACCGTCCCCGTGGCCTCGCGTAAGGTCGAGGCCCAGGGCGTCTCGGAGGGCACGATCCTCCTCGCCGAGGACGATGTCCGTCTCGCCAGTGCGATCGCGGACCTGCTCTCCGAGAGCTATACGGTCATCGTCGCGCATGACGGAGCCACCGCGCTCGAGCTAGCGAAGACGCACAAGCCGCAGCTCCTCGTCACCGACGTCGAGATGCCGGGCCTCTCTGGCATCGAGCTGGCACGCGCCTTTCGCGGGATCCAGCAGGACACCGCGGCTCCTGTGGTCATCCTCTCCGCGGTGATGGACCTCCGGACCCGCGTCGAAGGCCTCGATGCGGGCGCCGTCGACTACGTGACCAAGCCGTTCGATCCATTGGAGCTCAAAGCACGTGTACGGGCCCAGTTCCGCTTGCGCGATCTCGGGACCCGCCTTCACCGTGCCGAGCAGGTCGCCACGCTGGGCTTCCTGACGACCGGACTCGCCCACGAGCTGCGCAACCCGGCCAACGGGATCGTCAACGCCATCGAACCGATCCTCATGCTCCTTCCGGACGAGTTGAAGGAACCTGACCACCCCATCGCCCAGCTCGTGAGTGCCGTCTCCGAATCGGCGGAGCAAATCCGATTCCTGGCGCGGCAACTGCTGGGCTTCAAGCGTGCCGATGCGACCGTGGATATGGCCCCCGCGCCGCTCCGGTCGATCATCGACCGTGCGCTCAGCCTGGCGTCGACGGCGTTTGCGGAGGTCGAAGCCCGCGTCGAGGTCGGTCAGGACGCCCTGGTGCGTTGTTCAGCACCCTTGCTCACCCAGGTGTTTACCAACCTGCTGGAAAATGCTGCCCACGCTGCAGGGCCGGGGGGCTGGGTAGCGGTCCGGCTCCAGGAGGCAGGTGGGCGCATGACCGTCGAGGTAACCGATAGTGGGCCGGGCGTCCCCGCTGACCTGCGCACGCGCGTCTTCGAGCCCTTCTTCACGACGAAACCAGCAGGTGTTGGCAACGGGCTCGGACTACCGCTGTCTCGGGACATCGTCATGCGACATGGAGGTGTCCTAGAGATTCGCGGTGACGGACAGAATGCCGCATTCGTCGTCGAGCTGCCCGGTGTGATTACTTCTGTGGCTTGCGCGAACGCGGTATGATGCGTCGGCGTGTGCTCGAGAACTGCTTGAAGGAGACATGAGCGAAACCTCATCCAAGCCAACGCGCAGCGGTCCACTCGTCATCTACGTGGATGACGAACGTCCGAACCGGATCGTGTTCGAGCAGAGCTTCACGGAGTTCAACGTGAAGGCGGTTTCCGACGGCACGGCAGCGCTCGAGCTCCTCGAGGCGAACGACGCAGCCGTGCTCGTCACCGACATGCGCATGCCGGGCATGTCAGGCGAGGAGCTCCTTCGCATCGCGAAGGAGAAGTACCCGCGGACGATCCGGATCGTGATCACCGCGTACTCCGACGTGTCGCCGATCCTGCGGGCTGTCAACGAGGGTCTCGTCGCGCGCTACATCGTGAAGCCCTGGACCCGCAACGAGGTCGCCCAGGTGCTCCGCTGGGCGTGCGAGGCGTGGACGTTCGGCCGCGACTCCGCCGCCCTTCACCAGCGCCTGCTCGAGACCGAACGCCTCGCCACGCTGGGCAGCATGGCCGGCATGCTCGTCCATGATCTCAAGCAGCCCCTCATGTCGCTGCTCATCAACATCGACTACCTCCGCGAGCTCGCCGATGCGGCCCCCATGCTTCGCGAGGCCATCGCGCAGCACCAGAGCTTGCCGAGCGACAAGAAGCACCGCCTCGACGAGGTCGTCGGCGAGCTGGATTCGCTCACGACGGATCTCAAGACGTCGGCCGTCCACCTGTCCGACCTGGTCAACAGCCTCCGCGACATGGGACGCCCGCGCGACGGGACCGCCCCGGCCCTGTCGGCGACGAATCCGCTTCCCATCGTCCGCCACGCCATGGCGGTCTGCCAGGAGCTCGCCGTCGCGGTGCGGGCCTCCATCGGCTACGACGGTCCGGGCGCCCTGCCCTCCGTGCGGATGTCGGCGACCGAGCTGATGCAGGTCCTCGTGAACGTGGTGGCGAACGGCGCCCAGGCGGTGGCGGCCCGCGGCTCGCCACACGGCAAGGTCTCGATCTCCGCGCGCCCCGATGGCGAGATGCTCGAGCTGAAAGTCCGCGACGACGGCGTGGGGATGCCTCGCGAGGTCCTCGACCGGGCCGGGACTCCCTTCTTCACCACCCGCACCGAGGGTACGGGCCTGGGCATCGCCCAGTGCCAGCGCCTCGTGGGCGGGGCCGGCGGCCGGTTCTCCATCGAGTCCGAGGTGGGTAAAGGCACCACCGTCACGATCACGATCCCGGTCGCAGACTCGACCGCGGCATGACATCATCTTGAGATGACGATCGCGGACCGCGCCCCCGCCGTTCTCACCTTCATCGCCGCCGCCAGCGTCACGGCTGCACTGGCGAGCGCCATGCTCCGCACGCCGTGCGCCGAGCGAACGCAGGTCGCGGAGCCCGAACAAGCCGTGCGCGTCGAGCTGCGTTCGCGCGGGTGCGTGTCGCACGCGCCGGTCGTCGATCAGTCATGCCCGAGCCCCGTGCGCGCGACGATGCACGTCGGCGCCGACGCCCGCTTGCACTGCGTGCGCGTCGAGGAGCACGGTGTGCCGTACCTGTTCGCGACCGCGCGCTACACGACGACCGAAGGCTGGGAGCGCACGGCGATCGTGTCGCTCGACGGGACGAGCCTCGTCTCGCCGCTCGAAGATCGCCCGATCGTCGTTCGCTGACCGCAGCCCGAGTATCTCGGCGGCCACAGTGGCGCGGGTGTGGCCGCGCTCGCCCAGGCATCACTCGCAGCGGTAGAAGCGCGCCTCGAAGCGCAGCTCCCGCCCCGCCTTCACGCACGCATACACCGGCGACGGGCAGCAGCCGCCGCGATAGACGCACTCGAGGTTCTTCTTCGCGCAGAGGGCGTTCACGTTGGGCTCGTCCGCCGGGCAGCCCTTGGGGTTCGGCGGCAGCGGACAGTCCGGCGCGACCACGGGCGCGGGCGCGGGCGCATCGATCGGCACGCTCGGCGGCGGCTCGGGGGCCGCCACGCTGGGAGGCGGCGCCTCCTCGATGGGACGTGGTGCGAGGGGGGTGGGCGCGGGCGCCAGGGGCACCGGTTCCGACCGTGGACCACACGCGACGAGCGCCAGGACGAAGAAGAGCCGGTGCACCGAGGGCGACGTTACCGCGGCGTGAGGACGCCGCGCACCTGCTCGACGACCAGGCGGGGCTGGGTCGTCTTGATGTCGTGCTGGGACTGATCCGCGACGACCAAGCGAGCCCGGGTATCAGCGGCCAGATCCTCGTGGCTCGCCCGCCACGCTGCGGACAGGTTCTCGTCGGGCCACCAGCCTCGCCCCGCGGTGATGATGGTCGCGGAGAGCGTCGGCGCCCAGCGCTTGCCCGCGAGTTGCTTCACGAGTCCGGGGAACAGGTCGACCATGCGAGCAGCGCCCTTGGAGGTCGCGCCCGATGGCACCGTCGCCATGACCTTGTCGACCCCCACCTCGGTCGCGAAGTCGGCGGTCATCGGATCGAGCAGGACGAGTCCGACCACCTGGGTGGGATTCCGCAGCGCATACGCGGTCGCGAGCAGGCCACCGTACGACTCGCCGACGAGGACGATCTGCTTGGTGCCCATACTGTCGAGCTTGTCGCGCAGCGCGTCGAGCTCCTCGTCGATGGTGAAGGCCCGGGTCGGCAAGGGCGTGTTCCCGAACCCCGCCCGGTCGTAGGCGATGACCTTGTTGCCTGTCGCCATGGCGAGCGCCCGCGGAAGGGTGTCCCAGCTCGCCGAGTCGGCGCCGCCACCGGCCTCGAGTACGATGGCTGGCTCGTTCCCGTCGATGACGGTCGAGAACAAGGTGATCTGATCGGTCGGGGCTTCTGGCTCCGACGGTCCACCCGCGGGCGGTGTACATGCCACCACCGCGGCGATGAGGGCGAATAGCCTCACCTGTTCACCATGACCCCCCAACCGCGTCGGCGCAACTGGTGGGGGCTACGGGAGGGGTAACCTGAGGGGTGCGCCGGCTCACAGGTCGGTCACAGCGCGGTTTGGCGGCCACCTCCGCCGGGTCGCGGAGCTCCTGCTCATGGCGGCCACTCCGCTGGAACAAGCGCTGTCAGTGACGCTTCTGACGCGCTTCGGCGGACAGGAGCGCGGCGCGGATGACCCCGAGGAACTGCCCCTCGTTCCACGATCCCTTGGTGAGCACGGCATGCACCATTCGCTCGAGCTGCCGGCGCTCCGCGATATCGAGCAGCTTCGAGGTGAGGATGATGACCGGGAGCTCCGGGTCGATCTGGCCGGCGCGCAACTCGCGCAGCACGTCGAAGCCCGAGACCTCCGGCATCATGAGGTCGAGGATCATCGCGCCGAAGCGATTGCGCTCGATCGCGCCGAGCGCATCCCGGCCCCCGTAAGCGCGGGTGACGACGGCTCCCGCTTGCTCGAGCCGCTTCGAGACGTGCTCGACCGACCGCGGATCGTCATCGACGACGAGGATGTGATGCGCCTCGCCGGGCCGCTTCAAGAGTCCGATGCTCTGCACGGCCCGGATGAGCTCCGGCCCCGAGACGGGCTTCTGCAACACCTCGGACGCTCCCAGGGCGAGTCCGCGTTGCAGGTCCGCGAGGATCGACACGATCACCACCGGCACATCGGCGACGGCGGAGGTCGCACGGAGGCGCTCGAGGAACTCCCAGCCGGTGGGACCTGACTCGAACAGGATGTCGAGCAGGATCACGTCGGGACGGTGGACCAGCACGCGATTCCACGCGTCGTCGGTCGTCTCGGCAATGTCCACGACGAACCCGGCGCTCTCGAGCCATCGGCGCGCCAGCGCGAGGGCCGCGCGATCATCATCGATGACCAGGACCGTTGTCGGCCGCGGGTGCAGCGACACCGGCCGCTCGGTCGGGGCAGCGAGGCGATCCGTCGACCGCGACCGGGGAATGCGGACCCAGAACCGGCTGCCCTTGCCGAGCTCGCTCTCCACACCGACGACCCCGCCGTGGAGCTCGGCGAGGTTCTTCACCATCACGAGCCCGAGGCCCGTACCTTCGAACCGGCGCGCGATGCCGGAGTCGATCTGCTCGAAGGGTCGAAACAGCAAACCGAGGTGTTCGGGCGCGATCCCGATGCCGGTATCGATCACCGCGATCTCGATCTCGTGGTCCCGAGGCGCCACCGAGATGCGCACCGAGCCGCCGGGCGGCGTGAACTTCACCGCGTTCGCGAGCAGGTTGTAGACGATCTGCCGGAGCTTGCGACCATCGGCAACGATGGGACCGAGGCCCGGCGTCACCAAGGAGGTGATGGAGACGTTCCCCTTGGCGGCACGCTCCTTCAGGATCGTGAGCGCGTTCGTGACCACCGGCTGCAGATCGACCAGCTCGACGTCGAGCTCCATCTTCCCGGCCTCGATCTTCGACAGGTCGAGGATGTCGTTGATGAGCGCGAGCAGATGCCGCCCGCTATCGTACACGTCGGTGATGTACTCCTGCTGATCGGGCTTGAGCTCGCCGACGAGCCCGTCCTTCAGCACCTCGGAGAAGCCGATGATCGCGTTCAGCGGCGTGCGCAGCTCGTGCGACATGCTCGCGAGAAACTCCGACTTCATGCGACTCGCGGCGGCGAGCTCGAGGTTCTGCGCCTCGATCTTGCGCGAGCGCTCGTCGAGCTGGCGCGACAGGTCCTTGAGCTCCTGGAACTGTCGGATCGCGTGGAGCCCGATGGCCAGCTGCCCGCCGACCTGGTTCAGCCAGGTGCGCTCGCGAGCGAGGAGTGGCGCCGCAGACGCGCCCGCGATCACGCCGACGAGCTGCTCGCGATGCACGAGCGGAACGGCGAACAGCGTCGCCACCGCCACCGTGCCTATCCCGGTGTCGAGTGAATACGGCGCGTCCGCCGCCCCATCGAGGAAGATCGACTCGAGGCGTTGGGCGGCTTCCCCCACGAGCCCCTCGCCCATGCGCACGAACCGTTTCTCGGCATTGCGCACGACGGACAGGCTCGCCGCACACACGAGGCCGTTGCCCAGCGGATCATGCACGTACAGCGCGAGCGGCCGGTAGCCACCTTCGTCGGCGAGCACCCGCAACACCTCGGCGGCTGGATCCGTCCCGTCATGCTGCTCGTTCAGCGCGAGCATCACCCGGGCGCCGATGCGGTCGATGCGCGCCCCGATCTCGATCTCGCGGTTCTTCTCGGCGAGCGCCACCTGGGCGCGCTTCGCCTCGCGGATGTCGCGCGTGATCTCGAAGATGCCGACGAGCTCGCCGGCCCGACTGCGCAGCGCGGACACGCGGACCGACACGTCGATGGCACGGCCGTCGCGATGGTTGCGGCAGGTCTCGTACGGGTCGACGACGCCGGTGGTCCGGAGCCGCGCGAGGGCCTGGGCATCCTCGTTGCGCTTGTCGGGCGGCAAGAGCCGCGCGAACGACTGCCCCACCATCTCGTCGGCGGAGAACCCGAACAGGACCGCCGCCCCATGATTCCAGCTCGTGATGAGGCCTTCGAGATTGCGGCTGACGATGGCGTCCTCGGAGTTGTCGACCATGGCCGTGAGCCGGTCCCGGGCCTCGGCGGCCGCCTTGCGCTCCGTGATGTCCTCGGAGATGCCGAGTAGGTACGTCGGCTCTCCCGACGCGTCGCTGATCACGACCTTCTTGGTGTGCAGCACGCGCGGTCCGCGCTGGGTCTGGATCGGCTCCTCGGGGATGTCGACGACGACCTTGCCGCGGAGGGTTTCCCGATCCTTCGCCTGGAAGAACTCGGCTTCGGCGCGCGGGAAGAAGGCGAAGTCGTCCTTGCCGAGCATGTCCGCGCGGGACACGCCGAGGAGCTCTTCGCCGGCACGATTGAACCGCACGAACGCGAGGTCGGCCGCGTCCTTCACGAACACCATGTGCGGGATGTTCTCGAGCACGGCCTCGAGGAACTCGTTCGTGCGCCGCATCGTCTCGCGCTGCCGTTCGAGCTCGGCCTGCTGCTCGGCGGAGCGCTTCTTCGCCAGCACCTGCTCGGTGACGTCGGCGGCCGTGTGCACGATGCACGTGACGACGCCCGCGGCATCGAGCACCGGGTGATTCGCAGGCGCCCACCAGCGCTCGACCCAGCCCCCGCCGTCGGCGTCGGGGCGACGTACATCGTACTTCTGCAAGGCCATCGTGTGCTGCTGCCCGGTGGCGAGCACGCGTTCGAGCGAGGCCCGCAGGTTCGACACGCCGTCCGCGGAGCCATCGGCCGGGTTATCGGGAAACACGTCGAACAGACCGCGGCCTATGACCTCGTCTCGCTTGATGAGCGTCGCCCGCGCGTACGCCGTGCTCACGTCGATGATCGTGAGGTCCGGCGCGAGGACCATGTACAGCCCAGGAACGGCCTCGAAGATCGCGCGATAGTCAGGCGCTGCAGTCACCCCCACGAGGCGAACAATAAACGCGTACAATCGGGCGTGGGAATGGGTCGAAAACTACTCGGCCTCGTGGCGGCGATGTCGGGTTGCTATGCACCCACAGCACCATCAGGTGCACCGTGTGGCGACGAGGGCGCGTGCCCGACAGGGCTTCAGTGCATCGGGGACCTCTGCGTGACCGAGGCCCCC
>LNFM01005698.1_pt1 | contig 21237 bp, 17 predicted proteins | sample 596031 | NCBI WGS metagenome assembly LNFM01 (sample SAMN04254537, study PRJNA301005) | activated carbon metagenome | isolation source: dual media filters at the Ann Arbor, Michigan drinking water treatment plant | place: USA: Ann Arbor
GCTCATGTGCAACAAGCACACTACGCTCAGCCTTCCTTGCCCTGCTCAAAACCGGCCTCCGTCGCAGGGATGATTTATTCACAGACAGGCTCTTGACCCTGTGAAACCTTCCATACGCAGTAAGCTCGAAGGTCTTTCCGAGCGCTTGCAGGAAATTAGCGCCCTGCTCTCCGATGCCGGCACCATCAACAACCAGGACCGGTTTCGCGCGCTTTCCATGGAATATGCTGAAATCAACCCGGTGGTGGCGTGTTTTGACCGCTACAACGCGGCGCTCGATGATATTGCCGTTGCCCAGGGCATGTTGCGCGATAAGGATCCTGACGTGCGGCAGATGGCCGAGGAGGAAATCAAGGATGCGCGCGCCCGGCAGCAAGCGCTGGAGCTGGAACTGCAAAGACTCCTGCTGCCCAAGGATCCCCATGATGCCAGCAACATCTTCCTTGAAATTCGCGCCGGGACCGGCGGCGATGAGGCATCCATCTTCGCCGGCGATCTGTTCCGCATGTATGCGCGCTACGCCGAAAAACAGCGCTGGCAGGTGGAAATTCTTAGTGAAAGCCCCGGTGAACACGGTGGATACAAGGAAGTTATTGCGCGCATCATCGGCCACGGCGCCTATTCGCGTCTCAAATTTGAATCTGGCGCGCACCGCGTGCAGCGCGTCCCTGAGACTGAATCGCAGGGACGCATCCACACCTCTGCCTGCACCGTGGCAGTAATGCCCGAGGTCGCGGAGATCGACGAGGTGGCGATCAACCCCGCGGATCTCAAGGTCGATACCTTCCGCGCCTCCGGTGCGGGCGGCCAGCACGTCAACAAAACCGACTCCGCGATACGCATCACACACTTGCCCAGCGGCATCGTCATCGAATGCCAGGACGAGCGTTCTCAGCACAAAAACCGCGCCCGCGCCATGTCGCTGCTGCAAGCCAAGCTATTGAGCACGCAACGTGAAAAGCAGCTTGCCGAACAGGCCCAAACCCGTCGCCTGCTGGTCGGTAGCGGCGACCGCTCGGAACGCATCCGCACCTACAACTTTCCCCAGGGCCGTCTCACCGACCACCGCATCAACCTCACGCTGTACAAACTCGCCGACATCGTGGAGGGCGACCTCGATCCGGTGCTCAACCCGTTGAGTAGTGAGTACCAGGCAGACCTGTTGGCGGCGATGGGTGAGTGATGAGACTTGGGTGACCGGCTCAATGCCGTAAAACACCCATACCATATTTGGTTTTTTCGGTTGAGTGGATACTTTAGGTTTATTGCAATTGCCCGGCACCAGGGATAATGTAAAAAGACCTTTAGTTTTTTGAGTTGCTTCATCAACAGGCTATAGATCCATGGAGGGTATCGTGTCTGCCAATGTTGCGAATTGTAAAATTGCTGGGGAAGTCTCGTGAGCAGTAGTGCATCACGGATGGCGTTGCGCGTTAGTGTGATTTACTCCGCCATTGCGGGGCTGTGGATCTTTTTTTCCGACAGGCTGCTGGGCAGTTATGTCACCGACGCCCAGCATCTGACGCAGTTACAGACTTTCAAGGGTTGGGGGTTCATACTCGTCACCGCGCTGGTATTGTATTTCCTGATACGCCACGAACAACGCCAGATCATGCGGGCAGATGCCGCGCGCCGTGTCAGTGAGGCGCATCTTGCGGAGGTGATTAATATCGCCGCTGACGCCATTATTACGCTAGACCAAGAACAGCGCATCGTTATGTTCAATCAAGGGGCGGAACATATCTTTGGCTACCATGCCACCGATATGCTGGGACAGCCGCTGGACCTGCTGTTGCCGACGCGCTTTGTTGATGTTCACCGCCATCATATCAGTGATTTTGCCGCTAATCCTGATGTTGCGCGTGGGATGGCGGGGCAGTTGGAAGTGCTCGGGCGCCGCAGGGACGGCAGCGAATTTCCCGCCGAGGCGACTATCTCCAAACTGGTTCAAAACGGACAGACAATTTTCACTGTTATTCTGCAAGACATTACCCAGCGTAAACAGGCCGAGCAACGGCTGCGCGAGAGCGAAATCAAGTTTCGCACCCTGGCCGAGAGCATGGCGGCGGCGATCTTCATTTACCGTGGAGGAGCGCTACTCTATGTGAACCGTCAGGCGGAAACAATCAGTGGGTACACGCGGGCAGAATTGCTGGCGATGGATTTCCTTGATGTGGTGCACCCTGATTTCAGGGGGTTTGCAAAACAGCAGGCTATGGCGCGCCGCGAAGGTGAAGTTGCCTCTGCCCGTTACGAATTCAAAATACTCACAAAGAATTGCGAAGAGCGCTGGCTGGACACCACGGCGGGCACCATCGAATTTGAGGGGGCGCTGGCGGGGCTGGGTACGGCATATGATATTACCGAGCGCAAGTGGGCCGAGGAGGGGCTGCGTAAGGCAAAGGACGATCTGGAAAAGAAAGTAGCCGAACGTACGGCGGAATTAAGCAACGCCAATAGTCAACTTGAAGCTTTCTCCTACTCCGTGGCACACGACTTGCGTGCCCCGCTACGCGCTATGCAGGGCTTTTCGCACGCATTGCTGGAGGATCACGTAGGTCAGCTCGATGCCGTGGGCCAGGATTATGCCAGGCGTGTCGCTGCCGCTGCGCGGCGCATGGATGAGTTGATCAAGGATCTGCTCGCCTATAGCCATGTCAGCCGCGCTGCGCTTCCACTCGCAGCCGTCGATGTGACGGGGATAATGGCAGATGTGTTGGCGCACCTGGAGACAGAGATCCGCGAGCGGCAGGCTCAAGTGGTCATTACCACACCTTTGCCTTCAGTGATCGGGCACCGCGCCACATTGCGGCAAGTGATGACGAATCTGATTGGCAATGCCATCAAGTTCGTGCCCGCCGGAATTGCCCCACAAGTGAGGGTATGGGCCGAGGAGCGCGGGGAGTGGGTGCGCGTATGGGTGGAGGATAATGGCATTGGCATCGCCGTGGAAAATCAGGAGCGCATCTTCCGTGTTTTTGAGCGGCTGCATGGGATTGAGCACTATCCAGGCACGGGCATTGGCCTTGCGATTGTGCATAAAGGGTTGGAGCGCATGGGGGGGCGAGCTGGCGTGGAATCAGTGCTTGATAAGGGTAGCCGGTTTTGGGTAGAGTTGAGAGGTCCTTCCTCGCCATCATAATCAGATATTGTTCATAACGTAGCCGTCAGAGGGAGAAGTGGATGCTGATCATTGGGCTTGCCCTGGCAATACACGCGCCAGGAAAATGGGTATTATGACTGCTTGCCCCTTGCACGTTTTGCTTGTTGACGATAATCCTGACGACCGTGCCCTGGTAGTGCGTGTCCTGGGCCGTGAATATCCTGGTTTTCACGTCCGTGAAATCGCGGGGGCGCCAGAGCTGGAGCAGGCGCTGACGGAAGGCGACTTCGATCTGGTTATCACGGATTACCAGATCCGCTGGACGGATGGCTTGGCCGTATTGCGTACCGTCAAAAAGCGCTGGCCGCATTGCCCCGTCATCATGTTTACCGCCACGGGCAGCGAGGAGGTCGCCGTAGCGGCGATGAAGGCGGATATTGATGATTACATCATCAAATCCCCCGATAATATCAGCCGATTGATTGTTGCGGTCAATACCGCCCTGAATCAGGCGCGGCAGCAGCGCGCTTTGCTGGATGCCGAGCACCGTTATCGCGGCCTGTTTGATGGTGTGCCAGTGGGTTTGTATCAAACATCCCCGGAGGGGCAAGTGCTAGACGCCAATCCGGCGCTGCTGCAGATGCTCGGCTATCCGGATCTGGATGCTTTGCGCGCGCATAATGTGCTTAATTTATGCGTGCATCCCGAAGGTTTGCAAAAGTTGCAGGACAAAATGCTGCGGCAAGGGGGCAAGACGAACGGTTTTGTGGCGCAGTTGCGCCGCCATGATGGTGGTATCATCTGGGCCGAGGTTAGCAGCCGGGTGGTTCGCGATGTCACCGGACGTGTGCTGTACCATGAGGGTGCAATACAAGATATCACTGAGCGCAGGCACGCCGAGGCATGCATTCACCACCTCGCCCACCATGATGATCTGACCGGCCTGCCCAACCGTGTAATGTTCAAGCAGCGCCTGGGGCAGGCCATTATTGAGGCTGAACGGCGTGGCAGCTTACTCGCAGTGTTATTGCTTGACATGGATCGCTTCAAAACCATCAATGATACGCTGGGGCATGGTGTCGGCGACGGGTTGATTAAGGGGGTCGCCGAAAGGCTGAGAGCCTGTGTGCGCGAGGTCGATATGGTCTCGCGTCTGGCGGGCGACGAATTTGCGGTGATCGTGCCGGATCTCGCGCATGCGGAGGACGCGGCGCGCGTGGCCCAAAAGATCCTGGACAGTTTTGCCTATCCCTACCGTGTTGGCGAGTACGAGTTGTTCATGAGCGCCAGTATCGGCATCGCGCTTTTCCCGCTCGATGGTGTTACATCGGAGGCGTTGCTCAAAAACGTGGACACCGCCATGTACCACGCGAAAGAACAGGGGCGCAACGCCTATCAATTTTACGCCGCCGCAATGAACGCCAAGGCCTTCGAGCGGCTGGCGCTGGAGAACGCCCTGCGCCATGCGCTGGAGCGCAACGAGTTTCTGCTGCATTACCAGCCGCAGGTGGACCTTGTAAGCAATAAAATTATCGGCATGGAGGCGCTGATACGCTGGCGGCATCCTGAGTTAGGCATGATCTCGCCGCTGCAGTTTATTCCCATTGCTGAAGACACCGGCATGATAGGCCCGATAGGCGAATGGGTGCTGCGCACCGCTTGCCTGCAAAACAAGGTATGGCAGAGACAGGGGATGCCGCCGGTGCGCATGGCGGTTAATCTCTCGGTGCGCCAGCTTCGGCAATCCAATTTTATTTACTCCGTTGCGCAGATATTGCAGGAAACAGGGCTGGAGCCGCGTCATCTGGAGCTGGAGCTGACAGAAACCATGCTCATGCAAAATGCAGAGACTGCCATTACCACCCTGAACGCGTTGAATGCCATGGGAATAGATATCAGTATCGACGACTTTGGCACCGGCTATTCCAGTCTCGGCTATCTCAAGCGGCTGCCGATCAATACCCTGAAAATTGACCGTTCATTCGTGAACGACATCCCCGCTGATTATGATGACGCGGCCATTGCCATGGCGATCATCGCCATGGCGCACAACCTGGGCATCAGGGTGGTTGCCGAAGGCGTGGAAACCGCAGAGCAAAGGGCATTTTTGGTTGATCATCACTGTGACGCGGTGCAAGGCTATTATTTCAGCCGGCCATTGCCCACCGATGAAGCTGCACGGCTTCTAGTTTCCTCTCCGGCAAGGTAAAATCCGCACACTCACTGTTTTTTCCTAATTATATTCAGGATGCACCCTTGAAACACCATCTGGAACACCTGCTTTCGAGCGCACTCATTGGCCTGCAACAGGGGGGTGGACTGGCTGCTGATATCGAGCTGCCGTCGCACATCCCCGTTGAGCGCACCCGTGACCGGAGCCATGGCGAATTCGCCAGCAATGTCGCGCTGACCCTGGCCAAAACTGTCCGCCGCAAGCCCAGGGAACTGGCCGAGCATATCGCCGCCGCGCTGCCCGCCTCGGATAAGATCGCCAAGGTTGAAGTCGCGGGGCCGGGTTTCATCAATTTCTACATGACCCCGGCGGCCTTTCAGGGCGTCATCACCGATATCATGGCGCAAGGCCCGCACTATGGCCGCAGCACCGTGGGAGGGGGGCGGCTGGTGCAGGTGGAATTTGTGTCGGCCAATCCCACCGGGCCGCTGCACGTCGGTCATGGACGCGGTGCTGCCTATGGCGCGGCGGTGGCTGACCTACTGGAGGCGGTGGGTTACAAGGCCCACCGCGAATACTACGTCAATGACGCCGGACGCCAGATGGATATCCTCGCCACCAGTGTCTGGCTGCGTTATCTGGAATTGTGCGATGAGGCCTTTGCCTTTTTTCCATCCAATGGCTACAAGGGTGAATACGTGCGCGATATCGCAGCGGATCTGCGCGGACAGCATGGCAACGCCCTGCATCATCCCATTGCACAAGTCATGCAAGACCTGCCGCCGGACGAGCCGGCAGGTGGTGACAAGGAGGCGCACATCGACGCCCTCATCGCCCGTGCCAAGCAATTACTGGGCGCGGCCGCCTATCGCCAGGTATTTGACCTGGGTTTGAATGATATTCTGGAAGATATCCGCGAGGATCTGCGCGAATTTGGCGTGATCTATGAAGAATGGTTTTCGGAGCGCTCACTGTTTGAGAGCGGCGCGGTGGATCGCGCGGTGGCCCGTCTCCAGGCCAGCGGCCATCTCTATGAAAAGGACGGCGCGCTGTGGTTCCGCTCCACGGATTATGGCGACGAGAAAGACCGCGTCATTGTGCGTGAAAATGGCCAGAAGACCTATTTCGCCGCCGATATCGCCTACCACATGGACAAAATGGAGCGCGGCTTTGATCGTGTCATCGACGTGTGGGGCGCCGATCACCATGGCTATGTGCCGCGCGTCAAGGCCGCGCTCGCCGCAGTGGGTGATGACCCTTCGCGGCTGGATGTGCTGCTGGTGCAGTTCGCTACCCTGTATCGCGGCGGCGAAAAGGCCCAGATGTCCACTCGCTCTGGCGAGTTTGTCACGCTGCGCGAATTGCGCCACGAAGTCGGCGATGACGCGGCACGCTTTTTCTATGTGCTGCGCAAGTGTGAGCAGCACATGGATTTTGATCTTGATCTTGCTAAGTCACAATCCAGCGATAACCCGGTTTACTACATCCAGTATGCCCATGCGCGCGTGTGCAGCGTGATGCGCCAGTTGCAGGAAAAAGGCCTGCATTGGGACGAGGCGCGCGGGCGCGCCAATCTGCATCTGCTCACCGAGACGCACGAGCAGGCGCTGATGCTTGGCCTGTCGCGTTATCCCGAGATCGTCGAGATGGCGGCGCTCAATCATGAGCCCCATCAGCTGGCCCATTTTCTGCGTGATCTGGCGAACGATTTCCACACCTATTACAACGCACACATCTTCATTGTGGATGACAGCTTGCTGCGTGATGCGCGCCTCAATCTCATCATCGCCACCCGCCATGTGCTGCGTAATGGCTTGACCCTGCTCGGCGTATCCGCGCCCGAAGCCATGTAACCGTGGCGCGCGATTACAAGAAAACCTCGAACACTCTGAATGGTGCGAGGAAAAAGGCGCCGGCACGCAAGGCTGTGCCCGGCTGGATGTGGCTCGCCGCCGGTCTGTCCATCGGGCTGTTTGTTGCCTTCCTGGTCTGGCTGGAGAAGCGTCCTCCCACCGACCATGTTCCTGAACCTGCTGTCAGCGCCGAACCGGCACCGGCTGTGAAGCCAGAGCAGAAGCCCAGCGTGAAAGAGAGAAACACTCCCAGCGCATCAACCACACCAACACCTCCAAAGCCACGCTTTGATTTTTATACCATCCTGCCGGAGATGGAGGTGATCATCCCCGACAAAGAGCTTAAAAAGCGCGCGGCAAATGATGCGCAGGCAGGCAAAGCAGAATCCTACTTCCTGCAGGCCGGATCATTCAAAAATCTGGCCGACGCCGACGCGCTCAAGGCGAGCCTTGCCCTGCTTGGCATCGAGGCCAAAATCCAGTCTGTCACGGTTGAAGATGACACCTGGCATCGCGTGCGCCTCGGGCCGTATGGCGACATGGATCAACTCAACAAAGTACGCGCCCAGCTCCGGCAAAACAACATTAACGCCATACCGCTCAAGGCCAAGGGGTAGTCGCGTGGACGGCGCATATCATCAATTAAAGGAGAATACATATGCCAATTTATACACTTAGCTCCGGCGCCCTGTCCGTGGCGGTTTCCACCCAAGGCGCGGAATTACAGTCGCTCAAGACGGCGAATGGGCAGGAGTTGCTCTGGCAGGCCGATCCCGCCGTGTGGGCGCGCCATGCGCCGCATTTGTTTCCCATCGTTGGCCGTCTTAAAAACGATGCCCTGGTTCATGAAGGCAAAAGCTATCCCATGACCCAGCACGGCTTCGCGCGTGACTTGCCGTTTGACTGCGAGACGGCCTCTGCCGCCAGTTGCACCATGCTGCTCAAGGATGATGCCGAGACACGCCGCCGTTATCCATTTGCTTTCGAATTGCGCATCACGCATACGCTGCACGGCAACCGCTTGGAGATTTCCTATGCGCTGCGCAACCCCGGTTCGGCCGATCTGTTGGCGAGCGTCGGCACGCATCCGGCCTTCGTCTGGCCGCTCAAGGCGGGCGCGGAGCGGCGGCAACACAAAATTATTTTCGAGCAGGATGAGCCCGCGCCGATCCGCCGTCTTGCAGGCGGGCTGGTGAAGCCGGAAGCATACGCCACTCCAGTGCAGGGGCGGGAGTTATCGCTGCGCGATGAGATTTTTGTCGATGACGTGATCTTTTTCGACCGATTGCAAAGCCGCTCCCTGCGTTATAGCGCGCCTGGCGCACCCGCTGTTCGCGTGGATTTCGCCGATTTTCCCCATCTGGGAATCTGGACCAAACCCGGCGCCGGATTTGTCTGCATAGAGCCCTGGCAAGGGCACGCCAGCCCGCAGGAGTTTGCAGGGGAATTCCGTGACAAGCCAGGCGTGGCGAGCATCGCTGCCGGGGAAGAGCGGGTGTGGCGCTATACTATCGCCATCGAATAAATAAATAAGGCTCACAATCCATGATCATCCGTATCACCCAACGCATCGCAAACGAGCTGTCGGTTCAGGAAAGGCAGATTGAAGCCGTCGTGCAATTGCTCGACGAGGGCTCAACGGTGCCATTCATCGCGCGCTACCGCAAGGAGGCCACCGGCGGCCTGGACGATATCCAGCTACGCTTTTTGGAGGAGCGGCTGCGTTATCTGCGTGAAATGGAAGATCGCCGTGCGGCGATTTTGAAGAGTATCGGGGAACAAGACAAGCTCACGCCTGAGCTGGAAAGGGATATCCTTGAGGCCGAAACCAAGACGCGCCTGGAAGATTTGTATCTGCCCTACAAGCAGAAACGCCGCACCAAGGCGCAGATCGCGCGCGAGGCAGGGCTGGAGCCGCTGGCGCTGGCGTTGCTGGGCAATCCCACGCTCACGCCCGAGGCCGTGGCGGCGGAGTACGTCAGCGCGGACAAGGGTGTTGCGGATGTGAAGGCGGCGCTGGAGGGCGCGCGTCATATCCTGATGGAGCGGTTCGCCGAAGACGCGGAACTGCTGGGCCGGTTGCGCGAATTCCTGTGGGAAAACGCCAAGCTTGTTTCCCGCAAGGTCGAGGGCAAGGGCGAGGAGGGCGAGAAATTCCGCGATTATTTCGAGTACAGCGAGCCGCTCAAGGCAATCCCCTCGCACCGTGCGCTGGCGCTGTTGCGTGGGCGCAACGAAGGCTTTTTGCAGATTAATATGGTGCTGCCAGACGAGGAAGAAAGCGCTGGTAGAGCTGCCCAGCCCAACGCCTGTGAATCCATGATCGCGCAGCGTTTCAGCGTCTCCGATCAGGGCCGCCCGGCGGATGCCTGGCTGCGCGAGACGGTGCGCTGGGCGTGGCGGGTGAAAATCTTCCTGCACCTTGATCTTGATCTCATGACGCAGGTCAGGGAAAGCGCCGAGGGCGAGGCGATCAAGGTGTTCGCCCGCAACATGCACGACCTGTTGCTGGCTGCCCCGGCAGGGCCGCGCGCCGTAATCGGCCTTGACCCCGGCCTGCGCACTGGCGTGAAAGTGGCGGTCGTGGACGCCACCGGCAAGCTGCTGGATACCGCTACTATTTACCCCCATGCCCCGCGCAATCAGTGGGACGCCTCGATCCATGTGCTGGCGGAGCTGGCGCGCAAACACAAGGCCGAGCTTATCAGCATCGGCAACGGCACCGCCTCGCGCGAGACCGACAAGCTCGCCGCCGAGCTTATCACGCGTCATCCCGATCTGGGTTTGCAGAAGCTGGTGGTGTCCGAGGCCGGTGCGTCAGTGTATTCAGCCTCCGAGTTTGCCTCCAGGGAGTTCCCGCAACTGGATGTCAGCTTGCGCGGCGCGGTGTCCATCGCGCGGCGGCTGCAAGACCCGCTGGCGGAACTGGTCAAGATCGACCCCAAGGCCATCGGCGTCGGCCAGTATCAACATGATGTCAGCCAGACCGATTTGGCCCGCTCTCTGGATGCGGTGGTGGAAGATTGCGTCAACGCCGTGGGCGTAGACGTGAACACCGCCTCCGTACCGTTGCTGGCGCGTATCTCGGGCCTGAACCAGACGCTGGCAAAAAATATCGTGGAATTCCGCGACCATAATGGCCCGTTCAAGAATCGCCGCGATCTCAAGAGCGTGCCGCGCCTGGGTGAAAAAACTTTTGAGCAGGCGGCGGGATTTTTGCGTGTCATGAATGGCGACAACCCCGTCGATGCCTCCGCCGTGCACCCTGAAAGTTATCCGGTGGTGCAGCGCATTCTCGCCAAGCTTGGCGTGGACATCGGTTCAATCATCGGCAACGGCGCTGTGCTGAAGACGCTCTCCCCCAAGGAGTTCACCGACGAACGTTTCGGCCTGCCGACGGTGAAGGATATCCTCGCCGAGCTGGAAAAGCCGGGCCGCGACCCGCGCCCCGAATTCAAAACGGCGGCGTTCCGGGAAGGGGTGGAGGATCTCAAAGACCTGCAACCCGGTATGATGCTGGAAGGGGTGGTGACCAACGTCACCAACTTCGGCGCGTTCGTGGACATTGGCGTGCACCAGGACGGGCTGGTTCACATCTCCGCCCTGGCCGGCAAATTTGTCAAGGACCCGCACAGCGTGGTGAAGGCCGGCGATGTGGTCAAGGTCAAGGTGTTGGAGGTGGATGAAAAGCGCCGCCGCATTGCCCTCACCATGCGGCTTGACGAGCAGGCGGCAGCTCTTCCCGCCCAGCCCAGGGCGGACAATGCCCCGCGCAAACCGAAGATGAAGCAGGAATCGAAGCCGCCGATGGAAGGCGCGATGGCGGCCGCTTTTGCCAAGCTGCGGCCGTGAGTGGCGGCGCAATGGCAAACGGCATGGATGAGATGCGCGTCATTGAGCTGGAAACCCGCCTCACCTACCAGGAGGCGGCGATGCAGGAGCTGAGCGACGCCCTCGCGCATCAGCAGAAGGTGATAGACCGGCTCGGCGCGGAACTTGACGCGCTAAGACAGCAGGTGCGTGCCCAGGCCCAGTTCAATATTGCCTCCAGTTCCGAGGAAACGCCGCCACCGCATTATTGAGGTATCTGCAAAAATCCCGTTCCCATTCCTGTATTTTTTTCGTATGATCGAAAACTGAAAGGTTTATTTGGGCCGGGCGGTTGTTTTACGGCGGCAATGTCCGCATATCTGGTAATGGTATTATGCTATTAAATAATCGCCATTGACGTTTGGTGAGTGTCCAGCGTATATTAACCACAAGTTTTTTATGACAATGGGATGCCGTGTATCACTTGCGGCACCCCAGCTCTTTGGAGGTTTCTTTCCGTATGTTTGACTGGGTCTTGAATCTACTGGCGAATGGCTTGCTGGGCTTTTCCGTATGGGGGTACATCGCCGCTGCGTTGATCATGACCCACATCACAATCGCGGGCGTGACCATTTATCTGCACCGTAACCAGGCGCATCGCGCGCTGGATCTGCATCCTATCATCAGCCACTTTTTCCGCTTCTGGTTGTGGCTGACCACCGGCATGGTCACCAAGGCGTGGGCCGCGATACATCGTAAGCATCACGCCAAATGCGAGACGGCGGAAGATCCGCACAGCCCGCAGGTTCTTGGGATCAAAAAGGTTTTTTGGGAAGGCTCCGAACTCTACCGGAAAGAGGCCAAAAACCAGGAAACCCTGGATAAGTACGGCCACGGCACGCCCGATGACTGGATAGAGCGCAATCTCTACACCAAACACAGCCGATACGGCATTGTGCTGATGATCATTCTCGATGTGTTGCTGTTCGGCGCTGCGGGCATCAGTATCTGGGCAGTGCAGATGATATGGATACCTATCACGGCCGCCGGGATCATCAATGGCATTGGCCACTATTGGGGATACCGCAACTACGAACCGGCGGATGCGTCTACCAATATCTCCCCCTGGGGTATCATTATCGGCGGTGAAGAGCTGCACAACAACCACCATGCCTTCCCAAGTTCCGCCAAGCTTTCCTCCAAGCCGTGGGAGTTCGATATCGGCTGGATGTACATCCGCCTGTTTGAGATATTCGGGCTGGCGCACGTAAAGAAAGTGGCGCTCGAACCGGTTATTGTCCCCGGCAAACAGGCCGTGGACATGGAGACGTTGCGTGCCGTGATCGTCACCCGCCTTCATGTGCTCTCCAATTATGGTCAGGACGTCATGCTGCCCGTGCTCAAGGATGAATTGCACAAGGCGGATGATTCCTGCCGCGCACTGTTCGCGCGTGCCAAGAAGCTGCTGGTGCGTGATGAGTCCCTGATGGATGACACGGCGAAGAACAGCTTGAAGACGGTACTGGACCGCAGCCAGGCGCTGAAAATCGTTTATCAGCACAAGCTGAGCCTCCAGGATATCTGGAAGCGTTCGACGCTGACACAGGAGAATCTGCTGCACAGCTTGCAGGAATGGTGTAAGCAGGCAGAGGCGACCGGCATCAAGAGCCTTCAGGAGTTCGCAAAATCACTGCGGGGTTATACCCTGCACGCATCCGCAACCTGATCAGTCTGTTGTTGCAGAAACAAAAAACCCACCTCAAAGGTGGGTTTTTTGTTTCTTTGCCCCCATATCAGGTATAATGTTTCGTTTAAGTTGGGTCCGCGTACAGATTCGCTGACCATTACCACTATCTCTTGAGTATCGTACTATGGATTCCATAAAGAATTTACGTAATATCGCTATCATTGCTCACGTCGATCATGGCAAAACCACGCTCGTGGATAAGCTGATGCAGCAGTCCGGCACGTTCGGTGCGCGGCAGGTTGTCGCCGAGCGCGCCATGGACTCGAACGATCTGGAGCGTGAGCGCGGTATTACCATTCTGGCAAAGAACACCGCGATCCGCTGGCGCGATTACCGCATCAATATCGTGGATACCCCCGGCCATGCCGATTTCGGAGGCGAGGTGGAGCGCGTGCTGTCGATGGTGGATTCCGTGCTGCTGCTGGTGGACGCGGTCGATGGCCCCATGCCGCAGACCCGCTTTGTTACTCAGAAGGCGTTTGCCTGCGGCTTGAAGCCGATTGTGGTAATCAATAAAGTGGACCGCCCGGGTGCGCGTCCGGATTGGGTGCTGGATCAGACCTTCGACTTGTTTGACCGCCTTGGTGCCACCGATGAGCAGTTGGATTTTCCGGTGATTTACGCCTCGGCATTGCAGGGCTATGCAGGTTTGACCTCGGATGTCCGTTCCGGCGACATGACCCCGTTGTTCGAAGCGATCATACAGCATGTTAGTTGCCCCGCTGTTGACCCCGAGGGGCCGTTCCAGATGCAGGTCAGCTCGCTGAGCTATTCCAGCTATGTCGGCACGATCGGTGTCGGGCGTATCGCGAGGGGGCGGGTCAAGAGCAATTCGCCTGTGGTCGTGGTGAGCCGCGACGGCAAGCGCCGTAATGGTCGTATATTGCAGATCTTTGGCTTTTTGGGCCTGGATCGCGTCGAGGTGCCCGATGCCCAGGCGGGCGATATTATCGCCTTTACCGGCATCGACGATCTGGGCATTTCCGATACCCTGTGCGATCCAGCGAATGTAGAGGCATTGCCCGCGCTGTCGGTGGACGAGCCTACCGTGAGCATGACCTTTCAGGTCAATACCTCGCCGTTTGCGGGTAAGGAAGGCAAATTCGTCACCAGCCGCCAGATTCGTGATCGCTTGCAAAAGGAATTGATCCATAACGTGGCGTTGCGTGTTGAAGATACCGAAGACCCCGATAAATTCAAGGTGTCCGGGCGTGGCGAGCTGCATTTGTCCATTCTGATTGAAAACATGCGCCGTGAGGGCTTCGAGCTGGCGGTGTCGCGTCCGCAGGTGATTCTCAAAGAGATCAATGGCGAGATGTGCGAGCCTTATGAGATGCTGACCGTGGATGTCGAGGAACAACATCAGGGTGCGATCATGGAGAAGCTCGGCATGCACAAGGGCGACCTGCTCGACATGGTGTCGGACGGCAAGGGCCGGGTGCGCCTGGAGTACCGGATTCCGGCACGTGGCTTGATCGGCTTCCACACCGAGTTTCTCACCATCACATCCGGCACCGGGCTGATGCACCATGTGTTTGACAACTATGCCCCGATCAAAAAGGGCGCCATCGGCGGGCGTATCAACGGTGTGCTGATCTCCAATGGCATGGGCAAGAGCGTGGCCTTTGGCTTGTTCAACTTGCAGGATCGTGGCAAGCTGTTTATCGGCGCCGGCGAAGAGCTCTACGAGGGTATGATTGTTGGCATCCATTCGCGTGATAACGATCTTGTCGTTAATCCGCTCAAGGCCAAGCAGCTCACCAATATGCGCGCCTCCGGTTCGGATGAGGCCGTCACGCTCATACCGCCGATCCGCCTTACCCTGGAGCAGGCGTTGGAGTTCATTGAGGATGATGAATTGGTCGAAGTGACGCCCAGCAGTGTCCGGCTGCGCAAAAAGTTTTTGCTGGAGCACGAGCGCAAGAAGGCCTCGCGCAGTTCGTCTATGTAGTTAATTATGGTTTGCCATGGAGCGCGAAGAACACAGATAAAGTTGTAATCCTTCAAGCGCTCTGTGTTTTCCGCGCTTCTGTGGTTAAGATTGGTTTTCAGGATCCATGTATAAACTCTATCCAGAGATCAAACCTTATGCGGCGCACCGGCTCGCGGTCGCGTCGCCGCACCAGATCCATATAGAGGAATGCGGCAACCCCGAAGGGCTGCCGGTGGTGTTTGTGCATGGCGGTCCCGGTGCGGGCTGCGAGGCGTACCACCGCCGTTTTTTCGATCCCAACGTGTACCGTATCGTGCTGTTCGACCAGCGCGGCTGCGGCCGTTCTACCCCTCATGCCGAGCTGGCGGGCAATACCACCCAGGCCCTGGTGGCCGATATGGAGACGATACGCCAGCACTTGAAAATCGAGCGCTGGGTAGTGTTCGGCGGTTCGTGGGGTTCAACGCTGGGGCTGGTCTACGCCCAGAGCCATCCCGAGCGCGTACAGGGGTTGATTCTGCGAGGCATTTTCCTGTGCAGACCACACGAGATCGAATGGTTTTATCAACAGGGCGCGAGCCGCATCTTCCCGGACTATTGGGAGGATTATTTGCGTCCTATACCCGATGCCGAGCGCGGCGACATGGTGCGTGCCTACTACAAACGTCTGACCGGCGATGACGAGGTGGCGCGTATGGCCGCCGCCAAGGCGTGGTCGGTCTGGGAAGGGCGCGCCGCAACCTTGCGTCCCAGCAAATCGGTGATCGATCACTTCTCCAACCCGTCCACGGCACTCAGCCTGGCGCGTATCGAGTGCCACTATTTCATGAATGACAGCTTTCTTGAGCCTGATCAAATCCTGCGCAATGCAGGTCGGCTCGCCGGCATCCCCGGCATTATTGTGCATGGCCGCTATGACATTGTTTGCCCGGTTGAGAATGCGTGGTCATTGCATCGCGCCTGGCCGCAGGCCCAGCTTAATATCATCCCCGATGCCGGACACTCCGCCAGCGAGCCTGGCATCACCGACGCCCTCGTCAAAGCCACCATGATGATGGCGAACAGCCTTCAGCATGATCTTGGAAGCGACTGTTGACCGCTTCTTTGGATGGTCAAGAACATGTTTTTAATATGCCCTTCATGATCCACCCCGTTCAACGGCTGTTTCCAGAATGATCGGTTTGCTGCAGCGGGTGCGTGCTGCGCAGGTGGTTGTGGACGGGGAGGTTGTTGGCGCCATCGGTCATGGCCTGTTGGTGTTGGTAGGTGTGGAGCAAGACGATACCGAAGCGCAGGCCGACCGGCTGCTGGAACGCCTGCTCGGTTACCGCGTGTTTGCCGATGCTGGCGGCAAAATGAACCTCAGTCTGCGCGATGTTGGCGGTGGCCTGCTGCTAGTGCCGCAATTCACCCTGGCCGCCGATACCCGCAAGGGCATGCGTCCGAGTTTCACCCCCGCAGCCAGCCCCCAGGCAGGGCTACGGTTATTCAACCATCTCGTCCAGCAAGCGCACAATCAATATCCCATTGTTGCTACCGGCCGTTTCGGCGCGGACATGCTGGTGACGCTCACCAATGACGGTCCTGTGACGTTTCTTCTGCGAACCACGGCGAGCGCTTCATAGAAACATCGCGCATTTGTTAATCCGGTGGCGCGGAGCCTCCCGGACGCACGTCACCTGCTCATCCAATCCAATCCTTGCTTTTTTGGGACTTCTGTTTAATGCTTAGTCTGCGAACACCTAAAAACATAAATAGGGAGGGTTTTATGAGACGGCTGTATCCGCTGTTTGGTTTTGCATCGCTGGGATTGATGATGAGTGTGAACGCCAATGCCTCAGGTTTTCGCCTGCCAGAGGCGTCCGTCGCCGGTGTGGGCACAAGCAATGCACTAGTCGCCAATTACAAGGAGCTTGGTGCGGTAGTCTACAACCCCGCTGCCATGTCTTTTCATGACGGCACCAATATCGTGGCGGGATTGGTGTTGATCGACCACAAGGTCAGTGCTACCCCGGCTGGCAAGACAGATAAAATAGACAGCGATCACGATAGTCCGGCATACGTGCCCAATCTCTCTGTGATAAACCGGCGCAGCCCGCAGTGGAGCTGGGGGTTCAACGTTAATGCGCCGTTTGGGCTGGAAACCAACTGGCCAAAAAATACCTTTCCCATCCTTTCTTCTCCGCTGACTGCTTCGATGCATCCCGCGGAAACCCGCATCGAACTGATTAATTTCAACCCCAATGTTGCCTACAAAATTGGCGCCAATACCAGTGTCGCCGTAGGTCTTGATTATTATCGGGTGCGAGAGGTAAAGCTCAACACCCAGGTTGCCACCATCAAGGGTGATGGGAGTGATGTGGGCTGGAATGCCGCCTTGATGCATGTCGCAGGCCCCTGGAGTTTCGGCGCGTCGTACCGTTCAGCCATCAGTGTGGGTGTCGATGGGAATTTGACCTCACCGCTAGGTGCAACGGGGGTTGTTGCCGATGTTAACTTGCCCTGGATGCTGCAAGTTGGCGCGCGCTACCAAGCTACCGATAAGCTCGGTGTGGAGTTTGACTACGAGCGTACGGGGTGGAAGAAGTTCAATCAGATAATCGCCGCTACCACTACCGGCAGCCCACGCGTCATCAATGCCAATGGATGGAGTAATGCCGATGCGTACCGGCTGGGAATGACCTATGATTTAAATGCCAGCAACCAGTTGCGCGCTGGTTACTCGCGCGATTTCACTGGACAGAGTGATGCGCATTTCAGCGCGCGCGTGCCCGATGCTGACAGGAATCTTTTTAGTGTGGGGCTGAGGCACAAGATTGCCGGCGGCTGGGAGCTCGAAGGTGCCTATATGTACGTAAAATTCGACAACAGGAATTATGCCTCGATGACGCCCTTCGCTCCTTCACCGCTTTCGGTCTCTTCGCAAGACCCGAACGGGACTGTGGCTTACAACGGTAAATACGAGAACAGCGCGCACCTGCTCGGCTTGGGTGTGACGAAACGGTTTTAATTGAGCAAGGAATCCATCCTTCTTTATCATCAAAATGTCATGCCCCTGTGCTCCAATATTGGCGTATGGGGGTTTTTGCTTTGTGAAGGGCATTGGTGCCCCAATGCGGTGTAGGGCGTGGTGTGTAAGAACCTCTTCACGATTTCGATCAAGGGACGCAGCACAAGGCAAAAATGGCTGAAAAAGCGGAGCATACACGGAGTATGTGAGCATTTTGAGGCCATTTTTAACGCCGCGATGCGCCCTTCAGCGAGATCGTGAACAGGTTCTAATATCTAAAAGGAGAGAGATATGAATAGACTGAGATCTGCGGTAGTCATGACGGCGTTTTTGTTGCTGACGCCGGTATCATTGTTTGCCCATACCGTGCCAGGCGGTACGGAATTTGTCGCTGATCTGAGTGGAGGCCAGGAGGTGACAACGGTGAGTGTGTTGGGTGTTGATGGCAAGACTCCCGTTGCAATTGTGAATGGTCCTGTCGCCACAGGTGCGTTTGGCGCGGTACAGGTGAAGCTCGCGCAAGATCGCCAGAGTTTGGAGTTTAAGTTGCAGGCCTCCAACTTTGGCACGCCGGTTGGTGCCGCGCACATTCATCTTGGGCCGAAAGGGGCGAATGGGCCTGTGTTGATTACATTGTTCAGCCGCGCCACGCAAGGTGATTTCCCTGGGATGCTCAGCGGGGTACTAACCGCAGCCAATGTCGAGGCCAAGCCTGGTTTGGGCGTAAACACCCTTGAGGATGTGATCAATAACATCTTCTGGGGAAATGCTTATGTCAATGTGCATTCACAAGCCTTCTCTGGCGGCGAGATACGTGGGCAGCTCAAACGGCGTCTTGGGAAAGATAAGGACTAAGGATGTTATGGCATCAGGGGGTAGGGCATGCCTTCACCCCCTGGTTTTTCATGGTCTGCGCCACGCCAAGGTATCAGCGCTCAAGATATTTGAGTTTGTCCTTCACGCCCTTCCACTGGTCGGCATCTTCGGGCGCATCAATCTTTTCGGTGATCACCGGCCATTCCTTGGCGAGTTCCGCATTCAGTGCAAGAAAATGCTTTTGGTCCTCGGGCAGGTCATGTTCAGAGAAGATGGCCTCCGCCGGGCATTCCGGCTCGCATAGGGTGCAGTCTATGCATTCATCCGGATCAATTGCCAGAAAGTTGGGGCCTTCGTGGAAGCAGTCCACCGGACACACCTCGACGCAATCGGTGTATTTACATTTGATGCAGTTATCAACAACAATGAAGGTCATGCAATTCTCCTAACAAAAAAAGGGTCGGATGGGCGCGCCATCGCTTGCCTGATATGTTAATCGGTCTGCTGGCTTATGGCGAGTATCGGTGGAAAATTTGTCCAGTCGTACATCGAAACCTTCCTGTGCCATGTGATTTTTCTACAGCTTCATTGTCTTGATGAAGGAAGGGGGTTATGCCCGTAAGACCTCATTGCATGGGTTCTGGTTGGAGATTGTAAATAGGCTGTCGAAAAACTTACACTGCAAAGCCTGCAAGGTTGTGCCACAGGCAATGCTGATTTTAACGCCCAAAAATAAATTTAATAATTATATTTATCAATAAGATGTATAAATTTTCTGTCTCATCGGCAACCGCTGGCGCTGTTATGGCCTGCTCAAAACTGATCGAAAATGAAGAATAATCCCGATGAATTTTGTCGGATAAATTTACACCTGCATTTTTGTGGCCCGCCATCGTAAACATATCAAGTATTTGATTTTATTTAACTTTTTTGACATCCTCTAGTGGTTGGAGCAAATTTTGCATACACCATTCGCTTCTAGATCTCTCGAGGGAATATCGTTATGTTGAGACTCATTGTCCGCACCCTGGTGGGGATCCTGCTGATGGCCTGGGCCGGCCTCTCTCTCTCGGCCACGTTTTCCAATGCCACAACCATTACCAGTGCTGTCGGTGCGGGCACGTCTGGCACAGGCGCTGGCATACCTTACAGCCCCTATCCCTCAGCCATCACCGTCTCCGGCATGGCGGGTACTCTCTCGAAAGTAACAGTTACCATCAACAATCTGTCCGTAGACCGCCCGGATGACATGGTTATGGTGCTGGTTGGCCCGAGCGGCGCCATCTGGTCATCCTATCCGACGTGGGCGGAACGGCTGCCGCCGCCAGTACGACGCTGACGCTGGATGATGCCGCCGTTTCCCAGTTGCCAGATAATGGCCCGCTGGTTTCCGGCACGTTCAAACCCACCGCCGTCAATTCTGGCATTGTTAAGGACAACTTTCCCGCACCGGGGCCAGGAACGGGGGCGGCGCTGACCTTCGCCGCGCCGTTCGGGACGGGGACGCTCGCCTCGCAATTCAACGGCACGAACCCCAATGGGACGTGGAGTCTCTATGTCATAGACGATGCTTTAGGGCCCGCAAGCGGGATCGGCGCCATCATCGCGGGAGGCTGGAGCATCAATATCACCACGGCTGTCGCGGCCGCGCCTACGGCCACGGTAGTCACCTCGTCGCTGAATCCCTCGTTCACAACCACCCCCGGCAACACGGTGACCTTCACCGCTACAGTGACCAGCGCGGGCAATCCGGTCACGCAAGGCACAGTCACGTTCATGGAAGGTGCGGCGACACTGCAGGCGGCGACCGCCGTCAACGGGAGCGGTCAGGCGACCTTCACGACCAGTGCGCTTTCTGAGGGCAGCCATCTTATAAGGGCTGTCTATGATGGTACGGCGAGTTTCGCCACCAGCAATAGCACGCTCACGCAAGTGGTAAACAATCATACGATCGTTATCGGGAGTACCTTCTGCAACCCCGGCCCCATCGCCATTCCCGACGGCGCGCTCACGGGTGGCCCGGCCACGCCCTATCCGTCCAATATCTTCGTGTCGGGCCTGGCAGGGGCCGTGTCCAAGGTAACTCTGACGCTGAATAACCTGACGGAAACCCGCCCTGACGACCTGGATATGCTGCTGGTCGGCCCGAACGGCGCCAGGTTCGTTGTCATGTCCGATGTCGGCGGCCAGACTGCCATCGGCAATGTTACCCTCACTCTGGATGATGCCGCGGCGTCGCTGTTACCGGACGCGACACCCCTCACGGCAGGTACCTTCCGTCCCACCGCCGTCAACTCCGGGTCCGGCGCGGTATTCCCGTCGCCGGCGCCAGGAGCACCCTATAGTTTTGCCGCCCCCTTCGGAGCGGCGACCTTTGCCACGTCCTTTGGCGGCAGCAATCCCAATGGAACCTGGAGCCTGTATGTGGTCGACGATGCTACGGGCGGCGGGGCTGGCAGTATCGCCAGCGCGTGTTTGAGCTTCGTGACGACCAGCGACACGCCGACCACCACCACCGTCACCTCCTCGCAAAATCCGTCCTTCACCTCGGTGCCCAGCAATACGGTGACGCTTACCGCCCATGTGACACGGACCAGCGACAATGGCAATGTGACCCTGGGCACGGTCACCTTCAAGGAAGGCGCCACCGTTCTGGCTGGTCCGCTCACGTTGAATGGTTCGGGCACGGCCAGCTTCACGACTGTAGTGGCATAGTTAATTTGGCCACCTGATTATGGGTGATAACATCACCCTCAATATAAAACAGGTGACGAAATGGCAAAAAGCAGACG